>Ga0190274_10001132_pt1 | contig 15667 bp, 19 predicted proteins | sample Popmic531T_FD_133002 | JGI IMG/M metagenome (GOLD analysis project Ga0190274, IMG submission 133002) | Populus adjacent soil microbial communities from riparian zone of Yellowstone River, Montana, USA - 531 T | ecosystem: Environmental > Terrestrial > Soil > Riparian zone | place: USA: Montana...
GGGCGCCGGACATGGGTTCTATCGATTCGACGGCAAAAGTTTTTATCAGGTTAAACAGAAATGGCGTTGGTAGTTCCTGCGATTGCATTTAGGCTTAATATTTCGTTTTATAGTAGAGTTGATTTAAAATACTAAACCAAAATAAACCATGAAAAATATTTTACTCCTTCTTGTACTAATTTCTCTCCATACAAATTTAAAAGCACAATGGAATTGGCAGGCATTGCCGGGCGCTCCTGTAAGCTGGAGGTGTGACGACATATACTTTCTAAACCCAGATAAGGGCTGGGCGACTAATCCTTACTATAATTACCTTTTTCCAAATCAATTCGGGAGAGTGCTAACTACAGAAGACGGAGGACTGACCTGGGACGTGCTCTTCGATTCGTCGCAAACATTCATCAGGTGTGTCGGCTTTACCGATACTTTAAATGGCTGGTTTGGAAACATCGCTGATCCATTTTTTACTACCGATACAAATTTTCTTTATCATACAACAGATGGAGGGAGCACCTGGAATCCTGTAACCAATGTAACGGGAGATTTACCTGTAGGTATTTGCGGCATCTCTGTTGTCACCGATTCAGTAATTTATGCATATGGCCGCTTCATGGGTCCTGCTGCAATAATGAAAACTATTGACAAAGGGCAGACATGGACTTCACAAAGCTTAAGCGCTCTCGCATCAGGTTTGATTGACGGATATTTTTTCAACGCCGATACAGGATTTATTACCGGCTGTTACGGACCTTCTTCGAAAGCATTGATCCTTTCTACGTACGACGGAGGTACAAGCTGGCAGGTAAGACATCAGTCACAGAAAAGCAATGAGCTCGTTTGGAAGATTTCCTTTCCCAGCAGAAATATTGGCTATGCCACCATGGAAGCTATTAATGGTTCCCCGGATACAACTTATTTTCTTAAAACTACTGACGGAGGTTTAACATGGCAGGAACATGTATTCAAAACTGATGGGTTCTATGACCTGCAGGGCATTGGCTTTATCAATGATTCGACAGGATGGATGGGAGGTGATTATAGCACTCCCGAAAATTATAAAACAACAGATGGCGGAAATACATGGACCGTTGACAACACCTTTGGAATACAAACTCCTCCTTATAATATATATGGAGGATATTCTACCAATCGTTTCAGGAAGTTTGGAGACACATTAATGTACGCCTGTGGAAATACAATTTATAAATTACAAATAGCAACAGGTATCTCCGACATGGATTCGCCGCCGGGTTCAATCAGTATTTACCCCAACCCTACTGCCAACAGCTTCACAATAAAAATCAATACACCTAAAGAAATAGGTGTGGTAGAGATATTGAATGTGGTCGGAGAAATAGTTTACTCTGAAAATCTTTTTGGGAAGAATGTATACTTGATTGATGCGAATCTTGCAAAAGGAATTTATTTCGTGCGCGTAACCGATGACGAAAGGATTGCAGTCCGGAAATTGATTGTGGAGTGATCCGAAACCGCCCACCGACTTCCCGACATTTTACCCCCTAAAAAATAAGTGTAAATAAATTTGCGCAACTCAAAAGTTGCATATATATTTGCAACCTGAAGGTTGCGTATTTAATTATTGAAAAAATGAAACAGGACATCTTCCAAGCCATTGCTGACCCAACACGCAGGGCTATTTTAACTTTAATTGCAATTCAAGCATTGACGCCAAATGCCATGGCCGAAAAATTTGATATGAGCCGGCAAGCAGTTTCAAAACATATTAAAGTATTACAAGAATGCCAATTGATTAAACCTGAACAATCGGGAAGAGAAATTTATTATCACTTCAATCCAAAAAAAATGCAGGAGTTTGACAATTGGTTGGTCCAACTACGGAAAATGTGGGAAACTCAATTTAACCAACTTGACAACGTATTATTAACTATTAAAAAAACAAAACGGTAAAGCAGTCCGCCTTTGGCGGACGCTTCACCATAAAACCAATACAAAATGAAAGACAATTTGCAATTTGATTTTACTGTCGACAAAGCGGCTAAAAAAGTATTTATAACCCGGGAATTTGATGCTGACCTATCACTGGTATGGGATGCATTTACCAAAGCTGAACTCCTTGACCAATGGGTAGCACCGAAGCCATGGGCGTCGAAGACAAAATTTATGGACTTCAAGGTTGGCGGACGCAGATTTTATGCGATGGTAAGTCCGGAAGGACAAGAACGTTGGGCTGTGCAGAAATATACATCCATCAGCCCAAAAACCAATTTCAAAATGTTTAATGCTTTTGCAGACAAGGATGAAAATCTTCAATTACCGGGCTCTGACTGGGATTACACCTTTAGCGAACAGGACGGGAAGACAACAGTACATATTACTATTTACAATGAATCTCTTGAGCGTATGGAGAAGATGATTGAAATGGGCTTCACAGAAGGATTCAAAATGTCGATGGCCAACCTGGAAAATCTGTTGGCTGCTTTATCGAAACGAAACTAAAAATAAAGCTAGATTTGAACGGTGAAATAAGTATCCGTAATTTTTATTTGTATGAATGTAAAAGGGCAAATCAAAGAATATATTACTACTCAACCTGAATCAAAACGCAACGACATGCAAGCGTTACATAGCATCATTCTGGAAGCAATGCCTGCATGTAAATTATGGTTCCTTGATGGTAAAGATGAAAAGGGCAAAACTGTTTCCAATCCTAACATCGGATACGGACTTCAGACTATGAAACTTGCCGGTGGAAAAACCAGGGAGTTTTATCAAATTGGTTTGAGCGCAAACACAACCGGGATCTCTGTCTACATCCTTGGTCTCGAGGATAAGACCTACTTAGCCAAAACGTACGGGAAAAAACTAGGCAAGGCGAGCGTGACCGGGTATTGCATCAAGTTCAAAGCGCTGAAAGATATAAACATTGATGTGCTTGTAGCGGCGATACGATATGGGGTTGATACTACGATCTAACTACGGACTTCAAGTCATCGGAGCGAGTGTGAATATTATTTTGTCTGGTCGGTATCAGAGCCGCCTCTTTTGCCGAATACATACCTGACGTTCAATCCGAACCAGCCACCTTCAAAATTAGTGTTCTCAATAATGATAAAAGTTGGTCTCCAGTCTCCGCTTATCGAAATTGGAACTTTTTTAAACATATAGGACAATCCCGCTTCACCGCAAACTCCGAAAAGAAAGGGATCATCAAATCGAACTGATGGTCCTACCCCCAGGTACCAATATAAAGTTCCATCGCCAAACGGACGAAACAGGAAATCATATAAAGCCTCCGCACCCAATCCGTTTCCGAAAGAAACGTTGGCGTGTACCCTGCTGAATTTGCTAATACTTAATAAGCCGTCGACAGCTGCGTTCCCACCAATTCCATCACCAAACCGCACTCCGACTTCCTGTGCATTGGCAATACTTAGAGTGGCAAATAAAATTACGGTTAATAAGATTTTTGTTGCATTCATGGTTCTAAGAGTTTATTTGTTTGGGATATAAATTGAATAGCAGTACGAAAGTATACAAAAATCAATCGAAACTCCTGATAAGATACGTCTTGCCACAAAAGCCCACGTCTTGCAAGACAGGCAGCAAGAAAGATTGTGCATATATTTGAAGAATCCGGAAAGTTGACGTGCGGTACTTCGGGTCATCTGCATAAGAATCTCCACATGGCTGCGAGAAATAAATTGTCATCTACCAAAACTAAAACGATATGAACTTTTTCAAAATTAAAACAAGCTGGACAAACGCAGAGTTTATTCCATTGAAGTCTAGCATTGCAACAGCATATATTTTAATTGCAACATACTTCCATGACTTTTTTCAAAATTATTATATTCCTGTTTTTATTATTTTTTGTATCACGGTAGTTTGGTCACTCTACCTGTGGGTAACTAAAATGAAAAGCGAAAATCAATCATAAAAACCGAATTATTCTGAGTATTACTCTATAATGTTTCAATGAAAAACCTAGTCCTTATCCTAATATTAGTTCAATGCACTGCGAAGCAATCCTTTTCGCAAAAGCAGGTGAATGAAAAAAGCGACTCTTTGTTTTCCGTTCTATTAACCTCCAAAGAAGACACATCCAAGCTGAACACACTCAATTCGCTCGTCCGTGAATTAAGATACAGCAATCATGACACTGCCTACTATTTTGCGAAAGAAGCACTTGCACTAGCAGAAAAGCTAAATCATGAAATGAAAATTGCAGATTCGAAAGTAACAATTGGTGCCCTTTTGGCCGACATGGGAAGATGTGATGAAGGGGTTAAAAATGCTACTGATGCATTGGACATTTACAAAAATTTATATCAGACTTCTCCTGAGGCCGACAAAAAAATATTGTTAAGAAAACTAGGAAGATCTTATGGCATTATCGGTCACAACAGAATTGCACAAGGCAACTATCCAGAAGGACTGAAAAACACTCTTCTTGCTTTGAAGATCGTTGAGGAACTCGGAGACAAAGAAGGCATTGCTACTTATGAGTGGAATCTCTCAAATATTTACGTCACACAACATAACTACCCCGAAGCGTTGAAACATCTATCTGTTTGTCTCAAATTAAGCCTTGAGTCGGGAATCAAAAATGACATTGCACAAACGTATGATGCTATAGGGTTTGTTTATATTGAGCAACGCAAATATGATGAAGCATTAAAATATTATTCAACCGCTTTAAAGCTGGCTGAAGAAGGACAAGATGCCTATACTCTTGCGGAAACGTATATCAACTTAGGAACGATTAAAGAAAAGCAAGGGAACCTCAGTGAAGCACTCAAGTATAATTTCGCTGCGCTATCAAGGTACCTGGAAATCGGGTTTCATCAGCAGGTTTCATTAGCCTATAATCAAATAGGATCTATTTATAACAGGCAGAAAAAATATCCAGAGGCTTCTGAGTACTTCACCAAAGGATTGGCACAGGCGAAGGAGAGTAATAACCTTGAATATACTAAGCTCACATATGAAAATTGGGCCTTGCTGGATAGTGCACAAGGCAATTATAAAAAGTCACTGGAACATTATAAGCTTGCCATTGCTTACCGCGATAGCTTACAGAATGAAGGCAATACAAAAAAAATGGTGCAACAGCAGATGCAATATGATTTTGATAAAAAAGAAGCTACAACAAAATCAGAGCAGGAAAAGAAAGATGCAATCACGCTAAAGGAATTGCAGAAACAAAAATTAATGCGCAATGGATTTGTTGGAGGCTTTTCAGTTGTGCTGCTTTTTGCCGGAGTATTCTTCACTCAACGCAATAAAATTAAGAAAGGGAAAAAACGAAGTGATGAACTGTTGCTGAATATTTTGCCTGAAGAAGTCGCTGAAGAACTGAAAGCCAAAGGCAGTGCTGAAGCAAAGCAGTTTAATGATGTAACGGTAATGTTTACCGACTTTAAAAACTTCACCAGGATTTCTGAAAAACTTTCTCCGGCAGAACTGGTATCCGAAATTCATTCCTGCTTCAAAGCATTCGATGACATCATAACGAAAAATAATATCGAAAAAATAAAAACCATTGGTGATAGTTACATGTGTGCTGGTGGTTTGCCGGTTGCCAATAAAACAAATGCAACCGATGTAGTGAGTGCTGCATTGGAAATACAACAATTCATGCGACAACATTTGCAGCAAAGAAAGAACGAAGACAAAGAACCATTTGAAATACGAATTGGCGTTCACACGGGTCCTGTTGTTGCCGGAATAGTTGGCGTAAAGAAATTTGCTTACGATATTTGGGGCGATACAGTGAACATTGCATCACGAATGGAATCATCAAGCGAAGCAGGGAAAATCAACATCAGCGGATCAACTTATGAGTTGGTGAAAGATAAATTCAAATGCGATCACCGCGGAAAGATCCAGGCAAAGAATAAGGGCGAAATTGATATGTACTTTGTTGAACAAAGTTTTAGCGACCGCGTGCCGCCATAGCTCCAGCGGTGGCGGAAGTTTAATTTTATTGAAGCTGCTACATAATTGGCAACGAGCATTTCTACTTGAATAAACAGACATCAAATTAACACCAACAATAAATGTACGACCTCCCATATCACAAAGAAAATAATGAGCAGGTAATTAAAGAATTCATTTCTAAGTATCCATTTGCATTTTTATCCGGATGTGATGCAGAAAACAAACCGGTTGCAACCCAGGTGCCTGTCTTCATTGAAGAAAAGGATGGCAGGAAAATTCTAAGGGGACATATCATGAAAAACACCGACCATCATAAAGCGTTCGCGCACAATGAAAATGTGCTGGTGGTATTTACCGGGCACCACATCTACGTAAGCGGTACATGGTACAGTAATCCTCACACACCTTCAACATGGAACTATATGAGCATTCATGTGAAAGGCATAATCCGGTTTCTGGATGATGATGCCTTGGTTGATGCGCTCCGAATGACCTCTCTGCATTTTGAAAATTATAATGAGCAATCTGCTACAATTTATGATAACCTTCCATCAGACTATACACATAGATTGATGAAAATGATAGTGGCTTTTGAAATTGAAGTAAAAGAAATAGATACTGTATTCAAATTAAGTCAGGACAGAGATGCTAAAAGCTATCAGAATATAATTGCGAAACTGAAAGACCAGGGTGAAAGCGGGCAGGTGATTGCAGCCGAGATGGAAAAAAGAACCGAGCAGGTATTCCAAAATTCAAATGAGAAGTAAATAATTACGAAAATGGAATTCAACCCGAACAACAATGTTGTTATACTTTGTATTCAAGGTATGGATATGGAAGAAAAGGGTAAACCCGAAGAAGCAAAAATACTGTTTCTTCAAGCCTGGAACGAAGCAACAAATGACTTTGAAAAATTTATTGCCGCACATTATGTTGCCCGGCATCAATCAAATGTTTCCGACAAATTAAAATGGTTCGAAACGGCTTTGCAGTTTGCGTCAATGGTAAATGACGAGTCTGTTAAGGGAGCATTCCCTTCCCTATATCTAAACATTGCTAAATGTTATGAGGAATTAGGCGACCCTGACAACGCAAAAAAGAATCATGAATTATCAATTTCGTTCTCGCACAAACCGTCAGACAACGGTCCTTTTTATCACGGCACGAAAGCAGATTTGCAGGTTGGCGATTTGCTGACGGCTGGGCTAGAATCGAATTACAAAACCGATCTTACAATGAATCACATTTACTTCACAGCCTTGTCAAATGGGGCGGGTCTTGCTGCCGCATTGGCTAAAGGCGATGGACGTGAACGGGTTTATATCGTTGAACCGACAGGGAGTTTTGAAAATGACCCGAACGTGACTGACAAAAAATTTCCAGGCAATCCTACACGATCATACCGCACCATCTCTCCATTAAAAATCACTGGCGAGGTAAAAGATTGGGTAAGACAAACACCTGAGCAAATCCAAAAATGGCGCGAAAGGCTGGCTATTAATAAAGGAGATATTATTAATTAATTTCCGGGATGCCTGGAAGGGAGACTTTCAATACGACAAATCTTTTCAAGAGTTCAAATAATGGCAAACAACAAAATCACATTAACTGAAACACAAAAAGATGACTTAAACACATTTTTTGAATTTCAACTTGATAAGGAAGCAAATTACCTTGCGGCTTTCACCTCTAAAGATCCTGGCGACAAAATCGCTTACCTTGAAAAATATTCAAAGCATCTGGCTGATCCGTCAATCAATATGCGGACAATAAAAGTCAATGATGAAATTGTGGGGAGCATAGCAAAATTTTTCATAGGGAATGACGCCGAGATTACTTATTGGATTGACAGAAAATTTTGGGGGCAAGGCATTGCCACAACTGCACTCAAAGAATTATTGAAAATTGAACAAACCAGGCCAATTTTTGGTCGTGTCGCGTTTGACAATTTTGGCTCGCAAAAAGTTCTGGAGAAATGTGGTTTTGTAAAAATCGGAACGGACAAAGGATTTGCAAATGCCCGTCAAACAGAAATTGAAGAATTTATTTATAAGCTTTCCAACTGAGAGAAAACAACAGCTGAATAGAAAAACACAGTACAGGTTTGACAGGGATTAATTTGGAAGTTTTGCAGAAGGCACATTATAACTGCAATAATTTTATTGCAGCCTGTACAAATATTTCTTTTACGTCTTCGTTAGCGTATTGTGAGAAAACTACTCTCTTCACCACAGTTTCTAGTTTTACTTTCGGCCGTCCTGTTTTTCTTTTTATTTTATAGACGCGATGCAGGTCTGAATTCAATTCTCGTCGTAGGTTATACCCTTTGGCTTTACCTGCGTATTAAAAAGAGATCCGCAGGAACTGTATTCAGACTTCTTTTTGCCGGAACCATTGTTTTATCACTCGCTGTATTGTTCGCTCACACTGCTTATTCAATCGTCGTTTTTTGGATTTGCTTTTCAGTTCTGGTTGGCAATTTTGCATACACAGAACTGAATCACCTTCAATTTAGCGGCGTACTTTTATTCCAGTCAATAAAGAACCTCTTCCCTACTCTATTTAAATTATCCAGGTTAGGCAATTCAAAAAGAAAAGTGAATTACAAGTCCTACCTGCAGTTCATACTTTTGCCTGCCCTGGTATTGGTTACTATCTTTTCACTTTATAGTGCAGCCAGTGTACCGTTCAGGATAAGCATGAATAATCTTTGGGATCACATCACCGATGTACTCATGCTAATTTCTTTTTCAAAAATTTCATTTTTCATCCTCGGCTTATTACTCTTCGGATTATGTTTTGTTGAAATCACCTTTTCACGTGTTATAAAAGCTGATGCTGAGCTCCAATTCAGGCTCATAAGAGTGAAAAAGAAATCGAAGCTTTTACATCTAAGCCGACGGTTGCTCAGAAGAAAACAAGTTTCAATTGTACTATTTGTGGTTCTTAACCTGATGATATTCTGGCTGAATCTTCTTGACATCAAACATATCTGGTTTGGATTTGAATGGAACGGAAGCTACCTGAAAGAGATGGTTCATGAAGGAACTTATCTGCTTATTGCTGCCATCCTACTTTCAATCTCGATTGCCATTTACTACCTCAACAGCAATATCGTCTTCTTTAAAAGAAATAAACTTTTTAATTTACTCATCATACTCTGGCTTACTCAAAACCTAATTATGATTGCTTCTGTTGCACTCCGAAACAGTTACTATATAAATTATTTTGCACTGGCATACCTTCGCATCTTTGTGTTCTTCTTCCTGGCTGCCTGCATTGTAGGACTATGCACCATCATTATAATGATCCTCCGGAAAAAGTCAATCGGTTATTTAATCTCTGTCAACTCACTTTCAGTTTTTATCATTGTCATTATCTCCTGCTGCTTTAATTGGGATGCCATTATTGCCCGATACAACTTTGCTCACTATAAGAAGTCATTTGTACATTACGAGTTCCTGGCAGGACTCAATGACTCTGCATTGCCTTATATGAATTATACAGAAGAGCAGATTAAACAGATCAGTGACGTACAGTACAGGAGTTTCAGTTTTGCCAGCTCTGAACTATATACTAAAATTGATTTTGCTGCAGAGATAAGCCGAAGGAAAACTGCCTTTAAACAACGTTGGGAGCAGCATCATTTTCTCGAATGGAATTATCCTGAGTATAAAGCTTATAAATTGCTGTTTCAAAATCAATAGATTTGTTCCCCGCCCCGAGGAGATTGTGGAGACCAATAGAAAAAAGATCTATACACTTAAATGACCTCATTCGATTAAATAAACATTTTCTATAAAATTCAATGTCAGAACAGAAACTTCGAAGGCAAATACGAAACTGGATTTTATTTTTTATAGTAGCTATTTCCCTTAGCGGCATTACCGCTTTTCCACTTGAAACAGAATTGAATTTCCTTGAGAGGCATTCAAACATTTTCCCGGCTTTTATGTCTGACTGGATTCACAGTGTCTACACCGGCATAAAAAATACAAATGCCGAATACCCTTTTCTTTCCTATGGTACCGATTGGCTTGCGTTTGCGCATTTGATCATCGCCATGTTATTCCTTGGGCCTTTGAAAGACCCTGTCAGAAATAAATGGATTATTGACTGGGCAATCATTTGTTGCATATTGGTATTTCCACTTGCATTTATTGCCGGTCCAATAAGGAGCATTCCAATGTTTCATCGCCTGATCGATTGCTCGTTCGGATTGGTTGGTTTGATCCCGCTTTTAATTGTGAGATCTAAAATCTCAAAGCTGGAAAAGTTGAAACAGCTTTAAAAAATATATTTCATCATCGCCGATTGGAATCATGCAATATAAGTTATGCGATCACCCATTCCGGAGCTTTTACCACCTGTCGTATTCAGCCACTGAGATTGTCGCATTTACACTGTGATAAAATGATCTTTGTTATAGATATTTACATCATAACAAAATCTATTTCACATGAGAAAAATAATCGTCCTTTCACAGATTACCTTAGATGGAGTCATGCAAGCACCAGGAGGACCTGAAGAAGATACATCAGGCAGTTTTAAGTATGGCGGATGGACTGCAACCTATGGTGACGAAGTTGGCGGCGAGGTGGTGCATAAAGAGCTGAATCAAAAAGTAAGTTATCTCTTGGGTAGAAAAACTTTTGATATCTGGGCCTCTTATTGGCCCGATCATGCAGATTTTTGGCCAGGGATCAATGAAGGCACAAAGTACGTTTTGTCCAGGACCATGAAAAAATCAGATTGGAAAAACACTGTATTTATCGAAAGTGTGGAAGACATCATAAAGATCAAAAAATCAGAAGGTTCTGACATCCATGTTTGGGGCAGTAGTAAACTCGTTCATCTCTTACTTAAAAATGATTTAGTTGACGAACTCCGGCTCAAAATTTATCCCGTTACTCTCGGAACCGGAAAAAAATTGTTTGACGATAGCGCGACTCCGGCAGCATTTACATTAATAGAAAGTGTTGTTACAACCACGGGAGTTATTATTGCCATTTATAAGCGAGCTGGAAAAATCAAGACAGGAACTCCCGATGAATTATTAGTTAACTTGAAACGACACGACTAATCAAACAGTTAAGTAAAAGACTAAGTGTCACTGATTTGAATGGTTAACGATAGAATTTCGGTTATCTTAGTGCAATTTTCATATTTCTAATCAACTTATTAATTCAAGCAACAATGAAAAAACTAATGGTATCTGCAATCGTGTCACTTGTACTGATAACGAGTGGTGTTTTTGCCCAAGCAAATAAAGGCGGTGTCGCTAAAGAATCAACTAACCATAAAGTAGTCGTCCAGCTAAGTACGAACGATGCACAGCAATGGAATTTTTTAATGAACAACCTGAAGTTTCTCAAAGTAGCATGGGGTGAACAGGTAGCGATAGAAGTGGTGGCATATGGTCCCGGTGTCGATATGATGATGGCGAACAGTGCCGTGAAAGAAAAAATTGTTGAATTTAAAAACCAGGGTGTAGTGTTTGTGGTTTGCGAAAACACGATGAGAGTGCGTGGAATAAAAAAGGAGGAGATCCTTCCCGAGGCTGGTTACGTACCTTCAGGTGTAGGTGAACTGGTTCTGAAACAGGAACAGGGGTGGGAATATTTTAAGGCAGGCTATTAATCAGCCTCCAAATATTTTAGCCATTGTTTCTCTGATTTGTAAACTTCGGATCTGAAGATAGATATGGATGTACATCATCACCATCACAACACAAGCGAAAAGAAGAAACGTTTTTGGGAATATGGTTTTGAATTCCTGATGCTTTTCCTTGCAGTCAGCGCCGGGTTCTATGCTGAAAATTTGCGTGAACGGCATGTAGAGCGCAACAAGGAGCATGAATACATGCTATCATTACTTGTAGATCTCGGGCAGGATTCCATACAGATTGACAACGTGCTGAAAGAACTCCCCATTATTAAAGAAGGAATTGATTCGCTTGCCAATGCCTGCTATCATGAGCACCCTGACGACAGCATGGTCTACCTGATGTATGCACTTAACAATCCTTACCTGCGGCTCATTCCGCTTACATTTTCTGACCGAACTTCTTCACAGTTGAAGAACTCCGGGAGTATGCGTCTGGTGCGCAACAAAGCAGTGGCAGATTCCATCCTCGGTTACTGGCAGCAGATCGACTACTACAATTATGTATCGCCACTCAACGAAAATTTCAGACGAAAAGCCCGCGAACTGTCGTTTAAGATTTTTGACTATGGGGTTTATAATTCTGACCTTGGCTTTGCGCAAAACAGAAGTAAGCTGAGAGAAAGAAAGTTAAAACTCCTTACTGAAGACATGGCAGTTCGCCATGAGTACATAAACTATATTTATGCTTATCGCGCCACCCTCCTTATATATTACAAACCGCCACTTTTAAAACTTCAACGCCAGGGACAAAACCTAATGAATCTTATACGAAAATATTATGGCGAATCCAGCTGAGCAATCTTATAGCTTAACACATTACATTAAAGTAAAAACTAAATAGATTAGACAAACAATAAAAGTGCGGAGTCAGCACCAGAACCACTAACACAATTAAAATGGAAGACCAAAAAAATCAAACAAACAATTCAACTTCACCTGTTGACATAACCCCTAAGGTAACAGGGATTGGCGGCATTTTCTTTTCTTCAGAAAATCTGAAAGAGACGAAAGAATGGTACATCAAAAATTTAGGGATTGAAATCAATGACTGGGGTTCGAGCAGTTTTGAATCCAGGAACATTCAAAAACCTGATGAGGTAACCTCCCTTCAATGGAAGCCTTTTAAAAAAGGAGATGAATATTTTTCTCCATCCAAAAAAGAGTTTATGATTAATTACACAGTTCAGAATATTGAAGAACTTGTAAATAAGCTCAAGGAAAACGGAGTAACCGTTCTTGATGCCATTGCGACATACGACTTTGGAAAATTTGTGCATATCATGGATGCAGAGGGCAACAAGATTGAACTGTGGGAGCCCAAATGAAACTGACAAAAATTATTTTGACGCTTATTGTCGCTCATGTTGGTCTTGAAACAACGGCACAATCTGAGAAGCGAGTACAATTAATTCCCTTGGCGATTGGGAACTATTGGATTTATTCTACAAGCAGTAAATATCATCCCTTTGACACATTAATAATCATTGGCACCAGGATCATAGACGGAGATACTGTATTTGTATATAATAACGGACAACTAATATTTGAAAGAAACGATTCCGTTTTCGAATTTCAATACCAGAATGCTGAATTTCCTTTTAAGTGCTTTGAATATTTTCCATTTGACAAAAGAACTGATTATGGAATCATAGTGGGCGGAGATGCTTATTCCATTAGATCTGCTTCAAGAATAAAGAGATTATACAAACTGAATGGAAAAGAATATTCAAATTGTTATTACTTTGAGGATGGATGGACTTCCGCAACTACGATAATTTGCAGAGGTATAGGCATATTAAAGTCTGAACTAAATAATTATGGGCGAACCCTGGTTGAATATCATGTCGCAGAATGAAAATATGACGGAAAAATAAATCACTTTTCTTTCTCCTTCTCCTTCATCGCCTTCTTCTTTGCCTTGTGAACTTTCTTGTTTTCGCCCGACAAGATCATGGTCTCCTTCAGACCCACAAGCGCAGAATTAATAATGATGTTTACAAAACCTTTGTGCATATCATGCTGAACAGTATATTTCACAACACGTGGCGGAACCCCTTCCTTGCGGGGCTGTTTTACGTTTGATGACAATATTCATTAATTGATCAAGATTATTTTTTATATAAATGATCTCTAATAATAATATACATTTACTCAAAATCAAAAAGACACCATGGCCGCAAATATTAATAACCTTGATATGTATGTTTATCAAAACGCCCATAAACATTGTGAGATTACAATTTTTAATCTTATGGCTCTTGACTATTATTTTCAGTTTAACATCTATGACAATAGTATGTTAAGCATTTGGGAAGCTACAGATGACAACCCCATAAACAAGTGTAAGATAGATTTAGATGCTTATCCCCCTCTTAAAGCATCCCCGTTTCCGGGAAGTGTGAATTTAAAAAAAATTGCCGACCGCCCTTTTCCGTGGTTTGTTACACCACGCGTACTAATAAAAAAAAATTCGAGCAAAGTATTTTCTTTTTTTGTAAACGATTTTGTTCGAGACGCTAATTTACCAGGTAATTTTAATTGCTATTCAGTAAGTGATTTTAATGGTAAGGCTATTGTAACTTGCCCCCCCATTCAAAAAGATCCAAGAAAAGGTGGATTGACTAATAAACTACTGAGTCAAGGAACAACGCCAGTAAATATTTGGTTCAAGGTAAAAACGATTGAATTAACACCCGATGGAATAACTCTCACAAGCGAAACGAATCAAGAATATGCGCAAATAGTTCCATCCAAACCCTTCACTCCTGCAGATATACCTTATTCTCCTTTCTAAAAATAATGAATGCGGGGACGCTGAAAACCGAAAAGAGTAAGCACAAAAATAAAAACCCAAATAATATGAAAAACACATCAGAAACAATTCTCATCCAATTAGTATCCATTGTTTTTTTATTGTCAGGATGTAATTCTAAGGACGACAAAGCAGTTGCTTCCGGGGTATCAGATGCATTTATTAATTATAAATTTTGCCTTAAAAATTGTGATGCTCTGGCAACGCAATATTGGAATGATTATCAAAAGTGCATGCAAGAATGTCCTTCTGATATGCCCGCAGATACAAGTTGGCTTATAAATGGCAAGTTTAATTTTGAGGCCGGGAAAAAAGCTGCTGCTTTAAGCAAGGAAGCCAACAGTAAGTGCAAATCAAATTGCTCTACGGCATATGAAGCTCGCATGGAAGAATTAACTCAATGCAGACAAGTTTGTGCCGATGCCCTGCCAGGAACTAAATGAAGAATTTTTCAGAAAAGGGAATTAGATAATCATACAATACAGACCGATAAATGCTTTACGTCATTGTTTCAACGCAATGTTAGTGTGATCAATTTTTGCTAAAGTTTCGGTGAACAAGTCAAAAAGTTCTGCTTCACATTACTCCTTCTCTTTTTCTTTCTCCTTCATCGCCTTCTTTTTCGCCTTGTGTGCTTTCTTGTTTTCACCCGATAAGATCATGGTCTCCTTCAGGCCTGCAAGAGCAGATTTGATGATGATGTTTACAAAACCTTTGTGCATGTCGCGCTGTACAGTGTACTTCACAACTCTTGGAGGAATCCCTTCCCCTGCAGGATTGTTTTCATTTAGGTATTCATTAGCGGCAAACGCAATCACATCGCTTTTCCATTTTGCTTTGTCTTTGAGTTGGAGATCCACAACCAATCCATGATACAGGAATTTCATCGTACCGGAACCTTGCGTATGAGTAATCACGCCGGAGAAACTAATATCATCTGCAATGCCTGAATCAATTTTAGCAGGCGTATAGGCAGCAATGACTTTGTTTATATCCAACAAGTTGAATCGTCCGAAATGGCCCTTCAGTTTTATCTGTGGTTCCTTATAACTGAACCCCAGTTGAACTTCGAATTTTACTTTGTCTTCAATATAGGCCTCTATATCCACTGCCAATTCCTCATCGGGCTTGAGATTGGTAATGTTCCGGGCATGTACTGTACCCCTGCTCAGGTTGACATTCGCCGGAACTCCGTCACGCTTTCGTTCAATGCTCAGGAGGTGAAGGTGTGTAACATCCACTTCGTCTATCCGCACGGGAATTGGA
>Ga0190274_10001133_pt1 | contig 15665 bp, 12 predicted proteins | sample Popmic531T_FD_133002 | JGI IMG/M metagenome (GOLD analysis project Ga0190274, IMG submission 133002) | Populus adjacent soil microbial communities from riparian zone of Yellowstone River, Montana, USA - 531 T | ecosystem: Environmental > Terrestrial > Soil > Riparian zone | place: USA: Montana...
CTTACGGTGGCTTTGCGTATTGCTTCACTGAATACGCGAGGCTGTCTTAAATAGGTGGTTTTTTTTGCTTTAATTTGTGTCATAATAGATTGATTTTTGGTCAACCTATTTCAGGCACGCACAAGTGTAAAGTGTAAAGTGTAAAGTGTAAAGTGTAAAGTGTAAAGTGTAAAGTGTAAAGTGTAAAGTGTAAAGTGATTAAATTGGGAGAACAAGATACAAATTATTAAATCGGTGTAGAGACGCATTGTATGCGTCTCTAAATTGAACACAAAGTGACAATTTGAAATATTACCGCAAATCTATTAACTACGAATTTACATCGGTGTAGAGACGCATTGTATGCGTCTCTTGCTGAGAAGCACAGGATTTACATATTCTCGAAATAACAATTCGTAATTCGTGGATTCGATGTTTCCCGACAACGGATTCGTAATTCGTACTCACATTATGGAGTTTTATTATAAATCTTAAGCAAATTCAAATCCTGTTCCTTCGACTTAATGTCGTTCATAAGCGCTTCGGCTTTTTTCCTGACATTGGAATTTTCGATTTCTTCGCGGTCGGTTAAAACAGTATTGTCTGGTTTTGCTATCTGGTTGTCAGTTTGTGAAACAGATTTTTTGCCATAGGAAGTTGCGATTGCGCTCAGAGTTTGCACTGCGGATAACCTCACCACCCATTGCGGATAATTTCCACCAAGTGCTGCAATTTTATCGACACCTTTCGAAGCATATGCAGGAGTGCATCGCATGATGTACTTACCGTAATTCTGAACTGCAGTATATTTTGTGTAACCATTCGCTTCCAGCATCACTTCAGTCATGTAGTCGAACTGTTCGTCACCTCCGTATGTTTTATAAAATCCGGAAATCATTTCCATGATATTTTCATTACGATCCGGTTCCATTTTCTGTATCAGCGCCAGTCCTTCCGGTAAATTATTTTCAAGTATGTGCAGGATTGCAGTCTCCATCACTACATAAGAAGAATCGTGAACAGCGCTTCGCATCAAATTGTTTACGTCGAGATCCTTTGCATAAACCTCTGACAATATTTGCAATGCTTCGTCCCTTACATCCGATTTTGGATCTTTGGAAGCCATTGCCATCAGTTTTTGTTTCATGCCTTCCTGATCAGCATTGATAAGCGTTTTGCAATTTCTGATTGCCTGGACTCGCAGGTTCCAATGCGCATCATCAAGAGCCTGCTTTACAGCGCTTGCTTCCGGTGAATTGGAATCATATGATTTCATAATCTTACTCAATGCTTCAAAACGATCCATGTAAAGAGGAGCGCGTTTGTAGAGCGCAATCCATTCGGCATTGGTATGATTGTCGGTTTTGATGCAGAGTAACATTTTCTGTGCATCAAAATTCACCACTTCGGGTTGAGCATTCATTTCGAATTCAAAAACTTCATTTGATTTGGTAACTGTAATTCGTTTCCGGATAACCGAACCCGAAGTATAAAAATCAATATCTACAGGAATCTGGTAAAGAGGAGTTGTTTCAAAATTCTGAGACTGTTGCACAGTCACTAGTTCTTTCTTCGCGACAGCGTCATAAGCATAATCAATTTTAAGTGAAGGGTGACCTTTTGCTAAAAACCATTGATTAAAAAACCAGTTCATATCTTCGCCTGTGACTTCTTCGAATGCTAAACGCAGGTCGTGAATTTCTACAGTTTTGAATTTATTCTTTTCGAGATATAATTTCAGTGAAGCAAAAAATGCAGTGTCACCGGTATATTTCCGTAACATGTGTAAAATCCTTTCACCTTTTGCATAGGAGTGACTGTCGAACATGTGATCCTGGTTTTCATATTCAAAACGAACCATGTTAACCTGCTTGTTGCGGGCTTCACGGAAATACACATTCATATCCACGTTAAGTGAATGATCTGCTTCATCACGACCATATTTATATTCATTCCACAGGTACTCGCCATAATTTGCAAAGGATTCGTTCAGTGGCAGGTTCGACCACGACTCACAAGTAACAAGATCGCCGAACCACTGATGGAATAATTCATGCGAAATGGTTTCTTCGTTTGAGCCATCCAATAATCCTCTTGAATCTTTCTGCACATATTCGCCCAAAACTGTTGCTGTAGTATTTTCCATCGCACCTGAAACGTAATCGCGCACAACCACCTGCGAATATTTATCCCACACATAATCCACACCTAATAATTTGGAGAAAAATTCAATCATCTCCGGCGTGTGACCGAAAATATCACGTGCGTATTTTTCGTAAGCAGGCTCTACATAATAACTTACTTCTTTACCTCTCCAGGAATCTTTCACTACCGCATATTTTCCGACAGCCATCATAAACAGATAAGGTGCGTGTGGTAACGATTGTCGCCAATAATCTGTCCGTGTTCCGTTAGATGCATTTACAATGGAACTCACAAGTGTGCCGTTGCTCAATGTTACAAAAGCAGTATCCACAGTGAAGTAAATTTCTTCAGTTGATTTTTGGTTTGGACTATCAATAGTTGGAAACCAAACTGAATTCGCTTCTGTTTCTCCCTGCGTCCATACCTGCTGAGGCTTGTAAGGATCGCTGCCATCGGCATTGATGAAATACAGACCTTTATCACTCGTGATGGCAGCACTTCCTCCTTTCGGAAGTTCTTCGGGCCGGGAAACATATTTAACAAACACTTTGAAAGTATCTCTTGCAGTGTATGATTTGTCTAGCGTAATACAAATGCTATCGTTACGGTATGCATAAACGAGCGATTCGCTTTTATCGCCTTTAACAATTTTTACTTCCTGAATTTCCATTCCTCGTGCATCAAGAAAAAGAGAATTGGTCGGATAAAAATGTGGTTTAAGTGTAAGTGTCGCACTTCCCGGCATCCTTTGGTTTTTCCAATCGAACGACACTTCAATCCTGGTATGAATAAGATCGTGCATTTTGGTATCGGAAGCGCGATAACGTACAGGAGTTTTTACAACAGTTGTTGAAGTAACCGGTTCCTGAACTGTTGTTGTTTTTTGAGAGGTACTGCATGATGAAAGAAAAAGAATCAATACTGCAAGGGGGACTAGGAAATTAAATTTCATATTTTAAATTAGTGACGAGTGACGCGTAACGAGTGGCGAGTAGAAGGGTGATTAAGATTAAAATTGGTTTTCAGTTGGAGTTTTCGTTGAGTAAGCAATCGGTGGTTGTCAGTGAGCAATGACTTTGACTGGCAACTGCCGACTGCCGACTGATAACCGACGCGCAAAGTTGGGAAAATCTTACTTCATAGGGGAGATTAGCACATGGAAATGTTTGGGGAATTAGCGAAAAATGCGGCCCAGGTAATACCAGAAACTGCCTGAAACCATTGGGATTCCCATGCTTTCGCCCAGGAAATAACCCAGTTCCTTGTATTCCCGTGCAGTTTCAGACAAAGTTGCGGCTGCAAATTTGGGTTTGATACCGGCAATCGCATAGAGAATGCGACAATTGATTCCGGCGAACAGGTTGCCTGCCGCCATTCCCAGGAATGGATTCAATCCGAATTCACGACTCAGTTTTATCATGAACCAGAATGTACAAACCAGCTTCAGGCCTGAACTTATCTGGTGGAAGATCTGCGCAATACGGCTGCGGGGAACCAGAATTACATGGTTTTTCTTGAGTTCGCTTACGCGGAAGGGCTCTTCCCCCGGAAGGTATTCATAATGCATAGTCAGTTTAAAAGGCTTACCATCAGCAGGGTTATCTTTACTGAACTGACAAAAATTGGGGAGCACAGTGATTAAAAGTGGCTCCGATTCAAACTGCTTATTTTCAATGGAGATGGTGGCTTTCCCTATATTCAGTGCGCCTGAATTCAGGGGGCAAACCACATACGTCAACTCCGTTTCACGTACCGATTGACCCTCATGCATCACCATCCTCTGTGAAACAAATGGGGAGCCGGTGATGAAAAAATCGGGCATTTCAGGTTTTCTGAAAATGCGTCCGCTGCCTGAATATGTGAAAATGAGGTTTACTTCTTCAAAACAACGAAGAGTCCTGGGCTCACAACGCGCAAAAAAATAATGATTTACAGGAGGATTTTCAGTGAAGAGATTATTGAGTGCCCCATTGTCGTAATTCCTCCGTTTGGATTCATCCGACAAAACACGGTAAGCTTCCTGGATATCTTTAAAGTGAGATTCTGCAAGTGGATCATCAGGATTATGATCAGGATGATATTTTCTCGCCAAAGCCTTCCACTTTGAACGGACTTCGGCCATAGAATCTCCGGGCTTCAGGCCCATGATGTGGTAGTAGTCTTTCACTAATCACTTTTTAGTACTAACGAAAATACGTAAAGTGGCCGAAAATATTGGATTGAAGCGAAAAAAGAACATGTTTTTATACCTGAAAGTTTTAGACTCTCCTCTAAATTTCTGTGGTTATACGTTGTTCCGGTATTTTTTTGAAAGGATCTTACTTTCGCTGATAAATATAAAAATCGGCAAAGGAAGTTTCAAATTCATTGCCATTCCAGGGATATTTATTTGGGATATGGCTGATCAGTTTAAATTCAAGTGCATGTTTGTCGACCCAATTTGTAAATTTCCTGTGCCTCACATGCACTCCGGTTTCAGGCACTTCATCTTTGTTGGAAGCATACACAATTACATATTGTCCTGAGGAACTGAATAAAAGTTTCATGTAATCGCGAAATACGGAATCTTCAACAAGATGATAAATTACATCAAGACTCATAGTTACATCAGCAGATTCGTTTTTGTAATCACCAATCACTTTAAAATTCTTGGATCTGTCGTTTTTGAATGTATCGCGACACAAGGCGATGGCAGTAGGGCTGACATCAAATCCAGTATATTTATTGAATTGAAAATACTTCAACTGATTGCCATCACCACATCCATATTCAATCACGCTTTTCACACTGTTATCTTTTACGAATTTATTGATCACTTCCGCTTTGAATTCTGCAAAACGGTTGTAGGATCCGGCTCCTGAATTTCCACCACTCTTATACCTGTCGTCCCAATACTTTCTGGAAGTAGAAAAATAAGGTACACCTTTAAGCCGGCTGTAAATCTTAACTGCAAGTTTTCCTAAAACCGGGGTGTTTTTGATCAGGTCTTTTAGCATCGTTTGATAAAATTTTTAACTGTGAATGTGGCTATATGAAATAAAGTGAAATATGAAATTCAAGGGATTAAACTTACATGATTATTACACTGAAAATGAGATCTGAAAATTAAAGATAGTATAAAACGACCCTAAAGTCAAATGATTGTTTCAATGCAGGTCCGAAAGCCTTATTCAGCCTGCGTTTCAGGGACATTAAAAATAAAACCTACGCCAAAAATATTCTCAATAGTAAGTTGCGGATCGTCTTTCAGGTACTTGCGGATTTTTGTGATAAAAACATCCAGGCTCCTCCCCAGGAAGTAGTCATTTTGTCCCCACAAATCCCTGAGCAACACTTCCCGTTTGACAACCTGGTTTTTATGGCATACAAGGTAGTTCAGGATATCAGCTTCCTTTTCGGTGATGCGTTTTACTTTGCCCGCTATTATCAAAGACTGATTGCTGAAATCAAAAAAGTATTTTCCAATTGTTACGGTTACGGTTTTGCCATTACTTTTTGTTCCGGGAACTCTGCGAAGAATCGCCTTTATTTTCCAAAGCAATTCCTCTTCATCAAAAGGTTTCGAAATATAATCATCTGCACCCAAATCATATCCTTGCAGTTTGTCTTCTTTGCGTGCCTTTGCCGTGATAAAAATGACAGGAATCATTTGATCCAGTTTCCTGATTTCCTTTGCAAGAGTGAATCCATCCATTTTCGGCATCATAACATCCAGCAAACATAAATTAAACCTGCCGGCAGGAAATGCTTTCAACGCCTGTTCACCATCTCTGCAAAGAATTACTTCAAATCCTTCGTTTTGCAAAACGTCCACCATCAATAAGCCTAAATTAGGGTCATCTTCAGCAAGTAATATTTTGCAACGATTGTCAGGCATTTGGAAAAACGAGTTTAAATGTAGTGCCTTTTCCTAATTCGCTACTTAATTGAATGGTTCCGCCATGCAGCTCCACTATTTTTTTGGTGTATGCCAATCCGATTCCAAAACCTTTTACATCATGCAAATTTCCGGTAGGCACTCTGAAATAAATATCAAATACCTTTTTTTGATATTGTTTGTCGATGCCAATTCCATTATCTGATATCTCCACTACAATATTTTGACCGCTGTCAGAAGTTTCAATCTTTATATCGGGAGCGTCACCTGAATATTTGATAGCATTATCGATAAGATTGCAAATCGCATTCATTAAATGCACAGGGTCACCTGTAATATAATGTGATTCTGCTTTGAGGTCAGTTTTAATCTCTCCTTGTTTATGTTCAATTTGTACGTTGATGCATTTTAAGGAATCCTGAAGCAGCTGATGCAAATCAATTTTGGTTTTTTGAATTGGTATTTCACCTCTTTCAAGGGCAGTCATGCTTAACATGTGCTCTACCTGCTGTCTCAGTTTTTCGTTTTCTTCAAGAATAATTCCAGAGTAATGGTTTATTTTATCGCCCTGTGTTAAAGAAGGATCTTTTAAGATCATTTTCCCGGCAAGTGCAATATTTGTAAGCGGAGTTTTAAATTCATGCGTCATATTATTTAAAAACTCTGTTGTTTGCTCCGATATTTTTTTCTCTCTGTGAAGAGATAAAATAGTATGCCAGAACATTACCAGAACCACAATAATAAGCACTACCGATGTGGTGAACATGGTGCCCATCTCCGCAAGGATGTATTTCTTTTTATCCGGAAAAAATAGTTTCAGTTCAAGACCGTTTTTACTCACTACTTCATCAAGCCGTTTGTTAAAGACATTATTCCTGAAACCAGTTCCATATTTGGAAAACAAATCGGGCTTTATTAATTCATAAGAGTAATCGATTTGAATGTTGTAAAAATTCATGTAGTGTGCGAAAAGTGAATCAATCTTATGAATTTCACTCTGACTCATTCCTGTTTCAATTTTCCTGCAAGTTTCTTCATCGGCACTGAGGGCCTCTGAAGTCCGGGCAAGGACCATATTCGCTTTTTCATTGAACAATTCCTCTTTTATCTTTGCTGTACGCAATATCCAGTTCACCTGGATAGCCAGCACCAGGATAAGAGCTACAGAGGTTATTGCAATGAATAATTTAGTGCGGTTTGGCTTCATTTTGATTCCTCAAAAGTAGCAAATTTCAGGTGATAGTATTCTGCATTAACAACTCATTAACAACCCAATAACTACTCGATAACAGTTTGCTATCGGATTTGATCCTATTTTTGACAATAAATTAAAACATCCAATTCAATATTAATAAAACTTCAAGGTCATGCTAAATCCCTTCTCACTATTGGTAGTATCAGTATTAGTGAATTCCTGCAACGGATACATTCAGTCCATTACGGATAATTACACCGAACCGGAAGCAAAGCCTTTTAAAGAAATGGCAATGGTTGAAGAGAAGGCAATGCCGGCTGCAGATACGGCATTGCATATAAGTGCTTTTATCCGCGATATGTATCAGGATAAATCGGGAAACCTTTGGTTCGGGACATACACTAACGGTGTGACAAAGTATGATGGTAAGAAAATGTCTCTGCTTGAAAAGAAAACCGGATTCATTGATAATATCGTGAGGGATATGGTTGAAGATGCGGATGGAAATTTATGGTTTGCCACGAATGGTGGAGTTTGCATGTATGATCCATCAGTTACTTTGAAATCAGGTGGGCAATCGTTTACCAGATACCAGGTTAAGGATGGACTTGGAAGTGATGATGTGTGGAGCATATTAATTGATAATAATGGGAAACTCTGGTTTGGAACCGGCAAAGGTGTTTCTGTTTTGGATCTATCTGCAAAACATGGCAAAGGTGAAAAAGCAATAGTTGATTTTCCTATCCAAACTTCCGAAACCTGCAGTTTTCCGGGAGCTTACCCTGCCCCTAAACTGATATCTTCTATTTACCAGGATAAAGCGGGGAATATCTGGTTTGGTTCTAACGGTTCCGGGGTATTTGTTTATGATGGGAAGACAGTATCAAATTATACAGTTAAAGATGGGTTATGCGATAATTTCGTTCAAAGTATTTTGGAAGATAAATACGGCGACATTTGGTTCAGCTCCAGGTTTGGTGGTGTAAGTCGTTTCGGCCGCCCTGCAATTCCAGGTATAGGATCGAAGACTTTTACAAATTTCACTATGAAGGATGGTTTAAGCAGTAATTTTATCTGGACAATTTTTGAAGATAAAAAGGGAAATCTGTGGTTTGCAACTGCCGGCGGAGGAGTGGATCTTTATAATCCTGCAATTCCATTTGGTGCAGATGATAAAAGGATTACAAATTTTACAAAAGAAGACGGACTGGCGGCCAATTATGTGCAGTCAATTCTTGAAGACAAAGCAGGAAATATGTGGTTTGGAACAGCTAATGGAGTTTCACGATTTAATCCATCAGCTTCTTTGAATTCCGGCGAGAAATCATTTATTAGTTTTCCATCCTATAGTGACGGTTGTTGAGAAAAACATACAACTTATTTATTCTTATCAATTGCATCCAATAACCCGTTGTGGAATTTGTCGTCGTACAATTGCCAGAACATAATGCCGCCCAGATTATTTTCCAATGCGTATTTTGTTTTGAGTGCAATTGATTTTGGATCGTCATAAGTGGCAACCAGTCTCCTATTTGTATTTATCGCATACGGCGCTTTCGCGATGTCATCCCACCTGGTTTCAAAACCATTAACCTTTGAAAGTGAGTCGGCCATATCCTTTGAGGAGAATGCATGTGAAAATTTGCAGGGAGCATAAAGGTCTACAGGATTGCCTGGTTCAATCTGGAAGAACCTCCCATAAAACGCAGCACCAATAACCAGCTTATTTGCCGGCACTCCTTCTTTCAGCAACATTTGAACTGCATTATCGGTGGATTCCAATTGTTGTGGGGTGGAATATAAAGGAGTGTGATGGCCGCTTTTGGTGCTGTAGCCATGTACGAGATCATACGACATGATATTAATGAAATTTGTGTATTTGATCGCTTCTTTCCAATCTATTGATTCGTTGATGTATTCAGTGAATCCGCCTGCTGCAAAACTTATTTCAAAAGAGTTGCCGTTTTCTTTTCGAAGTGCAGCCAGGAGCGCAGTAAAATTATCACGGTCTTCGGTACGGAATGTATGATCGGGAAATCCTTTTATTGCTGGGTACTCCCAATCCAAATCAATGCCATCAGTTTGGAAGTATGCAGTAACTTCCTTCACAGACCTTGCAAATTCATCACGACCGGTTTTAGAATTAAAAACATCGGAACAGGTTTTGCAACCACCCCAACCACCGAGGGAAAGCATTACTTTAAGATTCGGATTTTGTGCTTTTAACTGTACCATCCTTTTTATGGTGGCACTGTCAACTGCTGAATTAATTTGGAAGCGGTTACCGTTTAAATTCCCAAAAGAGAAAATGAGGTGTGTTAGTTTGTTGGTTTCAAAACTATCGATAGGAATAGTGGTGCCGCAATAATATCCAACCACACGAAATGCAGGAGGAGCCATGGAAGTGTTGAATACAACTGTTCCTATAACAATAAGTACTGCAACACAAAAACTAATCTTGAATATTTTCAAATTGGCGAATATTACTTTGTTCCCTGTCATTTTTTATTACCACCTGACCATGTAATTATTGTTTCAGCAAATCGAATATTTTGGCTGCAATTGAATCAGCATAAAAGGACGGTCCGCAGATATGGCATTTTTGAATCTCATAAAATGTTTTCGGTTCGTTTGCATTTGCAAAAAGTTTCTGGCCATGTTTGAAGGGTATGGTTTCGTCTTCAGTACTGTGAATTATCAATACCGGCTTTTTATAATTTCGGAGTGCTTTGTATCCACAATATTTTTCGCTGACCAGCATTCTTCCAAAGATGCCAGCCATGCTTGCCGCGATATCCTTGTGGGATGAAAACGCACCCTCAATAACCAATCCGTCAATTTCATTCTGTCTTTGTTCAGCCACGACCGCCGATAAATGTCCTCCCAATGACTGACCATAAATAATCAGTTTTGTGTTTTTAATATCAGGCTTTTTTTTCGCATATGTAATTGCAGAGTTGGCATCAATCAGCACATTTTTTCTCGTAGCTTTTCCTTCCGAGAAGCCAAAACCGCTGTAATCAATAATAAAAATCTGAAATCCGAAGTTGATTAGTGGTGTCAGAGCCTGGTATTGTGAAACTATAAAACCTGCATTACCATGTAAGTGAATTAGTGTGATTGTGGGTGTTGTGTTTTTCGGTTTGATAATCCATCCGTTTAGTTTGTTTCCGTTATCACTTTTAAAAACGACGCTTTCAATCGTATATTCAAAATCAATGGTATCGTTATTTTGTCCGGTAAAAGTGGGTTGATAATTGAGTGTGTCGAAATGAATAATTGTAGTATCGGTTCCTGCTATCATTGTCAACTCCTTTGCTTTGGAAGGTACAACGGTTGGTTTCAAAAATATTTTATTAAAACTGCATGCTGACAGCAACAGCATTGCAACCATTGCCGGAATTATATTTTTTACTACATATTTTTGATACTTCATCACTATCATAACTTCAAATGTTTATTTGGAGTTTTTATAGACTATCCCGTCTTTCATCACAAAAGTGACATGCTCCAGTGTGCTGATGTCATCCAGCGGGTCAACTGCAACAGCAATGATGTCTGCAAATTTTCCTTTAGTCAAGGATCCCGTTTTTTCCTTCCAGCCAAGGAGATCGGCTGCATTCATGGTTGCCGATTGTATTGCTGCCATTGGCGTCATTCCATATTTGACCATCAGCACAAATTGTTTTGCATTATCACCATGAGGGAAGACTGCGGCGTCGGTGCCATATGCAATTTTAACACCTTCTTTCACAGCATTTGAAAAACTTACAGATGCGGCAGAGCTGATTTCCTTAGCCTTATCAATAATTTTTTGAGGGAATCCCATTGCAGGAAATTCTTTCACTACATATTCCCCCACATAAATAGTAGGAATAAGATATGTTCCCTTCTTTTTCATCAATTGCAAGCCTTCTTCATCAATCAGGCTTCCGTGTTCTACTGAAGCTACTCCAGCCATTATTGCCATCTTGATTGTTTCCGTACCGTGAGCATGCGCGCAAGTTTTTTTACCCCACCGGGTTGCTTCGGCTACAATTGCATTCATTTCTTCCTGTGAATATTGTGGAGCTCCGGCACTTTCTTCCTCAGAAAGCACTCCTGCACCTGCAATTAACTTGATAATATCTGCACCGTATTTAATATTGTACCTGACTTGTTTTTGGACTTCATCCAAACCATCAGCAATACCTGACATTTGTTTAGAAATTTTCCAATCCAGGTAAGGTGAGAATCCATTAAAATCGATATGACTACCGGTGCTGCCTATGGGCATAGTGGCAACCTGTAATCGCGGGCCGGGGATTTGCCCTTCATTTATCGCATTTCTCAAAGCGATATCAAGGAATTCGGAAGAGCCCACATCCCTGCAGGAAGTAAAGCCTGCTTCAAGTGTTTTTTTGGCATAAAGGTGTGCGATGATAGCAAAATCGAGTGTCGTTTTTCTGAATTTATCACCGTAATAATCACCGCTGGGTTGTCCTGTCAAATGCGTGTGACAATCGATCAAGCCGGGTAACACTACAGAATTACTGAGGTCAATGATTTCCGTGCCAGGAGGAATTATCACTGAAGGACCTACATCAACAATGATATTATTGTTGATTAAAATTATCTGATTTTCTAATACTTTGCCATTTACGACATCAATCATCTTTCCGGCTTTAATAGCTTTGAGTTTTGATTGACCGCTGACAACTAATGAGGAAACAAAGGAAAATGCAATAAAAAGTATCAGTTTTAATTTCATTCAGATTAATTTTAATTGAAGTGTAGTTTGAGGTTTATTAATTTTCGGATAATGGAATTTGCAATCAGTTCATTTCAGTAAATTTAACAAAATGCCTTTCTCAACAAGGAGAAAGGCATATGTTATGAGTGTTTTTACAAAAAATATTATTCCTTACGCAGGTACCTTGCAATGATTCCTGCCAAAGCCGCCCCGGCTATGGGAAATACAATAAAGAGCCAGAGTTGTGACAGAGCCCAGTCTCCGACAAAAATAGCCTGGCTGATACTCCTGGCTGGATTTACGGAAGTGTTGGTTACAGGGATACTTACCAAATGGACAAGCGTGAGTCCGAGACCGATTGCAATTCCGGCAAAACCTGCAGGAGCCTTCTCGTAAGTGGAGCCCAATATAATGAGCATGAACATAAAGGTCATGACAAATTCAGTGACCATTCCGGCGAGCATGCTGTATTTTCCGGGAGAGTGGTCGCCATAACCGTTGGCGGCAAAATCACCAATCGCACTACCATTACCGGTGACAATTACATATAAAACCGCAGCACCCATGATGGCACCTGCTATTTGGGAAGCGATGTAAGGCAACACTTTATCGGCAGTAATATTACCACTGGCCCAAAAACCAATTGTAACGGCGGGATTCAAATGTGCTCCGGAAACATGTCCGAGGGAATACGCTATAGTTAAAACTGTTAAACCAAAAGTCAATGAAACACCCAATAATCCAATTCCTACTTCAGGAAAGCCGGCAGCGAGCATTGCAGATCCGCAACCACCAAGTACCAACCAAAAAGTTCCCAGAAATTCTGCTAAATAAGTTTTCACTTTCATAGATTGAAGTTTTAATTTTTCTTACTCTTCCGGCTTTTCAGATAACGCCCCGTTTTTTCGAGTGGGTTCTGGCTTCCACATTGATCAATTTCAATTTATTTGATGATAGTGGAGATATTTTTCCACTCACCTTCAATTCAGGCAACCCTGAACCGGATTGAAGATAAAATTAATAAACAAATATCAATTTTCCAAAGGATACGGAAGGCCCTATACGTTTATTGGGAATCCTTCAATTTTCAGAACTAAGCCCCCAGGTGACATTTACTTATTCTCGTTAAGTCGCTTAATCATGTCCTCTACAAATTTATTGTCGGAGTCGATCGCCAGGGATTGATGGAAGTATTTAAGGGCCTCCTCTTTTTTTCCGGTTTCCATATATCCTTCACCCAAACCCTGCAGAGCTTTTGCTGATTTTGGATAGGCATACACATTCATTTCAAAAATTTGCATGGCTGCTTCGGGTTGGTTGTTATCAAGATGATCAAATCCCTGATTTCGCATCATGAATTCCAGAAGTTGTTCTGATCGCTGCTTTCCCTGGTATGCTGATTTTGCTTTTCCCAGTCCGGAATCCTCAATTGATTTCAGAATATTAATTGTAAAATTTCGGTTTGTTTCATTGTCAGCAATTGGAATTTCAGGATTAAATCCGGGATTAAAAATGATTTTGGAAATCTCAAAACTGAGGCTGTTGAAATTGGAATGTGATTTATTTGTAAGCATTATAATGGTACATTTTTCATCGATATACCTAAGGAAATCCGCATAAAAAATCCGGTTAGTTCCATTATGCCACACTTGCCGCGTATTTCGTTTTGTTTTAGAAATATCCCATCCATACCCATAAATTGAATTTTCATTTTCGCCTTCTCTTAATTTCGGATGATACAATTTGTCTTTTGCTGCCTTTGATAAAATTTTATCCGTAAGCAAAATTTGATTCCATTTAAAAAGCTCTTCTGTCGTTGACAATATTCCACCATTGCCTTTCAAATGCCAATAAGGCGCATTTTTATCCCATTCTTTGCTGGTGGGTTTACCCCAGATACTATCATTGGCGTAATAACCAACAGCAATTAGATTCGAATCAAATTCAGGTCTTGTGTATCCTGTCATTTCCATTTCTGAAGGATGCCACAGGTTTTCATACAAATAAGTTTCATAGGTTTTCCCTGAAACTTTTTCAATAATCATTGCCAGCAAACTATATCCTACATTAGAATAACCAAATCCCTTTCCGACTTCAAACCGTAATGTTGAAGAAAGCACTTTATTTAAAAATTCTTCCTGAGTTATTTTTTCATAATCAGTCCCGACTACACTTACTAAACCAGCCTGGTGTCGAAGCAAATCATGGATGGTTATATTTTCTTTGTCTTTTGGAATATTTTCAAAATACTTTGAAATTTTATCATCGGTTGAAAGCTTGCCTTGCATTTCCAGTTTCAGAATCGCAGCTGCCGTAAACTGTTTAGTGATAGAACCAATATCATAAATTGACTCAGGCATATTTTTTATTTGTTGGGCCTGATTAGAAAACCCATAGCCTTTTGAAATAATTATTTCCCCATTCAATTCAACCAATACAACTCCCGAAAATCCAACTCCTGCTAAATTATCAAGGTAAGTGTTGATTCGTTTGGTCGTTTCATCGTTAATTCCGGGTTGTTTGCATCCGGATATGATGAATACTGCCAATGCGATTGTTAAAGTTAAAATTTGCTTCATATGCATCGAATAATTAATACTCCAGAAACATTTGGTAATTTGGGTTGGAATGATTTGGTGTGAGCATAAAACCATGGCTTCCTATAATTTTGAAGCCCGCCCTTTTATAAAAATTCACTGCTCTGAAATTGTCCGTCCATACAAAAAGCCACAAGCCAGACTGATTGTTGTTTCTTGATAATTCAATATTAAAATTGAGAAGCTCAAGTCCTATTTTTTTATCATAAAACTCCTGTAACAAATAAATCCTTTCCAGTTTAGCAACATCGTTTGTTTTGATATTTGGATGTCCTTCATTTAACAGGAGTTTAGAATAACCTGCAGGTTGTTGTTCGAAAAAAATGAAGTGATAAATATTTTTGGGGTTTCTCAATTCTGCCTTGCAGGCATCCGGACTATATTTTGCTTCTACATATTGGTTTATATTCTCAGTGGAAGCGCTGTGTCCATGCGACTCAATAAATGATTTACTGCCAATCTCGGATAAGATCAGGTAATCGCCGGAAGTGGCTTTAATTATTGAAAGCATCTGTTGTCACATAACAAAACTTATAAAAACGATGTTTATTTAATCCCATTCAATTTACTTTCGGAGGCTTTTACAACAGCTTCCTGTGCAGCGATGTCTTGTTTGGAAATTTCCTGTTGTTTCTTGAGATCTTCATTTTCGCTTTCAAGCGATTTTATTTCAGCGTTATTATCATCGATATTGCGATTGAGTTTTTCTTCATCCTTAATTAAATCTTTTTTTTCACCTTCGTACTTTTTCAGATTTTTTCCAGCCAATTCATACTCGGGAGATTTCTTATCCGTAAAGCTCTCAATCATTTTTTGCTGTCTGCCAATCTGTTCGGTTTTCGATGCCTGCAGGGCTTTATTTTCTGCAATCTTAGATGTGCTGGTTGATATCTCACGTTTTTTTTGAGCGATTTGTTTTGTATTGCTACCTTCTTCTTTAACCTGCGAATCCAGTTTCTTTTTCAATTCAGATAATTTTTCATTCTCATCCTCCAGTTGTTTAGTTGCAACTTTTTTGTATTCGGTTACAGCAAAATCATGGAGAGATTTGTTTATCGCAGCTACCTTGTCACCTGTGGAATTTTCCCCAATAAAGGTTAAGCTATCCTCAGTAACAAAAGCAGTCAACTCCACACCTTC
>Ga0190274_10001134_pt1 | contig 15660 bp, 16 predicted proteins | sample Popmic531T_FD_133002 | JGI IMG/M metagenome (GOLD analysis project Ga0190274, IMG submission 133002) | Populus adjacent soil microbial communities from riparian zone of Yellowstone River, Montana, USA - 531 T | ecosystem: Environmental > Terrestrial > Soil > Riparian zone | place: USA: Montana...
AGGTCATTTCAGCAGGCTGGCGAATGCCGCCTCGCTGATCCCGAAACGCCTTTGTGCGTTCGGGGGAACAGCCGCAGACATTTTTTTATAACTCGCAAATTCATACGAGTTAATCCTATTCGCAATTCGGATATTAGTTGGATTTATTAGTTATTCGACGGGGTAATGATTATCCGTTCATCGGACAAGCACCTTTGTTCTTATATTTTTTCTTCAACATGCACGAATTGAACTTCAATCCAAAAAACAAATCCATGCTTCGTACATCATCTCCGATAAATGAGAGGAGCCTGTCAGATCCAACTACGATAAACAAATAGCGCAGCGCAGCTCCCATGTACACCTGCTCGTATTCATACATGTTTACTGACAGAGACGCTTCCAATTTTCTCGTCTCATACCTTGGCACGAAAGCAATTGAGTTGGCCCGGTACACTTGCCTGTCAGAAAGCGGGATGCGTTGCATGATGCCCAGGTTTGCATACCACCGCGGCCTGAGACAATAATCAAACTGGAAGCTTGCAGCAGCCGGCATGAACATGTTAAATCCGTTGGATGCAGTCATCCCTCCGGAATGTGCGCTGAGTTCCCTGTCGAAATCTTCTATGCCGTTGAACTTCGCAGTGTCAATATAATTCCATTGAACCGTTCCATTATTGATTGTATACCTGGAAGCATTGCGGGTAAAATTCACAAAGCCCATATCTATCACGGCGAAGCTTGCTTTATACTGGTATCGTCGGCGCCTGTCGGCATCCCGCCCACATTCATATGCTCCGGGATTTCTTTTATGAATGTACACAAGTCCAAGGTCTCCGCTTGCGCCATAACCTTTCGGACCAACTGCACCATCAACAGCATGACCATAGTCAATGTTTACATTGTTCAGTGCAAGTGAATTGCTATCGGGAATGCTATATTCTCCAACTTCTGCATGCATGTATGCGCCATCAAATCCAACCAGTCCATTCACAGTAATTCCATAAGCAAGCCAGTGCGTATTCCGGTTCATGAATAATTTAGAAAATGTGAACCCGATATTACCCACTGCCATTCCCGCAGAATGAACTTTCATATCTTTAAATACAACATTATGCAGCGGGGCATAATCAAACTTTGTTTGGAAGGCATCTATCAGTGCGGTGGGAATACTGTTTGCTGAAGCCATCACACGGATTGAACTATGCACAGCCCAGGCATAATTATTTTTGTTCATTATAAAAGAAGGACCAAGAATAAGCCCGCTTACATTGGCATGTTTATCTCCGCCTGATCGATAAACAACAACGTTGGAGGAATTTGAATTTGTTCCATTGTTTTCGACCGATGTTTTTGTCGCGACGTCACTTAGTTTCGGCAGGTAGACGTAATTGTTGTCGTAGAAAATATCTGCAGCAAGAACATTTACCTCCCATTCATATGGAACGCCTACAATTTTTGCAGGGTTCAGATGCAGACCCATGATTCCGGAATAATTGCTGTTTGCATAGCCCCACAATTCCTGGCCATAAGTAATTGACGGGTTGAAAAAATTCAAGAGCTGCCATATTATTATTGAAACAGCCGGAAAAATTCTGAATTTTTTTATCGCTCTAATCATGATTATGAAGCGGGCATAACTTTCCCTTTTAGTGGTAACGGGCACCCCCTTTCAATGTTCACACGATATTGCTGAAAACCTTACAGATCCAGTGTTTGCTGGCCATTTTCATGATCCAACAACCATTGTTTTCTCCAAAGGCCGCCGGAATAACCCACGAGCTCTGAATTGGCGCCTATTACCCTGTGACACGGGATAAGTATGCCAATTGGATTTTTGCCATTTGCCGATGCAGCAGCACGAATGCTCTTTTCATCTCCGAGTTGCCGGGCCAGCTGGAGATAGGAAATCGTTTTGCCAAATGGAATTCTTAAAAGCTCATCCCATACATGCCGCTGGAATGCAGTTCCGTTGGGCTGCAGCTGCAGGTTAAATTGTTTTCGCTTTCCTGAAAAATATTCTTCGAGCTCTTTTGCACACGCTTTAAGCGAAGCGGGAATTTTTGATTTTGAATTGTCCTGCTCATCAAGAAAAGAAACAGAAAAAATTACTCCGTTGGATCCTGTGATCTCTATCGTTCCAAGCGGGGAATTTATGTGAGCGGTGTCAACAGAATTCATTTCTGAAATTGTGAAATGATGAAACTGAAATTTTCGAAATCAAATGTAAAGAATTACCCCATCGAATAGCGAATCGAATACTAATAACCGAATTACGAATTTTTTTCATTTGTAATTCGCATATACGTTGGATTTTATTTGTTATTCGAAGGGGTAATATTCAAAGCGATCCCGTTCTTCCTCCATCTACAGGAACATTGATCCCCGTGATATAAGAAGCCGCAGGTGAAGCGAGGAATGCCACCGCTGCAGCGATCTCTGAAGGATCGGCAAACCTGGCCATTGGAATTTCCTTGATCATCTCCTTGGATAAAGCATCAGTTGATTCACCTGTTTTGGCGGATTTATTTTCTATGATCGACTTTAACCTTTGTGTGCTTGTTGCACCCGGCAAAACATTGTTGACCGTAATTCCGAATGGTGCAAGCTCGTTTGCCATCGTCTTGCTCCAGTTTGCCACGGCAGCGCGGATGGTATTTGAAACGCCCAGATTTTTCAACGGAACTTTCACCGAAGTGGAAATGATGTTGATGATCCTGCCGTATTTTTCCTTCTTCATTCCTTCAATCAGCGCCTGCGCCAGGATATGATTACAGATAAGATGGTTGTTGAATGCAATGCGGAACTCTTCGATGTCTGCTGTTACGATAGGTCCGCTGTTTGGTCCGCCGGTATTGTTTACAAGGATGTGTGCAGTATTGCCTTTAACAAATAATTCTGCTTTCTCTTTTACTTCATGCGGATGCTGGAAATCAGCCACGATGAACCGGTGCTTCTGCCCCTGCGAAGTGTCAAGGTCTTTCAGCGCTTCAGATAATTTGATTTCATCCCTTGCAACTAGCACACACGATGCACCGAGCAATGCAAGTTCCATTGCCGAAGCTTTACCAATACCTTGTGTGCTGCCGCATACAATGGCGGTTTTCCCTTTCAACGATAAATTCATGCCGCCGAAGATAACTAAACCAAATTCGAATATTGAATATCAAATTTCGAAAAAATACAGAATACAGAATTTTGAATATTCAACCTTGGGGCTTCATGTTCTATATTATAAATTCTATATTTTTTCGTGATTCGAGATTAGACATTCGAAATTCTATTATTACCTTGCTGTCTCTTTACAAACTCATCTCAATAAATTTTCAACGTTATGGCTATTCAAAGAGCGTTCAATTTCAAACAGTGGATCAACGATAACCGCCACCTTCTAAAACCTCCTGTTGGTAACCAGCAGGTATATAAAGGCAATGACGATTTTATCGTGATGGTTGTAGGCGGACCCAATTCCCGCAAGGACTACCATTTCAACGAAGGCGAAGAATTTTATTACCAGGTGGAAGGGAATATGGTTTTGAAAATCATGGAAGACGGAAAGCCCGTAGATATTCCGATCAATGAAGGAGATATTTTTTTACTGCCACCAAAAACACCCCATTCTCCACAACGTCCCGCTGGAACTGTAGGCCTGGTGGTGGAGTTATACAGGCATGAAAAAGAAATGGATGGATGCTTCTGGTATTGCGAAAACTGCGGCAACGAATTGCATAAAGAATTTTTTCCGCTCACAAATATTGTAACTGAGCTTCCGAGGATTTTCGATAAATTTTATTCCAACCTTGACCTCCGCACGTGTAAGAACTGCGGGAAGGTGATGGAGCCGCCACCGAAGCTCAGCTAGTCATGGTTATAACATGAGAAAATATCTTCTATTCATTATGCTTGGTTTTTCACTTATAGAGGTGCAATCACAATCTTTAATGACTGTGGGGGAAATATACGATTACAACATCGGAGATATTTTTATCAGCAGAGGTGGAGGATACATCGCTCCACCCATTTTCGCAAAAGTGATTATCACGAACAGGTATTTCAACGCTGGGTTTGATACAATCTACTACTCTTATGACTTGTACAGGTATTCTCCCCCTGCATGTTCAGCTTGTGTTGCTATGTATGATACCACGTACGGAATCTCGATCGCTTATACCAACTTGAACGATACAGTCGGGGCTCATTTAGGTAGTCCTCCTCATTACATATCGATGAATTGTGTTGACACGACTGGATACACAGGAATTTGGGTTGATACAATTTATTATGATTCTGCTTTCTGTAATGTTCTGTCAACTAAAATTGAAAGAATGGACAATATGCAGTATGATTCGGTTAACTCTTGCTATTATTACTTTGAACCTTTATGGGGTTACGATGAATATGGAAAGGGACTAGGACTAAAAAGTCACTATTACAATACCTGTTCTATGGGAGGATGGGGATGCGAAGAAGGATTGTTTTTGCTCTACTATAAAAAAGGGACAGATTCATGCGGCACAGCTCCAATAATTCCGCTACCAACAAATGTGAATGAATCTAAATTTGCCACCTCATTTAAAATTTCTCCGAATCCTTTTTCCTCAAAAACTGTTTTAACTTTTTTTGATGAACAAAAAAATTCAGTGATCACAATAACCAATTTTTTAGGAGAGGAAGTAAGGAAAATAAATTTCAGCGGACGGCAATTAACATTAGAAAAAGAATCGCTCAAAAATGGAATGTATTTTGTGCAAGTGGACGACAGAAAAAATATTTTCACGTTAAAGCTAATTGTTCAATAGCACCAATTCGTTCTGCTTGAAAAATTCCTCGTAGATTAATTTATGTTCAAAATAGACATACACAATCACATCATCCCCGAAAACATGCCCGACTGGGTAAAGAAATTCGGATATGACGGATTCATTCATTTGCAGCATCATCAAAACTGCAGGGCAAGGATGATGGTTGGAGATAAATTTTTCAGGGAGGTGGAAAGTAACTGCTGGGATGCAGAAGTACGCATGAAAGAATGTGATCACCACGGCGTGAACGTGCAGGTGCTGAGTACAATTCCTGTCATGTTTTCTTACTGGGCCAAACCGAAGGACTGTCTTGAGATATCCATGTTCCTGAACGATCACATAGCCGAGATCGTAAGCCGTTATCCAAAACGGTTTGTCGGGCTGGGAACTATTCCGATGCAGGATCCCGAGCTTGCCATCAGCGAACTGGAGCGTTGCATGAAGATCGGTTTGCGCGGTGTGCAAATCGGTTCGCATGTAGTTGACGACTGGAACCTTGGATCACCTGCACTGTTACCTGTGTTTGAAGCAGCAGCAAAATTAAATGCATCTGTGTTTGTACACCCGTGGGACATGGCCGGACAGGAACGCATGCAGCGGTACTGGCTTCCATGGCTTCTTGGAATGCCTTCAGAAACAGCGCTTGGAATTTGTTCGATGATATTCGGTGGCGTTTTTGAAAAACTCCCGAAGCTCCGTGTTGCATTTGCTCATGGTGGCGGAACTTTTCCCTCGCTGATCGGCCGCATTGAACATGGTTTTGAATCCCGTCCCGACCTTGTTGCCATTCACAACAATGAAAATCCGCGCTCATACATCGGGAAGTTTTTTATTGACTCCCTCGTGCATGACAAGAATGTTTTGGATTACCTGGTAAAATTTATGGGCGCAAACAGGATTGCTCTCGGTACAGATTATCCTTTTCCGCTTGGTGAACTGGAGCCCGGAAAATTAATTGATAGCATGCCATATGACGCAGCAACAAAAGAAATGCTGATGAGCGGCACAGCATTGGAATGGCTGAACATGGAAAAGAAAACTTTTTTCTGAAAACAGGTACTGGCCATCTTCTTATTTTTGCACAAAATGAAACAGCTTCTGTACGTCATTCTACTTCCCTTTTTTATTCCAGCTCCCGTGCAGCAAAAGCCTTTTGCCGTCGTGGAACTTTTTACCAGCGAAGGCTGCAACACTTGTCCGCCTGCAGAGAAATTATTTTCTGAAATGAAATCGGATGCAAAGAAGAACGGTAAGAATATTTTATTCCTGGAATACCATGTTGATTACTGGAACCGCCTTGGCTGGAAGGATCCATACAGCAGCTTTCAGTTTACCAACCGCCAGAAAAACTATACAAGCGTGCTGGATGAAGAAAGCATGTACACGCCCATGATGATCGTAAACGGCACAAAAAGTTTTATTGGGTCTGATCGGGAAAAAGCAAATGCTGCTGTGGGTGAAGCCCTGGCCTCCACCCCTGCAAGCGAACTAAAAATTAAAATTGATTCAACTGCTGCAGACACCTTGTATCTTCATTATGAAACTACGAAAGCCGATAAAAATTATTTTATCCGGGCGGCCATTACGGAGGACGGACTTGTTTCTAAAATCACAAAGGGCGAAAATTCAGGCCTCACACTTTCCCATGATGCTGTGGTGCGGATTTTCTTTTCTTCAGAAGTTTCTAAGCCGGTATCACAGCTGAAAATACCATTGAAAAAATTTCAACCGGGAATTAATTGCAAGGTGGTTTCGTTCATTCAACACAAGCAGACGATGAAGGTGATGGCTGCTGCTTCCTCAAGTTTCTAATTGCAGAAAATATATTACGTTTCATTTCTCATCCAAAATTAAAACACACTGTCGGGGTATTTTACGTCCGAACCGTGGGGATGACGGATTCTAATTTCTGTATCTTTACTAACTCCTCAAAAAAGCTTTTAATATGAAAATACTGATTGTCGAAGATGAAAAGGACCTGCTCAACGCTATGGTTGATTACCTGCACCAGAGCGGAATGAGCTGCGAAAAGGCATCAACGCTCGAAGAGGCGCTCGAACGGATCGATCTCTATGATTATGATGGTATCATTCTCGATATTGGTCTGCCCGACGGAAGCGGCCTTAAAGTTATAGAAGAAATGAAAAAGAAAAATCACCAGACGGGCATCCTAATTGTATCTGCCAAGAATTCCCTGGACGACAGGCTGGCAGGATTGAATATCGGTGCCGACGATTACATCATCAAGCCCTTTCATATGCCCGAGCTGGTTGCGCGCATAAAATCCGTTTTCAGGAGAAGGTCGTTCCAAGGCAAGAAAGAGCTTGTTATGAATGAACTTCGCGTCATCCCCGATGAGATGATGTTTTTTGTAAACGACAAACAGGTACCTCTCACCAAAACCGAACACGACCTGCTCATGTTCCTGATCAGCAATTCAAATAAAGTGCTTACGAAGGAATCCATTGCTGAACATTTATGGGGCGACCACGCCGACATGGCCGATTCGTTTGACTTTATTTACAGTCACATTAAAAATCTCCGTAAAAAAATAATTGATCACGGAGGACGCGACTATGTCAAATCGGTGTATGGAGTAGGATACAAATTCCATAGTGAATGAAACTACTCAATGTAACCAACCGCTACTATATTATTATCGCAGTAGCGTTGATGTTGATTGGTTGCGGCTTTCTTACGTACAGGCTCCTCTACCTTTTCGACAAAGAGATCACCGAGCATATGCTCTATGAAAAGCAGATCATTGACCAGCAGCTTTACGAAGAGAAACACCTGCAGCATCTTAATTTTAAGTTCGGGGATCACATTGAAGTTCAGCCCATCGATAAATTTACATCCTTCCGAGTACATCTCCGCGACACCGAAATGTACGATCCGCTGGAAAAGGATGTCGTTGCATTCCGCATCCTGAGCTATGAGCAGCAGATCGACAGTTCGGGTTACCGGATCAAGATCCGCAGGCGCCTTACGGAAAACAATGACGTAATGTATGGCGTACTCGTGGCTGTAGTGCTGATCAGCTTCAACATGGTACTCTCTTTTTATTTTCTCAACCGGTGGTTCTCTATCAAAATCTGGGCTCCTTTTTATTCGGCACTGAAGCTGTTGAAGAATTTTGATTTGCGTAAAGAAGGCAAGCTGCAATTCCGTACAAGTGCGATCGAGGAATTCAACCGTATGAATGAGGAGCTCCGAAAACTGACAGACAAAGTTGCCAGCGATTACCGTAACCTGAAAGAATTTACGGAAAATATGTCGCATGAAACCCAGACTCCTTTGGCCATCATCCATTCAAGGCTGGACGTACTCATGCAGTCCGAAAATTTGGATGAACAACAGCAGGAACAGATACGCACCACGCTCGATGCAGTGAACCGGTTGTCGAAAATGAATAAGGGACTCACACTCCTTGCGAAGATTGACAATAACCAGTACGCCGACGAACACGAACTGAACCTCAGCGAGGTGATCGAAAAGCATTTATCCCAACTGGATATTTTTATCGAAGGCAAAGGAATTAAAGTAGTAAAAAACCTGAATCCGAAAATGCGTGTCAAGTTGAATCCTCAGTTGGTCGATATCCTCCTCACCAACCTGCTGAGCAATGCAATCAAATACAATGTGGAAGGCGGAATGTTGAAAGTAAGCATGGACAATGCGGGATTTGTGATCTCAAATTCAGGCGACGCTCCGAGCCTTTCTTCTGAACAGATCTTTGAACGATTCAAACGGGGAGGAGATAAAATTGATTCCACCGGTTTGGGCATGGCCATCGTAAAGAAAATTTGTGATTATTCATCGTGCGAAATTTCCCACCATTACTTCGACCACATGCATTTATTTACCGTTGCAATCAATCCCGGTAAAGTAAAAGTAAACTGAAAAAACTCGAACAGCCATTGAAACACATAGGCACAGAAGGAAACATAGAAAAGATATTTAAACAAAAGAGCTGATCAGTTAGTTAGTAGTGTCTCAGTTTGATCTTTTGTTCTATGACTTCGACAGGTGCATTCATCTTACTCGATATGCAGCTGTCAGAGACTTCGGTGTTAGTAAATCAAAAGAAGAAAGAAAGATTAATTCTTTCTCATATTAAAAACGTTTGTAATCAGTGAATTGATCTTTTCGGCGCTTGATGGCTTGGGAAAAAAACCAACGGTACCGGCGTCTTTGGCTTTCATTTCATCGTCAGGATTTGCATCTGCACTATACATGACAATTGGTACAGACGCGAACATGTTTGTTTTTTTCAGCTCGGAAACAATTTCATGTCCGTTCATGATTGGCATTTTAACGTCTACAAAAATAAAATCGGGTACAGTAGGCAACATAAATTTCAATTGCCTCAGCGCGTTGTACCCATTTTCAGCAGACAGGCATTGACATTCAGGATGAGTTTTTGCAACGGCCTGGCTGAAAAGCAGGACGAAATCCTCATTATCGTCAATAATAAATATTTTAACCATCGGTCAGTGTGTTTGAGCGATACGAGCTTATAAAAAAGTGTGCCGTGGAAGGCAGGAGGCAAGAATCAAGAATCACGATTCAGGAGTTGGAACCTTAGAGATCAACACGCGTCCTTTTGCCGAAGAAGAATGCACAATGCAAGATTAGATGGCCAATACCTTAGTCATCAAGTCACTTAGTTACCTAGTCACCTGCTTTGACTATCTCTTCATGATCTTGATCGACTTCATGTTTTCATTCGCGCCGCTTTCGTTACCAAAGCGCACGAAATAAATACCGGCAGCATATCGGCTGAAGTCAAGTTCCAGTTTGCTAGATTGCTGCGCACCGGTGCGGAAAGTTGAATGATCGAGGACATCTCCAAGGGAATTCAAAACGGTATATTCCATCGCAGCATTCTGACTGCTCACAAGCGTAACCGACAGTTTATCATCCACAGGATTGTTGTAATAAACATGGTAAGGCACTTCATTTTCTTCAATGCCGATAGACATGGAAACAAGATAGACTGCTGATTCGGGAACAATGAATCCGTCACCCGGAATATATTGAAGCAGCACAGCGCCATTGTCGGCATTGTACCAGAAGTAGGACAGAATATCCAGGAATGAATTTATAATTTCTGCCCGCACCAAAAGCGTATTGGGATAATTTGCATTTGGAAGCTTGAGTGTTCCCCATCCAATACAGTTAAAGTCATATGTGCCGGGAAAACTACTTCCGTCTGATACCCATGTATCACTATTTACTGTGCCGAATTGCAGCGGGAAAACGAGTTCCTCCTGTGTATCCGAATAATGACTTGCGTCAGTTGCATCCTGTGATCCCAACCGCTCCAGGACAGAGGTTGTAAGATTATAATAGTTGTATGTTGATCCAGGCATTTCTTTCATGCAGTAATTGGAGCCGGGATAATTCGAGCCATAAGGAGTTGATGCCGGGTCAAGTATTGTTATCTGGAAAGTTCCCTGGGCATTGTCAGGAGCGATGGTATGGAAATCCCAGGTTTTATTCGCACCCTGAATGTTTGTATCGATAACGCTGAACCCAAGCGGATGCAGGAAGTTACACGCCGTATTGAAAGGCATCATTTCAGAACTGATCAGAACGGGTTGTGCTATCGAGGTAATAACTGAAAAGGCAAGACAAATTATTAGTGTGTATAATTTTTTCATAGGCTGAATTTTTTTTGACGCAAGGTAAAGGGTCTGTACGAAATTTCAAAAGGGTAAATATTCCAGCTTATAAATCCCGGTCATTTCAGATTTAAAAAAAAATAATAAACGTGAATTTTCCATGGGATACCAAGTTAATTTCATCAAAGTCGGAATATAGTTACCAAAACAGTATATATTAGCACCTCAATAAACTCAACAGTAAAAACCAACAAACATGAAAAAGTTAATACTATCGTTCACGATATTATTCGTGATCGGCATCAGTGCATGCCAGAAAAATGAAAATGAAGCGCTCGAACCCACATCCCAGGGAGAGGTGTTGAGAATGAAACCAAATCCTGTCGACGAACCAACAGGCTCACCGCTTTCGCAAGCTGTGATCGACAAAAAAATCCAGACGACACTGGAAGAAACGCATGGGTTTGAAATTTCGGAAATGAGCCTGCCTTACATCTGGAGCGCAGCGCAATATGGAAATCACGCCGTTGCTGTAGGTTACAAAACACTTGACATCACCGACATCACGCCTGTGATTCACCAGTTAAAGATCCGTGAAGGAAATTGGAAAGCCGTACATGATGCGCTGATAAATTTAGTTGTGAATGAAATCAACAAGACAGCAGATCCGAAAGTTTCTGCTGCAGATATTATCGTGGAAGACGATCCTGTTCTGCCGATCATCACATTTACACTCACTGACCGCTCAGCAATCACAGCTTTGTATAATCTTGAGAATGTGCGTTACATCGAACCTTTGGATTACAAGCCGGTAAGCAATGAATTGCAGGTGCAGGCAGCTTCAGGTTGCAGCGGTTCATCGTATGCTGTCAATGCTTCTGATTATACTACCGCTACACCGAACTGCAAGGTTCCATGGAATTTCACCAGCCTGAATATTCCAACAGCATGGAATACAGCGCAAGGTGCAGGAATTAAAATAGGCGTGATAGATGCGGGCATCAGCGCAACCCAGTCTTTGCTCGGCAGCCAGTTCACGAACGGCTTATCAGCCGGCGCAAGAACAATCACTACAGATTATACAATCGGAAGTTCGGCTTACACTACATGCACGCATGGAACAAGCATGAGCGGACTGGCAGCAGGACCGCGCAATAATCAGAATACCACTACGGGTGTAGCTTATCAAGCCAATTTGCATTTCATTCATGCATGCGATGATGTTATTCTTGATGCATCAGCGGAAAAAACCGGCGTGAAGAATGCATTGATAAGAATGGGTGACATTGTTGATCTTAAGATCGTAAGCATGTCAGTAGGTGCGCCTTTCGGCAGCCAGATATTGAAAGACGGAGCGATTTACGCTTACAATAAAGGCAAATTTATTTTTGCTGCAGCCGGCACTTCATTCAGCTGGACCTCATGGTGGGGCGTAATTTATCCGGCAGCATATTCACAGTGTTACGCGATTACAGGAGTGAATGAAGGAGGATCGACTTGTAACGACTGTCACGATGGAAGCCAGGTAAAATTTACGATCCCGATGCAGCGCAGCAGCAATACAAACCGTACTTCATTGTCGCTTACTTTAAGTACAAGCAATCCTGCATATATCGGCGGAAGCTCTGCAGCTACGGCAACTATGGCCGGCATCGCAGCTTTAGTTTGGTCAGTGAAACCAACATTGACGCGCCAGCAGGTTTATGACATTTTGAAAAACACAGCGCAGTTCGTGAATATCACTTCAACCCACGGTTATGGCAATCCAAATGCTTCGGCAGCGGTTGCTTTGGCGCAGACGTACTGACAAATTAAAAAGTCACAAATTAAAAGTAATAAGGCAAAAGACTCCGGTGCAGAAATGTTCCGGAGTTTTTTTTGACCTGTAGGCAATCTTAATTATTTCCTATAGCTTTTCTGGTCGATGTAAAAAACAGCGAAGAGGCTAATTGCGCAGGCAATGATTATATAAATATGGATTGAGTTCATTTTACAGTGAAAAGATAAATCTAGTGATCAATTTTGGTTGAATTGTGTGTACTGTGCAGCGTCAATAAACGTTACGTTGAAAACACACGAAGAAGGCAGTTCACAGGTATTTGTGTAAGGTTTTACATTAAATTAAATATCTGTTAATGAAAAAATAATTCGCATTTGAGTGGCTTTTTACAGAGTGCAAAAAAGCTTGATTGGTATCCCCTGCTTCAAAGCGCTTCCAGAAATAAAATTGAATGCTGGCCTTTTTGAATATTCGTTTAATGTTTGATCACAGCAAAATAAACAATTGTCCAGATGGCAATAAAAGTCAGGCCGATTGTCAAACCACGGATGTGTTTACGCAAGTCCCTCAGGATAAAAAGATGATACAGGATCCAATATACAAAAGCAATTACAAGGAATGAAGGAATGAGTAAGAACATATTCTGCTTTCTGATTCTTCGTTATGTCCTTCTTCTAAAATATTTATGCCTTCATAGATTTTGGATTTTAAGAAGCTTTTTGATCGTATACTGAAAATATTTCCGGGGTGGCACATTTTTTTTGAGATGCTCCCGTTTTTAAATCAATAGTTTACTGGATTTCCTGATCCTTGTCACAGCTTGGTTTTTTGGACTTTTTTATGAAATGGCAAATAAACCGGCAGCGCGGCCGATCCATACCACTCATAAATTTCGGGCTCCAGCAACTTGGCTTTGATGGCAGGATCTGAATTGAGGATCGATTCCGCTTCCTCTTTTTTTATGTTCAGAATAAAAATGCCGTGGTAGTGTTTTTTATTTTTCCAGATAGGACCCGCTACAATTAATTTTCCTTCTTCTGCAAGCCTGCCAATGTTTGCCATATGTTCTACAAAAAGACTGTCGACCATTTTCTTATTCTTCGAAGTATTCTTGCCGGTTTTTAAAATCACGAAAATGTACATTTTCATTCCGAATTCGTCGGCACCAAGTGAATCGGCAAGTGCCTTATTATATAAAGCGTTATCCTGACTGAAAGTTGATTGGGTAAATAAAAGCAGCGTGAACAAGAGAGGAAATATTTTTTTCATAAGTATCCTGGATTTTCAGCCAAGATATTTATTTCCTTTTCCGTAAAAAGAATCCGACTGTTAAATTTTTTTAGGAAAGGTCAGGCGCCTGAGGAATGACCTGAGCTTTGAAATTCCTCTATTGTTTGAAAAAATCAAAATCAAAGCAATGGCATAGAAGGCCGAAGCCATTAAAATCACTGAATTCATTTTTTGGGGAAACGATTGTTGAGTCTGCAAATGTCCAAAGCAATTTTGATTTCCTGATGATTCAGAATGTGTACAGCATTGTTTGGGAAGACGTCGTCTTTGTACATAATACCTGATACTTTGTGCATTTTAGGTATACATTCGCAAGCAATGAAAGACCCGAAACACTGGACAAAAACTGAATTACACGCACACCTGCAGCATGCTGTGGACGTGGAGTTCTGGACGATTCCGCTTTACCTCACTGCTTTGTATTCAATCAAAGGATTGAAAAACATGCGCAAGGAAAATTACCCCGATGCTGCAAAGCTTATTCAAAGCGTCGTAATCCAGGAAATGCTTCACCTGGAAATTGTGTGCAACATCTGCAATGCACTCGGTTATGCGCCGGGCTTTCATCCGCCGCATTATGATGAAACAAAAAAAATTCCATTTATACATCCGACTAAAGACGTACTCCCATCCCATTTGCATGGATATATATGCAAGCCGGGTGCATTGAACGAAGAAACTCTGAAACTTTTCTGCGCCATTGAATTACCGCATGAAAGAAAAAAAATTCAGTGGGATGAACATTCAGGATATCATTCTATTGCCGATATGTATGAAGCCCTGAAGGAAGGCATCGTACATTTATGGAAGGAAAGTTATGTTGGCAATGAAGCGAACAAAAAACAGAAAAATACATTTCGTGAATACCACAACCGCGAAGGAAGAAGTCATGGTTTCAGCCAGGAGATCAAATCGCTGGATGCAGCATTGAAAGGAATTGATGCTATCATAGAACAGGGAGAAGGCGCAAACTCACATTTGGTGCCTGCAGATTTTCGTCCTCCGAAAATTGAAGCGGGAAAAGAATTTGATCCGGGATGGTTCAGGGGAGAACTCAGCCATTACCAGAAATTCAATATGCTCCGCTGGCATCACAAACATTTGCCCGAGGTTTATGCAGAATCAAATGGTGCAATGGCCGAAGCTGAGCAAAATACACTTGACCAAACTTACCATTCATTTTTAGGCGAGCTGGAAAAAAGTTTTTCCCTCGATAGCGGTGACATGACAAATGAATTCTGGAATGCGATGTTCTGGATGAGTAACAGCATTATTGCCGTCTGGGAAAAAGGAGTAAGGCCGGAGTTCAAACAGCCGAAGTAAGAAATCTAACCACAGAGGCACAGCGACACAGAGATTAAATCAAAAGAAAAAATTTTACCACAGAGACGCTGTGGCACAGAGATTAAATTAAAAAAAGAATTTTACCACACACCCTGTGACACAGAGATTAAATTAAAAAAACAAAATCATGGTGAGTCAAAGTTTTGTCTTAAAAAAATAAATTAAAGATTTCTCTGCGCCTTTGTGTCTCTGTGGTTAAGCCGGCTGTTTAATTTTGAATTAAATAAAGTTTCCTCTGTGCCACTGTGGTGAAGCCGGCTGCTATTCAACCGTGAACATGCATGATGAATCGGTCCCTTCATTCGAAGTGACTTTCAGAAAATAATTTCCCGGAAGCAGCTCCCCTGCGCCGGCAATTTTCATTTCATGCTTTCCATTTACAGGGAAATCTTCCTTTATAATTTTTATACGCCTTGACATTGCATCATAAATTGTAAACTCAAGCGTTGTTTCTTTTGATAAGTCAACCCGAACCCAGACATCTTCGCCAGCAGGATTAGGAAATACTTTTAGATTATTGACAGGTCCTGTAACTTCATTCACGCCGATTTGAGGAGGCAGCGTAAAATCAGCGTACACAGGCAAATGATCCGATGCACAATGCAATGCATTGGCTACATTTTGTGATACAACGGTGTTTAACGGACGGTTGATGGAATCCTGGTAATGCAATCCGTCATTCCCAAAAGGAGTCAAGGACCCGTTTATATAAGTGAAACGTCCAGGAGCATTCACGGAAGAGGAAAAAAGAATCAAATCAAAACGGTCGTCCATGCCGCCGGTAGCGCCGCCGCCAAAGGACCTGGTTCGCGGCGACTGAGTATGAAATGAACTGTAT
>Ga0190274_10001135_pt1 | contig 15660 bp, 15 predicted proteins | sample Popmic531T_FD_133002 | JGI IMG/M metagenome (GOLD analysis project Ga0190274, IMG submission 133002) | Populus adjacent soil microbial communities from riparian zone of Yellowstone River, Montana, USA - 531 T | ecosystem: Environmental > Terrestrial > Soil > Riparian zone | place: USA: Montana...
AAGCGAGGGGAACGTATTTTCCACCAGCGCGGCTTTAGACAATCGAACGAGAAGATCGTTCTCTAGCTCTCTGATTTCAGGGGTCTTGAGCGATTCAAAGCAGGCGTAAAATGCAACCAAGGCCGCCAAGGGAAACAAGTGTACTAACTGATCCGTGTTATAGAATTGGATCTCGAGTGTACGTAAAACCTCGTGGGGCTTAGCTGCTGCCTGTCCGGCAATCGCACTAACTGCGCCATGGACAATGTGTCCGACCTCATCCGACCACAAGGTTTCCGATCCCGTCCACATTTCACGCTCTCGCAAAAGCTGATTAATGCGCATCTCCGAAGAGATTGTGTCGAACGGAAAAGCACCGGAATTCTCGTAAACCGCTTGAAATGTTATTACTCGATCAAATGCATTTTCAATCACGCACGTAGCCGCTCGCAGCGCCTCAACCGCGAGTTTGTGCAGACTGTAATCCGCATCGCGATTCCACATACCTTGGAGCGGATCCGCTAACTCCGGGCGCGACGTTCTTGTGCGTGAGCGCTGCTCGAGCACCTGGGCGATCTGATAAATCAGAAACTCGAGCGCATGCGACTGCTCGACAACAAACGGCTTTGGCAAGTCCACTGTAAACGATTCGTGAAGAGGCTGGGCCAAGCCAAGGTAAAAATCTCGTGCTGATGCGGACCTTAGGTGAGGTATCTGCTCGGCCCTGTATCCATACAAAGTGTCCCGGAATTCCGGATATTCCGCATTCAGACGGCGCTCAATGGCTGTTAGTTGTTCGCGAGTAGCATCGCCCACGACAATGAAGTCAATATCAGATTGCAATCCTACCGGCTTTCCATCCACATATCGCAAAGATGGTTCCTGGCGTGCAAGCGATCCTGAGATATAAAAATTCGAGTCCGGAAGGTCGCGTAAGAACACGGCGATGGCATCGCCAAGATGACTCGTAATCAACTCTTCAGCCATGGCTCGATGACTGGCTGTCTGAAAGATGTGGTTTTTGCAGTGTGAAATAGCTGTGCTTAACATGATCACAATCTCACTACGGCGAGCCAATTATGAACATCAAGCGTTAAACTCTTTTCACTGTTTATAAATTTCTCGAAATACGTCGTAAGTGCAATTTCAAGCTGTTTTCGATTTTGCACTTGCGAAAATAGATTCGTAGAAAGTATGTAGTTGACAAGCGGAGCGACCTCGGTGACGACCAAACAGGCATAGTATGGTTCAATCTCCAGGCGTCCTGAATTCTTCAACAAGCTCTCCAACTCAGACGCCTTCGTGAAGCTCAATATGGTTGGAGTTAAAGTGAGCTCCTCTTTTTCCGCGAAGTCTTCCAGGTGTTGTTTCAACTGGCGGAGATGATTCGACCCGACTGTTGTGACTCCAAGGAATCCATGCTTGGCCAGCGCACGCAAACAGGTCTCGATGAACGCCTTCGGCTCAGAAAGGTGATACATCACATGACTCGCGACTATGCAATCGTAGGCGTGTTGTTCACGAGCCAATATGAGTTGAGCGTTCCCATGCAAGACTCTCAAGTTCCGTGTATTTCGGAAACGCCGCCGGCACTCATTGACCATTGCCTTCGATTGATCGATTAGATCAATGCGACAATCAACTGGGCCAACCTGACTGTGTCTCAACCAGAGATCACCCGTCCCACAACCTGCGTCCGCTATTCGACATCCCGAACGAATATCAAGCCGCTCATACAACCAATCGTGCCACGGTATTTGTCCCGAAAGAAATTGTTCGTATATAGAAATTCGCGCACGCAGTGATTGAGTGGAGGTGCCGTATTGGTCCTTGAGGAACTTGGGATTGGATAACAGGTCAGACAAGGTTATCTCCGAGACATAGGTGAAGCGCGCAAAGTACGAAGATGATGGGAGGTTATAGCCGCGGTGTCAAATAAGTGTGAGGGGAATGCCTTGTTCCTTAAGAGTTCCTTGCGGTACGCAGTTAACGCGCACGGCATCCAAAGGAACCTCGGCACGAGTCCTCATTTGTACGAGGCTATACAATCGATTGTAAATTGCCAATTCGAGCGCCGACGAATTCTCCTCGTTTCCGGCATTGTTCGTTTCAATTGTAACTTGCACGTAGGTGGTATTTCCTGTTTTCACCTCGCAATTTAATGCTGGATAGCCTGAATCGCGAAAAGTTGAGGCATCCTTTCCTGACCCCCACGACATGACTGTTGCTACGGCGTCGTCGTAGCAGATCGCGCCGGGGAACTCGTCGCCGGCATCATCCACTGCGTCAAGTACATCCAGCGACGTAAGCAAAATGTGATTTGACACAGTTGGGTCGAAAAGGACCGTACCCTGGCGACCGTGAAAGCGGAAGCCACGTTTTTCTGTCAAACGACACTCAGGCAAGACCTCAATCAAATCGCGCGTATTATAACGAATCAGCGGCATCGATCGCCTGTATGGATATAACGAAGTAAGGACTAAGATTGCAGGTCCTTTAGTAACCGGTGCGCTTAGGTCCAACGACAGATACTCGGCGTAAACTGTTGGTGGTACATGGTAACCTCCGCAACCTACGCAACACGATGTCACTGCCTCTGAGAATTCGGTAAGACCGTAAGTCACAATCACCTGGGCGCCCCAGACTCTACGTAAGCGTTCGGTCCAGAGTTGTGAAGAGTGGAAAGCCATTGTGACAATGCGCTGAATTCCAAAATCGGCGGCACTGATACCCAAATCCTCACAATATGCCGTTAAGGCGCGCAACTTGGTTATCGATCCGAGAAGCTCGATGAATTTGTAACGGATTCCCTTTACAACTAAGCCTTCACGTAGAAATCGAATTACCAGGGGAAGATGCCGACCGACCTCGAGCGGCAAGGTGATCACCGGCTGGCCGTGAGCCGGCGGTAACATGAGACCATGTTGCATATCAGTGAGGTTTAAAACCAAACCATGGAAGCTCTCGGGCTTGAAAAAAAACCCTTCGCCTAAACTCAGATTGGTACGAAAGGCTAGGTCAGCTTCATCGTAATTCAACAAAAAAAACTTACTGCTGCCGCTGCTTGTCGTTCCGCCGGTGGTGAGAACAAAATCGGGAAACCGATCAAGATGATAGAAAAGTTCGGGCGAGGCCGAAACGATGTCGGCGTTGATGATTGGGAATTCCTGAAGTTGCGGGTCTTCGACGTCTTTTAGGAGCAGGGCACCGTAATATGGCACAAATGTGATGGCGTGTTTTAGAGAAGCATTAAGTAGACTTCCTATAGAGACCGACATCGTAAAGCACTCTTAGGCCCCCGGCATGCCAGCCAGTCGGAATAGCTGTATCTGCTCCTCAGTTTCGCCGTGCGGTACACGTACCGTAAAGACGATTTCCTTGTGGTCTGCGACTTTTGAAATTAGTTTTTGGCGGTAAGCGGCTTCAACTACCTTCAATAGGTTTTGAATATCCACTTCTCGCTCCGCATCCAGTTCTTTACGAAGATTTGAATCTATTGTAGACATAGCGATCCCCCTATAGCTGCAAGAGGTGAGTGTACTGGAACGCCAGAACATTATGCATTATGCAAGGAATCTGTCAATCTTTCCATCATTCACTTTTCGTTTTTTTTTGCGATGCCGGCCAAATGGCGCTCCACCCAAACCGGAACCAATAAGTTGCCGCAGTGGCAAAATCATCGGTTTAGTTACATCATTACTGTGAGAACCTATACCAATATGCAACACTCACTCGATGAAATAGCCCACTTTTTTAGTCTATTGAACAAAGCACTACTAACTACGGCATTTGCGTCCTCCCGCTGGAACGCGCACGTCGTAAGCTAACTTGAGAAACTCACTCTGGTTCTTGAGCTAAGAAAGCTTCGATCGATACGACCACACTCTTGGTAGGCTTATTTTTGGATGAAGGAAGAAACCGTTAGCTTGCCGTCTTTCTCCCCCTGGTTATATATATGACTAAGAGCAGTCCCATCGCTAGAGACGGTCCATAACTCATACTGTTTACTCTCTCTGTTAAAAACTGAAAACGCGATCAGGTCTTGGGTTCTCGAGCAGATGAGACTTCCCATTACTAATTGAACGTTCGGCAGGACGCTTAGAGGAACTATGACCTTGCGTCTCGATGACTCAAGTTCAAGGATTTCAAGTCCACTCTTCGACAAAATGGCAAGCCGCTTTCCATCCGATGCATAACAAGATGCAGCTATGCCCTCTGGCTTATCAAGGATAGTATTCGAGTGCCCTCCAGCTGCTGAGACCATCATCAGCTTTGATGTGACCCCATCCGCTGTCAGGTTTAGTCTTAAAAAAACGAGTTCCTGACCGTCAGGACGCCAACTAAGATAACCATCCCAAGCTCCTTCTTCATTATCATCACCGGCAAGCTTCCTGGCGCTATCTGTTTTGAGATCCCTGATCCATGTGCGTAGGTGTTTTGGCTGAGATGCTGGCGCAAACACATAAGCGATTCGGGAGTTATCCGGAGAAATGTAGCCAGCCCCCTCCATGCCCTCTTCTGTGATTAATCGCCTCCACTGACCATCTTTGGGATGATAGAGATACATGTGCACTTCGATTTGTCCGGAAGGTCCCAATTCCTCAACGGTTACAACGAGTACATTCCTCAAAGAATTTCCTGATGCATGCAAGTAAGAGCGATTCTGCTTTGGAGAGAGGAGACGCTGAAAGTTGGAGCCGTCAGTTTCAACGGAACAGATACAGTCTCGGAACGGAGTGTCACTGATCGTGCTGAACAAGACTACTTCTGACGAGACTGGCATTGGGCTGGAGTTCATGCAACTCACGACAAGTATCTGAAGCATGCACCCGACAAAGAACAAGGGGTGGGACACTCCTTTAGACATTGCAGAAAAATTCAAAAATGGCACCAGCTGCCGGCACTACTTCGACGAATGTGTTCTGAAAGCACGGCGGGGATACAGATGGGCCAACATGGAGAGCCCAGTCGGCTTTCGTTATCGCATTGGGATAAGTGCTATGTCCAAACTGATTCGTTGTTCCCTGGACGTGTGTGTCAGTCCCAGTTCTCGTGCCTGACAGGTCATCCCGAAGAGAGGCCATGTCACCAAAGTTTGGCACATTGGGGATGGGAACATTGGGAGCTGTGGGATTATCGACCAGATTCATTGTTGTTTTAACTCTGATTCCTCGCTGAAAAGGGAAATCCATGATTACTGCCATACACCCGCTGCCAAGCAACGCAATCAGAAGCAACAGGCTAAGCGTCAGACCAAAACTACGGCGTCCAATAAACTGCGGTTTCATGGTTCTTCCCCTTTCTAGCTTATGTACGTTGATACTATTCCGGTATTCATGTCGATGCGACGGATCACATTATTCAGCGTGTCGCTGATATACATAACTCCATTTGCAATAGCTATGTCACTCGGCATGCTGAACTCCGCTTGTGCGAGTGATCCATTCACTAAGCCGGCAGTCCCTGTGCCCGCGTAAGTGGTCACATTACCCGAGGAATCAATTCGCCGAATACAATTATTATGTGAATCAGCAACATAGATCATATTGTCGGATGAGTTGAAGGCAACAGATGTAGGCCGCGTAAACTCAGCGGCTGATCCCGTGCCATTAACAAAGCCCGGCTGTGTAGGTCCTGCGCCGGCAAGAGTCGTTACGTTTCCTGCATAATCAATCTTTCTGATCGCATGATTCTCAATGTCCGCGATGTACATATTGCCTGAGGCATCTTGCGTCATTTTGCCCGGCACGTAGAATTGAGCGCTTGTTCTATAGCCATTTGAATAACCGGGAGTTCCATTGCCTGCATAGGTTGAGACATTTGAACCATCCCATTCGCGGATTGAGTGATTTCCCGCATCTGCCATGTAATATTCATTGCTACCGCCCCCTACAGATAATCCCGCTAATCCTGCAAAACTGGCTGACAAACTGGGGCCATCCACCATACCGAAGTTGTGACTCCCACATGCCGTCTGCACCGTCTGACAAGGCGGATAAGGCCCGGGTCCGAGATTTGAGCACAACTTCCGCATCACGAAATTCTTCGTGTCACTGATAAACACGTTATGGTAAGTCCCTTGACGTATTTGATGTGTAAAGGGGTCCTCGTAGGCATATAACCCGGCAGTTCCTGATAATCCGGTTGGATTATCAAACTGGGCCACACTTGTACTGCCATTCACATAACCAGGGGCACCTGTACCCGTAACAACCACCAGTGGTCCAAATCCGATCTTGAAGCGACGGACCTGATGATTACCAGTGTCTGCGATATAGAGGTAGTTAACCCCTTGGATATCGGGCAGCACCAATAGCCCGGTCGGATGATCTAACATGTTAAATTGATACGAAGCGTACATTTGCGCGGAGTAATAAGCGGGACCCTCCTGCGAGAAAGCGGTCCAGATATGACGCCCGAAGGAGCCCAGGAAAAGAACCCCAAGCAAAACCAAACAAGCGGTGACAATGGTTGCGGACTTGTAATTGCGCATGACTTAAAGGACCTCCAAGTTGTGCCACGGCTTGGTTACTCCTGTATTGGGACTGCGGGGCGAACCAACTATTCGTCGTCACCCAAGCCGGCAAGCAGAACGATACCTTCCGTGGTCGCGGGTCGTCTAAAGTAAAAGATCTTTAATGTGTGCAGAAAAAATCGGGGTGTCTCGTGGCCGGCCTTTTAAGGGAAATGACGTCTACGATGTGGGGGACTGTATCAGTCCAGTCACTAGAGGTGGCAAATACGAGCAGGTAATACCACTATCGATGCTGGCTGTCAATTTACGATTCGATTGCAAACTTCTTGCAGATATGAAGAACTCATTCGTTCACGATATTCCCTTCTCTCCGCTGTACCATGAGTACGTCTCGGTCACCAAAAAATCCGTGATTGAACAATCGCAGCACAGGATTCTTATCGTACCAGTCAATCACATTCAAGCAGCCGTACTCTTGGGCCAGCCATTTCCGCGGTGGTATTTCTAGCGCGCTGCCTATAATCGCACGGCAGACGCCGCCGTGAGCGTAGCGAACCAGCTGTCGGCATCTTGGTTGAAGGCAATATCTGGTGCGATGACTTCTTTGCTGAAAACAGTAAGTATCCAATTGACGTCGATCTCGTGGTCGGCAATCCACCGTTGGGCAGTAGTGCCAAAAGGCAACGCCGGCCGCTGCTTGGTGCGCCAGCGTCCGCATACCGTACGAAGCGGTGTCCGCGTCGCTCTAACTCTCGGTCCAACTCATCGAGCACGATGTTCGACAATAGGGGCGACAATGGCCCACCTTGCGGTGTGCCCTCGTCCACCGGACTCACTAACCCGCCTTCCATTACTCCAGCACCGAGAAACGCCCGAATCAATTTCAACAGTTGCTGGTCATTGATTCGTTTGGCAATCTTCCCCATCAGTTGGTCGTGATTGACTTGGTCAAAGAACTCTTCTAAGTCCAGAGTATTTGCGGGACAGTAGTCCTCGTCGCGAAGAAGTGCTCAAAGAAGCTCAAGAGATGAAAGAGCGACTTCAGACTCAGGGGATCAACGTCAAAGACGGCGCAGGATTGAATCAGGCAGCCGCGCGCACTGATCGAGCGGCTAAACATTACGACCCGGAGGATATGAGAGAACGAGCTTTGGAAATCGATGCGAGATACGGGAACCAAGCTCGACATTCGGTGGAGCGCTCACTAGAACAAGGATCAATCATGCGCTCCCCTGATGAAGTGTCCAAACGCGCACAGGAAGCAGTGACGTTTGCTCGCGACAACGCGATGGAGAGAGAGGCGGTCGGGGAAATCCGCAAGGTGAAGATTGACGCCCTGAGGCGCAACCTTGGGTTGACAACGTATCAGGCCGTCACCAGTGAGCTGGCCAGGCGACAACGTGAAGGTGAATTCATAGGCATTGTGCGCGAGCCAGGATCGCAAGAGACGACTACGCGCCACATGCTGGAGATGGAGCAGTCGAACATTCAAACAATGCTCGACCGGCAGCGCCAGTACCCGCAAATTCTAGGGCAGGAGCGAGCGAGGGACAGTATCGAGCGAATCGCTGAGCAACAAGAAATCAAATTGAATGACAACTCGAAGTCAGCCGTCGAGCAGCTCTTGGCAAGTCGAGATCAGATCATCGGTTTACAAGGCGGGGCTGGCACCGGCAAGACAACTGCCCTCTCGGTGCTCAGACAAGCAGCCGAAGGCGAGGGATACGAAGTTCGTGGCTTCGTGCCCACAACTCGCGCCGCGCATCAACTTTCAGAGAGCGGCATTAAGACTGAAACCCTTCAAAGGTTCATACGCCGGCGAGAAGAACCACCTGAGCAGCACAACAGACTCTTCGTGTTGGACGAAAGCTCACTAGCCAGCACCAAGAATCTACATACATTTTTTTCACGTCTTGAGGCACAAGACAAGGTGCTCCTAGTTGGCGATATCAAACAGCATCAGGCAGTCGAAGCTGGCAGTCCATTCGAGCAGTTTCAAAGGCATGGAATGGAAACAGCGAAGCTCAGCAAGATCGTTAGGCAACGCAACCCAGAACTGCGCACAGCTGTAAAGCGGCTCGCTGCGAGCCAGGTCAAACAAGCGGTTGATAGCTTGCAAAACCAAGGGCGGATAATTGTGATCGCGGACGAAGGAAAACGTCTGCTTGAGATTGCCACTACGTATTGCAAGAGACCGGAAAACACGCTCGTGATCTCACCTGCGAATCAGGAGAGGGGCCGACTCAATGCGCTGATCCATCGCCAACTACAGCGAGATGGCAAAGTAAGCCTCGGAGACCGGCAGATGAAGGTCTATGTCAACCGCCAGGACATGACTGGAACAGAAAGGACTTCGCCAACGTGTATGTGCCGGACGAAGACATTATCAGATACAACCGCGCGAGTAAGGTTTATGGCTTCAGCGTCGGAGACTACGCGAGAGTCACCGCGACGAACCATGAGAAGAACGAAATCACTGTGCAGAGACCTGACGGGCAGGAGATTACTTACAACCCGGCTCGGTTATCCGGTGTAAATGTTTATCGCGAATCAAATCGTATGTTCGCAGAGGGAGATCGTATCCAGTTTCGCGCACCGTTTACTGAGCATCGAATTGCCAACGGAGAGCTTGGCAGCATCGGAAAAATCACAGAAGAGGAATTAACGGTAGCGCTCGACCGTGGACGAGAAGTTAGCTTTGAACCTGACAAGTTTCGGCATCTCGATCACGGTTATGCCGTGACCAGTTATTCATCGCAAAGTCAAACCGTGGATCGCGTGCTGGTGAACGCGGATGCTAACGAATCCGATCTCTTGCTTAATCAACGCATGGGCTATGTAGCAGTTTCCCGCGCCAGAGAAGAGGCTATGATTTTCACGAATTCAATCGAGCAATTGAGCGCTGCTCTCGATCGGAAGGTTGATAAGGAGACAGCTATCGAGGCATTGCGACAAAATCTAGAACGGACACGGATGCACGAACGTGAGGAAACGTTCTGTCCCAGCGTAGGCACGAGGAGGGTTGCGATCAGGACAATTCCAGCAATAACAATGCTGAAGAAAACACCAACCATGAATTGGAATTCGAAATCGGGTCTTAGGGTCTTGTCATTTCATGAAAACGCAATTCATGGGATGAAAGAGGATGGGAGACAACCTTACCTCAGAGTTAGCGCCAAGATGAATATCTCTGATAGCTCTGAGCAGGTTCTTGACGAAGATCAATTAACTGCTGTACTTTTGTCCAACCTCGCATAGCAGGTTAGGTCTGTGTAATTCCTTGTCACTGTTTACAGCGCCGAATCCTTAACCGTCGGGCAATGACTTCAAATTCAACGCGAGAGAGCCCCAAGATCTTCTTGTGCTACGCGCGAGAAGACTTTGAACGAGTTCATGACTTATACACCTTACTGAAAAGTCTTGGTTTGCGTCCTTGGCTCGATAAAGTCAACATTCAAGGCGGTGAATTGTGGGAAGTTGCCATAGAAAACGCCATCGCCACCTGCGATTTCTTCATAGCTACTTTCTCAAGTCTTTCGGTCAAAGACCCGGCTTCGCCCAACGTGAATATCGATTTGCGATCGACAATCTGTCGAGAAGACCGCCGAACAGCATCTTTCTTATTCCAGTAAGGCTTGATAATTGCGAGATGCCTGACTTTCGCGGTGTCGGTATTAGCCTCTCAAATTTGCAATGGATTGACCTATTTCAGAAAAGTCCTCTTAGTCTAACCGACATTGAAGCAATACTAAGGTCGATCGAGGCACAATCAAACTGGCGAAGACCCAACATTGAATTAATTGAAATCAAGCAAAGATATGAGAGTCAGCCTGATGAATCCATCAGCGAGACGCTACGAGTCAGAGAATTGCCCTTCACCGACAGGATTTTGGAATTGAGAGCCCTTGCGAATCCTGCCGAATTGAGAGCACTGGAGAAGGAAGCCTACGAAGACTACCTATCGTCGACGGATGCAAAACAGAGTCTTCAACAAGGGCTAGAGTCGTCCTTTCTCGTTGCGAGATTCTTGTATCGCGCCATCCGTGACAATAGCATTGAAGTTTTTCGTCATAAGCCATTCATTTACCCCATTCACCAGTACTTGTCCCAGATGATTAGGACTGCCGAAGAGATCGAGCGGAAGACTGTATTGGCTACTCTACGTGAATGGTTACGCTCAAAAGAAACATACGAAACCACGAGAGACTTTGCGGCTTTCGAATTGGGAATGTCGAAGGCGCATGATGCAAAAAATCAATTATTGGAAGCTGTGGAAGATCCGTTCGAACTAGCGTTGGTCAGATACTACGCCGCAATGGCCCTGGGAATGATAGCGAGTAAGTCAACCTTGATCCGTTTGCTGAAGATCCTCAACCGCGAAGAGGAACCACAAATGAAGAACTTGTTAGCGCACGTGATCCTTCATATTTCAAACGCCGTTCCTTGAAACTCCCGCAGAGCAACTCCATCTTTGACGCAACCCACGGCAAATGGAAATTGACTTCTAAGCACACAAAAAGGAAGAGGGAAAATGAGCCGGACAACCCGTTATGTGCTAATTCTTCTGGTGGCTGGAGTGGTGATTGCGCTCGTAGCAGGTGCATTTCTAATCGGTAAATCCCATCAAACAAAGGCGGTGCCTCAGGGAAACGATGTCACTTCCGATTCTCGACTACAAGACCTGATCAATTCACGCAGATCTGAACATTGGGATTTTTGGGAAACTCAGCTCGCGCTGACTGCGCCACCCCGTTCCCAGCCTGTGCAAATGATTCCCGAATGGGCTCCGGCAGGGGCGGTCGTGTTGGCCCTCGACGAGGAGTACACAAGATCATTAACACTGAACAAGTTACTCGGCACCACTACCAAGCGCACCCTTCTGGCTAATTCTGACGAGGCAAATAAGTATCTAACACCGGTAGTATGCAGTACGCTAACGGGTGCCTACGATAGCGCCCCTACGGAAGTGGAACTCGCTGAACTCCGCGCTGACTACTCGTCTTTATGCACGGCTTCAACCACAAATAGCTCGAACATACCGGCTGCGAAGATTGGCGAGCCTAAGGACAAACTGCTCGTTGCCGAATGGCTCAAGGCTGGCATTCTGACTAGAGAGTTGATGCTAGCGCACAATCTTCTAAAGATTGTGAGCGACATCTCTCAATATACCAAGGTCTTAATACTAGTACCGATGCCGATACCGACGCGAGCGTTACACGTAAACGAAGACGCCCTGCACACGAATACAGAGCTCATCAAGGAGTTCCCCAACGGACGGGAGCTACTTAATAATAAGAACGTCCAATTCCTCCAATTGCCTCTTACAACAAAATGGGTAAGGGACTACGGACCAACATTCATAGAAGGGGCTGACAAACACCTCTTCGTTGTGGATTCTCGTTACAATCCTGAGCGCAGATCCTTGCAGGACAGACGCCAAGATGCACTCTTCAGCCAGTTGGTAAAGCAGATGTCCAAAAATGACGCAACCAATGGCAATGACGAAAGTGCTGAAACTTCAGTAACCGAGGAATCAGGTCGTCTCTATGATGATGTGAGCCCTTCCATCCTTGCCATGTACCTCCGTCAGAAGAACGGTGAGGCACTAAGTCCTAATCCAATCAATGAAGTGCGACCACCAATAGAACTCGACGGAGGTGATTTTGCTACTGACGGTTCGGGGATCGGCTTTACTTCGACCCAAACCCTTTTGGAAAACGGTGGAAATCTAGAGTTATTAACTCAAGTCTTTCGCGAGTATTTTGGCCTAACGGATCTTGTTTATCTTCAATCATTGCCAGGTTCGACGGTGAAACACATTGATATGTTCTTCAAGGTGGTTAGCTCTGACACTATTTTGCTCGGTACGTTTGAAAATGCGGAGCCGGAACCAGCAGACGAGAAGGTCAGAGCCTTGCAGACGGAAGCGCAGCGAGTTCTTACGTACGATCTTGAAATCCTAAAAACTTTCTACGAAAGCCGCGGAGTGAAAATTAACCTCCTAAAGTTCGAAGATGGCGAACTGAAGCGATCCGATGGGAATCAAAAAGTCGTAAACATTGTTCTCGTTCCTATGCCAAACGTAGAGCGTCCCGTACGGCAACAAGTCTCCCAAATAGAGAAGGCATACGCGGAAATACGTCCACAGTTGGAAAAACTCGCCGCTGCATATCAGAAACTCAAAGAGTCTGGGCGGAATCCCGAAAGCTATCATCCATCTGCGGCGGAACTTGATGCCGTCAACAAATACAACAAATTGGTCATTGCTCAGCAGGGCCTCGACATACGCTATCCCCAAGGTGTTGACATCTATCGTACATATCTCAACGCCCTGCACCTCAATACAACGCAAGGAAACGTCGTCCTGATTCCCTCCTACAGCAATCACGACGGGCTAGAGAACCGGGTACAGAATATCTTCCGAAAAGTGTACGTGGGAGCTTATAGAGAGGTGTCGATTATTAAGGTAGAGAGCGACAATCTGATTGAATTACAGGGTAGTATTCATTGTCTTACTCAGACAATACCAGCGGCGATAAGCATTTTCCCAGATGAGTGGAACTATAGAGCTGGTATCGCTAAGTGACTTTTGTCGTGATTCCGCAGCCACACATCACAATAGAGAATTAGGCTTCTTGTATTCTTGTATCACTCCTGTATCACTACTTCTCACAATAAGCCTGAATTTAGGAGATCACATACAAACTCGAACACTGAAAAACCCAATAAAAACCGACACAAGCAAACACGGTTGAACTTACGCGAAGAGCTTCGCCAAGACTGCAAAAACTTCTCGCCGAAGATGACTACGAAACGGAATTCCCCGCTCAAATCTGGACCGCCAACGAGACTGAGGTCATCACCAAACTCGATCGCATTGCAGAAAGAACTCGTCAAAACGGCAAACGCGGCGTGTTCGAGGCATTGAAAGATTTTCGCGCGGCAGGAAACATGTTGACGCTGATCGGAAATCACGACGTAGAACTTTCACTTCCTGCCGTCCGCAGGCATCTTTATTCCCTACTCGGCGACGAAACCGGAACGCTGAAGTTTATTTATGACGGTGAGGCTTACACCGTTGGCAAGGTCCTGAATTGAACACGGAAATCGTTACGACGTTTGGAACATGATTGACCACAGCGCTCTTCGCCAGGAACGATTGTGTATGCCAATAATCATACAGGCTGATAGTTTTTATAGGCAACAAGATATGTTGCAGCCAAACAAAGCGCTCGGTGCTAGAAGGATACTTGGGATCACAAAGTGGACGAGAGATATTAAGGGCCGCGTTCTTGACTGAGGAGAATGTTAACCGCAACCTTAATTATTGACTCTGCACCAATAACCGGAATATCTTTCCGCCGTAAATAGACAGCTGACTTCTCACGAGCCTGGCTAATCCTCCACACTTGCCTGAACAGTTTACTATCTCCGCGATCTATAAAATGTCGAAAACATGTTGACATTGGGGTGCGCTTGGCATATCGTGCGCCCGCCTCGTAGAAATAGTAGGCTGAATTCTCACGAGCCTCTGCTTGCATACTCACAATCCAGCCTTAAATGTTTCGCCGGTTTCAGTGTGGGATTGCTTGACGCCGATCCATCTCCCCACACAGCGAGTGTTTTCTCGCATCATAGTGCAACCCGACCACGCGGAACACACAATGGACTTAGAAATCTATCTTTACTGAATCTCGCCCCACGAGAAGTCCGAATGCTCAAGCGCTAACTTGTTAAGATTGATTCTGAATCCAACTGGCAACGTTCAATCAGTGCGGACGACTCACGATGGCCAGATTCTTTTTCTTCACAAATGTCGACAGTGTCGATAATCAGGCAGATGCCAATGCCTTTGGACCTGTACAGGGTTCCACGCAGACGAAGTTTCGAGTGACCAGCATTCACAAGCCGCTCGCTGGCAAGATGCCTGCTGCTTACGCTGTGTGCGATGGACTAGTACTGGCCCAGGACGCCGGCAACAACCTTGTCAACCTGATTCTGAAACCCACCGAACAACCGCCGTTTGCGTTCCCAAAAATAAAGTTCTTTGTGTACAGAGGAATCAAGAAAGATACCCTCGTGAATGGTGACGACGTGGCTCCCTCGACCAATAATGATCTGACAAAAAGCATTTGGGAGTCGCAGCAGAAAAAGAATGCGAGCGCGGGCACTTCAGATAGCGCGCCCGCCCAAGCGCTGGGAATTGACATCGTCAGTGATGGTTCGATTGATGATGTGTTCTACCGCGAAGACGTGAACTATCAGCTCCCGCTCGTGCGCGCAGGATGGAGTTTAGGAAAGTTTGATTCGACGCAGCTCGGGTTCGAGATCATGGTTGAGGCAATTGGATTTGACCCGCAGTTGTCGATCGTCAGAACTGCCGCGAACACTATCAGCGTGGCCCAACTTCCAGCGTCCCCGACGCAAGCGCAGGAATTTGAATACTGGCACGACAAGGAAGCGATTCTGAACTACATCGATCCGTGCGCATTTTTTGGCGGGTTCTATTTTCACACCGTGAAAGTCAAGCAAACCAACGACAGCGTCTCAAAGAAAAAGAAAAATGAGGTTTACGACGATGTACTAAAGGGTGCGCATTTGTCGGGCGAAAGTGACGGCGTGTTCTTCAACCGTAATAAGACGTACCTGGACATCCGCAACGAATACAACCATTCGATAAACTATTTCAAAAACTACGGCACGTATTCAACCACAGTTATTAATTGCGCCTTCGATGTTGGTGAGCTGCCTATAGCCAGGAATTACTACGCCAACACCTGGCCTTTGATGATCATAGACAACGGCGACTTGGCTCCCGGCAACACTGCCTCGCGTAAAAACACTATTCGCCTCGCCTTGCCCGATGGCGCCGGAGAGAATCCACGTCCGACTCTCTACATCTCGGCGGGCTACCTTGAAGCTTTATTTCCTCGCGAACCAAAAGACAAAGCAAAGCTGATCGACTTGAACGTCTCATCGGGCTTTACGAATGAAGTGGCTCTGGCTATTCCTAACCGTGACGATCTTTCATCCACGACTGCTATCTCAACCTATGTCAAATTGAAATATTTCAAACGCTTTGACCCGGCCGCTACAACGCCACCTGTTTCATCAGGCACGGTGATTCGTGCCAGTCACTATTTGGATAATCTTTTTGCACCCTTTGCGATGAGAATCCCGTTTTCTGGGACCGGTGGGATAAGAGC
>Ga0190274_10001136_pt1 | contig 15655 bp, 7 predicted proteins | sample Popmic531T_FD_133002 | JGI IMG/M metagenome (GOLD analysis project Ga0190274, IMG submission 133002) | Populus adjacent soil microbial communities from riparian zone of Yellowstone River, Montana, USA - 531 T | ecosystem: Environmental > Terrestrial > Soil > Riparian zone | place: USA: Montana...
ACTCGGCTGTCTATCTGGAAAAAGCCATCGAACGTCCGCGACACATTGAGATCCAAATCTTTGCCGACAGTCATGGCAATGTTGTTCATCTGGGCGAGCGGGAGTGTTCTATTCAACGGCGCCATCAAAAGGTCATCGAGGAATGTCCGTCGCCGATTAATGATCCGGGGATGCGGGAACGAATGGGCATGGCAGCAATAAACCTCGCCCGCGCGGTCAACTACGTGGGAGCGGGAACTGTAGAATTTCTGGTTGCAGACGCCACTCGTGAATTCTATTTCCTGGAGATGAATACTCGCTTGCAGGTTGAGCATCCCGTCACCGAGTTGGTAACCGGCATCGATCTCGTTCGTGAGCAGATCACCGTCGCCAATGGCGCTCCGCTTTCGTTCCAGCAGGAAGACGTTAAGTGGCAGGGACATGCAATTGAATGTCGCGTTTACGCCGAGGATCCGGAAAATGGCTTCTTGCCATCTCCCGGGCGAATCACCCACCTGCATGTCCCGTGTGGGCCGGGGGTACGCGACGACAGTGGCGTCGAAGAAACCTCCGAAGTTTCTATTCACTACGACCCTCTGATTTCAAAACTTGCCACCTGGGGACGCACCAGAGACGAAGCCATCGACCGCTTGCGGCGTGCGTTGGACGAGTATGAGGTGGCAGGGATAAAGACAACTTTGCCTTTCTTCCGTGAGATCGTGCGGGATGAGGAGTTTAAATCCGGGCAGCTTGATACGGGGTTTATCTCTCGTTTTAATCAACGGCGAAGTGCGAAGACGGTGGCCTTATCTGAGGGACAAACACAGGATGATATCGCGCTTATCGCGGCGGCGATTCATTTCGCAAAGCGGCAAAGAGAGGCTTCTCGAAATGGTCAGACACCGGTGGATACCAAATCCCGTTGGAAGATGTCGACGAGAGGTAGGCAGGATTTCCTTTCGTGATTTTTCGTGTGATTTTGTGGATCGTCTTTTAATTAGCTGAAGACTTGATCCACGAAATTACACGAACGAACCCCCCCTAAAGAAACGATGCAACCCGATTGGCATTCTGATTAGATGATGAAACTAAAGGCTCAACTAGCTGGTAACGAACACGAAATCTCGATCGATTTCGAAAATGGCGTTGCGTTCGCAGAAGTTGACTCGCGCGGCTATCAAATTGAGATTCGCGAACTTGCAGACGGACAGTACCTCCTGGTAGAGGGTTCGAAAATCTACCGGTGCAGAGTTGAAGCAACCCGCGGTTCTCAGAGTTCGTTTGAGGTTGTGCTGCAAGGCCGGGCCCGCGACATAACCATAACGGACCCGAAGCGGCTGCGCAGTACGCATTCCGCCGGTGCCCACCATTCGGGGGCGGCTGAAATCGTTTCGCCGATGCCCGGCAAGATCGTGCGAGTGCTGGTGGAAGTGGGCGCCCAGGTTGAAACGGGTACAGGGATCGTAGTGGTCGAAGCAATGAAGATGCAGAATGAAATGAAATCGCCAAAAGCCGGTGTAGTTGTTTCGATTAATGCGGCAACTGGCGCCACCGTAAACGCCGGCGACGTGCTGGCGGTGATCGAGTGAAGTCAGAATAGGACCTATAGGACTTATATGACCTATCTCGGCGGGAAATCCAACGGTAAAGAATCGCTGATGACAATTTCAACCTCGCTCCATGATCCCCCTGGCCCATCAGATCTTCGCATCCTTCTCTGGGACATCGATGGCACACTGATCCATTCGCTGCGCCGCGGGGCCTTCAAAGACTACACAATTCCCATGCTCGAAGACGTCTTTGGAACGGCGGGCACGCTCGCCGAGATGCAGGTTTCCGGTATGACTGACCTGGCAATTGTCGCCCAGGCGCTGGAGCATGAAGGTTTCACCCACGAGCATATTCGCGAACGAATCGATCATCTCCGCGAGAGTTACATGACTGCTATGCGTAAGGCGACGGGAAACGGCGTCGAGTTTTTTGAACTTTTACCCGGAGCCCGCGAAGCGCTGCAAGCGGTCGCCGATCATCCGAGGTATCACTCCGCACTACTAACCGGGAACATCGAACCCGCGGCTTATTTGAAGATGGAGCTGGTAGGCCTTTCGCAGTTCTTTGACTTGCCAGGCGCCTTTGGCGATGAGTCGCATGACCGCCGGGACCTGCCGGCGCGCGCAGCCGAACGAATTAGCAAACACCTTCAGCTTGAGCTCGCGCCAGAACAATTCATTATCATCGGCGACACACCTAACGACATCGATTGTGCGCGACACTTCGGCGCCCGCGCTGTGGTCGTTGGTACCGGCAGACTCTACTCCACCGCAGATTTGCTTGCCTGCTCACCAGACGCGTATCTTCCAAATCTCAACGACACTGAACTCTTCCTGAAGACCCTCGCAGGATTGTAGGGGCGGCACTCCGTGGCCGCCCTGCCTCGTTGGGAGTCTATGACCCTCAAAGGTATCGCGACCGCACCATGGGGTGGCCGCGGAGTGCCACCCCTACAATGTCTCCTTCGCTAGTGTTACTTCGTGAATTTCGTGGATCGTAATCGAGTGTTACAGTCTTTGCGTTCAAGAACTTCGATGAGGACGGAATCGGCGACACCTGTGACACTCAAACCGGACCGCCACGCCGCAAACCGCTATGGGTTACTGGCCCTAATCTCAGCGTTATTCTTTCTCCACCTGACTATATTCTACCCAATCACGTCAGAGTTCTCGGCCTGGTACGCCAGCGATTTCGTCCTGGGCCTGATCGTTGCGCTCGCGATCGCGGTTTTCGGCTTCTACACTTCACTCGCTGGTCAGCCGCTTTTTCGCGGCGCTATCCCGGACGACTGAAGCAACATTGTAGGGGTGGCACTCCGTGGCCGCCCCTCGTCACGTACTCAAACGCTTTAACATTACCTCAACCGCAACGAAGGGGTGGCCACGGAGTGCCACCGCTACAACCTAGCGGTGATACTTCGCTCCTTTAACGCCAACTCTTATCTTCCAAATCTTGCCTCCGCCACGCTGTGTCGTGGTGGCGTAGATTGCGTACTGGTCAAACTTGCCCTCACCAAAGACCAGACTCGCGACGCCCAACATACCTTCTGCGATCAGGACCATCTCAATAGACTTTGGATCGAATCGTTGAATCTTTCCTGCACCGTTGTCGGCGATGTAGATCCTGCCTAACTCATCAGCGACCAGTCCATCAACCCCCTTTCCACCGGTGCGCACAACAACTTGAGGCGGGCCAACCGGAACGCCTTTGTTGATTCTGAACGCCCAAATACGATCGTCCACTACAATCGGCTTCAAGTTGCTGAATATTTGCGCTACATAGAGAGTTCGATTATCGAGAGAAAGCGCCAGGCCATTGGGAAACGGAACCGCAGTCGACCAGATCGAAACCCTGCCGTCTCTGACTCGGTAGATCTTGTCCGTCCCGTCATCGGACACGAGGAATGAACCGTCTTGCAGTACGACCACAGCGTTAGGGTCTGCGATACCGCGCGCCACTGCAGTCTTCTTACCTTCGGGGGTAACGCGCCAAACAATGCCGTCGTTGTTAGGTCCATCGGCAAAAACGTTGGTAGGTCCAAAATCACAAGCGAGGATATCGCGTTTGCCAACGCGAGCCTGACCCAGATGCCGGTGAACGTCCGCAATCTTCTTCACCGAACCGTCAGGTTCGGCGAGCCAGATCGAATTGTTGGCGCCGATAAACAGACGGCCTTCAGCGTTGAACGTTATACCCTCGGCGCCCTGGAATTGGCTTATGAATATTTCCGGCTTGACTGGAAACTCAATTGCCGTTTGCGTGCCATGAGATTTTCTTCCGGTCGGCTGAGCTATGACTGTTGATGCGGCCAAGCACGCGAAAATCAATAGGGTCAGTAATGATAAATTTGGTTTCATTGAAGCCGGTCTTCTTCCTGGCCCGTCGGGCCGAAATGTTGATACTGGTCTACCCTAATTCTCCAGGTCTCCTTTCGTGTCGGTAGATGAAAGACCGATCCACGAAAACACACGAAACAACACGAAAATCCAATATCACTAAGAAACTTTTGGTGTTGTTTCGTGTGACGCGCGTGGATCGATCTCTTCTGTTCTTCCAAACTCTAATCATTCGAATCGTAGTCCCTGCATATCATCGAACCGGCAGATGAATCCCCAGCCGCCAAAATACTCCGCCACTCCGAGGACGATTTCGTTCTTGCCTCTGCGGAGGTTCAGATAGACCGTGTCGTCCTCGACATCCATGATGCCGAGGAATCCAGGGTCGCGAAATCGAAATGCGCTGCGCCCGGTAAAGACAGGTTGCGTGTTGAGGAACAACGTCACTTCGTCACTGTAGCCAAGCGACATCTTCTTTACCTGATCGCGCCCCGAATAAACCGTGGCGCGCGCGAACACACCTTTTCTTCCCGGCCGTTTTCCTACTCGCGAGCCGGGTGTTGCAAAAAACTGGATGACGCCGGCGCCTTTGCGATAACGGTCGATCACCACCATTCCCGGAGCCTCCGCTGTCACTGTCTGCCACTTCATGGCCTTCATCTCAGTTGCGGAAGGCAAGACCTCCGGGTCCTGCCTGTCCACATCAAACGCGTCAGAAAGTTCCCAGCCTGAGACGATCCCGGGTCCAAATATGGCTGGTGGTTTTTCCGGTCGGCCGTTTACTGGAGTGATTGTGTAACTAAAGTTTGAGAAGTGGCCGCCATTAGCAAATCCCCAAACGCCCACCGAACCATGACTATTTCCGCGTTTCAAGTCGTCGATAACGAGAACCGGCTTGTCCGAGTTGTTTAAGTAGACCTTGCCGCCGATACCGGAGATTTCGATTCGTGCGTGGACCCATTGCTCCCTCGGAAAGTCCACCGCAGCAGTGAATCCTTGCCCGCTAAATAGCTGCCAGGGCGCCGCACCATTGAACGAAGGGGTGTATTGAACGGCGTCTTCTAGGCCACTCTTATGCGGACGAAAATAGACGATCTCGTGGTCTGCTTCATTTTCGAATCTGAAGACAATGCCTATGAAGGAGCGCAGGTTTGGTGCGGCGATATCTACCTCAATGACGCCATTCTCGAAAACGACGTCTTTCAGAAAGGCGAATCCGGAATTGAGGTACAAGCTCTTTCTCCCGAGATGGTCCTCAACGCGCGCCTTGGGATCTTTTATCTGCCACTGGTCGGAAGTGAAAGGGACAGTGGTTGACTGCTGAGATGATGGAGTGTGCGCGTAGTTGGCTGTTTGTGCCAACGTGCGATTGGTCCACCCAATCGAGCCTGAAAATAACATCAGTAGTATTGGCCAGCGATACATAATGTTCCCTCTTTGCCGATCGTCATTTGAAATCGTAGTTGCACCCGCCATCACGCGAAGGGATCTCATTCACACCGTGGCTTCAGCCCGGTGTTCAGCGGCCGTCTGTATGATCGCGGAACCGTTTCCAACGGTTTTTTTGTTGGCCACAGATCACGAGAAACTGTTGGAAACGGTTCAAGGATCATTTCTCTCAGCCTGATCACCGGGCTAAAGCCACGGTGTGAATGAGATCGCGTCGCGTGTCCTTAAATTTAGGTGGATTCGAGTTAGCTGTATTGGACGTTCTTGCTACCGGAGCGATACCGGCCCGGCGAAGGTTCGACCAATCGTTTGAAGTGTCGATTGAGGTGACTTTGGTCAGCGAAGCCAGTTTCACAGGCGACTTCCGAAATTGACTTACCTAAACGCAGAAGTGCTTTGGCGCGCGAAACGCGGAGCTGCGTCTGAAACGCATGAGGAGGCATGCCAAAAGCATCAGAGAAAACCCGGTTGAAGTGGAAGGGACTCAATCGCGCAATCGAGGCCAGCTCGGTCAATGAAATATTCTCAGCGTAGTGCTCCATCAAATAACTACACGCTAACTTTACTGCCTGTCGTTCGTGGCCCCGCGAGCGAGGCGCCGGGCGATTCTCGGCGAAACGAATTATCAGTGTGGACAAAAGATCTGTGAGCAAGCCTTCTCGTTCCAGACTGGAAGATGATTGTTCCATGACGAAGTGCAGGTTGAGATATTTCCGAACGATAGCTGGATCGGAAGTTACGGCAGTTGGCAGGAATGGTAACCTCGCCGATTCCCTGCCGAAAACTGCCGCCGACGCCGAGCGCATCAATTCAGCATCAACAAACAACGTTCGATAGCTGCAACCAGAGCTCTCGTGGGCGCGATTTGAATGAACCTCACCGGGATGAACCATGAAGAGACTCGCTGGAGGCGTTGGGTAATTGGTGCCTCTGTATTCAAGTTCGCTTCGTCCGGATTGAATCAGGCAGAATTGATACTCTTCGTGCCAATGACGCGGTACTGGGCGGGCGACGCCAAACCCGCGGCGCAATTCGAGCTGCGGTAGATCAGCTGGATGCCACACCTCAATCACATCGATAGGAACGCCCTTCTCTTTCGTGATCTCGATTGAACGTTCGCTAATTGTGGAGAGCGCATCGTTGCTTGTAACGGATAGGGTCTGGTTCATCGTTGATCTGATGATATATCAGCGACAAGGTTGCCCGGGAAAACCAGGAGCAGGCGGCAGGAGCAGGAGACAGGAGTCCGTACAGGCGATAACGTTCTTCCTGCCTACTGCCCCTGCCGCCTGCCCCTTCTTTTCTAAGGCTGACCAAATCGCTGCCCGGTACTCCGGCGATGAGATGAATGCCAGCACCATCTCCGCTTCCACGAAGCTGGGATATTGGTTCAGCTTGTTCAACCAAAACGCATACCCGGCCACATCGGGGTCGCGTTTCAACCAGCAAAACAAACCACGCCGGATAGGAAAGTGATTTGATAAGGCCCAGCGTGCAGGTTTGGGACTCGTTTGTGGATCTGGAATTTCCCGTGTTCATTCAAATTCTCCGTAAACGAAACCCCAGGGTCCCAGTCATAAACAACCCTGACTGTCCCCAAGATAAAGAGCTATCGGTTTCATATGCGGCGAAGTGTGGTGAAGGCAGCCAAATTTTTGATTTTTAGCCTTGTTCTGAGTACTGATGGAGTTTAGAGTTCGAACTTTAGTTTGCGTGGCGAGACCAGTTCTTTGGCGGTATTGTCTTAATCTTGAGTGTTTACTGCGGAAGCAGCAGACCGATCCAATAAATCACACGAAACAGCACCAATGTATTTCTTAGTGATATTGGTTTTTCGTGTTGTTTCGTGTGATTTAGTGGATCGCCCTTTTATCCGCCGACACCAAGAAACGCCAAAGAAAATCAGATTCGGGCACCACCTCTTTGGCTGACTTCGTCAAACTTTCTCGCATATCAAGCCAGGAAAGGACGACCAGGGCAGACCAGGAAACAACACCAACAAAGATCCTCTGTTCGTGTTTATTTTGCGGATCATCTATGGTCCCGAGAAGCCCTCAGCAACTCAGAGCAATGCAAACGGAAAACTGGCAAGCTATCAAAGACACCCTGCTGGAAGCCCTTAAGCTAGACCCTGCCAGCCGGCGGACTTATTTAGAGACGGCGCCGATCAGCGCAGAGGTTCGCGCGGAAGTCGAGTCGCTCCTAACTCACGAGGACAGCGCGCAGGATTTCATGTCGATAACGGCGAGCGGCTATACCCGCGAGCTTTTTAGCGACCCTGGCCCGTCACGAAACGCGGCCATCAATCAGAAGATCGGTGTTTATGAAATTGTTTCCGAACTCGGTTTCGGCGGGATGGGTGTGGTTTATCTGGCAATGCGCAGGGATGGTCAGTTTGAGCAAAAAGTCGCCATCAAAATGCTCAAGCGGGAATTCAACACTGAAAAGATCCGCCAAACTTTTCAGCGGGAGAAAGAGATTCTGGCGGCGCTGACCCACCCGAACATTGCCACCTTACTCGATGCCGGGACCACCGATGAGGGGATCCCTTATCTGGTGATGGAGTATATCGAGGGTGAGCCGATCGATAAGTTTTGTCATGGCCGGAAACTCTCGTTGAACCTCAGACTAAAACTTTTCAATAAGGTCTGCGATACAGTCGCCCTGGCCCACCGGAGTTTGATAGTCCACCGCGATCTGAAACCGTCGAATATTGTGGTAACCAACGATGGCGAACCGAAGCTGCTGGATTTCGGCATCTCGAAATTGCTCGACGCAGAAGCTGAGGAAGCTGGCGCCATCACCTGCCTGGGAGCAATGACGCCGCAATACGCCAGCCCTGAACAAATCAAAGGCGAGCCGGTAACCACCGCCACCGACGTTTACAGCCTGGGGGTGGTGCTGTTCAAGATGCTCACCGGCGCTTTTCCCTATACTCAAAGAGCGACCAACGGAAACTTTCTGAAGGAAGTGACCGAAACGACGCCAACCCTGCCGAGTGAAGCCGTTAAGTCCAAACCACCCGATTTGGCGGACGGGTTGGCCACCTCCGTATTGGAGTTGTCGCCGATCTCTTCTTCAGAATTAACGGGCGATTTGGACAACATTGTACTCAAGGCACTTCGCAAAGAACCAAACCGGCGCTATCAGTCGGTCGAGCAGTTCAGCGCTGACATTTGGAGATTCGTTGATGGAATGCCGGTGTTGGCGCGTCCCGCAACTCTTCGCTACCGGGCGAGCAAATTCTACGGGCGCAACAAAGTCGCCGTTCTGGCAGCAGCACTGATAGTGATCAGTTTGCTTTCGGGAATTGCGGTCGCTCTTTCGCAGGCGAAGACGGCCCGAGAAAACGCTCGAATCGCAGAACAGGAACGAGACGCAGCCAAGCGATCCAGTGAGCGCGCCGAACAGACGAGCCGCTTCATGCAGAGTTTTCTTGACTACGCCAACCCCGCCTGGTTCGGCCGCGGTAAAGGCAGGAAAGACGTCACCGTTAGGGAAGCTATCGACGATGCCGCGACTCGCATCGACACCGAGTTGGCGGACCTGCCGGAAGTTCGCGGGGATCTCCACTACACTATTGGACTGGTTTATGCCTCTCACGCAGATCTGAAAGCTTACGACCAGCATATGCGCGAATCGCTTGATCTGTATCGTCAAGCCCTCGGCGAGGAGCACCCGAAAGTGGCCAGAGCTCTCTACTACCGAGCCCTGTCCATGACTGCTGTCGGCTCGGATGCTGAAGAGTCCATTCGGTTATTGCGCCAGGGTATCGCCATGATGCGCAAAACCGGACCTGACAACGTTAACTTGCCTTACATGTTGCAGACGTTAGCCGGCCGGCTGATGTCAAATAGCCCTGACCGCGATGCAGCCGGCCTCGCAGAGGCTGAGAATCTACTTCTCGAATCGAAAACTCTCTTCATACGTCATTACGGACCGGATCACGGCTCAACCCTCACCGCTGATTTGAATCTCGCTCAACTTGAACAGAAGCGCGGTAACCTGGAAAAGGCTAAAAGCATTTTTGAAGAATGTATCTCGCGCTTTCGCTTAGTGAAGAGTGAGCATGGTTACATCTGGTCTACGTTCTACCTGGGCGAGGTAACCCGGGACCTTGGAAAGGTTATTGAGGCCAAAGCTCTCTTTAAGCAAGCAGAGGATGCGGGCCGCAAGCATTGGGGAGCGGACGATCCTCAGTTTTCCAAACTGGCCAAGGATCTCGCCCGCGCCCGCGCTGCTGCGAGTAAGTGAAGCTTACGTGGGAGCGCAGGCATCCCTGCCTGCTTCGTTGGGTAAAAGGCCATTACCGTTTTTTGGACGCGATCCCCGCAAGATCCGCGTCAAGTCTTAACATCAGTCATCCCAACGGAGCAGGCAGGATGCCTGCGCTCCCAAAAGCACTACTCCATTTCCAGTCTTCAGCTTTCTCACACAATCCCGCTATTACCGGATTCTCCTCGATGTAGCGCAATGCACTGGCGAAATGCTTCTCGCTCCGTATGTACCGATCAAACGGCTCGCGCTGCCAGAACTCGCCTTTTCGCTGCAGGACCTTATTGCATTCCGTGGCGGTATAAGATTTCCAGGAATGCGCAATTTGACTCAACTCCCAACCTGATTCAGCTGTATACAGCGTGTGCACATGATTCGGCATGACAACCCAGGCATGCAACCGATATCGCTGCTTGTCGAAGTGTAGCAATGCGTTCTGCACGATTTCAGCAATGCGATCATCCCTTAAGTAACAACTGCCGTCTCCTTGATCAAGATAGGCATCAATCCGTTCGCGACGTTCACGATTGGCTTCGCTCGTCGGAACCAACCGAGCTCCTCGCGCCAGAGGTCAAGCAACTCCTGAGGCATTGAATCGAAGAGGCGAAAGGTCACTGTCTGAGTTAGTCCCTCCTCGTCAAAATGAGGAAGGTAGCCGCGTGAGTACCACTGCGGTGTACCAGCTATGTGGGTTTCGTCCTTGGCTAAGCGGCGTCTTTGATTCCATGCAGTCATGTTTGGGAGCGCAGGCATCCCTGCCTGCTTGCTGCGTAAGAAGCTATTCTCGTTTTAAGAAGCTATTCTCGTTTTGGGAGGCCATCCTGACAAGGCCTTTGCCACTTTCGGCAGTGAAGACGCAATGCAAGGATTTGTGCATGCCTTGAAAGATGAGCCACGAGTTGGGAGCGCAGGCATCCCTGCCTGCTGTTGCGCAACAAACTAGCTGCGTTTCACGGGTCTGTTGCGAAACGGCAGGCAGGGATGCCTGCGCTCCCAGCTCCCAGTTATTGTGACCCAAACCGGCGGCGGTATTCGGGTGAGAGCAGGAACGAGCGGACCATCTCGGCCTTGATGAAATCGCCGCCGAAGGAATTCAGTTTGTCCAGCCAGAAGGTAAATCCCGGCGTGTCCTCATTCCGTCGCAGATAGCCGAAGTATTCCATCTGCACAAACGAGGGACTGAACTGCGAGTCAAAAAACGCTTTGCCGTAAGCTGCGATAATCTCCACCTGACCTTCTGCCAGAACCCTCGTTCCGTTGACCACCTTGTGCAGCACGTCAGCCCGGGTTTCGGTTCCACCATTCAGAGCGTTGACGAGCGCTTGTCTATCGGCGTTGCTCACGCTCGTGCCGGTAGTGAGGAATAGCTTATCGACGTAGCCCTGGTTGGTGAGCGCGGCATAGACATTGGCGAACTCCGGACGCTGAACAAACTCGGCCAGGTACGTGGCACGATTCGTTTCAATAGTTGAGGCCGAAAGTTGGTTCCCGACGATGATGCCGCTTGAGACCTGCTGCACGTCGCGCATGAACTCGCGGAAGGTGGGCATCCGTCCCAGGCTGCCTTTGTAGACGGCATACACGTATTGGCCGGTGTACTGAAACTCCGGCGACAGAAAGAAGGCTCCGCTGGTCGTCTCTCGCTGCTTGTCGATGCATTGCGCTTCTGTTTGTCCTACAGGACGCCGGGCCGGGTCGTTACACTTCGTTATGTTGTCGGTCCAGAAGTCCCAGCCAGGCTGGTCGGGCTCACGATTAAGAAAGTCGTGATACTGCTGGCGGACGAAGTTTCTGTTGTCGTCGATGGCATTGGTTGACGGCTCAGGTGGATCGTCGATGATTTGGAGCATCGCCGTGATTTGATTGCCCAGAACGGCGCCATTGGTTGGATTGCTCAAGGTGAGCGGCGCGGACTCCGTGCCTTCAACGTAAGAGTCCTGAGTTATGAGTACGGTGAAGCTCTTAGTAGTTTCACCTGCTGCAAAGCGAAGGGTACCAAGAGCTGTGTTGAAGTCACACTTGGATAGAGCAACTGAGTTGACTCCGGCACACAAAGCAATGGCCTCTGCTTCATTCATAATGAAACTGCTGTCATCGCTGGTGGTGTAGTCAACCGCGACTGCCGTTGAACTGTCTCCCGAGCGCATGACGTTAACATTGACGAAGCCGGCGCCTTCAGAGACCGCAAAACTTGACTGGCTGAACTGAAATGTCGCAGCGGCTGAGGTCACGGCGGTAGTGACGGGCGAACCGGCAAAGGCGGTAATGCCACCGGCTTCCAGCGTGTAGCCGCTATTGGTGATGGTCGAGCCGCTCGCCGCGGTCACGTTGACGGTGAAGGAGACGGATTGCGTGCTGCCAGCGTTAATCGTGCCGACGTTGAAGACGACGGTGTTGCCGGAAAGGGTCCCGCCGTTGGTCGCCGATACGAAGGTTGTGCCGGCCGGGAGCGGGTCGCGGATGACGCCGTTGGTCGCGTTGAGCCCACCGGTGTTCGAGTAGGTGATCGTGTAAGTCAGGTTCCCGCCCGAATTGACGGAGGCGGGCGCACTCTTGGAGACGCTCAGGAGGGAGGAGAGATTGCGTGGGATGAAGCGCACGGAGCCTGCGCCGCGACCGCCCTGAACATTGACGGCGAAGGAGCGCGCTCCCGCGGCCGTGAACGGCGCGCGGATGAACGCCGCCGGCGCGCCGTTCTGGAGGCTCTGACCGGTGAGAATCGCAAGCTGTCCATCGGGGCTGATGTCCACGTCTTCAAATCCCAATCTAGCTGCAGCCACGCCGGGCGCGATTGGCAGCCTTTCAACCGTCGAGGTGCTGCCAAAAGGCGCGTTGATGACGAACGCTTGCGCTTTACCACCGTCAACGACAATCGCCTTGTTACCGTCAGGCGTCGTCCGAATGCCATCCAGTCCGACTGCGTCGCTAATGGTTAGTGTCACCGGCGTGGACGAGGCGGTGAACGGCGCCGTAAAGACTCTGACGGTGTTACCGAAGCTGGCGTCAAAACCGCCTGTGGCGAGCAGTGTATTTCCGTCCGGCGTGATGGCAATGGCGCCTTTGCCCAAATTGGCGAGCGGGATGGTGAAGGCGACGGTGGTGTATGGCGCGTCGAGCACCGAGATGCCAGTCGAGTGATACACGAAGGCACGACCAGCGCTATTGAAGACGATGGCTTGCGTCTGGAAGGTGGCGACATGACCGGGTAAAGCTATCGTGTTGAGGGCCGATGCGGAGTTGAAGGGCGCAGTTATGACGGTGAGCGTACCAGTTCCTGAATTGGTCCCGCTGCCGCTGGCGAGTGCAAAGCTGAAAGTCGGCGCGACCGCGATAGTGCCCCTGCCGTTGTAGCCGGGTGTGCTGATGGTGTCGAGCAAAGCGTTGGTCGAAATCCGCACGATGAAAACGCGGGAGTTGCCGAAGTCGGAGAGGATCCCCTTGTCGGCTTCAAAGTAGTCAACGCCGTGCGCCCCGGCGCCGGTCGGCAAGCCGGTAACCACATTCTGGGTCGGAGTGGGAAGGTTAAAGTTGGGACTGGGGAAGACGATTCCCAAATTGCCGTCGCCTAACGTGCCGATAATCGCCGGTTGCGGATTGCCGCCGGGCGGAGGCGGGTCATAAGTGAAGATCAATCCGTCAGTGTTTGCGATAGTGTTGTTCTTCCGCACGTTGACCAGAACTTGCCCGAGTCCGGGTGGGGAGGTCGCGGTGATGGTGGTGTCGTTGACAACGACAACGTTGGTTGCCGGAGTCTGGCCGAAAAAGACGGTGATCGCGCCTCCGAGGAAGCTACTGCCGGTGATGGTGACCGGCGTACCGCCTGTCTCCGGCCCGTTAGCGGGATTGATGGCGGTCTCGAAGAAGGGCGGCGGTAAACTGGGCCCGCTTCCCCAACTGGGATTTAGATCACGGCCCGGGTTGTTAGTCAGCCGTATCGGGTTCGTCCCATCGGCATTTACCACGTAGATTTCTCCACCACTGTCGTCGCGCGTGCTTGCAAAAGTGATGCGAGTTCCATCCGGCGAAAAACTCGGATGGAAGTCTCCTCCCGGGGTGTTGTCGGAGATCTGCTGCACATTGCTACCGTTGGCGTTCATTACCATGATTTCGGCACTGCGTTCGAACACAATGCGCGTGCCGTCAGGCGAGAACCGCGGGTGAAGGCTGTTGATAGCGAACGCCCCGTTGGTGAGCTGCTGTACGTTGCTGCCGTTGACGTTCATAGTAAAGATGTTAACGGCGTTGCCAGTTTGGCGAGAGAAAGCGATGCGCGTGCCGTCGTTCGAGATACTCGGCGAGCTATCGGAAGCCGAATTGTTGGTGAGGCGTGTTTGGTTCGTGCCGTCGGCGTTCATCACGTAAATTTCGTTTAAGTTGCCATCGCGGTCGCTGGCGAACGCGATCTTAGAGCCGTCGGTTGAAATGCTCGGATCCGTATCGAATGCCGAGTTGTTAGTCAGGCGCGTCTGGTTCGTCCCGTCCCCGTTCATCACGTAGATTTCGTCATCGTTTTCGAACGCGATGCGGGTTCCGTCGCGCGTGATGGCCGGCTCGACTCCCCCTGTGTTAGTCAGACGCGTTTGATTAGTACCGTCGGCGTTCATCAGATAGATGTCTGTGTTGCCGTTGCGGAAGCTGTCGAACGCAATTCTTCCGGTCGCGGGTCCAGGTGGTGTGGGCGATGGAGTCGGTGTGGGCGTCGGAGTCGGCGTTGGAGTGGGTGTGGGCGTTCCGGCCTCGTCGATCTTCACTACGAAGACGTCCTCGCCACCCCCATTCGTGCCCTGAATCGGATTAGCGGTCGGGAAGTTGGTCGAGTTTGTCCTTCCGGTGACGTAAGCGCTGCCAGCAGAATCTAGTGCGATAGCGTCGGCATCATCCGCGCCACTGCCGCCGATATAAGTGGAATAAACGAGTGCGGTGCCTGCCGCGTTGATCTTCGTCACGATGGCATCGAAACTGCCGCTGAGCGTGGTGTCAATCGCATTGGCTGACGGGAAGTTGGTTGAGTCTGTGTCTCCGGCGACAAAAGCGTTGCCCGCAGAATCTACCGCGATGCCGAAAAAGATATCACCATTACTGCCGCCAAGATATGTTGAATAAACCAGTGCAGTACCTGCCGCGTTCACCTTCGTCACGAAGGCGTCACGGAAACCGCTGAGCGTGCTGTCAATCGCATTAGCTGTCGGGAAGGCAGTTGACGATGTGAATCCGGCGACATAAGCGTTGCCCGCAGAATCTACCGCGATGCCAAGGCCCACATCCTGGGCAACACCGCCAAGATAAGTGGAGTAGACGAGCGCCGTGCCTGCTGCATTGATCTTCATCACGAAAACGTCAATGCCGCCGAGCGTGCCGTCAATCGGATTAGCGAGCGGGAAGTTGGTCGAGGATGTTTCTCCGGTGACATAAGCGTTGCCCGCGGAATCTACCGCGATGCTGTTGCCAAGCTCACCACTACTGCCGCCAAGGTATGTGGAATAGACGAGCGCCGTGCCGGCGGTGTTGATCTTCGTCACGAAGACGTCTTCCTCGCCACCGCTCAGGCTCTGAATCGGGCTAACGGTCGGAAAGTTGGTTGAGGATGTTTCTCCGGTGACATAAGCGTTGCCCGCAGAATCCACCGCGATGTCGTTGCCAACATCACGACCGCTGCCGCCGATGAAAGTGGAATAGCTGAGCGCCGCGCCTGCTGCGTTGATCTTTATTACGAAGGCGTCTTCCCCGCCGCCATGTGTGCCCTGAATCGGATTAACTGTTGGGAAGTTGGTTGAGGTTGTCGTACCGGTTACGTAAGCGTTGCTCGCAGAATCTACTACGATATCGAAGCCCTCTTCATTACCACCGCCGCCGATGTAAGTAGAATAGACTAGCGCCGTGCCTGCCGCGTTGATCTTCGTTACGTAGGCGTCACGGTTGCCGCCGTTAACCGTGCTATCAATCGCATTAGCTGTGGGGAAGTTGTTTGAGTTCGTCCTGCCGGTGATATAGGCGTTGCCAGCAGAGTCTACTGCGATGCCTTGGCCACGATCATCATTGCCACTGCCGCCGAGATAGGTGGCATA
>Ga0190274_10001137_pt1 | contig 15655 bp, 11 predicted proteins | sample Popmic531T_FD_133002 | JGI IMG/M metagenome (GOLD analysis project Ga0190274, IMG submission 133002) | Populus adjacent soil microbial communities from riparian zone of Yellowstone River, Montana, USA - 531 T | ecosystem: Environmental > Terrestrial > Soil > Riparian zone | place: USA: Montana...
CCGTGACCGTCAACGTGATCGACTCGCTCGCCGGCACGCCGCTCACGAGCTACAACGCGCAGGTGCGGCTCGACACGCAGACGGGCTACGGTACCTGGGCGCTCGTGTCGGGCTCGGGCACGTTCAGCGACGGCGCGCCCGGGGACGGAGTGGCGACCTACACGTGGCCGCTCGGCGAGTCGCAGGCCGCGTTCTCGCTTTACTACCCACACGGCCCGCCCGCGGTCGACGTCGACGTTTACCAGATCAGCAACAACGGTATCCGCGACAACGACGCGGAAGGCGCGCTCGTGTTCCTGCCGAACGGCTTCACCGTGACGTCGGCCGCGCTCGCGAACCCGCCCGGCGCGATCACGCCGTTCGCGTCGAACGAGACCGCGGGCACGAGCTTCGCGCTGCACCTCGCCGCATACGGTCAGACGCCGGGCGATTCGACGTGCGGCATCATCGAAGGCTACACCGGCACGAAGAGCCTGAAGTTCTGGTCGCAGTATCAGAACCCCGCGAGCGGCTCGCGCAACGTCACGATCGACGGGGCAGTCGCCGCGACGGGCGAAGGCGGGGCCGCGGCGCAGAACGTCGCGTTCGTGAACGGGCAAGCGGTCGTGACGGCGAAGTACAAGGACGTGGGCCAGATCCGCGTCTTCATGAAGGACGACACGACGATCGATCCCGTGGAGCTGCCGGCGGGGATCCGCGGCGCGACGGCGGGCTTCGTCTCGCGGCCGGCCGACTTCGTGCTGAGCGGGATCAGCGACGCGGGCGGCACCGTCGTGAATCCGCAGGCGAACGACGCGAGCGGCGGCATGTTCCTCGCGGCGGGCAGCCCGTTCCGTGCGACGGTCACGGTGCGCGACGCGGAGGGCAGCACTACGCCGAACTACGGCAGGGAGACTCCGCCTGAGACCGTCCGTCTCGCGGTGCAGCTGCACGCGCCGGCCGGCGGTGCGGGCCCCGCGGTCGGGTCGACGGTCGGGTTTGGCCCGTTCGCGAACGGTGTGGCGACGGGCACGGACTTCACGTGGTCGGAAGTCGGGATCGTGCGGCTGCAGCCCGGCATCGGCGACTCGAGCTATCTCACATCGGGCGACGTGACGGGCACGTTGAGCGAGCGCGTCGGCCGATTCGTTCCGCACCACTTCTCCGTAGCGTTGAACACGCCGGAATTCACCACCGGCTGCAACGCGGGCGGGTTCACATACGCAGGTCAAGCGTTCGGCTACTCGACCGCGCCCGTGATCACGGCTACCGCGCTCGCGGGAGGCGGCACGATCACCCAGAACTACACGGGCGCGTTCTTCAAGCTCGCGACCGCGACGCTCGCGAACCGCGCTTATTCGGCGGCGGGGACGCTCGACGTCAGTGCGATGCCGGCGACGGCGGTCGACCCGGTCGTCGCGGACATCGGCGGCGGCAACGCGACGCTCACCTTCGGCGGCGGCGCGGGTCTGTCGTTCGCAAAGACGTCGCCGATCGCACCGTTCGCGGCGGGCATCCAGCTGTCGATCGACGTCCTCGACGCGGATGGCGTCGCCGCATCGGGCAGCGCACCGCTCACGAACCCTGTCACGTTCGGCTCGCCCTCCGGTATCGCATTCGACGCAGGTCAAGAAATCCGCTACGGGCGAGTCCGCATCGCGAACGCGCTCGGCTCGGAGCGCGTCGACCTGCCGGTGCGGATGCTTGCGGAGCACTACGCGAGTAGCAGCGCGGGCTTCGTGACGAACACGGCCGACACCTGCACGACCAACGTCTCGCTCGCACTCGCGGGCTTCACGGAAAACTTGGGCCCCGGCGAAACCTGCGTGCGCGACGGCGGGGCGCCTGGCGCGAGCGGCAGCGGCTGCCCGGCCGCGGCGCCGCTCGGATTGCGCTACACGGAGCCGCCGGCGCTCGGCGACTTCAATCTGCGGCTCGCGGCGCCGGGCATCGGCAACACCGGGAGCGTCCTCATCAACGGAACGGTGCCCGCGTGGCTCGAGTTCGACTGGAACACCAGCACGCCGGGCGACGAAAACCCGACGGGCCAGGCGACCTTCGGTCTGTTCGGCGGCGAGTCGCGCCAGATCTACCTGCGTGAGATCTACTGAAGCTGCAGCACGCGACGCGGTCTCGGCGACTTTGGAGAGGCGTTCGTAGCGCGGTTGGCAATCAGTCTTCGACGTGCGGACGGAACGTCTCGATGAGCGCGGCCTGCACGGCGGGCGGCGCCGGCGAGTAGTGATCGTGCTCGACGACGAACGTGCCTTCGCCGCCCGTGAGCGATTTCAACGCGGCCTGATACTCGTCGAGCTCGGCGAGCGGAACGTGCGCGAGCACGCGGCAGCGCTGACCGGGTAGCGCGTCGTTGCCGACGATTCGCCCGCGGATCGCCGCGAGATGTCCCGTGATGTCGCCGACGCAGGCGACGGGAATGGTCACCGCGAGGCGTGCAATCGGCTCGAGCACGATCGGGCCCGCCTTCGCCACGGCGTCCTTGAACGCCTTGCGGCCCGCGGCGATGAACGCGATCTCCTTCGAGTCCACCGAGTGATGCTTGCCGTCGTACACGACGACGCGCACGTCGACGAGCGGGTAGCCCGCGAGCGCGCCCTCCCCGAGCAGCTGGCGCACGCCTTTCTCAACGGCGGGGATGTATTGCGTCGGGATCGCGCCGCCGACGACTTCGCTTGCGAATTCGAACCCCGCGCCGCGCGGCAGCGGCTCGACCCTAAGGTACACCTCGCCGAACTGGCCTGCGCCGCCGGTCTGCTTCTTGTGGCGGTTGTGGCCGTCGGCGCGGCGGCTCACCGTCTCTCGGTACGCGACCTTCGGCGGCCGGGTCACGAGCTCGAGCCCGAACTCGCTCTGCATTCGCTCGAGCACGAGCCGTACGTGCAGCTCGCCGAGGCCTCGCAGCACGGTCTCGTTCTGCTGCGAGTCGAACTCGATCTTCAAGCTCGGATCCTCGACAGCGAGCTTGTGCAGCGCGTCGGATAACTTCTTTTCGTGGCCGCGCTGCTTGAGCTCGATCGCGACGCCGTGCATCGGCGATGGCAGCTCGAGCGCACGAAGCGCGAGCTCGTCCTCGTCGTGGCTCGAGTGCAGCACGTCGCCGAACTGCAACTCGTCGATCTTCGCGACCGCGCAGAAGTCCCCCGCGACGGCGGCCGGCACCTCGCGCAGCTCCTTGCCCTGCATCGTGTAGAGGTGCGCGAGCTTCACGGCCTTGCGCCGCGCGCCGATGAAGACTTGGTCGCCCGTGTGGATCTCGCCCTGGTGGACCCGCAGCGCGGCGAGGCGGCCGACGTACGGATCCACGTTGAGCTTGAACACGTGCCCGACGAAGTGGCCCGCGCCGTTACGGCCGTCGACCGTGAACGCGCGGCGGTCGCTGCCCGCGACGAACTCCTGCGGGTTGCCCTCGAGCGGATTCGGCATCAACTGGGTCATCACGCGCAGCAGCTGCCGAAGCCCCGCGCCCGTTTTGGCCGACACGAAGCAGACGGGCACGAGATGCCCCCGGCGCAGCGCTCGCTCGAACGGCTCGTGCAGCTGCTCGACCGTAATTTCCTCGCCCTGCTCGAGGTAGCGGTCCATCAGCTCGTCGTCGAGCTCGACGACGCGATCGGTGATCTCGTCGTGCGCCGCAGCGATCGACGAGAAATCGGGCGTTTCGGTCGCGGGCGCAAACAGGCAGTCGGCGACGGCCTCGCCGTGGCGGGCCGGGAGGTTCACGGGCAAGCATTGCTTGCCGAATACCCGCCGGATTTCCTGGAGCACCTGCTGCAGGTCGACGCCGCTCGCGTCGATCTTGTTGACGATGACGAGCCGGCAGAGCTGGCGCTCGGCGGCCGACGCCATCATGCGCTGCGCAACGAGCTCCGCGCCGCACTCGGCGTTGATGACGATGGCCGCCGTTTCGACCGCCGAGAGCACCGCGAGCGCGCGGCCCATGAAGTCGGGATAGCCCGGTGTATCGAGCAGATTCACGCAGCGGCCGTCGTGGTCGAGGTGGCAGACGTGAACGTCGAGCGAGTGCTTGAGGCGCTTTTCTTGCTCGGTGAAGTCGCAGACCGTCGAGCCCTTCTCGATGCTGCCCGCGGTGCGGATCTCGCCCGCCTTGGCGAGCAGCGCCTCGATCAAAGTGGTTTTGCCGGCCCCGGCGTGTCCGAGTATCGCGATATTGCGAATGCTCTCGGTGGAATGTGACCTGACGGAGTGACTCACGAAACACCTCCGCTTCAATTCCAATGCGCGACGGCGTCAGCCGTTGTCGTCTCGCTTACGCGCCGGGCTCGCCTGCCCGCGGCACCCACGTCGACATTTTCAGGTCCTCATCGCGCTCGGCACCGCGCCGAGCTTCAAGCCTTCGAGCCCTGCGCGCCGGAAGGCACGACCTGCTCCTGCTGCGGCGTCGTTGCACCACCCTCGAACCGGCGGCCGAGCCACCAGCCGACGACGCCCCAAACGGCCGCGATCACGGACCCGACGATCATCACGCCGACCGCCGTGACCCCGACTTTCTCGAGCCCCACGGTCGCCTGGCCGCCAATGTAGTCCGCGACGCGATAGACAGGCACGTCGAGCGTGTTCTTCGCCTTGTATTTCGTCTCCTTGTCGAGCGGGCTCCACAGCATCTCGCGGCCGGGCCGCACGAACGCATACTCGCCCGCGCGCCGCATGATGAAAACGATCGCGAACAGCACGAAGCTCGTGGACCCCGCGAGCGCGATGAACCCGAAGATCATCGCGATCGGCACGATCGTGAGCAGCGCGGTAACGCCGAAATGCTTCGCGATGCGCCCCGTGAGGAAGATCTGAGTGATCACCGTGAGGCTCTGCACGATCCAATCGATGCGCGCGAACACGCGCGTCCTTTCGGTCGTGTTCGCGAACGTCTCGGAGACGATCCGCAGCTGCTCGAAATAGAGGAGCGTGCTCACGGCCGAGATACCGACGATGAACAAGGCGATGCCGAGCAGGTAGGGTGAGCGGGCGATTAGCATGATGCCGGCGAACCAGTTGCCGCCGATCGGCCTGTCCTCGCTTGCGCTCGAGGCCGCGACGGGCCGATCCGTCCAGATGCGCAGCAACACGCGTTGGCAAACGATCGCGACCACGAACAGCGCGGCGCTCACGAATAGGATGCCGCTCTCGCCGATGAATTGGACGGCGAGGTCGGAAACGAGCGGGCCCGCGAGCGCTCCGGCGCTGCCGCCGGCCGCGATCACGCCGAACAAGCGCTTCGTCTGGCCGCGGTCGAACAATTCGAGCAGAAAGCTCCAGAACATCGACACGAGGAACAGGTTCACGACGCTGATGAACACGTAGAAGGACTTGCCGAGCAGCGGGTTGAACGCCGCCGGATCGAGCAGCAAGCCGACGCCCGCAAGCGACGCGGCCACGATGCCATAGGTCCACGGCAGGAAGGTGCTGCGGCGGAAACGGCCGACGACGGCGCCGTAGATCGGGATGATCAGTATCGAGAACGCGCCGGTCCAGAGCCAGAGATCCGCGACTGCGTCCCGTCCGAGGAGCGTGCCGACGGTCTCGCGGACCGGACGCACCGAGAAGTAGCCCGCGAACATGAAGAAAAAGAGACAAAACGCCGCGACGACGGCGTTGATTTCTTTCGGTTCGATCGTGGCGAGCCGCGAGAGCAGCCGGCCGAGCGGAGATATTGTTTTTGTATTCATTGGGCCGAGGATACACCCGCCTGCGTGACGCTTGGAATCGGCCGGCGTGCGCCCCGCGCGCGCACCGGGCCGGCCGCGGCGAGACGCACTGCACGGTTCGGTGCCATCACGGGTGCTAGGCTCCTCGAGCTATTTCGCTCACCCGAGGCAACGGCGATGACCCTGCGACTACTGGCGATCGGCACGATGCTTTGCACGCTAGCGGGCTGCGGCAGCTCCGAGCCGCCTCCCGCGGCCGAGGCTCCGACGGCGCAACGAGCTCAGTCCGTGTTTGACCCGTGGGTCGGCACGATCGACCGCGCGAAGGGCGCGCAGAGCACGGTCGACGAGCAGGCCGCCGAGCAGCGGCGGCGGATCGCAGAGCTCGAGCGCTGAAAAGCCGCGCTCAGCGGTAGCCGAGCAGCATCTTGAGCCCGCGAAACGCGGGCAGCTGTGCCGTAATCACGTGGGTCGGAATGGCGGCCATGTAGTCGCGATAGCGCCCCTTCGCCTCGAACCGCGCCCGGAACTCCGAGCGCACAAACGCCTCCACGATCTGCGGCACGATGCCGCCTGCGATGAACACGCCGCCGCGCGCGCCGACGGTGAGCGCGAGATTTCCGGCCGCGGTCCCGAGCATCGCGAAGAACATTGCTTGTGCTTTGCGGGCGAGCGGCTCGCCTTGCTTCGCGAGCGCAGTGACATCACGCGGCACCACAGTCGGGCGGCCGCGGCCGGCGAGCTCCGCGAGCGCGACATAGAGATTCACGAGCCCCGGTCCCGACAGGAGGTGCTCGGCGGAGCAGTGCCCCTCGTAACGGTCGCGAACGATTGCGATGACTTCGGCCTCCTCGGGCGTGAACGCCGCCATCGTCGCGTGGCCGCCTTCACCCGTCACGACGGCCCAGCCGTCGGTCGCGGGCGTGAGCGACGCGACTCCGAGCCCAGACCCGGGCCCGATGGCGGCGAGCGTGGCGAGCGTGGCGGCTTTACCGCCGCCGACGGTGACGAGATCGGCCGGCCCCAAGTGCGGCAGACCCCAAGCGATGGCCGCGAAATCGTTGCAGACTGTGAGCCGGCTCAAGCCGAGGTCGTCCTTCAACGCCGTTTGCGAGAAGCGCCAATCGATGTTGATCATCTGCACTTCATCGCCGAGGATCGGTGCTGCGACGCAGATCGCCGCGCGCTTCGGGCGATCCGTCGTGCGGCGATGGTCGAGATAAACGTTCAGCAGTCCCGCGACGCCGGTAAAATCGGCGTTTTGAAAGACCTCGGAGGCGAGCTCTTGACCCTTGTCGTTCAGCAGGGCGCAGCGCGTGTTCGTTGCGCCGATGTCGGCCATCAGGTCCATCAGTAACTTTCCTTTGGCGCCGTTCGCATAGTAGCGAGCGAATGGCCGAGAGCAAGCACCTGCACGATTCGCCGCTCACGCCGACCACCGGACACGCGAGCGCGCGCCGCGGGTGGCGCCGTTGGGCAGTCTTGCCGTTCCGCTACGAAACCCAGCAGTCCGCACCGCTCCCGAGCGAAGCGAGGATCTGCTTCGTGCTCGAGACCGACCGGTTGCTCGACCGCCTGATACTCGAAGACCTGTGCGTCCGCAACGCGTGGCCGGAGCCGGCGAACGCCGGCGCCGGGCTCTGGAGCGTGCGCACCATCAAGGGCCTCCTGTCGCGGCGGCTCGTGCCGCGCGACGTCGCGCAACTGCAGCCCGTCATCGCGCACGACGCCGCGCTCGGAGGTGCGGAGCGCGTCGCGTTCGTGCCGGTCGCGATCTTCTGGGGCCGGGCTCCGCAGCGCGAGAACTCGCTGCTCGAGGTGTTCTCGTCGGAGGACTGGGGGCTCGCGGGCCGGCTGCGCCGGTTCGTCGCGCTGCTCGTGCATGGCCGCAACGTGCTCGTGAAGGTGGGCGAGCCGATTCGCGTCGCGTCGCTGGTCGACGGGGAAGCGGAGCGCGGCGGCGAGCTCATGGCGCGCAAGGCCGGCCGGTTGCTGCGCGTGTTCTTTCAAGAGCAGCGCGAGGTCACGGTCGGTCCCGACCTCTCGCACCGGCGCCTGCTGCTCGATGAGGTGCTCGAGAGCCCCGGTGTCGTCGCCGCGATCCGCCGCGACGTGCGCGCATCGACGAAGTCGGAGCGGCGCGCGCGCGCGCTCGCTCGTCGCTATGCGGCCGAGATCGCGGCCGACTACTCGTATCCCGTTGTGCGGCTCCTCGAGCGCGCGTTCACGTGGCTCTGGCATCGGCTCTACGAAGGCATCGACGTGCGCCACCTCGACAGCCTCGCCGAAGTCGAGCCCGGCTGCGAGCGCGTGTACGTGCCGTGCCACCGGAGCCACATCGATTACTTGCTGCTCGGCTACGTGATATACCGGAGCGGGCTCGCGCTGCCGCACATCGCGGCGGGCCTGAATCTCAACCTGCCGATCGTCGGATCGATTCTGCGACGCGGCGGCGCGTTCTACATTCGCAGGACGTTTCACGGCAACGCGCTCTACACCGCCGTGTTCCGCAGCTATTTCAAGACGATTCTCGCGCGGGGCTTCCCGATCAAGTACTTCATCGAGGGCACTCGCAGCCGCACTGGGCGGCTGCTCCCGCCGAAGTTCGGCCTCGTCACGATGACCGTGCAGAGCTATCTCGCGGACCGCGGCCGGCCCGTGGTGTTCGTGCCGGTGTATTTGGGCTACGAGAAGATCGTCGAAGGGCAGACGTTCATCGGCGAGCTCAGCGGGGAGAAGAAAAGGAAGGAGTCCCTCGGCAGGGTGCTGCGCTCGGTGAAGACGCTGCGCGAGCGCTTCGGCACCGTGCAAGTGAGCTTCGGCGCGCCGCTACGCCTCGACGACGTGCTCGACGACGAGCAGCCCGGCTGGCGCTCGGAGCAGCTCGACGAGCAGCTGCGCCCGGCGTGGCTCGGCGCCGTCACCGAGCGACTTGGCGTAGGGATCATGACCGCGATCAACGAAGCGGCCGTCATCAACGCGGTGAATCTCGTCGCGCTCGTCGTGCTTTCGATGCCGAAGAACGCGATCGTCGAGGTCGAGTTGCGCGCGCAGCTCGCGCTGTACATCGAGCTCGCGCGCCGCGCGCCGTACTCCGCGCGCGCGGGCCAATGCGAGCTCGATGCGCAGGCGATGATCGAGCGCTGCGAGCGGATGCAGTGGCTCAAGCGGCGCGCGCACGCGCTCGGCGACATTCTCTACATGGACGAGCGCAGCGCCGTGCTCGCGAGCTATTTCCGCAACAACATCCTGCACTTGTTCGCGCTGCCCTCGTTGATCGCGGCGGCGTTCATCAACCGGCCCGAGATCACGGTCGCTCGGCTGCACAGTCTCGTCGAGGAGCTCTACCCGTGTCTGCGCGGTGAGCTCTACTTACGCCTCACGCAGGCCGAGCTCGCCGACGAGGTCGACCGGATGATCGCCGCTATGCTGCAGACCGGCATGCTCGAGACGCGCTCGGGCCCGCTGCAGCGGCCCGCGGAGAGCAGCGCGCGTGCCGCCCAGCTGCGGCTCTGCGCGGAGATCGTGCAGCCGTTCCTCGAACGCTACTATCTTTGCATCATGCTGCTGCTGACGCAGGGCTCCGGCGTGCTCACGAGCCGGGAGCTCGTGCGCCGCTGCGCGGCCGTGTCGGAGCAGCTGGCGCTCATCTACTCGTCGAGCTCGCCGGACTTGTTCCAGGGCGACCTGTTCGACACGTGGATCACGTTCCTCGAGCAGTCTCGGGTGCTAGGCGAGAATGCGGAAAACAAGCTGTGCTTCGAGGAGGCATTGCTCGAGGAGCTCGCCGGCGCGCTCGGTTTCGTGTTGCCCCCGCGTATGCATCAGACGCTCGTGAACCTCGCGGGCGCGGCGAGCCCGGCGCCGTCTCCCGGCGCGAACGAGCCGTCAGCGGCGAGCGATGCTGCGGTCAGGCATTCAGATCGGGAATCCGAGCGCTCTCGAGCTGAGTGATCATGTCTTTCAACATGAGCTTTCGCTTCTTGAGGCGCTTGAGCATGATTTGGTCCACGTGCGGATCGTGGACGAGTCTGGCAATGACCTGATCGAGGTCCTGATGCTCTACCCGCAACTGTTTTAGTCGCTCCACGTTCCTGAAGGTCTCAGTGTCGATGTTCTCATCCACGATTCGCTTGACGAGTCGATTGAATAGGCGCTAACCAGTCCCGCCGCGCGTCGCCAAAAGCCAGGAAGTGAGGGTTCAGCAAGTCGTCTTTGGTGTTGTACCGAAGTGGCTCGCCGAGGCGGTCAATCATACGCCCGCCCGCACTTTCGAGGATAGCCTGGGCCGCGGCCGTGTCCCATTCCGACGTGGGACCGAGCCGCGGATAGATGTCCGCGGCCCCCTCGGCAATTAGACATATTTTGAGCGAGCTGCCCATTGGCTTGAGCTCGTGCGGACCCAAGGCCGCGACGTAGCTCGCGAGCTCGCCGTCCCCGTGACTGCGGCTGCCGACTATTCGCAGCGGCGATGCCGCGGTCTTGCGAACGCGGATCGGCCGCGGGTCGCCCCAAGCGTCGCGGCGCCACGCGCCGTGGCCCACGGCGCCGTAATAAAGACGCTCGAGCACGGGGGCGAGCACGACTCCGAGCACGGCTCGCCCGGCATCGATGAGCGCGATGTTGACGGTGAACTCACCGTTGCGCTTGAGGAACTCTTTCGTGCCGTCGAGCGGATCGACGAGCCAATAACGCGTCCACGTGCGACGCTGCGCGATGTCTTGCGGCGCGGATTCCTCCGAGAGCATCGGCAACGTCGAATCGAACACGCTCAATCGCTCGCCGATGATCCGATGCGCGAGGCTGTCGGCTTCCGTCAGCGGCGACCGATCCTCCTTGAGCCGAACGTTGAACTCGCGGGCGTAGACCTCGAGGATCGCGTCGCCCGCCGCGCGTGCGATGGTGCAGATTTCGGCAAGCAGCGGACCCGGGTTGCTCAAGTCGATCATGGCGCCTCTTGTATCATAGTGCGATGGAAGGAACGGCTTCGACGCTCGTGGACTGGGCACGAATCGACACCGTGCTCGTCGACATGGACGGCACGCTGCTCGACCTCGCGTTCGACAATTACTTTTGGCTCGAGCTCGTGCCCGCGCGTTACGCCGAGCTCAACGGCTGCTCCGCCGCAGCCGCGCGCGAGCTGCTGTCCCGGCGCTTCGATGCGATCCAAGGCACGCTCAATTGGTACTGCCTCGATCATTGGAGCCGCGATCTCGGGTTCGACGTCACGGAGCTCAAGCAGGTTCATCGGCACCGCGTGACCTATTTGCCGCGCGCGCCGGAGTTTCTCGCGGCGGTTCGCGCACGGGGCAAGCATCTGTGGATAGTGACGAACGCACACCGCGACTCGCTTGCGGTGAAGACAGAGCAGACCGGGCTGCACCGCCTCGTCGATCGCATCGTGACCTCGCACGACTTTCGCACGCCGAAAGAGAGCGCTGCGTTCTGGACCGAGCTCGAGCGTGCGCATCCGTTCGATCCGCGCCGCACGCTGCTCATCGAGGACAGCTTGCCGGTGCTAGCCGCCGCAACGGCGCACGGTATTGCCCACACCGTCGCGATACGCCGCCCCGATTCGCGGCACCCGCCGCGCACGGTGGACACGTTCGTGGGCGTGGACGGAGTGGCAGACCTCGTCTAGCGCTTGGGGCCTGAGCTCGGGCGTCGTCCGCCACCGCCACCGCCACCGCCACCGCGCCGGCCGCCGCCCTGGGGGGGCCGCCGACCGCCGCCGCCACCGTGTGGCCGGCCGCCGCCGTGCGGGCGGTGACCCGCGTCGCCGTGCGCGTGCCGATGCCGCGGGGGCACGTGCTCGACTTTCATCAACGAGTCGCGGTCGAAATTCGCGACCGGAATCTTGCGGCCGATGAACGCTTCGATGTCCGGCAGCGAAATCGCGTAAGCCTCGCAGCCGAAGCTGATCGCGTCGCCCGCGGCGCCGGCGCGTGCGGTGCGGCCGATCCGGTGGACATAATCTTCCGGATCCTGCGGCAAATCGTAGTTGAAAACGTGGCTCACGCCCGGAACATGTAGCCCTCGCGACGCGACGTCGGTGCCGATCAGCACCGCGAGATTGCCGGCCTGGAAGTCCTTGAGCATCCGTAGCCGTTTCTTCTGCGGTACGTCGCCCGACAGCGCCTCGGCCTCGATACCGTTGCGCTGCAGCGCCTCGCGCAGGCGATCGGCTTCGCGGCGGGTGTTCACGAACACCATGGTGCGGCTCGCATCGCGGTCGCGCAGCAGCGTGAGCAGCAGCGGGATCTTTTCCTCATTGGACGGGAAATAGATGCTCTGCGTCACGCGGTCGACCGTCATCTTGTCCGGCTCGATGCGCACGAGCTCGGGATCGTTCATGTGCTCGTATGCAAGCTCGAGCACGCGGTACGACAGCGTCGCGGAGAACAGCATGTTCAGACGGTGGTCGCGTTCGGGCAGGCGGCGCAGCACGAAGCGGATGTCCTTGATGAAGCCGAGATCGAACATCCGGTCGGCCTCATCGAGCACGAGCACTTGCACGCCGCGCAGGCCGAACACGCGCTGCTTGAAGAAGTCGATGATGCGGCCCGGCGTGCCGATCAGCAGGTCGACGCCGGCTTCGATTTCGCTACGTTGCTTGTCGTAGTCCGTGCCGCCGAACGCGAGGCCGAGCTTGTACGGAAGGTGTTTACCTAACGTCTCGGCATCGGCGTGGATCTGCACGGCCAGCTCGCGCGTCGGTGCGAGTATGAGCGCACGCGGATCTCGGCGATCGGCCTTGGGCGGCGGCATCGTTTCGAGACGGTGAAACAATGCGACTAAATACGCCGCGGTCTTGCCGGTTCCGGTTTGCGCTTGCCCGGCGGTGTCTTGTCCTTCGAGTGCAATCGGCAACGCCTTGCTTTGAATCGGCGTGCAATTCACGAAGCCCGCTTCGGCGATCCCGCGTTGTAGTCCCGCCGACAGCGGCAGGTCGGAAAACCGTAGATCGGTTAAGTGATGACTCGGTGGTGGGGCGGTGTCTATTGAGGGTACCAATACTTGCAAAATGTCTTCTCGACGGTTAAAAATAGGTGCCAGCCCTCCCAGATGCCCACAGAACCCCGCGACGCCTCAAGGAAGCAACTAGTTGCGACATTGTGCCTGACCCGCCAGGCCGCGTCACTTTCGGCTTTCGTTCTACTGGGCGTTTAGCGTTAGATCTTTCCATCCGCGGGTCCGAAAACGGGCTGGTGAGACCCCCTAGAGGAATCTTTAGCCGTGAATGATCAGATCGTACACACGACCGACGCCGCCTTTGATCAGGACGTCGTCAAAGCCGCAAAACCCGTTCTCTTGGACTTCTGGGCCGAGTGGTGCAGCCCGTGCAAGATGATTGCACCGATTCTCGACGCGATCGCTGACGAATACAAAGATCGGCTGCGCGTCGTGAAGCTCAATATCGACGAGAATCCGAAGACGCCGCCGAAGTACAACATCCGCGGCATCCCGACACTTCTTTTGTTTCGCAACGGCACGGTCGCCGCGCAGCAAGTGGGCGCGGTGTCCAAAGCACAACTCGAATCGTTCCTCGACGCGCACCTTGGCGCGCAAACTAAAACGGGCGAACAGCCCACGGTAACAACTTGAGAGGATATCTCGGCAATTCAGCACGCGCTCGGGTCAAAGACGGCCCGCGGCAACCGCGTGACAACAACAATCCGAACAACCCGAACAACAACAATAACAACGGCAAACGTTCTTCGCGTCGCGGCGGTGGTGGCGGCGGCGGCGGCGGGAACAAGCCGATGCGCGAAGAGTTTCCGGACGACGAGGAGTTCGATGTAATCCCGGCGGCCGAGCTCGAGATCTCGAAGAACGCGATGAATCTCTCCGAGCTCAAGACCCGCCCAGCGGCGGATCTTGTCGAGCTCGCCGAGTCGATGGGGCTCGAGAACCTGGCCCGGTCCCGCAAGCAAGACATCATCTTCTCGATCCTCAAGGCCCACGCGAAGAACGGCGAAAACATCTTCGGCGAAGGCGTTCTCGAGATACTCCAAGACGGTTTCGGCTTCCTGCGTTCCGGAGACAGCTCCTATCTCGCGGGGCCCGACGACATCTACGTGAGCCCGAGCCAGATCCGGCGCTTCAATCTGCGCACCGGCGACACGGTCTCGGGACTCATTCGTCCCCCGAAGGACGGCGAGCGCTATTTCGCGCTGCTGAAGGTCGGCAACATCAACACCGACGCGCCGGAGAACTCGAAGAGCAAGGTGCTGTTCGAGAACCTCACGCCGCTGTTCCCGAAGAAGCGGCTGAAGCTCGAGCAGGGCAACGGCAGCACCGAGGATCTCACCGCGCGAATCATCGACATGGTCGCGCCGATCGGCAAAGGGCAGCGCGGCCTCATCGTGTCGCCGCCAAAGGCCGGTAAGACGATGCTGCTGCAGAACATCGCGGCGTCGATTGCGCACAACCATCCGGACGTGACGCTGATCGTGCTGCTGATCGACGAGCGGCCGGAAGAAGTTACGGAGATGGAGCGCACGGTGCGCGGCGAAGTCGTGTCGAGCACGTTCGACGAGCCCGCCACGCGCCACGTGCAGGTCGCTGAAATGGTGATCGAGAAGGCCAAGCGCCTCACCGAGCACAAGCAGGACGTCGTGATCCTGCTCGACTCGATCACCCGTCTCGCACGCGCCTACAACACCGTCGTGCCGTCGTCGGGCAAGGTGCTCACGGGCGGCGTCGACGCGAATGCGCTGCAGCGCCCGAAGCGTTTCTTCGGCGCCGCGCGCAACATCGAGGAAGGCGGCAGCCTCACGATCATCGCCACGGCGTTGATCGACACGGGCTCCAAGATGGACGACGTCATCTACGAGGAGTTCAAGGGCACGGGCAACATGGAAATCCACCTGGATCGCCGGATTGCCGAGAAGCGTGTGTTCCCCGCGATCAACATCAATCGCTCGGGCACGCGCAAGGAAGAGCTCCTGACGCAGGCCGACGAGCTGCAGAAGATGTGGGTGCTCCGCAAGGTGCTGCACCCGATGGACGAGCTCGCGGCCGTCGAGTTCCTGCTCTCGAAGCTGCAGGACACGAAGACGAACGCCGAGTTCTTCGAGGCGATGAAGCGCTAGCGTTCGGCGATCTCGCGCTGCACGGCGCGATAGCCGATGTCTTTGCGCCAGAAGGCGCCGTCCCACGACACTTTCCCTACGGCATCGTAGGCTTTGTCGCGCGCGGCGGCGACCGTGCGCCCCAGCGCCACCGCGCAGAGCACTCGGCCGCCGTCGGTGAGCACCTCGCCGTTCGCGAGGCGTGTACCGGCGTGGAAGATCTTCACGTCGTCGCCCGCGACTTGCTCGAGCCCCGTGATGCGCTTGCCCTTGTCGTATGCGTCGGGATAGCCGCGGCTCGCCATCACGACGCCGACCGTCGCGCGGCTGTCCCAGTCGATCGGTGCGTCGCCGAGCGTGTCGTCGAAGCAGCTCGAGCAGACGCGCACGAGGTCGGACTTGAGGCGGAACAGAATCGGCTGCGTCTCGGGGTCGCCGAGGCGGCAGTTGAACTCGACGACCTTCGCGCGTCCCGCCGCGTCGATCATCAGGCCGGCGTACAGAAAGCCGCGATAGCGGATGCCATCCGCCATGAGCCCGCGCACGGTGGGCGCCATGATGTCTTGCATCACGTGACGGTGAACCGCGTCCGTCACCACCGGCGCGGGCGAGTACGCCCCCATACCACCGGTATTCGGGCCGCGATCGGCGTCGTCGCGCGTCTTGTGATCTTGCGAGCTCGCGAGCGGCACCACGCGCGTGCCGTCCACGAGTGCGATGAAGCTCGCTTCCTCGCCTTGCATGAAGTCCTCGACCACGACCTTTAATCCGGCCGCGCCGAACTGGCGGTGCTCGAGCATGCCCTCGAGCGTCAGCTCCGCGTCCGCGATCGTAGGCGCGATGACTACGCCTTTGCCGGCGGCGAGCCCATCCGCCTTGATTACGATCGGCGGCGTGCGCGTACGGACATAGGCGCGGGCGCTC
>Ga0190274_10001138_pt1 | contig 15652 bp, 11 predicted proteins | sample Popmic531T_FD_133002 | JGI IMG/M metagenome (GOLD analysis project Ga0190274, IMG submission 133002) | Populus adjacent soil microbial communities from riparian zone of Yellowstone River, Montana, USA - 531 T | ecosystem: Environmental > Terrestrial > Soil > Riparian zone | place: USA: Montana...
GTATGCAAAAGGATTCTACGAAAATGTGAGGGATAAATTCGGCGTGGACTATCACCGTTATATTAATATCGACCAGTATTCTCCGGATGATTTTACATTGGATATGTTTTCCACTGATGAATTACTTGGAAACGGTTTAGTAGGTTACTACGGTTACGATTACCAAGGAAATATAGACCACGGCAATCCAAGCGTTACAGATTTCATCAACAACAAAGACGGAAACAATAATTTCATCCGCCAGATGGGCGCCTTCCGGCCGATTTATGTTTCCGGGTATATCCAGGATAAATTCACCTTCAATGAAATTATTTTTAATATCGGTGTTCGTGTAGACCGCTTCGACGCCAACCAACCGGTATTGAAAGATCCTTATACTCTTTATCCGGCTTACACTGCAGGATCGGACGCTTTGAAAGAAAAGTTCCCATTTTATACCCTTCCAAGCAACATCAGTTCTGATGCCGTTGTGTATGTGAATAACGTGAAAAACCCTACAGGTTCCGGCCCTATTGGTTTCCGTGACGGAGACAAATGGTTTGATGCACAGGGTAACAGTATCAGCGATGTAAAGAACCTTGCAGACCAGAATGCCGCAGGTACAGGTATTGCGCCCATGGTGCAGGAAAAATATTTCGAGGTCATGGACAAAAAGCTTTTGACGCCTGATGCATTCGGTGATTATGAACCGCAGACTACCTTCATGCCCCGCATCGCATTTTCTTTCCCGATTTCTGATGAAGCTTTCTTCTCTGCACACTATGATGTGCTAACGCAGCGCCCGCAAAATGCAGACCTCCTGCGCTTCCGTCCTGACCTTTATTATACCCTCGCTCAGGCAATTTCGGTGAACAACTCTAATGCTGCACTCAAGCCCGAAAAAACTGTTGATTATGAAATCTCATTTCAACAAAAACTGTCAAGAAGTTCCGCACTTTCATTCTCTGCATTCTATAAAGAGCTGCGCGACATGATCCAGATTGTAAATGTGCAGTATGCATACCCGATTGATTATACAACCTATGGTAACCAGGATTTTGGTACTGTGAAAGGTCTCACACTTTTCTATGACCTCAGGAGAACAGGTAACATCAGGATGAATGCAAGTTATACCCTTCAGTTTGCCGATGGTACCGGATCAAGCCCTGCTTCAAATTCAAGACTGATTGCACAGCTTGGTCAAACAAACCTACGTGAGCCAAAGCCGCTTGACTTTGACCAGCGTCACCAGTTTACAGCTTCCCTTGACTATCATTATGGAAAAGGAAAAGATTATACAGGCCCGGTTTGGTTCAACCAGCAAATATTCTCAAATGCCGGATTAAATGCCACTGTCCGCGCCGGCTCAGGAACGCCTTATACGCGCAAGAAAAACATTACCCCTGAGGCCGATTTTACAACTGCAGCAAACGGACGTTTCCAGCTTGACGGCCAGATCAATGGTTCCCGCCTGCCATGGCAGTTCCGGGTGGATGCAAAGCTTGACAAGCAATTTGAAGTGAAGATGGGTAAGAAAGCAAATGGCGAAAGAAGAAGGTCATACAATATGGGCGTTTACCTGCAGGTGTTGAACCTGTTTGATTCACGCAACGTGATAGCAGTGTATCCGGCCACAGGCAGTCCTACGGATGACGGTTATCTTGCCACTGCTGCAGCCAAGGATGACATAGCTAAGAAGACAAATCCCCAGGCGTATAAGGATCAATATCAGATCGCAACGAACAACCAGGGAAATTACAGCCTGCCAAGACGGATCCGTTTAGGCATACAGCTTGATTTTTAAAATTATTAGTTGAAAACAGACAGGTAATTCATTCATATAATATGAGAAAAATAATCTTAACCTCTCTTTGCACATTTTTTTCACTTACCGCTTTATTGGCGAAGGAAAATGTTGGCACCGGACACCGCAATGGAACCGGCGGCGGCGGCGGTAACCATACTCTTGCATCCTGTAATGCATCCACGGCGCAAACAGATCTCGACATTAATAATATCCGCACCAAGATTTTCATCAATGGTGACATGTGGTGGGATCTGATCGGAACTGCTACTTATGAAATTCCTAAGGGATCCGGTAAGCACTCTTTATTTGCTGGAGCTATTTGGGTGGGTGGTTATGATGACAATGGAAACCTTCGCGTAGCTGCACAAACCTATCGCCAATCCGGTCAGGATTTTTGGCCTGGACCTATAGATACATCGCTGACTTTAGTTTCTCCGGCAGTTTGTACAAAATTCGACAGGCACTTCCGGGTGAACCGTGACGAAGTTGAAGTGGCCATCTCTAATTGGGATAGCCAACAGGGAAAATACCCTGATGGATTTTTTCCGCCGCAGATCATGATTGACTGGCCCGGCAATGGCGACAATGAGGAATCAGGAGCAGGCCCCGGATATTCACACTTCCTCGCTCCGTTCTATGATAACAACCTGGATGGTTTTTATAATTGGGAAGATGGAGATTACCCGTGGTTCGAGTTCGAATCAACAACTCCTGTTTGCGATGACCGTCTGTTAGGAGATCAATCATTGTGGTGGGTATTTAATGACGTCGGAAACGTACACGGCGAAACCAATAGTAGTACCAGCATCGGTCTTGAAATTCAGGCGCAGGCCTTTGCTTTCACTACCAATGATGAAATCAATAACATGAGTTTTTATAAGTACAAAATCATAAACAGAAATACGTCGACAAATATTGACACATGTTTTTTCGGAGCCTGGGTAGATCCTGATCTGGGTAACTATCTCGACGATTATGTTGGTTGCGATGTGAAACGTGGTTTCGGATATTGTTACAATGGTGATAACAACGATGAGGGTATTGCCGGATATGGAATCAATCCTCCTGCTGTCGGTTATGACTTTTTCCAGGGACCAGCTGCCGATACAGGCGATGGTATTGACAATGACCGTGACAGTTGTCTTGACTGTACTTACATCATCCAGTTGAACGGCGATACAGATACTGTTGATGACGGTGCTATGCGTGAGTTGATCATCATGTCGAAGTTTGTTTATTATAATAATAATAACAACGCGATCAATGGTAACCCCGACGGGGCAGAAGACTATTATGGATACCTTCGGGGTATTTGGAGAAACGGCGACAGGATGACTTATGGCGGTGACGGACATGGAACCGGACCGGGAGCGACCAGCGACCTCTGCGACTTTATGTATCCCGGCAATTCCGATCCTTATGATTGGGGAACAAACGGATTTCCTGAAGATGACTGGGATGAACAACTTGCAGGTTTTGCTCCTGATGACAGGCGCTTTCTGCAATCTGCCGGACCCTTTACCTTGTTGCCCGGGGCAGTCAATTACATTACTACAGGCGCCGTCTGGGCCCGTGCTACCAATGGTGGACCACTGGCGTCAGTGCGGTTAGTTCGGCAAGCTGATGACTTTGCACAGGCATTATTCGACAACTGCTTCAAATTAGTTAACGGACCTGATGCACCTGACCTTTCTATCCGTGAGCTTAATAATGAACTGATCATGTCAATTGATAACAGCGGGATTTCGAATAATTATAAAGAGCAATATTCTGAAATTGATCCCAACACAACCAATCAGACTTACTATAAATTCCAGGGTTACCAGATCTATCAGGCGGTGGATGCGTTTGTTGGTGTGAGTGATGTAAAGAATCCGGACAAGGCGCGCCTGGTTTTGCAATGTGATATCAAAGATGGAGTGGCGCAGATTGTGAATTATTATTTTGATGACGCCACCCAGGGATGGATACCTGTTGAAGAAGTTTACGGTGCTGACAATGGACTAAAGCATACGTTCAGGCTTACGACTGATCTATTTGCTGCAGGTGACCCAACACTGGTGAACCATAAAACATATTATTATATTGCAGTTGCCTATGCCTATAACCCGGGAGAATCCACTGATGTGCCAACTTCTCCTGCCGGGCGTAATCATCCGTATTTATCAGGACGAAAGAATATCAAAGTATACACTGCTATTCCACATTCTTCAGATCCTGAAGTGGGTGGAACAGAACTTGTTTCAAGTTATGGAGATGGCCCTGAAATTATGCGGTTGCAGGGAACAGGAAACGGATACCTTCAAGGCTCCGGCAGGAATTCCCTTGACCTGGTAACAAATGCAGAGTACGACAAGCTCTTTACGGCACCTTATGTAATTAATTATCCAACATACCAAAGGGCCAGGGGCCCTGTGGATATCCAGGTCTATGATCCTATTGCTGTTGAGGGAGGAGATTTTAATATCTGGCTAGAACCTGTAAGAGATACTGTGATTGATCCAACTTTCAATGATACAGTACTTGGCACTGTAATTATCCAAGGTGAGACATATTACGATGTAGTGGATACTTTATGGAAACTCAAAAATCTGACTACAGGCGTAGAAGATATTTCATTGAAGTCCATTTCAATTGATCAGAAAACCAATCCTGATAAATATACTACCCGGCCATACGACCAGCTCTTCCCTAATTATGGATTGTCAATAAACATGACGCAAACATTTAGTCCGGGTGAAGATGCTACTGGCGGAGGAGGTTTTGTGGACGCAACTATGGTATTTGATAATCCACTTGATCGCTGGATGACAGGTGTGCAGGACATTGACAATAATCCTTTAGATTGGATTGCCAGTGGCAAATCATCCGATGCTGCTTATAAAGATTACAACTACTTTGCCGGGCCAACAGGAACAGGTGAACAGGATGGCTCCCAAACATGGGAAAAACTCATCGGTGGAACCTGGACTCCATATAAGTTTGCCGCAATTGACACAATGCGGAATGGACTTGCCTGGGTTTCATCAGGGGGTGGACAATCAGTGGGTTTTAAAAACCTGTTTTCGAATACTGCAAGTGTGGATGTTGTATTTACTTCCGACAGGAGCAAATGGAGTAAGTGTGTTGTTGTGGAAGAACAATTCAGCATTTCAAAATCCATAGGCAATGCATTCAGACTTACATTGAGAAAAAGTCCATCATTGGATGCTAATTACATTCCACAAAATGACAGCGGATTCAGTTACTTCCCGGGGTATGCAGTAGATGTAGAAACAGGAGAACGTTTAAATATTGCGTTCGGTGAGGACAGCTATTATGGCGCATCCAATGGATTTCCGAATGAGACCGGGCAGGATATGAAATGGAATCCTTCATCCACTTTTGGATATTTAGTGAATGATACGATTAAGTATGTACTAGGAGGAAGGCATGGCATTTACGTGTTTGCTCATACCTCCGATATGCCTGCATATGATGGTTGTGATTCCATCTATAAGTGTCTGAAGCAAAATAATATCTCTACTCTCAGACTTAAACTTTGGGCCAGCTGCATGTGGGTTGGATTTCCGATGCTCGAGGCAGGCAAATCAAATCCTTTAGAATTTACTGATAGCAGAAGAAATGATGCTAAGGTAAGACTGCGGGTTACTAAGCCATATAAGCCTTATGAAACGGACAATGATCCGAATAATGACACAATGCCCAAGTACGCTTTTTCCACCTGGAACCTTGTTCCTAAAACACATAATCCTGAAAAGGCAAAAAGCGCGCTCGACATGATCAATGTTGTTCCGAATCCATACTATGCTTATTCACAGTATGAAGAGAACCCACTGGACAACCGTGTTAAGATTGTGAACCTCCCAAGTAAGTGTACAGTCACTATTTTCACGCCGAACGGAACCCTGGTGAGGAAAATCAAGAGGGATGTGACCAGTGACAATTCAAGCGGAGGTATTTTTGATCCAAAAGCTAAACTGAACCTTGAAACTTCCGTCGACTGGGATCTTAAGAACACCAATGGTATTCCCATTGCCAGCGGATTATACCTGATTCATGTTGAAGTACCGGACGTCGGAGAAAGAACGATTAAATTTTTCGGCGTACTTCGTCCTATCGATCTTGACACATTCTAATCAACATCAAACACAGAACATATGAGAAATATTTATAGAAAATTTCTGATGATTGCGATTGCGCTGCCAATGGCCGTTACTGCGGGCAATCCTGACCGTGCGGGTCAGGCGGGTGCTACAGAACTGCTGATCAATCCATGGCCGAGATCTACAGGCTGGGCTGGTGTGAACATGGGCAGTGTGCAAGGTGTTGAAGCGATGTTCGGTAATGTTGCCGGGGTTGCCCACACAAAGAAAACTGAAGTTGCATTCGCTCATTCAATTTATCTGAAAGGAACTGACATGGGTATCAATACCCTCGGCCTTACACAGAAAGTTGGAGAGGGAAGCGTACTGGGGTTGTCCCTGATGACGTTCAGCTTTGGAAAAATTCCAATCACGACCGTTGATCAGCCAGAAGGAGGATTGGGTGATTTCAACCCGCAGTTTCTCAACATTTCACTTTGTTATGCAAAAGCTTTTTCTAATAGCATTTATGGTGGATTGAATGTGAAAGTTGTAAGCGAAAGTATTTCTAACGTAAATGCCACCGGGGTTGCACTCGATGCAGGCATCCAGTATATAACAGGTTTTAATGCCGACCGCAATGATTTTAAGATCGGCATTATCCTGAAAAATGTTGGAACACCTATGAAATTCGGCGGCGACGGATTGTCGACTAGAACATTGACAACCGGCGTTAGCCCTTCTTATGAATATACCGTGGAACAGCGCGCCAATGGTTTTGAAATCCCTTCTCTCCTGGGTATTGGGATCAATTATGATGCGAAGCTGGCAAAGGATCACCGCCTTTCATTCGGACTTGCATTTACTTCAAATTCCTTTACACAGGATACATACCAGGGCGGGCTTGAGTATTCATTCAAAGAGATTTTTATGCTACGCGGCGGTTATATGTATGAAGAAGATATTTTCGATGACGAACTTCGTACAACCGTTTATACAGGTCCCTGCGCAGGCGTAAGCGTGCAGGTTCCGCTAGGAAAAAACAATACAAAATTCGGATTGGATTATTCATTCAGGGCCACCAATCCGTTTGATGGCACCCATACACTTGGGGCCTATTTCATTTTGTAAAAAATCATCTTTATATTTGCAGTCGAACAATCCCGGTCCCATCGGGATTGTTTTGCTTTTTAATATCTATTACTATGTCAGTTTCTTATTACACTGAAGACGGACTCAAAAGGCTTCAGGACGAGCTTACACAATTGAAGTCCATTGAGCGTCCGCGCATCTCAGCACAGATTGCTGAAGCGCGCGACAAAGGAGATCTATCGGAGAATGCTGAATACGATGCAGCCAAGGATGCCCAGGGAATGCTGGAGCTTCGCATTTCCAAACTTGAAGAAGTGCTTGCAAATGCGCGCATCGTGGATGAAACCAAGCTCGACAATTCAAAGGCACTGGTGCTTTCTAAAGTCAAAATCAGGAATAAAGGCAATGGCCAGATGATGACCTACACATTGGTTGCAGAAAATGAAGCGGATCTCAAATCCGGGAAAATTTCCGTGAGCTCGCCAATAGGCAAAGGATTGCTCGGAAAAAAAGTTGGAGACGTTGCCACCATCGAGGTGCCTTCAGGAGAAATGAAATTCGAAATTATTTCTATAAGCAGGTAGTAGCTAGTTTAGAGTTTGAAAAATGGCAACTATTTTTTCAAAAATTATCTCAGGAGAAATTCCTTCCTACAAAATCGCGGAGAACGATGACTGTTATGCATTCCTTGATATCAGTCCGCTTTCAAAAGGCCATACACTGGTAGTTCCTAAAAAGGAAGTGGATTACATTTTTGACATTGAGGACGAATTGCATTCTTCCCTGTGGCAGTTTGCAAAGAAGGTTTCACATGCGATAAAGAAATCTGTTCCATGCAAAAGGGTAGGGGTTGCAGTGATCGGACTGGAAGTTCCCCATGCGCACATTCACCTGATTCCAATGAATAGGGTGAGCGACATGAATTTTGCAATGCCCAAGCTTTCGTTTTCAAAAGAAGAAATGGAAGCCGTTGCGGAAGCCATCCGCGGAAATTTCAAGGCCTGACCAACCTGCCTGGATTTGCGACCACAAAAGAATTCCATCCACCGGACACTTTCTTTTTATTCTCTGTACTCAATGCATCCTTTTGGAAATGGTGACAAACAGCTGCTGCAAGCCCGTCTGTGGCATCCAGTTTTTGTGGAAGCTCGCGAATAGCAAGTAAATTCTGAAGCATCGCAGCAACCTGTTCTTTGGAAGCATTGCCGTTCCCCGTAATTGATTGCTTGATCTTTTTCGGGGAGTACTCAAAAATCGGAATGGTTCTGAAAAGTCCTGCCGCCATTGCTACGCCCTGTGCCCTTCCCAGCTTGAGCATGCTTTGTACATTTTTTCCGAAGAAGGGTGCCTCTATGGCCAGGACATCAGGATGGTGCTTGTCGATCAACGAAAGGGTATATTCAAAAATAGTTTTCAGCTTCAACGCATGATCATTCATTTTATCAAGGTGTAAAACGCCAAGATCTACCACCTGCATGCTGCTTCCTGCCACTGAAATCAGACCATAGCCCATAATGGTGGTGCCTGGATCGATGCCGAGAATAATTTTATCGGTAATAACTTTCACGCGTTATAAAAAAATGAATGTGTTTAAAATGATCCCCAGGGTATTTCACCGCGGGTAACTTTATGTTATTCTTGTTCACCCGACGGTATGGAACAAAGTAAAGTAATTAATGGAAGCCGAGCCTGGTATGGTGCCATCAAGTTATTGATAGCTGCAGCGGCATTTGTGTTCATATACAAGCAGGTTATCAGCAAGGAAAATTTCTCCAATATCCTGCTGGAATACAGGGATGTTTTTCTCAACACAGGAAATGGAATATTGATGGCGCTTGTATCTGCGCTGATGCTCGTCAACTGGTCCCTCGAAGCACTTAAATGGGAAATGATGATGCGCAAGCTGGAAGTGATTCCGTTTTCCCGGGCACTGTCTGCTGTATTCTCGGGACTTACCGTGAGTTTTTTTACGCCCAACAGGATTGGAGAATATGCCGGACGAATTTTTCACCTGCATACAGCCAACAGGATCAAGGGTACACTTGTCACAATACTTGAAAACCTGAGCCAGCTTATCATTACAGTTACCATCGGTTCTATAAGTCTCGTGCTTTACCTGAATGAGTACACCGGGCTTCATGCATACATACTCTGGGTGACGGGTGTAATCCTGCTGCTCTTTTCAGGAACTTTGATTTTTCTTTTCCTGCAAGTTCCCGTTATGGATGAAGCTGCATTGAAATTGCGGTGGCTGAAAAAATATGAAAGTTATTTGTCAGTGCTTTCAGAATATAAAAAATCGGAGTTGCTTGTAATTCTCGGCCTTGCCCTGCTGCGCTATATTGTTTTTACTACGCAATTCCTGATCCTGTTAGAAGTCTTTGGCGTTCAGGGTTCTTTTGCAGAGGAAGTACTTCTCATCAATATGGTATTTTTTGTGATGACGCTGATACCAACATTTGCACTTGCCGAATTGGGCGTCCGCGGGGCAGTTGCCACATATTTCCTTTCAAAAATATCGCTTGATTCACTGGCAATCCTGAATGCTTCTGTTTCTCTTTGGCTTATCAACCTCGTCATCCCGGCAATTGTAGGCATCATTTTCATATTTCAATTCCGGTTTAGCACAGTGAAGCAGTAAATGGTATTGACAGTCTACATCCTTTCAATCACATATGCGCTTTTTATATTTTGGTGCATTGCCGGATGGCTCCGCCTTCCAGAGGTGAGTACCGGATCTGCAACGGTGGTGACTAACCTGTTTGTTTCAGTGATTATCCCGGCGCGCAATGAGGAAGAGAATATCATCGATTGCCTGGAAGATTTTCTTAGCCAGAATTTTTCAAAAGAGTCATTTGAAATTATTGTCATCAATGACCATTCAACGGATGGTACAGCTGCTTTGGTGAGGGAATTTATAGAAACACATCCCGGTATAAAGACCAGGATCATCGAACTTGCTTTAGGAGAAGAAAAGCTTTATAAGAAGCATGCGATCACCAAAGGAATTGATGCTGCTTCGGGAACACTTATCATTACCACGGATGCCGATTGCAGGAGAGGTCCAAAATGGCTGAGCACGCTGGCAGGATATTATCTTCACAATCGTCCGGAACTGATGAGTGCACCGGTAATCCTGGAGGACGAGCAAACGTGGGTTGAAAAAATTCAGTCCCTGGAATTTCTGGGTCTTGTTGCCATCGGCGCTGCCGGTATCAGGAATAAAATGCCGATGCTTTGCAATGGAGCCAATCTTGCATTTCCCAAAAGCATTTTTTACGAGGTGAATGGGTATCTTTCGGAAAACAATACGGCCACTGGTGACGACACACAACTGCTGATGAAAATTATTCCGCGCGGAAAAAAAAATATTCATTTTGTCAAATCTCATGATGCCATCGTCTCTACAAAAGCTAAACGAACAATTGGCGAATTGTTACGTCAACGGCAGCGATGGGCTTCCAAAATTCCATTTCATATGAATGCGTTTACTTTATGCATTGCGGCTGTTGCCTTTTTCCTTCACGTGGGATTGATATTCGTTGCAGCAGAGGCTTTTATTACAGGAAATGCAGCTCATTTGATTTTCCCGCTATTGATTAAAATGATCCCTGAATTCATTTTTCTCTCTATCGTCTGCCGGTTTGCACGAAAATCCAACTTGTTGTATTTATTTTTACCAGCACAGATTATTTACCCGATTTATATTTCTTTTGTAGGAGTAACATCCATGTTTGGAACACATCAATGGAAAGGAAGAACACAGTGATCATAAAAATCAGTCACAATTTTTTAATGGTCTTGCAGACGCCTGCCAGAGCCTGGAAGAAAATTCGAAAGGATAAGATTGCACTTGTGGGCTGCATGATCGCGTTCCTGCTTTTCCTGCTGGCTGTATTCTGCTATACGATAATACCCGACAAAACAACGTATGCAAACCGTGTCTGCCTGCCGATTGGTAACCAGCCTCCCGGATTTGAAATTACAATGCTCAGGATGATTCAGAACAAACCAGCAGAGCCGCAGAATTTTCTTTCAAAGTTGGTTTATGGGACAAAGGCGAACGACATTTTTGTTCCTTTAAGCAGCAGCTATTATGAAGGAACCGATATCGTGATCAAAGAATTTTCAGCTTCCGGTGACTCTTCATTCGAAAGCCGTTACAACATTGCAGATGTTGTTTACCCGGTAAATATGGAGAAGGAAATAATCGAACGCAATAGAGGATTATTTTTCGAAACGTTTGATGGCACAGTCATCGAAGAATCTATCAATGATATCCAGGGTTTTATTGACGGCCAATACCTTGTGAAAAAAAAATTTATACTTGGTACTGATCGCTATGGTAGGGATGTTTTGAGCAGGCTGATTGCTTCCACACGGGCAACTTTGTTAGCTGCTTTGTTTGCCACATTCGTAGCGATCTTGATTGGATTGATTTTCGGTCTGATGACTGGAATTTCAAGAGGGAAAGACAAAACATTTTTCAATTGGATCTTGCAATCGGTATCGTCCATTCCTGCAATGCTCCTGATCATTGGAATTATGTTTATTGTCGGAAAAGGATTCTGGAATGTATGCCTGGTAACCGGCGTAATTATGTCGGCAGAAATAGCAAGGGTTATTGCCGGAACAATTTGCTCTGCGAGAGAAAAGAAATTTATCGACGGTGTTTATGCCCTGGGAATAACCAGGCGGCAGATCATGCGAAGACATATATTGCCTGAAATTCAAAAGCCTTTTCTTGCAGCTGCCGCAACTGTATTTTGCGGAGTCATACTTGTTGAAAGCGGGCTGAGTTTCCTCGATATCGGCATGAAGGAATTTTATCCAACCTGGGGATCAATGATCAGGGAAAATTTTGGATATATCATTGTTCCCGGATATGCCTATCTCACATTATTGCCGGGCACAGCGGTGTTTTTAGTATCGCTCCTGTTTGTATTCCTGGCAGACAGGTTCCATAACCGACTCGGTGAAAAGTATTATTGGATGGCAGTTTGAATAATAATGAACCGCCTTCGGAGGACGAGGGGATTAAAGTGTTGGGTTTTTTATCCCTTGAGCCGCAAGCTTCCAGAGAGATTTTTCACGAACAGTCCGGTTGAGAGCATCCATATGCCTCATGCCGTGCATGTCGCTGCCGATGAAATCAACCATACCTTCATTGATCATTCGCTCTGCAATTTTCTTCGCTTCAGGTCCGTAATATCCGCCGAGTGAATTGGTATTGAGCTGCAGCAATACGCCAGCTTCCCTGAACTGGTGATAACGTTCAAAACTATGGTACCAGAAAGGATAACGCTCCGGGTGTGCAAGGATGGGAGTGAGGCCGGCGACCTGGATATCAAAAACTACCTGGTTGATGTTATCAGGAGCATTCATATATGAAACTTCAAAAAGCAAATACTTCCCGCCAATGGTTAGAAGTTTTTTTTCCTTGATCAGCCTGGTAAAATCCTCGTCAAAATAATATTCTGCAGCAGCTTCAAGTTCAATGTCAATGCCTTCATTCTTCACAGCTGTCCTGAGTTTGTCAAGTCCGCCTAAAATAATTTCAGGTGTGTTCCTGTAGGCATCGCTCATGATGTGGGGCGTGGTTATCAACTTGCGGAAACCAAGTAATTTATATTTCCTGATCAGGTCGATGGATTCCTCCATCGTCTTGCTGCCGTCATCAATGCCGGGAATAAGGTGTGAATGCATATCCACCCCTGCCCAGGAATAATCTTGAACTTCGGGATAATTGATATCCTCCTTTTTTCCAAAAATTCTTTTTAAAAAAGACATAGTTCTTTATGGATCAATGGAAATTTTTTTTGAACCAGTCAAAAGCAATTTTTAATCCTTCCTGTACCTTGATCTTAGGATCGTATTGGATACGTTCCCTGATTTTCGAAATATCTGCAAGGGAATTCCTGATATCGCCTGCACGGGTTTCCCTATGTATGGCTTTTACATCGGATCCTCCAAGTTCAGCAATCATATCGTAAAGCTTGTTCACGGAAATATTCTCTCCTACGGCTACATTGTAAACCTGGTTAAGGGCTTCTTTCTTTTCTGTGAAGAAAGATCTGATGTTTGCCTGGACTGCGTTTTCTACAAAAGTAAAATCTCGTGTTTGTTCGCCATCACCGTCAATGTAAGGCGCTGTTTTGTTGATGACTGCTTGCATGAATAAAGGAATCACTGCTGCATAAGCACCTTCCGGACTCTGGTTCGGGCCGAAGACATTAAAATACCGTAAGCCAATAATTTCCATTCCATATGTCGGGCCGAAAACCATTGCATATAGCTCATTTGTTTTTTTTGTTACGGCATAAGGCGAAAGGGGATTGCCTGTTTCTTCTTCTTTTTTCGGAAGAACAGGATGATCACCATAAACCGATGAAGAACTAGCAAACACAAATCTTTTTACCCCGGCATCCCGTGCTCCTACAAGCATGTTGAGAAAACCTGTTGAGTTAACCGCATGTGTAGCTTGGGGGTCTTTAACGGATCGTGGGACAGAACCCAATGCTGCCTGGTGGTTTATGTAATCAATTCCTTCGCAGGCTGTGCGGCATATTCCCGAATCTGTGATATCGCCTTCGATAAACTTAAAATTATTTTTTGAAAGGAAGGGTTCGATGTTTTTCCTGAAACCGGTAGATATATTGTCGAGGACAACAACTTTCCCTGCATTGTATTTCAACAGGTATTCTACGATGTTGCTTCCGATAAAACCACAGCCACCTGTGACAAGGAAAGAGAATTTTGATAAATCGGTTTTATGAAATGGGGATTCGTACATAAAAACAGGAGATAGTGTTCAGTGAGATTTTACCTGTGGGTATATTGCTGTTCGTAATAATGCATGTAATCGCCGGAGGTAACTTGTTTCAACCATTCCTGGTTTTCGAGATACCAGTCAACAGTCTTTTCAAGGCCCTCTTCAAATTGAAGTGAAGGCGTCCATGCAAGTTCACGCTGCAACTTTGATGAATCAATTGCATAGCGAAGATCATGACCTGCCCTGTCCTTCACAAACGTAATCAGTTTCGACGAAGTTCCTTCGGGACGCTTTAATTTCCCGTCCATGATCTTGCAGAGCAGCTGGATGAGGTCAATGTTTTTCCATTCATTGTGACCGCCGATGTTATACGTGTCACCCGGTTTTCCTTTATGGAAAATAATATCAATCGCACGCGCGTGATCTTCCACGAATAACCAGTCGCGTATATTTTCGCCTTTGCCGTAAACGGGCACCGGCTTTGAATGCATGATGTTATGAATGGCAAGAGGGATCAGCTTTTCAGGGAAGTGATAGGATCCGTAATTGTTCGAGCAGTTGGAAATAACAACAGGTAAACCATAGGTGTCATGATAAGCTCTTACAAAGTGATCACTGCTGGCTTTCGAAGCAGAGTAGGGGCTGTGCGGATCGTAAGGGGATGTTTCAATAAACAGTAATTCGGCACAAAGGGAACCATAAACTTCATCAGTTGAAATATGATAAAAAAGATTGCCCGACTCTTTTGAATTGTTCTTCCAGTTATCCTTTGCTGCGTTCAACAGGTTCACGGTGCCGATTACATTTGTCATCACAAAATCCACCGGGTTGGAAATACTTCGGTCGACATGTGATTCTGCAGCAAGATGGATCACTGCATCAAAATTATTTTCGTTGAACAGTTCGCGGATGAACACTCCATCCACAATATTTCCCTTGGTAAAGCTATAGTTTGGTTTGGATTCAATATCCCGAAGGTTTGCCAAGTTGCCTGCATATGTAAGTGCATCCAGGTTTGTAACCTGGTAGTGAGGGTACTTGGTAACGAACAACCGGACCACATGTGATCCGATGAAGCCGGCGCCTCCTGTTATTAAAATCTTCTTATTCATCTTTAATACTCAAGTGAGTTCTTTCACAAGTTCATTTTCCCATTTCCAGGCACTTCGCATGATGTCTTCCAATGTCAGTTCTGCCTTCCAGCCAAGTTCATTATTCGCCAGCGTTGTATCTGCCCAAACCTTCACAACATCTCCCGGTCTTCTTGGTCCGATCATATAATTCAGTTTGATGCCGTTCACTTTTTCAAAAGCCTGGACTACCTGCAGAACGGTTTTACCATCCCCGGTTCCGAGGTTGAAAATCTCAAACGGATTTGTATTCTTTTTATTCAGCAATCTTTCAACTGCGGTAATATGGGCTTTTGCAATGTCCACAACGTGAATGTAATCACGGATGCAGGTTCCGTCAGGTGTGTCATAATCATTTCCGAAAACAGTAAAGCTATTGCGCTTCCCTATGGCTGTCTGAGTAATTACAGGCACCAGGTTGTTGGGCGCATGTAGCGGGTATTCTCCAATCAGCGCACTTTCGTGGGCACCGGCAGGATTAAAATACCTGAGTGCAATTCCGGAAAACTTTCCAGCACGAATGGTATCCTGCAGGATCTGCTCGCCGATTTGTTTTGTATTTCCGTAAGGAGATTCGGCTTTCGAAAGCGGTGCAGATTCATCAATGGGCATATGCTCCTGTTCGCCATATACTGAACAGCTCGATGAAAAAATAAAATTGTCGAGCAGGTTTTCATTAAAAACTTCCATCAGGTTGATCAACGATACAAGATTATTCTTGTAATACATCAACGGATTCTGGACAGATTCTCCAACTGCTTTATAAGCTGCAAAATGAATAACTGCA
>Ga0190274_10001139_pt1 | contig 15650 bp, 11 predicted proteins | sample Popmic531T_FD_133002 | JGI IMG/M metagenome (GOLD analysis project Ga0190274, IMG submission 133002) | Populus adjacent soil microbial communities from riparian zone of Yellowstone River, Montana, USA - 531 T | ecosystem: Environmental > Terrestrial > Soil > Riparian zone | place: USA: Montana...
CCGCTGGTCACGGAAGGGTTTGCGGCGAGCCTGACCGAAGCCGCGACGCGGTTTGCATTGTCGCATCCGGCGGTTGGCACCATTTTGGTTGGCACAGCCACACCGAGGGAGTTCGAGGATGCGCTCGCTGCGGTGCAGATCGGGCCGCTGCCATCGGCCGCACTCGACCGGCTGTCAGCTTTGCGCCGGACATTCGCCGGCGAACCACGGTGATTGCCGAGATTGCCAACTCGCGACTTTGGCCCACCGGTCCTTGGCGTGCATCACTTCTTGACAATACCGATTGCCTTGAGCGCCTTGTTCTAAGGTTCGGAGGGCCGTCGCGGACCCGCGTTGTAGCAGTTCGAGAGTGTTTTCGATAAGACCGATAACGAAAGGAGCGCGGATGCAAGGGGCTGGGCTGCGCATCGCTGGTCACTCATCGATCTCAATATCCACGAATGACTTGTCGGTGAGCAGCAACTCGCAGTCGGTTCGCATCGGTTGCGGGGAATCCAGCCATTCTTTCTCAAACTGGCTGTAGAGCGGCAGGTCTTTGACATCCTTATTCGCACCGCTGAGCGCCTCGTCATAGTTGCGGACACTGGCGACGCGCCTTCCGATATCCACGAGCAGTTCCGAACAGGGAATCACGTCATAGTTCTTGCGCGCTGTCGACACCACGGCTTTCGCCTTGGCGGCTCCATGCGCTGGCACCGGCAGGATGGCGTCGAGAATCGTGCTTGCCTCGGTGGCCTCGTCGTGACCGTCGATCCTTGCGCTGTAGCATTCATTTCCGTTTGTAATCCCATCACTGGCGCTGCAAGTCCGGCGAAGGCTCCTGCGGCCAGCGTGCGATATTTCATCGAATTCCGCGCCCGCCCGAGTACCTACATCGGCCACACCTTCATTCATTACGGAAGCACGGATATTGACGGATGGATTCTCGAAAGCGACCGTGTGGGCTTTATTCCCGAGGAGGACGCCAGGAAAGGATTGATATTCCCGGTGCGTGGTACGGTCGGGAATACAGGGACGACACCAGGCTCCGGTCGCGGGTGATCTACCGGCGGCAATTGAGCGCATCGGAGTTTGCACGGGTCGTAGTTGCGGTACGTCAAATGCAGGTGATCCAGCACTTATGGCACGGCGTATTTTTCAACTGCAACGATTTCGCAATCGAGATCGCCGAGGCACTCCACATGCGGAGGCCGCCGAGCTTGCTGCCACCTGACATTTGGGTTGACGCATTACGCTTGCTAAACGAGCCTTGATATTCTTCGCCCACGTTTTCGAGACAACCGATGGGGTTCAGCGCTGTTCCCCCCGAAAGCGGACATTAGCCGGTAACCCTTCGATGGATTCCAGCACTTTGGGTCGGTCAAATTGCAAACTGACCCACTACCGCGTACGCTTAATTCGACACTGCTTCCTCCCGCCGATATGATCCGCCGTTTACACAACCTAAGAACATGCATCGTGGCGCGCCCCCTCTCTGGAATTCGAGTCCTGGAACTTGGCAATCTTCTTGCCGGCCCGTTCTGCGGGATGCTGCTCGGCGATATGGGCGCGGATGTCATCAAGATCGAGCCTCGTCGCACCGGCGACATGATCCGCAACACGCAGCCTCATCTCGAGGGTGAGAGCGCGAACTACATTGCGATCAACCGCAACAAGCGCAGCATCGCGATCGATCTCAAGCAGTCCGCAGGCCGCGATATCGTCCTCAAGCTCGCGGAGACGTCCGACCTCGTGCTGGAGAATTTTCGGCCCGGCGTCATGGACCAGCTCGGGCTCGGCATCGAGCACATTCGCCAGGTGAATCCTGAGATCGTTTACGTCTCGGTCTCCGGCTTCGGCCAGACCGGACCGCTGCGCGACCGTGCCGCCGTCAATCTCGTCATCGAAGCGGCGTCGGGCTCGCTGTCGGTCACCGGCAAGCCCGACGATATTCCGATGCGGCCGGGTGTACAGACCGGCGACATGTTCGGGGCGATGTTTGCCACTTACGCGGCACTGGCAGGGCTAATGGGCAAGTTGCGGCACGGGGAGGGGCGGCAGATCGACGTGTCGCTGGTCGAGGCGTCGGTCGCGGCGGCGGTTTGGGAAACCTCCGAATATCTCGCCACTGGCAATGTGCCGCAGGCGTTGGGACATAAGCACCGCCTCACGGCGCCCTATCAGGTGTTCAGGGCGAGCGACGGCCTTCTCGTCATCGGCTGTCCGAACGATCAGCTCTTCCAAAAGATCATGAACGTGCTCGGCCTGCACGAGGCCGCGAAAGATACGCGGTTTGCAGGCTATGGCCTGCGCAAGGCCAACGAGCAGGCGCTGCTCGATGTGATCGAGCCGGCGATCGCGAAGCGCCGGGTGGCGGAGTTGGTCCAGGCGCTCAGCGCGTTGGGCGTGCCGTGCTCCAAGGTGAACTCCTACAAAGACGTGTTCGACAACGAGCAGTCGAAGGCGCGCCAGATCGAAATCGAGGGGGTCCATCGGCGCGCCGGACCGGTGCGGATGGTGCGCAATGCTGTGCTGTTCGACAAGGACGGGCCGGCGCTCGACCGGATGGCGCCATTACTCGGCGAGCAGACTGTCGAAATCCTGTCGGAGTATGGCTACGCGCCCGACGCGATTCGGAAGCTGATCGACGACAAGGTCGTCGACCTTCCGGCCGAGGCGTGACCATGCACGCGCTGATGCGAAGCCTGCTATTCCTGCCGGGCAACCGCGAGAAATTCCTCGAGAAAGCGGCGTCGCTCGACGCCGACGGCTTCATCATCGATTTCGAGGACTCGGTGCCGCACGCGGAGAAGGCGGCCGCGCGCGAGTGCCTCACGATCTACGCGCCGGTGCTGCAAGGAAAGTCCATATGGGTTCGCCCGAACGCGTCGGACTCGCCATACTTTCAGGAAGACCTTGAGGCGATCTGCAAGACGCCCGGCATTGCTGGCGTCTTCCTGCCGAAGGCCGAAGCGGTCGACGCCTTGCGCGCCGTCGACCAGGCGCTCAGCGCGCAGGAGCGCGCCGCGGGATTGCCGTCCGGCGCACTCAAGGTCATCCTGACCATCGAAACGGCGCGCGGCGTGATGCGTTCGCTCGATCTCGCGGAAGCGACGGCGCGCACGGAATCGATTGCGTTCGGCGGTGCGCAGGACGGCGACCTCATGACCGACCTCGGCTGCGTCTTTTCCACGGAAAGCGGGCCGCTCCAGCACGCCCGCGAGCATGTGCTGATCGCGGCGCGCGCCGCCGGGTGCCGCTGCCCGCTCGACAGCGTATTCGCCAACGTGAAAGACTTGGCCGGCTTCGAAGCCGACACGAAATCATCCCGCTCACTCGGCTATCGGGGGCGGGCGCTCATTCATCCCTCGCAGATCGAGCCGGCCAACCGGCTGTACAGCCCGGCAAGCGGGGAGATTGCGGAGAGTCGCAGGCTGGTCGAGGTGTTTGAGGCAGCCGTCGCCAAGGGTCACGCCAGCGTCCTGTTCGATGGCCGCATGATCGATGTTGCGATGGCAAAGGCCGCACGCAACGTCATCGCCTGGGCTGACAGCCAGGGGCTCCGTTGAATGAAATGAATCGGGAGGAATGAAAAATGACACGCAACTCTCGGCTGGCGCTGACCGCGCTGGGCGTATCGCTCGCCGCCGCCGCGTCCGGCGTGGCTTCCGCGCAGACCTATCCCAATAAGCCGCTACGCATGGTCATCCCGTTTGCCGCCGGCGGCTCGCCCGATATCATCGGGCGCATGGTGGCGGAAGAGCTGGGCACCATCCTCGGACAGTCCGTTGTGGTCGAGAACCGCGCTGGAGCGGGCGGCAATATCGCCGTGCAGTACGTGATCGACCAGCCAGCCGATGGCTACACGCTGTTGCTCGGCACCTCCGGTAACATGGCTTCGAACAAGGTGCTCTACCGCAATCTGAAATTCGACACCGAGGTCGATCTCATTCCGATTTCGGTCGCCTACACCACCTGCAACGCGCTGATCGTGCCGGAGGCGGGTCCGAAGACGGTCGCGGAGTTGATCGCCGAAGCCAAGAAGAAACCCGGCACGCTGTCGTTCGGCTCGCCCGGCGTCGGCACCGCGGGTCATCTGATCGGCGAGCTGTTCAAGACGACGACGGGCACGCAGCTCACCCACGTGCCCTATCGCGGCCAGAGCCAGGTCATCAACGACCTGCTCGGCGGCCACCTCTCGATGTCGTTCGAGGTCGCCGCGACGGCCATTCCGGTGGTGCAATCCGGCAAGATGCGGGCGCTCGCGGTGACCTGCCCGCGCCGGCTCGCGCAGCTTCCGGACGCGCCGACCTTCGCCGAGGCCGGCATTCAAGGCTTCGTGCTGGAGGGTCTCGCCCTGGTCGCGGCGCACGGCAAGACGCCGCCCGACATCGTGACGAAGCTCAATGAGGCGATGGTGAAGATTATGGGCTTGCCGAAGGTGAGCGGGAAAGTCGCCGGCATGGGATTGCAAGCGCGAAGCTCGTCGCCGGACGAAGCGCGGGCGCTGCTGAGCGGGGACGTGAAGCGCTGGGGAGCGGTGGTGAAGGCGGCGGGAATCCCGCCGCTTGACTGAGGGCCGACACTGCCGCTGTTCATTCCGATGGGAGGCAGGTACCCGGTTTCGCTGTCGCGCATGTCCGCTTTGTCCCCGATTCAGTTGAGTAGATTTGCAGCGCGCCGTACCGGGCGGTGTCATGCTGACAATGATCGCAGTTGGTACAAAGCGGACATGTAAGACGCACAGACAAGCCCGCTTTGAGGCGCGAGAATGTACCGGCAGAATCTCCGGCTCTACGCTATCCAGAAAGTGCCGAAATTTGCGAACCGGCGGTTCGCTCAGAGGACTGACTGGGTACCTTCCAGCGCGTGGCGGGGCGGGGCGGTTGTAGTCTCCCACGCCTCGGCGGATTTGGCTGTCGCAGCACGCTGTGAGTGAGGCACGTGCCGCGAAGGTGTCCATGCAAATTTCTGCAACTGTGTCGGGTGAAAGTCCTGCGCGCCGCGGCCTACTCCGTCTAGCGCCGAGTAATCGGCTGCACCCGGCTGCCGTTACTCACTTCGTCGGGCAAGTTGACCGCTATCCGTTCACCTGTTTTGAGCCCCTCGGCGATGCTGATCGTGTTGCCGTCGGTCGTCGCGACCTTGATGGCCGTGAAGCGGAGCACGTCGTTTTCGAGCACGGCGACAAAATTTTCCGCGCCGCGCACGATCAAGCCGCTGACCGGGATCTGCGGATAGCTTTTGATCGGGATATGGATCGTGACGTAGGCGAAGCTGCCCGACGCCAGAAAGCCTTCGCTGTTGTCGATGTTGACCTCGATCTGCATGGCGCGAGCACGTGGATCGAGTTCACCGGTCATGCGTGTGACCTTCGCCTTCACCTTGCGATCCGGATTGCTAGCATCGATCACTTCGGCCTCGTCGCCTATGTTCACGAATGGCACGTCCTGCTGTTGGACATAGGCGAAGACCTTTAGCCGGCTGTCGTCGGAGATCGTCATCACCGGCAGCGCGCTGACGATGTTGGTCTGCGCATTGGTGATCAGCGCGCCGAGGTCGACGAAGCGTGCGGTCACGCGGCCAGCGAACGGTGCACGGATGGTTTGGTAACCTCTCATGGTGGCGAGGCCGTTCGTGTTGGCCTCCGACACGCGGAAATCGGTCTCGAACTGCAGCATTGCGACCTGCGTGGTGTTGCCCTTAGCAAGAAGCTCACGCGAGCGCTCGAGGTTGCGCTTCTTGTGCTCAAGATCGGACACCGCGGCAGCGTATTGCTGCTCGAGCTCTGGCGACTCGATCACGGCGAGCACCTGGCCCGCCTCGACCCTGTCACCTCGATCGACGTTTAAGGCCTTCATGTAGCCGCTGACCTTGCCGTAAAGCGTCGCGACTTGATTCGAGCGTACATCGGCGAGCAGCGTAATCGTGCGCCGTTGCGGGCCCTGCGCAGCCGCCACCACTTCGACGCGCGGACCGCGATCGACAACGTTGGCGCGTGCTTCTCGCGCCACCGCAACGTCGTTATTGCGGCTTATATGCAAATATCCGACGACCGCACCCGCCGCCGCGACGGCAACGACGCCGAATAGGTAGAAACGGATCGAGCGGCCTGTGCCCACACGTGCGGGCTGACTGTCAGGCGACTGAACCTCAGGCATGAGAAGAACCTCCGGTCGATGCGCCAGCGGCTTCGGCCTCAAAGCGCTTGTCGAGCGTGTGTAGGGTGGGCAGTTGCTGGCGCAGCAGGGTATAGAAAATAGGCACCAGGAACAACGTGGCAAAGGTGGCGAACGCCAGGCCGCCGATCACGGCGCGGCCGAGCGGGGCGTTCTGCTCGCCGGCTTCGCCGAGCGCCAGCGCCATCGGGATCATGCCGATGATCATCGCCAGCGCCGTCATGACGATCGGACGCAGCCGTGTCTTGGCGGCCTCGATGATGGCCTCGAACGGCGTCAGGCTTTCGTTTCGACTGCGCAGGTCGTTGGCGAAGCTCACAATCAGAATCGAGTTCGACACTGCAATGCCGATCGACATGATAGCGCCCATCAGGGACGCAACGTTGATCGTCGTACCGGTCATTGCCAGTGTCCACAGAATGCCGATCAGCGCGCCGGGCACCGCCATCATTATGATGAAGGGATCCACCCAGGACTGGAACAGCACCACCAGCACGGCATAGACCAGGATGATGGCAAGGATCAGCCCAAAACCGAGATTGCGGAACGAAGTCTCCATCACCTCATTCTGGCCGCGCAGAAAGATCTTGACGGTGGACGGCAAGTCCTTCTGCACGTCGGCGATGATTTTTTTAATTTCGGCGGACGTGCTACCGAGATCGCGACCGTCGATGTTGGCGGCCACGTCAACCACGCGCTGGACGGTGTAGTGGCTGATCGACTGCATGCTGGATGACGGGCGTACCGAGGCGATGTCGGAGATGCGTGTCACCGGCGAAGCCAACGGCGTGGTCGGCGTGGTCGCGACGATGTTGGGATTGATGTTCGGCGCGGCCGGATTGGCCGGCAGATTGAGCACGTCCGAGATGGTCTGAATCTTGTCGGCGGGCGTCTGCACCGCGACGATATAGTTCACACCACTCTGCGGGTTGAGGAAATAGGTCGGACCGACCAGCGCGCTGCCGGCCAGCGAGGTGAGCATATTGTTGGCGACATCGCGTTGCGCCACGCCGAGCCGGGCGGCGCGCTGGCGATCGACGTCGATCTGCAGCGCCGGGAAGTCCATGATCTGGATGATGCGGCTGTCGACCACGCCGGGTACTTTCTGAATGGCGTTCAAGATGCGCTGCGCGGTGGCGTAACTGCGCGTGAAGTTCGGATCCTGGATCTGGATGTCGATTGGCGCCGACAGCCCGAAGTTCAAAACTTGGCTGACGATGTCGGCGGTCTGGAAATAGAAGCGGCTGCCGGGATGTTCGGCGTTCAGCTTGGTGCGGATCAGGCGCTGATACTCAACGGTCGGCCGATGGCCCTTGTGCAGCGAAATCAGCAGTTCGGCATTCATGCCGCCGATGTTGTCGCTCGGCACGAAGGCGAGGTTGAGCGAGAACGGCAGACCGATGGTCGAGTTGATGGTGCGCAGCTCCTTGGCCGAAATGATTTCGCGGATGTTCTCCTCGACCTTGGCGACGATCTTCTCGGTTTCCTCCAGACGTGAGCCGGTCGGTGCCCGGACGTGCAGTTTGAGGATGCCCACGTCGGAGGTCGGGAAGAAGTCGGTGCCGATCACTGGCGCCAGCGCTCCCGTCACCGCCAACAGCAGCGCGAAACAGCCGAGCACGAACCTGCGCTTCTGCAGCGTCAGATCGAGCAGGTTGGCATAACCATCACGGACCCGATCAAAGCCGCGATCGAATGCCGCCGACATGCGCTGCCCGAGATTCTTTGGCTTGTGACCGCCGTGGTCATGGTCCTTGAGCAGATAACGAGCCAGCGCCGGCACGATGGTGAAGGACAGCACGTAGGACGCCAGCATCGCCAGGACGACCGTGATGGCAAGCGGGATGAACAGGAAGCGCGATGGACCGGTCAGCAGCAGCACCGGAGCGAACACGATGCAGATCGCGAGAGTCGCCACCGTCAGCGGCTGAATCACCTCAGACGAGCCGTCGAGAATCGCGACGGTGAGCGGCTTCCCCAGCGCCTGGTTTCGGTGGATATTCTCGATGACCACCGTCGCGTTGTCGACCAGCAGGCCGATGGCCAGCGCCAGCCCACCGAGCGTCATCAGGTTGATGGTCTGCCCGGCGAGGAACAGGCCGGCCAGGCCCGCCGCGATCGACAGCGGGATCGACAGCGACACGATCACCGTGTTGCGCCAGCTTCCCAGGAACACCAGGATCATTAGCGACACCAGGATCGAAGACAGGATGCCCTCGTGGACGATATTGTCCACCGCGCCGCGCACGAACACCGACTGGTCGAAATCGAGCTTCAGCTCGAGGCCTTCGGGAGCAACCGCCTGAATCTCCGGCAGCAAGTCGCGCACCGCCGCGACCACCGCGAGCGTCGAGGCGTCCGAGTTCTTCAGGATGTTCATGTAGCTCGCGCGCTGGCCGTTGATGCGCACGGCGTTCTGCTGGGTCGCGAAGCTGTCGCTCACCTTGGCGACGTCGCCGAGTGTCACGGTCAAGCCGTCGCGCACACCGACCGGCAGCGCCTGGAACTGGTCGACCATCTGCGGGCTGGAGTTCAGCTTGACGTTGAATTCGCGCTCGCCAATCCGCGCGATGCCGGCGGGCACGATCACATTGGTGGTCTGCAGCGCGCTCACCACGTCCATCTGCGAGAAGCCCTTCGCGGAGAGCCGCGCCGGGTCGACGTCAACGATGATCTGCCGCTGCTTGCCGCCGTAAGGGGACGGGACCGACAGCCCCGAAATGGTGAACAGCTTGATGCGCAGGAAATTCAGCCCGTAGTCGAAAATCTGCTGCTCAGGCATGGTCTTACTGTTGAGCGTGACCTGCACGACCGGCACGTTCGACGCATTGAACCGGATCATGTTGGGCGGCGTGATGCCGGGCGGCGCGATACGCAGGATCGAATTATTCTGCGCGGAAATCTGCGCGATGGCACCGCCGATGTCGGTGCCCTGGTTGAAATAGACTTTGAGAATGCCGAGGCCCGGGATCGAGATCGATTCAATGCGCTCGATGCCGTTCACCGTGGTCGAGTAAGCGCGCTCGCTGACGAGCACGACGCGGCGTTCCATGTCTTCGGCGGAGAGACCGGGATAATTCCAGGCGACATAGACCACCGGAATGTCGATGTTGGGAAAGATGTCGACCACCATGCGGTTCACCGCAAGGAAGCCGCCCAGCATGATAAGCAAGCCGGCGATGGCCATGGTGTATGGCCGACGCAGCGCAATGCGCACGAGACCGATCATCGCAGCACGCCCCCCGAACGACTTCCGTTGGGATTGCTACGTCGGTCCCGCGGACCCCAAAATGGGTCCCCCGACTTCCACCCCTTCCAAGTCGACTCCCGCCCCCAAGAGCAACAATTGTCGAACCGACAACCGGCGGCAAGTACGATTTGCAACTATTGAACGGGAATAAAAGCCGTTTGCCAGGATTTTAGGCTGCCGCGGCCGACGAATTTCGGACGGATAGACCGTCCGCGGCCGCAATTTGGCCAATCTGATGACGAGTTCGATGTTCACGAGGAGGAAGCCGTCCGGCATCACGACCAGACCGGCTGCCGCCCCCGCATAAGCTGTAAGTGAGCGCTCGATCTGCCGCGCTGCCGACCGGCATGGCTTAAGGCGTCACCCTCAACTTTCGCGCCGCGGCATCGAAAACCGGACGCATCAGCCCCGTGCTGCCGCCCGTGAGCGACACTGAGGTACAGAGCCTACACCGAGGTACAGAGCCTACTTTACCATGAGCAAGGACTGAAAGGCCTGTCCGGCTTGAGCAATGATGTACGCGAGCTCCAAAGGAGTTCTGACAAGCACGCGGCGGTCGCGCTGGACTACTTCGCCTATCGTGTTGCGTTGAATACAGGCATGTTGGCTGCTGCTCTGGGCGGCATCGATGCATTCGTTTTCACCGTTGGCGTCGGCGAGCATTCGCCAACAATGCGGTCACGTATTGTCGAGCGACGCGGGTGGCTTGGGGGCACCCTGGACTCAGTGGCAAATGCCAGTGGGGGGATCCACGGATATCGCAAAAAGATAGCCGCGTCGCGGGATACGTCATCTCGACCAACGAAGAGTTGATGATTGCACGCCATACTCTGTCAGTTTTGTCGAAACGGGCTACGTGATGCGTATGTCTCGCATTTCTTCATGAACGCAGCCTTTTGATTCAAATCAATATTTGAGCTTCCAAGCGTGAAACGATTGGGAGCCGTGCCATTGGGATGCCCGCAAATTTCTATGAAGTATGCCAAGGACCCTAGAGAGTGAATGTTACGCACCTCCAGATCGCATCCGTGGGAGCGGTGGTTGCGGTCCTAATTGCGCTAGCTTCAATCATCTTATTATGATCAACACGTATCGCTGTTGTGCGGGAAATATCAAAACGCGACGCAAGATAGGGATATAGACGTGAGGAGCAATGTCATGACGCCTCTCACCATGCGCGTTCTCGCTGTCATCCTGTTGTTTCTGTTCGCAACCGAGGTGCGGGCACAGAGCGCGCAGCCGCCCGCCCCGGCACCCTCTCAACAACTGCTGAAGACCGAGGAGCTGGATCAGCTCGTCGCCCCGGTCGCGCTCTATCCCGACACGCTGCTCGCTTCGGTTCTGATGGCTTCAACGTATCCGCTCGAAGTGGTGCAAGCGGACCGCTGGGCTAGCGCGAACAAGGGCCTCAAGGGCGAGAAGCTGAAGGCCGAAACCGACAAGCAGCCCTGGGACGACAGCATAAAACAGCTTGCCGCCACGCCCAGCGTGCTCAACATGATGAGCACCCAGCTCGAATGGACGCAAAAGCTCGGTGATGCGGTGCTGGCCCAACAGGCCGATGTGATGGATGCGGTGCAGCGACTGCGTTCAAAAGCCCATGCGGAGAAGAAGCTGACCACCACCAAGGAGCAGAAGGTCTCGGTGGCCTCGGCGAACAACAAGCAGACGATCGCAATCGAGCCTACCGATCCCAACACGATCTACGTGCCCTATTACAATCCGTCCGTGGTCTATGGCGCGTGGCCGTATCCGACCAATCCGCCGTACTACTGGCCGCCGGTGCCGGGCTACTACGCCGGTGCTGCGATCGCGACCGGCCTTGCGTTTGGCGCAGGCATCGCCGTCGGCGCCTGGGCCGCCAACAACAATTTCTGGGGCGGCGGCATTGGCTGGGGCAACAACAACATCATTGCCAACCGCACGACCAACATCAACGTCGATAGGAATTGGACACACAATTCCGACCATAGGCATGGCGTGCGCTACAACAACGCGAATGTGCAGCAAAAGTTTGCCAACCGCGATCCGCGCGGCAATGCGCAACAGCGGATGGATTTCCGCGGCCGCAACGGCGAGCAGGTCATTAAGCCCGGGGACCGCGGTGACCGTCCTGGCGCCGGGGGTCGCGGCCCTGGCGACCGCCCGGGCGCAGGAGATCGTCGGCCCAGCGACGGTCCTGGCGCTGGAAAAGGTGATCGGCCAGCGACGGGGAAAGGCGACCGTCCCGGCGCCGGCAAAGGTGACCGTCCTGCTGCCGGTAAAGGCGCCAATCGCCCGAACGCCGGTGACCGCGGCGGCCAGAGGCCGGGCGGCGGCGCGCGGCCAGCCGGCCGGGAAAACGGGTTGAGCAATCTCAACCACGGCCGTTCGGCATTCGCCCATGCTGATCGTGGGCGCGGCAGCCTCGGCGGACATCCAGGGGGCGGGGCTCGCATGGGTGGGCCGCCCGGTGGTGGCTTCCGTGGTGGTGGGCATGTCGGCGGCGGTCGCGCGGGCGGCAGGCGCTCGGATGTGAGGTTGAAGCACGACGTTGCGTTGCTCGGAACGCTCGACAACGGTCTGGGCTTCTATCGCTTTGTCTACAACGGCGGCGACAAAGCCTACGTCGGCGTGATGGCGCAGGAGGTGCAGAGGGTCATGCCAGGCGTGGTCGTGCGTGGTGAGGATGGCTACCTGCGCGTCCGCTACGACAGGCTTGGCCTGAAATTCGAGACCTACGATCGCTGGGTTTCCTCGGGTGCGCGCATTCCGGCCGTAGCGGCCGGCAGCGCGAAGTGATGGAGGCAGCGATGATGCAAAGACTCTGCTCCTGGGCGATTGCAATCGGTGTCGTCGCGGCCGGCATTCGTTTCACCGGCCGGCGCACAGCAAGCTTTCAAGTCGGCGGATGAAGCCGCCAATGCCTTGATTGCCGCGGTTCGCGCCGGCGACGCCAAGGCGATCGCCCAAGTGCTCGGCCCAGACGCCAGCGAGATCACGTCGTCGGGCGACAAAGTACAGGACGACAACACGCGCAAAGAGCTGCTTGCGGCGTATGACGCCAAGCATTCGCTGACGAAGGACGCCGCGGGACGAACCTTTCTCACCGTGGGACCGGACGACTTCCCGATCGCGATTCCGATCGTGGAGAAGGACGGCGCCTGGCGATTCGATGCGGTGGCCGGGCGCGAGGAAATCCTCTATCGGCGCATTGGCCGCAACGAACTGGCTGCCATTCAGACCTGCCTCGCTTATGTCGATGCGCAGAACGACTACGCCGAGATGGCGCCCAACGGCGGTGTTGGCGTTTACGCACAGCGCATCGTCAGCCGCCTCGGCAAGAAAGATGGGCTCTACTGGCCGGCCGCGCAGGGTGAGCCGGAAAGCCCGCTCGGCGAGGCCGTCGCGGCAGCGACCTCTCGCGGCTATCGCGTCAGCGGCGCTCGGGCGCCATTCCATGGTTATTATTTCAGGGTATTGACGCGGCAGGGACCGACTGCGTCTGGTGGCGCGATCAACTATGTCGCTAAAGGCAAGATGATCGGCGGCTTCGCACTGGTCGCCTATCCGGCACAGTACGGCAACTCCGGCGTTATGACGCTCCTAGTCAATCACAGGGGCGACGTGTTCCAGAAAGACCTCGGCAGGCGCACCGGCCAGATAGCCGGGCTGATGTCTACATTTAATCCGGACCGGACCTGGACTAAGGTGGCCGACACACAAGCTCAAAAGTGAGCAGCGCCGGAACTTTATGAAGGCCCCGGTCCTGCGATTGACTTGGATCAAAATTTTAGGCGCGGCCCTCGACTATCTAAATGCGCCCAAGGCGGCGAACACCAAAACGACCCAGCGTGGTCCAACCCGGATGTCGGACCACCAGCGCTTTCGGTTATTCGGCATTCGTGAGCCTTCCTAGCTCAGCGCACTTCGTCGCGTGGCGTCAGGCGTGCCACAATGCTTGTGCTCAATACCACCGAGCGCAAACGTTCCCTGCACCCCACACCTGCGGACTTGTCTGCGGACTTGGCGCTTGGTGGTTCTGGCCACGCAAACACCACCAACTCGTGTCCTGCCAACTCCGCATCCGAGAGCGACCTGTGTGGCAATGGCGTCCGTCTGATAAAGCGGCGCTGGCGAGATAGCTTGCGCCGAGGTCGCGAAAGCTAAGGCGAAGGCAGAAACAGCGATCAACCGGATCATTTGTTTTCTCCATGTTAGCTTCGAGACCAACATGACTTGTTTCGCTCGGCAGACTTTGACTCAGATCAAACGCGGGATCACCACAGGCGCAAAGATGTAGCCAAGCGACGGCCAACTAACCATCCACCCTATCGCTATCAAGTTCGGCACCTAGATCCGCATTTGTGTCCTCACCATTGCCTCGCGGTTCGCCATGAAGGCAGGGTCTACTCGACCAAATTGTTGCAACGTCGATGTTGCCGCGTGTCGCTTTCCGGGGCCCGGATGGGGGCGGGCCGGTGGCGTGATCGTCACCAATACCTAGCCGGACGCTGCAAAAAGAATTGGCAGCACTGCTCACGGAACGGTCAGGGTTGCCTTCGGCAACGATTTGTATCGGAAAGTGTATGCAACTTCAGAGCTCTGGCCCTGGCACGCTTGATGCATCGAAATTCCATGGAGGACCGGCATTCGGTCGTTTTTCGGGAGGCTGCAATGAAGCGTCGAGAATTCCTCAAGAGCACTGCAGCGGCAGCTGGCGCCGCGACATTCGGAATGCCCTACGTAGCACGTGGTCAGGGGCTGGAAACGGTCAACGTCGGCCATTTGGTCGGCATCTGCATGTCGCCGTTGTTCTACGCGAAGGCCACCGAAATCTTCAAAGAGGAGGGCCTCGACGTCCAGATGAAGTTCATGCCGAACCCGGGCGACGCGCTCACTGCGCTCAACAGCGGCGCCATGGACATCATCCACAACCCGTTCACCAATGCTTTCGTCGCGGCGGGGCAGGGTGCGCCAGTAAGGATCATCGCCGGGAGCGGTGCAGGCGGCTTGTTCCTGGTCGCGCAGAAGGAAACCGGCATCAAGAGCATGGACGATCTCGCCAAGGCTAAAGGCAAGGGGCTGAAGATCGGCACCGTTCGCTTCAACACCTTCGAGCTGACGCTTTATCGCGCGCTGGCGAAGTCCGGCGTCGCCTACAGCGACTACAATATCGTCTGGTTCAACGACACACTCGCGCTGGCGGCAGCGTTCGAGTCCAAGAACCTCGACCTCGCCACCCACGTCGAGCCTTTTGCCACCCGGTTGATCGACCAGCTCGGCGGCGTTCCGATCTACAGCAGCCTCGACGCTTGGGGGCCGCACGGCCCGGATTGCGTGACCAACACCACGGCGAAGTACCTCGAAGCCAAGCCGGCGACGATTAAGAAGTATCTCAAGGCTCTCCTGCGCGCCGACGCGACGATCAAGGCCGATATCCCAAAGGCGATCGACGTCCTCGACGCTGCGAAGTTCTACCGTGTCAACAAGCAGGTCCTGACATCCGCGCTGCCGCGGCAGATGCCGCAGGTCGACATCACCAAGGGCGGGGACAAGGGCATGGAGATCGCGGTCGCCGACATGGTGCAACTCGGTTACCTCAAGTCGCCACCGCCGATTATCGACACCAAGCTGCTGAAGGAAGTGCTTGGGTGAGCGATCGTACTGAAGCGCTGGATGGCGCCGGCGCTCCCGTTGCGGAAGCGCCGGCGAAACGCGTGGTGCCGTCCTGGGCATGGGTCCTTTTCAAGGGACTTGTGCCTTGGGCGGTTGTCATCACGATCTGGGAACTTGCGGCGGCCAGCGGTTGGAGCGGCTCGGTTCTGTTCCCGCCGCCCTCGGCGTTCCTCAGTTATGCCATCGAGAGCGATTTCCGCGTCGGTTTCGGCGGCGACGCCATGCCGATCCCGATCGCCATTCTGGTGAGCGCGTTGCGCGTGCTCGCCGGGCTCGCCATCGGCTTTGCCGCAGCTCTCGCCACCGGCATCCTGATTTCGGCGTCCGGCTCGTTTTCCGACATGATCTTGCCGCTGGTGCGCGGGCTTGCGCCGATCGCGCCGATCGCTTGGATACCGCTCGGCATCGTGCTGTTCGGAATCGGAAACCCGACCGCCGTGTTCGTCGTGTTCATGGGCGTTTATTTCATTCTGACGATCTCGACGGTGGCGGCAGTCAAGGCGGTCGATCAACGGCTGATCAAGACCGCACGCAGCTTCGGCGCTTCCAAGGGGCAGGTATGGACGCGCGTGATCTTCCCGGCC
>Ga0190274_10001140_pt1 | contig 15646 bp, 12 predicted proteins | sample Popmic531T_FD_133002 | JGI IMG/M metagenome (GOLD analysis project Ga0190274, IMG submission 133002) | Populus adjacent soil microbial communities from riparian zone of Yellowstone River, Montana, USA - 531 T | ecosystem: Environmental > Terrestrial > Soil > Riparian zone | place: USA: Montana...
GATCTTCGCGCGCAGCGCCTTCGCCTGCGCGAGCCAGTCCTTTTCCTTGCGCCGGTAGTACGACGGCGCCGCGCGTTCGCGCTTCGCGATGTCGTCGAGCACCTTGCGCGCGTCGACGAAGCGCTCGCGCTTCGCCAGCAGCTCGGCATAACGTACGCGCGCTTCCTCGCCCGGGTAGCTCGTCGCGAGCGCCTCGTATTCGTGCAGCGCCGCGTCGTGTTCGCCGAGCTGCTCCAGTGCGCACGCGTACAGCAGGTGGCCGTCGACCGAGCGGAACGAAGGATTCGCGGCGATCAGCGCGTCGAGCGTCGCGCGCGTCGCGGCCGCGTCGCCGCGCGCGAACTGCGCCTGTGCCAGCCCCAGCAGGATGTCGGGATCGCTCGCATGCGGACCCTTGCGCGCGCTCTCGAACAGCGCCTCCGCCTGTGGCGCGTCGCCGAGCTCCAGTGCCTCGCGCGCGAGACGCAAACGGTTTTCCACCGTATCGGCCACATCGAGCTGCGCCGCGATGCGGCGACGGTCGCGTTCCGGATCGATCGACTTCACCACGGAGCGGGCGGCGCGCCGCGCACGCGGGTCGTTGCGCAGGTCCGGGATCACCTGCGTGAGGATGTAGACCGCCGAGCCGAGATAGGACCCGACGAGGATGATCCACAGCCACCAGTAGGGGCGGCCCGTGCGCACCATGTGCACGAGGCAGATGAACTGCAGGACGACGGAACCGATGATCAACAGTGGCATGGCGCGCGCACGCGATGCGAGGACGCGCGCACCTTAGCGCAGGAACGGCGAAGTCCGCGACGGCACCGGGCCGTCGCGGACATTTCAGGCGCAGCGAGTGCGGATCAGCGACCGAATTTCGGCGGGTCGCCGCTGAAGCGCTTGGCCTCGGCACCTTCGATCGTGCCGATCTGCGCGCTTTCGTGCACGTAGAGCTCGACCTCGTGTTCGAAGCGCAGCGTGCCTTCGACCACGGCGCCGGCCTCGATCACGATGCGCGGAGGACGCTGTTCCTTGCTGCCCCACGAGATGAACGAGTGTGGCTCCTTGACGAGGATGCCACCCTCGACACGCGAGCCGCCGGCGATCCACACGTCGCCCGCGACCGTCTCGATGCCGCCCGCGACGTGCGCGCGCTCCAGGCGGATGCCGCCGTTGACGTTGCTGACCTTGCCGCCGACGTCGGCATCGGTGTCCAGCGTGATGCCGCCGTTCACCGTTTCGATCGTGTCGCGCACGATGCCCTTGGCGCCGACGGTGACGCCGCCGTTCACGGTATCGACCGAGGTGGCCTGCACGCCTTCCTCCAGGTGGATGCCGCCGTTGACCGACTCGACGTCGCCGACCTTCGAGTTCGCGCCGACGTGGACGCCGCCGTTGACCGTTTCGAGCGATCCGGCGGTGGAGCCGGCGTCGATCGAGATGCCGGAATTGACCTTGTCGATGTCGCCGTAGTCGCGCGCGCTCGCGAACGTGGTGGCGGCGGCCAGGGCCGGCAGTGCGAGGGCAATGGCGAAGCGGAGCGTGATGGTGCGCATGGCGTTGGTCTCCCCCGGGGGGCGTCTGGGTACGTGTCGGTTCTGATGCGGGGGGCGCGGCGAGGGTTTAGCGTGACCAATGGCCTACCAGTACCATTCCAGCCTCCCGAGACCAGCGCGCCCCGACACCGTGACTCGACCGAAGCCGATCCTGCTCCTCATCCTCGATGGCTGGGGCCATCGCGAGTCGCCCGAGCACAACGCGATTGCGCAGGCGCGCTGCCCGAACTGGCAACGCCTGCTCGTGGAGAGCCCGCACACGCTGGTCGCGACGCACGGGCTGCGCGTGGGCCTGCCCGACGACCAGATGGGCAACTCCGAGGTCGGGCACATGAACATCGGCGCGGGCCGCGTCGTGTTCCAGGACCTCACGCGCATCGACGAGGCGGTCCGCGACGGGTCGTTCGCACGCAACCCGGCGCTGGTGGGCGCGATCGATGTGGCGAAATCGCATGGCCGCACGTTGCACGTGTTCGGCCTGCTGTCGCCCGGCGGCGTGCATGCGAGCGAAGACCACGTGTTCGCGTTCCTCGACGCCGCGCTTGCGCGCGGTGCGCCCGACGTCGCCGTGCATGCGTTCCTCGACGGGCGCGACACGCCGCCGCAGAGCGCCGAACCGAGCCTCGCGCGTCTGGTCGCGTACTGCGCCGCGAACCCGCGCTGCCGCGTCGCCACGGTCGGCGGCCGCTATTTCGCGATGGATCGCGACAAGCGCTGGGAGCGCGTCGAGCCCGCGTACCGCGCGATCACCGATGCGCAGGCCGAGCATCGCGCGCCCGACGCGCTCGCGGCGCTGCGCGAAGCCTATGCGCGCGGCGAAACCGACGAGTTCGTGCGCCCGACGGTCATTGCGGGACACGCGCCGATGGCCGATGGCGATGCCGTCGTGTACATGAATTTCCGCGCCGATCGCGCGCGCCAGCTCACGCAGGCGTTCGTCGATACCGCGTTCGCGGGCTTCACGCGCCCGCGCGCGATCGCGCTGTCCGCGTACGTGACGCTCACCGAATACGCGAAATCGCTGCCCGTGACGGCCGTCGCGTACGCGCCGCAGAGCATGGCCAACACGCTGCCGGAATATCTCGCGACGCTGGGGTTGAAGCAGCTGCGCATCGCCGAGACCGAGAAATACGCGCACGTCACGTTCTTCTTCAACGGCGGCCGCGAGCAGCCGTTCGCGGGCGAGGATCGCGTGCTCGTGCCGTCACCGAAGGTCGCGACCTACGACCTCAAGCCCGAGATGAGCTGTCCCGAGGTCACCGAGAAGCTGTGCGCCGCGATCCGCGCGCGCGAGCACGACGTGATCGTCTGCAACCTCGCGAACGCCGACATGGTCGGCCACACCGGTGTGTTCGCGGCGGCAGTGAAGGCCGCGGAAACCATCGACTGGGCGCTCGGCGAGATCGACGCGGCGCTGCGCGACGCGGGCGGCGAGATGCTCGTGACCGCCGACCACGGCAATCTCGAGATGATGCACGACGACGCCACCGGCCAGGCGCACACGGCGCACACGCTCGGCCCCGTGCCGCTGCTGTACCGCGGCCGCCGCGCGACGCTCGCGACGGGCGGCGCATTGAGCGACCTCGCACCCACCGTTCTCGCGCTCATGGGCCTGCCGCAGCCGCCCGAGATGACCGGGCGGAACCTCGTCATCCTCGGGTGAGTCGCTGGCGCGCCGGCGCAGCCCTGCTGGCGCTGCTCGCCGCGGAGCTGGCGTCCGCCCAGGAATCCGCGCCGCGCGAGGTGCAGGAAGCCGAGGCGAAGCAGAAGCTCGAGGCGGTGCGCGATGCACAGCGCACCGTGGCGCTCGAGCGCGACGCGACGCAGGCTGCGCGCGGCACGTTGCTCGCGGCGCTGCGCGAGGAAGAGCTGCGCGTCGCGGCGGCCGTGCGTGCACTGCGCGACAGCGAGGCAGAGCTCGTGCAGCGCGAGCAGGGCCTGGCCGACCTCGATGTGCGTGAGCAGGGGATCGCCGCGCGCCTGCAGGCGCAACGCGCCGAGATCGCCGCGCTGCTGCGCTCGGCCTATGCGCTTGGCCGCCACGACACGCTGCGCATCGTGTTCGCGCCCGAGCGCGTGGGACGGATCGCGCGTGCGCTCGCCTACCACCGTTATCTCGAGCGCGCGCGCCGCACGCGCATCGAAGCGTTGCTCGCGGACCTGCACGACCTCGCCACGGTGCGCAGCGAACAGCTGGTCGCGCGCGACCGCGTCGCGGCCGCGCGCGCCGCGCAGCAACTGGCGTTGTCCGGTGTGGCGGCGGCACGCGCGCAGCGCGAGGCCGTGCTCGGCGAGCTCGATTCGCGGCTGACCGAACAGAAAGTACGGCTCACCTCGCTGGTGCGCGACGAGAGCGACCTGCGCGGCCTGCTCGAGCGCCTGCGCGACGCGATCGCCGACATCCCGAAGGTGCTCGCGGGCGCGGAACCGCTCAGCGCGCTGCGCGGGCGCATGGCCTGGCCGGTCGACGGCCGCATCGTCGCGGGCTTCGGCAGCACCGGCAGCAACGGCCGCGCGAGCACCGGCGTGCTGATCGGCGCGACCGCCGGCAGCGAAGTGCACGCGGTCGGCCACGGGCGCGTGGCCTACGCCGACTGGCTCAAGGGCTATGGCCTGCTGGCCATCGTCGACCACGGCGACGGGTATCTCTCGCTCTACGCCCACAACGAATCGCTGTTGCGGGACGTCGGCGACTGGGTCGACGCGGGCGACGCGCTCGCCACCGTGGGCGCGAGCGGCGGGTCGGGCGACCCGGCGCTCTACTTCGAGCTGCGCCAGGCCGGCCGGCCGCTGGACCCCGCCGGCTGGCTCAAGGCGAAACGGCGCTGAGCGGCGGCGCGCGGGCGACGGACGCGCAGGCCCCGCATCCCGAAACCTCTGAACCAGTCCCCGCACGCCGCGTTGCCGTCCGTGCGCGTTCGCAACAAGGCGGGCGCCGCAGGACAGTGGTCATTCCACGGCCAAGGCGTCCAACGCAGTTGCGGGCGCGCACGGACAGCAACCCCGGGGAACCTCTGAACCAGTCCCCGCGCGTCGCGTTGCTGTCGTGCGCGTTCGCAACAAGGCGGGCGCCGCAGGGCGTGGTGGTTCCACGGTCAAGGCGCCCAACGCAGGTGCGGGCGCGCACGGCAGCAACCCTTCGGGCCGGGTTTGTTTGGCCGTCCAGCGTCGTTGAGCGTCTTGGGCATGGAACCACCATGCCCGGCGACGCTCGCCTCGCTGGCCAGCCAAACAAATCCCGGCGCGGCGTGCGGGGACTGGTTCAGAGGTTCCTTAGCCGGGCGCTGCCCGGCAAGACCGCCATCGCACGCGCGATCGCCCATGCGCTGCTGCTCGGCGCGTTCCTGCCGTTCGCGGCGAGCGCCGAGCCGGCCGATTCGCCCGAGGACGAGGCGAAGATCGAACAGGCGAAAGCCGAGACCGCGGAAGCCGAGTCGCAGGGCAAGCCCGCGCAGCTCGATGAAGTCGTGGTGTCCGCGCGCAAACGCGAGGAGCTCATCACCGACATTCCGGTATCCGTGTCGTCCGTGAGCGCGGGCACGATGGACCGCCAGGGCCTGCGTTCGGTCGCCGACATCGCGAAGTACGTGCCCGGCCTCAACATCAATTCCGATTCCATCTCGCGCGCGTTCGTGTCGATCCGCGGCATCGGAACCGCGCTGCAGGCCGGCGTGCAGCCGGGCGTCGGCGTGTTCCAGGACGGCATCTACGTGCGTGAGACGTCCTACATCAACAACCCGCTGCTCGACATCGACCACATCGAAGTGCTGCGCGGCCCGCAGGGCACGCTGTACGGCAAGAACACGCTGGGTGGCGCGATCAACATCATCACGCGCCAGCCGACCGACGAGTTCGGCGGTCGCGTCTACGGCAACTACAGCGAAGGCGACGACAACGCCGAGTTCGGCGGCAGCGTCGGTGGCGGCATCAGCGACTCGTTCCGCGCGCGCATCTCGTTCGCGACGCGCGATGGCGACGGTTGGTACGATAACGAGCTCACGGGCGACGATGCCGGCGAGTTCTCCAGCGACCAGGCGAACCTCGCGACGGTGTGGGACATCAGCGAGACGGCGCAGCTCACGGGCAATGTGTATTACCTGAACTTCGAGGGGCCCGGCACCGCATACAGCGCGGTGAACAGCGAGACCGACTATCGCTACAACCTGCAGGTGAACGTCTCGCCGCGCCAGGAGTTCGACTACACCGGCGCGAACGTGAAGCTCACGATGCCGATCTTCGGCAACACCGACTTCACTGCGATCGCGGCGTTCGACAGCCGCGAGACGAACGCGGTGGCCGACGGCGACTTCCTGCCGCTCGACATCGTGCGCACGGCGGCCGACGAGGACAACGACACCACCACCGCCGAGCTGCGTTTCGACACGCTGCACTCCGACACGTTCTCGACGCTGTTCGGGCTCTTCGCGAGCCACGAGACCGTCGAGGTCGCCAGCGCGCAGACCGTCGTGCCTGCGGCGCGCACGGTGACGACATTCGCCGACCGCACGGGCGACACGTGGGCGCTGTTCGGCACGGCGATCTGGAAATTCGCGCCGGACTGGGAGTTCACCGCCGGCCTGCGCTACGACGACGAGGACCGCGACCAGGACCTGGCGCTGGTGTCGTCCGCTGCACCGGGCACGACCGTGCCGCTGCCGAGCCAGTCGATCGGCTCCGAGGAATGGCAGCCGCGCGTATCGCTCACGCACTTCTTCCCGGACACCGGCTGGATGATGTACGGCTCGGTCGCACGCGGCTATCGCGGCGGCGGCTTCAACTCCACGAGCGCACCGCCGCAGTTCCTCACCTATGACGGCGACTCGGTCTGGACCTACGAGCTCGGCGGCAAGTTCGCATCGCTGGATGGGCGCACGCAGTTCACGACCGCGCTGTTCTACAACGACTACAGCGATTTCATCGGCCAAAACGCGCTCGCGCAGGGCCCGGGCGGTGGACTGGTGTCGGTGGACCTCAACCTCGGCGACGTCGAGTCGTACGGTGTCGAGGCTGAAGTCATCCACCAGATGTCGGACAACTGGACGTTGTCGGGCAATGCCGCGTGGGTGCATGCGCGCATCACCGACCAGAGCGGCTGGATCGAGCTCGTCGGCCGCCCGCTGCCGAGCGATCGCCTGCTGTTCCAGCCCGACCACACGTATGGCGTCGCGTCCGACGTGCGCTGGCCGGTGGGCGAGGGCAGCATCGACTGGAATATCAACGCCCAGTACAAGGGCACGCGCCCGGCGTCGACGTTCGCCTCCGAGGCGACGATCCTCGAAAGCTACACGCTCGTGAACACGTCGCTCACGTGGCGCCACAAGGACCTGTCGGTCGGCGTGTACGCCAACAACCTGTTCGACACGGAATACTTCGAGTCCTACATCGACGGCTCGCTGCTCGCGTCGCTCGGCCTGCTCGACCAGAACCTCGGCCTGCTCGGCAACGGGCGCAACGCCGGCATTCGCCTCGAGTATCGGTTCTAGTCGTGGTTGATTCGGCCGATACGGCCTTCGGGCGCCAGGTGATCGCAAAGGTCGCCTGGCGGCTGGTGCCGTTCCTCGGCCTGCTGTACTTCTTCGCGTTCCTCGATCGCGTCAACGTCGGCTTCGCGGCGTTGACGATGAACGCCGACATCGGCTTGTCGGCGACTGCATACGGCATCGGCGCCGGCATCTTCTTCATCGGCTACGTGTTGTTCGAGGTGCCGAGCAACCTGCTGCTCGAGAAGTTCGGCCCGCGCATCTGGATCGCGCGCATCATGATCACCTGGGGCCTGTGCTCGGGTGCCATGGCGTTCGTGCACGGCGCGACCGGCTTCTACATCGTGCGCGTGCTGCTCGGCTTCGCCGAAGCGGGCTTCTTCCCCGGCATCATCTATTACCTCGGCTGCTGGTTCCCGGCGCAGCACCGCGCGCGCATCATCGCGTTGTTCCTGCTGGCGCTGCCGCTCTCGAGCGTGATCGGCGCGCCGATCTCCACGTCGCTGCTGTCGGTGAACTGGTACGGCATCGCCGGCTGGCGCTGGATGTTCGCGCTCGAGGCACTGCCGACGATCGTGCTGGGTGTCGTCGTGCTGCGCTGGCTCACCGACCGACCGGCGCAGGCGACGTGGCTCGCACCCGACGAAAAGGCGTGGCTCGTCGCGGCCTGCGATTCCGGGCCGCACACCTCGCACGGCGATGCATTGCGCACCGTGCTCGCGGCACCGCGCGCGTGGCTGCAGGGGCTCGTGTACTTCGGCCTCGTCGTGGGCGTCTACGGCTTCGGCTTCTGGCTGCCGCAGCTCCTCGCGACGTTCGGCAAGCGCACGCCGTTCGAAGTCGGCCTGCTCACGATGATTCCGTACGCCGCGACGTGCGTAGCGATGGTGATCTGGGGTCGCCACTCGGACGCGACGGGCGAGCGGACCTGGCACGTGATCGTGCCCGCACTGCTCGGCGCCGTCGCGTTGCAGGCGAGCAGCATGCTGCTCGGCTCACCCGCGCTCGCGCTCGCATCGCTCACGTTCGCCGCGATCGGCCTGTACAGCGGCCTGTCTTCGTTCTGGGCACAGGCCGCACCGGGGCTGCGCGGCGCCGCGGCGGCCGGCACCATTGCGCTCGTCAATTCACTCGGCAACCTCGGCGGTTTCCTCGGCCCTGCGTTGATCGGCATGGCGAAGGAACGCACGGGCGGCTACGCGGCGAGCCTGATGCTCGTCTCGGCGTTCCTCGTACTGGCGGCGGCGGGGATGCTTGCGGTGCGCGCGCTCGATGCGCGCGCAACGAGCCGTCAACGCCGGGCCTGACGGTTCACTCGCCCGGCTTCAGCAAGTCCTCGATCGCCTCGCGCGGGGAAACACTGCTGTAGCCCTCGACGATGCGCGGATCCATGATGCTTCCGCCGCAGAGCCAGACCTCCTCCTGGGAAGCATCCTGCGCCAGCTTTTCCAGTCGCTGGCGCTGCGCCGTGTCGACCTCGCGGCCACGGAGCAGCCGCGCCGCGACCATCGCCGGCACTTCACTCGTGCGCGCGTCGGCGAGCACGTCGATCAGGCGGTTGGTCGAGTCGTCGCGCGCAGCGAGCGCGCGCACGGCGGAAACCTGGGCGTGCCAGTCCTTTGCCACGAGGAACCGCTCCAGGTCCACGGCCGGTCCGAGCGTGGCGTCCGAGGCAAGCACTTCCAGCGCAGCCGTCTGGCGGAAGAAGCCGACCGCATCTGCCGGATCGCCCTCGCCGCCGAAGAATTCCGGCTCGCGCGCGAGTTCCTCGCGGATCATGGCTTCGAGCGACGGCTGCGCCGAGCGGTCGCCGTGCAGCAGTGCGAACCACGCTGTGTGCACCCGCTCGTAGAATTCCGGCGTGTACAGGCCGCCGGCGCAACTCGTGCGGAAGCTGCCGACCACGAATCTGCCGTCCTCGCCGTAGAACGAATCGATGCTCGAGGTTGGCGTACGCACGCGCCATTTGCCGTCGTCGTCGCGCTCGAGCCACGCATAGACGCGCGAGCCCGGCTCCAGGCCGGCTTCATCGTCGAATCCCACGACGTCGACGCGCTTGCCGGGATCATCGCCGGCGAGCACGCGCTCGACCTTGAGGCGGTTCGCATGTCGCGCGTCGAGCGTGCCGGCGACGAACGTGTCGGCCGTCGACACCACATCGGAGTCAAAGGGCTCCAGCCAGGTGTTCGCAAGCGTCGGCGCGGCGAGTGCCAGCAGCGCGGTTGCAACGATCAAGCGCATGGAATGTCTCCGGGTCGTTCCATGCGATCTTGCCGCAAATGGCGGGCCGCCAGAAGGGCGGTCAGGGCACCGCCGCGAGGAACAACCACGCAAAGAACACCAGCAGGTGCACGGCGCCCTGCATCATGTTCGTGCGCCCCGAGCCGATGCCGATCGTGCCGACGATAGCGGTCAGTGCGAGCAGCACGATGTCCTTGGCGTCGAGGCCGAGCCGCAGCGGCATGCCGATCCACATCGCGACGACGACGACGAGCGGGATGGTGAGGCCGATGCTCGCGAGCGCCGAGCCGATGGCGAGGTTCATGCTCGTCTGCAGCCGATCGGCGAGCGCGGCGCGAATCGCGGCCACGGTTTCCGGCAACAACACGACGAGCGCAATGACGACGCCGACGAGTGTGGTGGGCAATCCGGCGTCGCGGACTGCGGCTTCGGCAATCGGCGACAACGCCTTGGCCAACCCGACGACCGCGGCCAGCGCGACGAGCAGCAGTGCGAAGCTGGCCCACGTACGGCCCGTGCCCGGCTTCGGCGCGTGGATTTCCTCGTCGCCCGGATCGGCCGGCGGCAGGAAGTAGTCGCGGTTGCGCACGGTCTGGAAGAACACGAATACGAGCCACAACACCAGCGAGCTCACGGCCACGAACACGAGCTGCGGCACGTTGTAGAGGGGGCCGGGCGCGCTCGTGGTGAAACCCGGGAGCACGAGCACGAGCGTCGCGAGCGTCACGAGTGCCGCGAAGGCCGGGCCCACGCCCTCGATGCGGAACGACTGCTCCTGGTGGCGCAGCGCGCCCACCAGGATGCAGAGCCCGACGACGCCGTTGCTGATGATCATCACGGTCGCGAAGACCGTGTCGCGCGGCAGCTCCGACTTCGACTCGCCACCCACCAGCATCAGCGATACGAGCAGCGCGAGCTCGATCGCAGTGACCGCAAGCGCGAGCACCAGTGTGCCGAACGGCTCGCCCACCTTGTGGGCCACCACCTCGGCATGGTGCACGGCCGCGATCACGGCGCCGATCAGCAACGCAAAGCTGGTCCAGGACAACATGGCGGTTGGAGCCACTGCCATCGACACGCCGAGCATGGCGAGCGCGGCGAGTGGTACGGCGATGGGCCAGTGGCGCATGGCGTTCAGCGTCGTGCCTTCGCCCACGGCGCGAACGCCGGGTCGGACGCGAGCCACTCGTAGCCCTCGAGCTTCACGAGTGCGTCCGGGTCCATCGCCTTCTCGAATCGAGCTTCGACGTCGTCGAGCGTGGCGAGCAGCTTCGGCCCGTCGTGTCCGCGTGCGTAGACCTCGACGAGCGTCCACCAGCCGGGCTCGAAGCCGGGTTCGGTTGTCGTGCCTTCGCGGCAGCTGCGTTCGGCGTCGGCGAAACGCTCGAGCAGCAGGTAGCCGGTGCACTCGAGCTGTCGCGTCGCGCCATCGGTGACCACGGCGCGTTCGAACGCCTGCACCGATGCGACCATGCGCTCGTATTCGCCGGTGTAGAAGTAATGGTCGATCAGCATGAACTGCACGTCGGGGTGGCGTCCGTGCTCGCTGGCGATCAGCGCGAGGTCCTTGCGATAGAGGTCCTCGTCGAACATCGATGCGATGCCGGCGCGTATGCCCGCCCATTGCATGGTCGCCCGGAATTCCGGCGAGAACCTATCGAGCGCGTCGTGCGCGGCGCGGAAATCCTTCCGCTGCAATCCGTCGGTGAGGCTCGACATCGCGGCGAGCGAGGCGTCGTCGGTCGCGGCACGGCCGAACAGCGACGACAGCAGCGACGTGCCGTCGAACAGGCTCGCGGCCAGCAGCCGCATCGTGTCGCTCGTGCGCGCGCATTGCGCGTGCGAGCGCCAGTCGCGGATACGGCCGTCGGGCCCGACCTCGAATTCGAGGTAGTTGTGGCCGTCGGCGCTGCCGGACTCGTCGTAGTGGGAAATGCGCACGATCTGCAATGTTGCGTCGCCGGCCTGCCGCGAGCGCACGAGCGCGATCTTGCTGCGCGCGGGATCGATTCCCTGGATCACGTTTTCGCCCGCGCGGGCGCCGGACTTGCGGAAGCCCTTTTCGAATTCCGCGCGGGTCGCCGCCGGCAGGTCCAGGTCGCCGATGACACGCTCGAGCAGCGCGTCGACGTCGATCAGCGCATTCAGCGCGGCGGCGTCCTGGCGCGACATCGCATCGACGATGCGTTCGCCGGGCGCCGACGCTACTTCGTTGCCCAGCGCCGGCGCAGCAACGAGCAGGAATGCGAGCGGAATTGCGCGAAACAGCATCGTCCACCTATCCGGGTGAGGCATGATCGCCATCGTAACCGCGAAACGCCTGCGCGACGGGCCACCCCCGACTTCCGCCATGGGCCAGCCCCGCCGGCGCCGGTCGACAATCGCCCCGATGCGCGCCGCGCCAGGCGCTGCCATTCGCGAATCGGGAGGAACGCAGCAATGGGTACGACACGTCGCGATCTGTTGAAGTTCGGTGCGCTTGCCGCATCGGCCACGACCTGGCCCGCGCTCGCCGCTTCCGGGGCCACCGCCACGACTGCTGCAACGAAGCCGTTGCGCATCCTGATCCTCGGCGGCACCGGCTTCACCGGCCCGTTCCAGGTGAACTACGCGCTCGCGCGCGGCCACAAGGTGACGCTGTTCAACCGCGGCAAACGGCCGTCGCCCGAATGGCCCGGCGACGTCGAGCAGTTGCTGGGCGACCGCGCGACCGGCGACCTCAAGTCGCTCGAAGGACGCGAGTGGGACGTGTGCATCGACAACCCCACGAGCACGCCGTCGTGGGTGCGTGACGCGGGGCTTGTGCTGCGCGGCCACGTGAAGCACTACCTGTTCATCTCGACCATCTCCGTCTACGCCGACGGCGCGAAGCCCGGCATCACCGAGGACCAGGCGCTCGCCCCGTACAAGGGCAAGGACGCGATGGCCGAGACGCGCGACACGCTGATGGCCGACGTCGAGAACCTGTACGGGCCGCTCAAGGCGCTCAGCGAAGTCGAGGCGAAGAAGCAGTTCGGCGACGCCGTGACCATCGTGCGACCGGGTTACATCGTCGGTCCGCGCGACGAGACCGATCGCTTCACGTACTGGCCGCTGCGCATCGCTGCAGGCGGCGAGGTGCTCGTGCCCGGCGACGGCGCCGATCCGGTGCAGGTGATCGACGCGCGCGACCTCGCCGAATGGATGGTGCGCCTGGCCGAGAACGGCACGGTCGGAACATTCAATGCGGTCGGGCCGGACTATTCACTGAGCACCGACGAGCTGGTGCACGGCTGCCATGCCGTTACGGGTGGACCCGCGGAATTCACGCACGTGCCCGTGACGTTTCTCGAACAGCAGAAGGTCGCGGTCGACGGCGACTTCCCGATCTGGGTTCCGCGCGAAGGCACGGAGTTCTCGGGCTACGGCGGCGTGAGCAATGCGAAGGCCGTGGCGTCGGGACTGACGTTCCGACCGTTCGCGACGACCGTCGCCGACCTGCTCGCATGGTTCCGCAGCCAGCCCGCCGAGCGCCAGGCCACGGTGCGCGCCGGCATGAAGCGCGAGCGCGAGGCGGAGTTGCTCAAGGCGTGGCATTCGCAGTCGAAAGCGTGATCGACCTTGTGGGAGCGGCGTGAGCCGCGAGCTTTCCGGACCGAAAGGATCGCGACTCACGTCGCTCCCACAATAGTCCGTAGTTTTGTAGGAGCGCCCTTCAGGGCGCGACCGATGTCGACAACCCTGCGGTCGCGCCCTGAAGGGCGCTCCTACATTGCGTTCGTTGCACGGGACAAATTGGACAACGCGCGGCGGGTGGCATGGGTCGGGACGTGCGCTTTCGCTACGATGCGCGCTTTCGACCATGGCCCTGTCCAGATGCCCGCACCGATTCGTAGCATCCTCTGTTGCCCGCTGTTCCTGGTTCTCGCGGCTTGCAACGCCGGCTCGGCCAGCGTGAAGGATCGACTCGCCGACGAACGCGCCGCGACGAAGGCGGCATCGGCTGCCGTGCTCGCCGATACGGAAACTTGTTGCACTGGCCTTGAAGAGGCGGCAGCACGGTCACCCGTGCAGACCTTGAGCAAGTTCTCGACGTCCTGGTCGGTGTTCATCGGGCGCGAGGATCTCGTGATGGAGCACGAGGGCACGCGCACGTTCTTCAAGCGCTTCGACATCCCGCAGGTGCGCGACGGCGCCGACATCACCGTGACGCCCGCCGTCGCGAAGAACTATCGGCCGCCTGGCTACACGCGTGGCGGCCTGCTGTGTCCGGCTGTCTACGTCCTCGATGCCGAAGGGCATGAAACGCGGCGCTTCGAGCCGGACGATTCCCCGCGCGGATTCATGGCACAGGATGTCCACTTCCGCGCAGCCGCGAACGAGCGTTCCTTCATTGTCGCCACGACGACGAAGATCACGGAGCACACGCGCCGGAACGACATCGACGAGTTCATGAAGATCGCGCCGAACCCGTCCACGGCGCTGATGCTGGCCGGGGAAGTGCTGTGCAACTGGGAAGGCTTCGTGCTCGTCGGCTACAACGGAAAGCTCGAGCCCGAAGCGCCTGCGGCGTCAGAGTGAAGGCATGACGCGGTAGCGGATGGTCGTGTTCGTGGCGTCGAGGACTTCGATGCGCATGCCATGCACGTCGATCTCGCGCGACGCGCCGAGCTCGAGCTCGAGTGGCTGCGTTGTCGCGGCCTGCTCGCCGACCTGCTCGCGATACACCACTCGCAACGACGTGTCGCTGCGACCGGCATAGAGCAGCTCCGCCAGCCGGCTCCCGGGCCGCGCGACCGTTCGCTCCACGAGCTCGAGCTGGTCGAAATCCTGCTTCAGGGGCAGGGCCTTCGAGATCGTCGCCATGAACCAGCTGCCGTCGGGAGCACGGCAGACGTCCGTCTGGAAAATCGTGCTGCTGCAGCCGCCTGTGTCGCGCGCGAATTCGTGATGCGGGTCGGCACGGGGCCGAAACAATCCGCGCCGTGCGGCTCGTGCACGTAGTAGCCGATGCGTGGGTACTCGCCGGGCAGGACGCTCCACGCGCAGGTCCGCCACGAGCGCTCGCCCTCGGCCTTGTTGAACTGCGTCAGCGCGAGCACCCTGATCGCCGGCGCGATGAATTGCCTGCCCCTTGCGACCAGGACCTCGCCCACGTTGCGTTCCTGCTCCGTGCCTTCCGGAGGCTCGCTCACGGCGACCGCGCGTGCGGCATCATCGGGGCGGACCGGCAGCGTGGTCGCGGCGCAGGCGAGCACGAGCAATGGCAGCAGGAAAGCGGCGCGCGACAGGCCGCTCGGCGGCGATAGCGCGCCCACGAGAGTTGGCAGCCGTGGGTGCCTCGTTCGTAACGTCACACGACGGCTTCCCGCAACCAGCGCAACGCCTCGTCGCGCTCGGTGAACACGCGCACTGGCGTGTTGCGGCCACTCGCGGCGTGTTCGAACGGCAAGGTCGGCAGCATCTGGATGTCGGTGCACAGGACCGCCAGGCGGATGTCGGCCGGCCACAATTGCGGCATCTGCAGGCCGACCAGGATGCGGTCGACGATGTCGATGCGGTCGCCGAGCAGGTGGGTGTCGGCGAGCACGCGCGTCAACCCGCGCCGGTGGCACTCCTCGATCATCGCGCGCGCCTGGGCCAGCACGTCGTTGCGTTGCGAGTAGGGCTGCACGGAGACCAGGAGCACGTCGTCGGGCACGACAGTGGGCTGGGAAATGTTGTCCATTGTGGCAAAGGGTAGCGCAGGCGAAATGGTCCCGGCCGTGCCGAAATGCCTGGGATATCCTCATGTCCCATGGGGGAAACCATCCACTCGCAGCCCGCGCGGCTGGCGCGCCTGCCATGGCGCGTGTACAGCTTCCGGGCGCTCGGCATGGGCCTGGGTGCGCTGCCGGTGCTCGCCGTCATGCGCGAGCTCGGCACGCCGTGGCCGGGCTGGGCCTGGGCGGTATTCGCGTGCTTCGTCTGGCCGCATGTCGCGTTCCTGCTGGCTTCGCGCAGCCGCGATCCGTTCGCGGCCGAGCGCCGGAACCTCATGTTCGATTCGGTGATCGCCGGCACCATGGTGGCGCTGATGCACTTCAACATCCTGCCGTCCGCCGTGCTCGTGAACGTGGCGATCGCCGACAAGATCAATTCCGGCGTGCGCGGCCTGTGGCTGCGTTCGTTGCCGGGCATGCTGCTGGCGCTGCTCGTGACGTGCGCGTTCACCGGATTCGCCACCGACTTCGCGAGCAGCACGACGGTCGTGCTCGCCTGCCTGCCGATCTTCACCATCCACACGTTGGCGGTAGCGGCAAACAGCTACAAGCTGATCCGTCGCGTGCAGCGCCAGAACGCGCAGCTCGACCAGCTGATCCGGACCGACGCGCTCACCGACCTCGATAGCCGCTCGCACTGGCTGGA
>Ga0190274_10001141_pt1 | contig 15645 bp, 11 predicted proteins | sample Popmic531T_FD_133002 | JGI IMG/M metagenome (GOLD analysis project Ga0190274, IMG submission 133002) | Populus adjacent soil microbial communities from riparian zone of Yellowstone River, Montana, USA - 531 T | ecosystem: Environmental > Terrestrial > Soil > Riparian zone | place: USA: Montana...
CAACCCCGAAGCCGAGTGCCTGGATGAAGGCGCTGGTCGCCGACGAGTCCACGATCAGCGTGGTCACGACGACCTACGCCAACCTCGACAACCTGGCGCCGACCTGGCGAGCGCAGGTGCTGCGCCGCTACGAGGGCACCCGCAAGGGACGCCAGGAACTACTCGGCGAGATTCTCACCGATGTCGAGGGCGCGATGTGGAAGCCCGAGATGATCGAGGACTACCGGATCATCCCCGGTGCGCTGGTCTCCGGAGTCCCGCCGTTGGAGCGGATCGTGGTCGGGGCCGACCCGGCAGGCACCGTCTCCCGGCGCAGCGACGAGACCGGCATCATCGTCGCCGGACGCGACGAGGACGGCGACCTGTACGTGCTGGCCGACCACTCCGGGCGCTACTCCCCGCAGGGCTGGGCCACCCAGATCGGCGTGGCCTACGACGGCCACGACGCCGACCGGGCGGTTGTCGAGAAGAACTACGGTGGCGACATGGTCCGCACGACGCTGGCGTCGGTGCGACCAGATATCGCGGTCACCGAGGTGACATCTCGGCGCGGAAAGGCCCTGAGGGCCGACCCCATCGCCGCGCTGTATGAGCAGGGTCGGGTGCACCACGTCGGAGTGTTCAACGAGTTGGAGGACCAGATGACCTCATGGGTGCTGGGCGAGCCGAGCCCGGACCGGCTGGACGCGCTGGTCCACGCGCTGACTCACCTGTCGGTGCGGCGCCAGCCCAGCGAGGTCGCGGTGCCGTCGTCGCTGCCCCGGATTCCGCTGCGATGACGGTGATCGAACAGCCGGGACTGAACACCTACGTCTACTACGGCCTGGCGCTGGTGGCGCTGGTGCTGGCCTCGGGCCGGATCACCCGGCTACTGGTTGCTGATGAGTACCCGCCCTCCATCTGGCTGCGGATCAAGTGGGACACCATCACCAAGGACGGCCCGTGGGCGCTGCTGGCGCACTGCCCGTGGTGCCTCGGCCCGTACATCGTCGGGCTCAACGGACTGTGGGGATACCTGTCCAACCTGCACTGGACGTGGTGGGTGGTCAACGCCTTCTTCGCCCTCGGCTACATCACCTCATGGGTGGTGTTCCACGACGAGGACGGCAGTCCCGACGTGCCGAGTGTCTAACTGATCGGTGACACGTGTCACGACGGCTGTCACACTCTGACCAATACCGGTCAAGAGGAGTGCCGTTCTATGCCGCGCATGTCTGGTCGGACCACGCTCGTTGCTGCCGCTACTCCGACCGTCACGGCTGCGGCCACACGGTACCCGGATCAGGGGGCCAGGCTCCCGGCCACCAACTCCCAGGGGTGGCAGTCCGAAGCCTGGCGCTTCTACGACATCATCGGCGAACTCCGTTACGGGGCAACGTATATCGCCAACGTCATGTCCCGGGCGCGGTTGTATGCGGCCAGCGTGGACCCCGATGGCACCACCCACGTCCTGACCGACGGGCCAGCGGTCTCGGCCATCGCCGCACTGACCGCGCAGCAGTCCGGGCAGGACGCGCTCATCAAGGGCATCGCCATCCACCTGGTCATCGCCGGGGAGTGCTACCTGATCGGCCGCACCGACGAGGCGACCGAGGAGGACATCTGGGCGGTGTTCGGGGTCACCGAGGTCACCCACTCCTCGGAGAAGGTCTGGTGGGTGACCAACGACCGGGGCCAGAAGGAGAAACTGCCGGACGAGGCGGTCATCATCCGGATTTGGCGCCCGCACCCGCGCAACCACACCCAGGCCGACTCTCCCGTTCGGGCGCTCCTGCCGATCCTGAGCGAGATCGAGTACCTGACCCGGCACATCTTCGCCCAGGTCCGCAGCCGGTTGGCCGGGGCCGGAATCTTCGAGGTCCCGCAGGGGATGACCTTCCCGGTCAAGCCCGGCATGGAGGGCCACGGGCAGGCCGACCAGTTCATGGCCATGCTCGGCGAGGAGATGATCCGGCCGATTGGCGACCCGTCCGACCCGGCCTCCCTGGTCCCCATCGTGGTGACCTCACCCGACGACCTGATCGGGAAGATGCAACTGCACACCTTCTGGTCGCCGCTGGACGAGAACGCGGTGACCCTGCGGACCGAGGCCATCCGGCGCCTGGCCCTCGGCATGGACATCCCGCCCGAGGTCATGCTCGGCCAGGGAACGATGAACCACTGGTCCGGCTGGCTCGTTGACGAGTCCAGCGTCAAGGCCCACATCGAGCCGCTGCTGGCGATCATCACCAGCGCGCTGACCGTCAAGTACCTGCGCCCGGTCCTGCACAAGGACGACGTGAGCGTGGTCGCCGACACCAGCCAACTGCGGCTGCGCCCCGACCGGAGTAAGGAGGCCGTCGAGTTGTACGACCGGGGCGAGATCGACGGGCAGGCGCTGCGCCGGGAGACCGGCTTCTCCGAGGACGACAAGCCGTCCGACCCCGAGTTCCGGGACTGGCTGCTGCGCAAGATCGCCGGAGGCAGCGCGACCCCCGAGCAGGTGGCGGCGGCGCTGGCCGCACTCGGTGTGGACCTCGGCGACCCGAACCCGGCCGAGGCCACCAGGGAGGCCCGCCCGGACCGCAGCCTCGACAAGCACCCCAGACGAGACCTGCCCGACACGCTGGCCGCTGCCGGGCAGGTCTTGGTGTTCCGGGCCTTGGAGCGCGCGGGCAACCGGATGCGCTCCATCTACGGCGCCCGGCCCGGGGTACCGGCGTTCGATGTCTACCGGGTGGTGCCGGTCCGCAACGGTGACCTGGACAAGGTCTTGGAGGACGCCTGGGCCTGTCTGCCGCAGGCGCTGGACGGATTCGACTGCGACGTGGCCAAGGTCGAGGTCGCGCTCGACACCTACACCCGTGGGCTCCTGGTCTCCCAGACGGCGCACACCTACGAGGCGGTGCGACGAGCACTGGTCGCGGCATGATCGCCGTCACCGACCTGGCCGCGTTCGCCGTCGCCCGCCGACCGTTGCAGGACCGGGGCGCCGACGCACTACTGGGCTCGGTGCGTTGGGCGCTGCACCGCTACTCCAAGACCCCGAACTGGTCGCGCACCATCGTCAATGCGGCCGAGCGCCAGTTCCGGCGCACCTACCGGACCGAGGCCGGGAAACTGACCAGCAAGCAACTGCGCGAGACGGTCGCCCAGTTCCGCGAGACCCTGCGGATCAACCTCGAACGGACCGAGCCGCCGACCCCCGGGAACTTCGACTCCAAGGCCGAGGCCATCGCCCGCTGGGTGAGCAACGCCGCGATCAACGGCGGCACGATGGCGGCGGGCAACGAGATGCATACCGACCCGGAGCGCCCCAACGTCCTCAAGACCTGGGTGACCATGCACGACGACCGGGTCCGCGACGCGCACCGTCGGATGGACGGCCTCTCGGTGGGTCTGGACCAGACCTTCTCGGTGGACGGCCACCCGATGAAGTACCCCGGCGATCCCATCGCCCCACCCGATCTGACCGTCAACTGCCGTTGTGTCCTGGCGATCAGGACTGCGACCCTGGCTGCGAGCGCCGATGAAGGAGTCACCATGACCGACCTCGTGACACGTGTCACCGATGATCTGGACGAGTTCGAGGATGACCTTGCCGAGGCCCGAGAGGCCGATGCGGTCGAGGTGCCCTGGCACGGCGTGCTCGCTCCCGAGGACGTGCAGAGCGGCGACGGTCGCAAGTTCGGCGCCGACGCGCTGCGCTGGCGCGACCTGCCGCTGCCGCTGTCCTGGCAGAAGGTGACGGCGACCGGCCACGACGGCGCCGTGGTCGTCGGTCGCATTGACGAGGTGTGGCGAGAGGGCAACCTCATCAAGGCGTCCGGGATGTTCCTGACCTCCGACGAGTCCGCCGAGGCCATCGGCCTGATCGCCGAGGGTGGCATCCGGGGCGTCTCGGTCGATGTCGATGACGCGACGATGGAGTTGCAGAACAGCGACGGCACGCCCTACGACATGGAGATGGCCAGCGCCGACAACCTGCCGGTCACGGTGTTCCCGTCCGGGCGCATCTGCGGCGCGACCCTCTGCGCGATCCCGGCCTTCTCCGAGGCGTTCGTCTCCCTCGGCGACTGGGAGGCCCGGGGCGAGATCACCGCTGCGGCCCCCAAGCACGAGGGCTGCGAGTGCTCGTTCAAGGTGGACGAGGGCAAGTGGAACGGCGCCGCCAGCAACTACACCGACGAGCAGTACTACGCGGCGACGATCATCCACCTGGTCACCTCCGGCCCGGACCGGCTCAAGAAGTCCAACAACAAGTTGCCGATCCTCACCCCGAACGGCGTGCTGTCACGCGCCGGGGTGCACGCGGCGGTGAGCCGACTGGGTAGTACCGACGCCCCACCGGAGAAGGTCAGCCAGGCCAAGGCAGCCCTTCGCACCGCGTACCGCGAACTCAAGGAGGAGCCACCCGACACGATCACCGCTAGCGCCGACGAGGACCGTGAGTTTGATGACCTTGGTGACTTCGTCAAGACGGAGGATGGGCCGGGCTGGCTGACCCACCCGGCCGACACCGAGCGGCTGCGCCACTACTGGACCAAGGGTCCGGGCGCGGCCAAGATTCGCTGGGGAACGCCGGGCGACTTCAACCGCTGCCGCAGCCAACTGGCGAAGTACGTCAAGCCCCAGTACCTGTCCGGCTACTGCGCGAACCGTCACTACGACGCCACCGGCTTCTGGCCGGGCGGTGCGCCGAGCGAGGGCGGGCGCCGGGGCAGGCACTCCATCGAGGACCACCTGTCCCCCTCGGTCAGCCTGGTCGCCTCCGCCGTCGATCAGGTGGAGTCCCGGTTCTTTGAGAACCCGGGCTTCGACCGCCCCACGGCGATGACCATTGACGATGACGGGCGTATCTACGGGCACCTGGCTCAATGGGGCACCTGCCACGTCGGGTTCAAGGGCGTCTGTATTGACCCCCCGCGCTCTCCGTCCCAGTATGCGCACTTCCTGACCGGCGCCACCCGCACCGAGCGCGGCGATATCCCGACCGGTCACATCACCCTGGGCAAGGGGCACGCCGAGGATGGCCTGTCCCACGCGGCGGCTCGGGCGCATTACGACGACACCTGCCTGGTGGTCGCCGACATCACCTGCGGCGAGGACGAGGTCGGCATCTGGTTCTCCGGGCTGGTCCGGGACTTCGTGATGACCGACGCCAAGACGCTGCGCGAACTGCGCGCGGCGCCGCTGTCCGGGGACTGGCGCGGCCCGGAGGGACGGCGCGAACTGGTCGCCGCCCTGGGCGTCAACGTGCCCGGTTTCCTGGTCCCCCGCATCGGCATCCGGGACGGGCGCCAGGTCTCCCTGGTCGCGGCCGGGGTGCTCGACCGGAACGCCCAGCACGTGGTCTCCGGGCTCGACATCGGCGCTGCGGTCATGGCGGCGGTGGACGAGATCGAGGCGCGCAAGGCCCGCAAGGACATGGCCGACCTGGCTCGTAGTCTGGGCCGTGACCCCCGCAGCCGGATGGCCGCGCTGCGCGATTCGATGAAGGTCTGAGGAGATAGCGATGGCATGTGGAGCATGTGGTCAGACCGAGCAGGCCCAGGAGAAGAAGGTCTGGACGTTCGTCAACGAGAAGGGCGAGCAGAAGGAGTTTCGGACCGAGATCGAGGCCCGGGCCGCGCAGGTCCGCGCCGGGAACACCGGCACCATCAAGTGAAGTGAGGTGGCCCCGGCTAGTGACACGTGTCACCGGCCGGGGCTACTGTTCGACTAGTTCGCGTGCTGGCCCAGCCACCGTGAGTCTCCGAACGCCAAGCGTGGAGCGCCCTTTCTGTTGGCTTCCCTTCCCCGCTATTAGGAGACGAGATGGACTTCTCCATCGTGGTCGATCTGAGCACGTACTCGACTGACGACCTCGCCGCGAAGATCAGCGAGGGCGAGGCGGAACTCGACCGCCTGTTCGCCCTCGACAACCCGACCGAGGACGATGTCCAGGCCGCCACCACTGTTGGCGCTGCGCTCACCTCGCTACGCAATGAGAAGAACACCCGCGAGACCTCGGCCGCCGACCGTGGCGCTCGGATGCAGGCCCTTCGTGAGGCCGCGTCCGTACAGCCCGTCGCCGAGGTGAAGCCGCAGGACGAGGTCGTCCCCGCCCCGCAGGACGCGCCCGAGCCCCAGCCCGAGCCCGTCGCCAAGTCGGAGCCGGTGCTCATCCCGGCCGCCGTCATCCCCGCCCCGGTCAGCACCGTGGCTGCGCTCTCCCAGAGCCCCCGCCCGGTGGTCCCGACCTCCGGTCCGGTGACCATCACCGCCGCCGCCGATGTCACCGGCTTCGCCGCTGGCGCGGCGATGAACGACTGGGACTCGGTCACCGAGGGCTTCCTCAACAAGGCCCGCGCCTTCCCCACCGCCTGGGGCGTCGAGGGCGCGCAGCCGCAGCGCTACCCGGTCAGCCAGTTCCACCTCGACTTCCCCGAGTCGCTGGTCGCCTCCGGCAACCGCGACGCCGACGTGATCGAGTACGCCAGCAAGGAGTCCCGGCTTCCCGGGAACTCCCTGACCGCGTCCGGTGGCTGGTGCGCCCCGTCCGAGACGATCTACGACCTCTGCGGTGGTGGCTCGCTCGATGGCCTGTGGAGCCTGCCCGAGATTCAGGTCAACCGGGGTGGCGTTCGCTACACCGCTGGCCCGGACTTCGCGGCCCTCTACGCGGCGCCGTTCTACCAGACCGAGGCTCAGGCCATCGCCGGTACGGCCAAGACCTGCTACGAGGTCCCCTGTCCGGCCTTCACCGAGGTCCGGCTCGCGGCGGCAGGCATCTGCCTCACCAGCCCGATCCTCACCGAGGTCGGCTACCCCGAACTGGTCGCGGCGTTCATCCGTGAGGCGATGATCGCCCACCAGCACGCGGTCACGGCGAAGTTGCTGACCGACGCCATCGCGGGCGCGACGGCCCTTCCGTTCGGCGCGACGGCCCGCAAGTCCACCGCCGCCGACACCCTCGACATCGTGGAGTTCGTCGCCAACCAGGCGCGGGCCACCTACCGGGTCGCCAACAACGCGACCATCGAGGTCGTTCTCCCGTTCTGGGGCAAGGGCGCCATCCGCTCCGACCTGGCCATGCGAACCGGCGTGGACCTCATCGGCGTCACCGACGCTCAGATCGCCGCGTACTTCTCCGCCCGCAACGTCAACGTCCAGTGGATTTACTCGTACCAGCCGCTCGCCACCGGAGCCACCAACGGCTACCCGGCCACGATGGAGGCCCTGGTCTACCCGGCTGGCACCTACGTCAAGGGCTCGTCCGATGTCATCAGCCTGGACGCGGTCTACGACTCGGCCTCGCTCAAGCAGAACCTCTACACGGCGCTGTTCTACGAGCAGGGCGTGCTGCTGCTCAAGAAGTGCTACACGTCCTACAAGGTGACGATCCCGCTGTGCTCCGCTGGCACCACCGGCATCGCCAACAACGCCGCCTGCCTGACCCTCGTTCCGTAATCGCGTGGGTGGGCCGCCTGAGCCATCGCCGGGCGGTCCACCCAACCAAAACCAAGGAGGTTGAGGCGATGACTGATTACGACGAGCAGCAGGTCCAGCCGGAGCCCGAGGGCGTCCCGGTAGGCGAGTCCACCGAACCCACCGAGCCCGCGTCCGATGAGCCCGCCGAGAGTGACGGCTCGGATGACCCCACCTTCCTCGCGGGCGTCACGGAGGAGAACGCGGTCCTCCTCTTGGCAGCCGCCGAGGAGGAGGGCCTCGACCCCTCGGTGGTGGTCGTGGACTCCACCAGGGGTGGCTTCATTGCCCCCGAGGAAGTCGTGAGCAAGGCCAAGGAGGGCTCCGAGGAGTCCGACGCTGACAGCAACGAGGAGTGACCAGTGGCTGCCGTCTGTTTCCCGCTCGTCCGGGGCCGCGCGATGCGGGTCACGGCGCTGGATGGCTGTGGCCGTCCTAAGAACTCCTCCTGCGCGTCGGTGGTCACCGAGGGCTTCATCTCGGTCGCCTTCACCGCGCAGACCGATACCGGTGAGGACATCACCGTCACCAACGCCTCTGGGAAGGTCTGCGTCCGTGAGGCCGCCTGCCCGACCCTGACCGGCTATTCCCTTGAGATCAGCATGTGCGAGGTCAACCCCGACCTGTACGCGATGCTCACGGGCCAGGCGCCGGTCTACAACGCGACCGGTGACCCGGTCGGCTTCCGGGTCAACAGCGACCGCTCCGCGTGCGACTACGGGTTCGCTCTCGAACTCTGGTCCAACGTGCCGTCGGTGGTCTGCGACACCGGGGGTGCCGGTGGCTCGTTCGGCTACATCCTGGTGCCGTTCGTGCAGGGTGGAACCCTGGGCGACTTCACCATCGAGAACGCGGCGGTCAACTTCACCATCACCGGAGCGCAGACCAAGACCGGCTCCGGCTGGGACGTGGGGCCGTACAACATCCAGGGCTCCCCGGCCGCGCCGCTGGCCACCCCGATCCTCAAGGGCGACCACCTGCACGTCCAGTACACGACCGTCGCTCCGCCCGCTCCCGGATGTTCGTGTGCATCCAAGGGCACCAAGGCGTCCACGGCCAGCGCTGGCGAGCCGGGTACCTGGGGACCGGCCGACACCTACGCGCCGAAGAACCTGGCCGACGCGACCGGCGTCACCGCCACCCCGAACACGGCGTGGACCACGACCCAGTACGTCGTCACGGCGGACGGCGCCCACATCAAGTGGTCCGGCACCGCCTGGGCGACCACCACGGCCGGGACCATGATGGTCCAGGGTCTGACCGTCGAGGGCGACGACGAGGGTGAGCCCGAGGCTCAGCCGCAGGACGCCGAGGCTCCGCAGGACACCGAGCCGCAGCCCGAGCAGCAGCCCGCCCAGTGACACGTGTCACCGACGAAAGGCAGTAGTCAATGGACATGGGAGCAGGCCGCGACCAGGTGACCCTGGCGGCAGAACGGAGCCGGGGCACCAGCGACCTCTTTGTCATCGAGGGCCTGGTCCTGTTCGAGTGGTACGACGAGTTCGGCCGCAAGTTCCACGAGTGCGAGCAGTCGAACCTCATCACCACGGCGGGCGACAACTTCTATGTCTCCCGGGCGGCGGCGCTTACTGGCGTGGTTGCCGCCGCCACCGGGATGAAGTTGGGCACCGGAGGCACGGCGGTCGCCAAGACCGGTGCCGGTGCCGCGCTGGTCACCTACCTGGCCGGGTCGAACAAGGCGTTCGATGCCACCTACCCGCTGGTCTCCACGAACGTGGCGACCTACAAGCGGACCTATGCGGCGGGCGAGGCGACGACGGCCAGCAACATCACCGAGGCCGTCATCGTTAACGACACCATCGGCACCGACGCGACCAGCGCCTCGGCCAACACGATCAGCCGTGTCCTGCTGGCCTCCCCAGCGCCCAAGGCGGCAGGCGACTCCCTCACCGTCACCTGGACCCACACCTTCACGGGGGCCTAGCCGAGCCCCCTCCCGAGAGGGGGTAGCGCGTGACGATCTACAGCCGGAACTGGCAACTCACCGGGCAGAACAAGACCTCCGGCACCGCCCTCGCCGTCTCCACGCTGTCCGGCACCGCGTACCCGCAGGTCGATGACCTGCTGATGGTCGCGTGGGCGTCCGACAACGCCTCGTCCACCACCCCCACGCTGTCCTCGATGACCGTTACCGGGGCCGGGGCCATCGGTGCGGTCACCCAGGCGTCCTCCACCAACGCCTCCGCGACGGCGGCCGGGGACGTGCAGATCGGCTACGCCTGGGCTCGCGTCACGACCGCCTTCACCGCCGCCAGTGTGGTCAACCTGACCCTCTCCACGGCCGTCGCCGCCAAGGCTGCCGTCGCGACAACCTGGTACTCCACGCCCACTGCCATTGACGGCTGGGACGTGACCACCTCCCAGGCCCCCTCATCGGCCACCACCGCCACAGGCGCTGGCTCGCTGGACGCTGGCAACCAGGCAGTCTTTGCCGGTGGTGCCGTCCAGAACACCACCGGGCCGACGTACACAGGCCAGCAGATGGTGTATGTCTCGAACACCACCGGGGGCTCGGCGGCGACGAACGTCCGAGTGCTGCTGGCCCAGACCACCGCCGCCGCCCAGGTCAACATCTCCGCCGCCGAGGCGGTGTTCGCCGTCCGAGTCGCCATCGCCGCCCCGGCCGGTCCGGTGGACCTGTTCAAGACCCCCGCCGACACGGCAGCCGGTGCCGACGACGCCACTTTCGAGTTCCCATCAAAGGACCTGACCGCCACCCCGGCCGACACGGCGGCGGGTTCCGACTCGGCGGTGGACGCCCAGGCCCACGTCCGCACTCCTAGCGACACCGCCGCAGGGGCGGACTCGCACACTCCCATCCAGACCTTCTTGCGGACCCCGGGCGACGCCGCTGCTGGCTCGGACTCGGCCGTCACTGGCCCGGACAGCCGAGTCCGAGTCGAGGCCGATGGAGCCACCGGTTCCGACGAGGCGACCTTCGACTTCACTGGTGGGGCGCAGGACGTGTTCGCCACCCCGGCCGACGTGGCCGGTGGGACCGATGCGCTGACCCTCGACCGGGCCACCTCACCGGCCGATACTGCGGCGGGCTCCGACGCGGTCACCCTGCTGTCGCTCGATGACCGCCAGGCCGCCGACACCGCTGCTGGTTCGGACCAGGCGATCACCGCCAAGGCCATGCCGCGCACCCCTGCCGATACGGCAGCGGGCGCTGACCTGGGTTCGATGATCGCGGACCGGAGCCGCCCGGTCGGCGATACCGCCGCTGGCTCGGACACGGTCAACGTCAGCCAGGCCGGAGCGGCCAACGTCTCGGCCGACGAAACGGCGGTCGGCTCGGACACGGTGACCGTACTGGCGATCCGGGACCGGACCGCCGACGACACCGCAGCGGGCGTGGACAACGCCACCTTCCAGCGCGTCGGGTTCATCGACGCCACCCCCACCGACACCGCTGCCGGGTCCGACGCGGTTACGGTCGTCGCCGACCGCCCCCGAACCGCCAACGACCCGGCAGCGGGCTCCGACACCGCCTCGATCCTCGTGACACGTGTCACCGGTCCTGCGGATACCGCTGCCGGTGCCGACTCCCTTGTCGCGGCGTGGGATCGGGTGCGTACCCCGGCCGACTCGGGGATCGGTACCGAGATGCTCCTGGGCGACCGGACCGTCCTCATCGCCGACAGCGCGGGCGGGACGGACGCGGTCAGCCTGAGCGGCAGCAACCGGGTCCGCACGATTGCCGATACCGCCGACGGCACGGACAGCGTCACCACCCAGAAGGCGGGCGCAGGAGCCACCTCAGCGGCCGATGTGGCGGTCGGCGGTGACCAGGTGACCACCGTCCTGGTTCGGGGCACCAGCGCGGCGGACACGGCGGCCGGTAGCGACGCGGTCACCCGGGCCTGGGACCAGGGTGAGGCGTCCGCCGACGTGGCCACGGCGCAGGATGTGGCGGCCTTCGTCTGGGCCGCGACCCGTCCCTGCGCCGACACCGCTGCCGGGTCCGATCAGGTGGTCGCGGTCTATGACCGAGTCCGGGGCCTATCCGACAGCGCGGCTGGGCAGGACGATGTCCTCAGCGACCTTCGCCCTCCGGTGGACTACGTGGTGCTCATCGAGGACATCGCCGTTGGCACCGACCAGGCAACCGCCCTGATCCACGTAGGAGAACTCATGGACAACTACTGCTGGCCGGTGGACTACTCGTGCTGCCCGGGCTTCGACGCCTACGACAACGCGACGAAACTCCGCTCCATCGCCCTGGCCGGGGCCACGCTGCGGATGCTGACCGCGTTCCGGGTGGGCGGCTGCCCGATCACGGTGCGCCCGTGCCGGACGATCTGCCAGGACGGCTACAACCCGTTCGGGACCAGCGCGTTCTCCCCGCAGAACTGGTCGGGGACCTGGTTCAACTGCACCTGTGGCGGGGACACCTGCGGCTGCGGCGCGCTGTGCCAACTAGAACTGCCGCGCCCGGTCGGGACCGTGGACACGGTCAAGGTGGACGGCGTCGTCCTCGACCCGAACACCTACCGGGTCGATGACGGGAAGTGGCTGGTGCGCACCGACGGTGACTGCTGGCCCGGCTGTCAGGACCTGTCCAAGCCGGACACCGAGGCGGGCACCTTCTCGGTCACCTACCTCAACGCGATCCCGGTGGACCACCTGGGCCAGTACGCGGCCGGAGTGCTGGCCTGCGAGTACGCCAAGGCGTGCGCCGGGATCAAGTGCCGCCTGCCGTCCGGGGTCACCAGCATCACCCGGCAGGGCATCTCGATGGAACTGGTGACCGGGCTGTTCCCGGGCGGCAAGACCGGGATTCAGGAGGTGGACGTGTGGGTGCAGATGTACAACCCCAACGCACTGACCACGCTGCCGACGGTGTGGTCGCCGAACCAGGGCGGCAAGGCTCGTACCACCACGTCGCTGCCCGCCTTCTAGTGACACGTGTCACTGCCACTGCCATGCTCGACAGGTCCGATCCCTACGGAGGTACGTGATGGTCCAACTGCCCTCGCCGGGTGAGACCCCGTGGGATGTGGAACTGAACGCGGCGATCAACGGGATAGATGCCGACCTCCAAGCCACCAAGACCGAGATCGACTACCGGCTGGACACATTCGACGTTGAGAGCGCCGCTGCGAACGCGCTCCTCGGCAACACGTTCGGCATTGACGAGGGCGAGATCGCCAGCCCGTGGACGCTGGGCGCGAAGATGGCCCAGGAGTGGTGGACGCTGGCGAACTTCCAGACCGGTGGCGGCTACAACTCGACCAACCTGGCTCCCTCGCTGACCGGCAACGGCACCAGCCAGATGCTTCGCACCCGTCCGTACTGCGGCAACCAGCCGAGCGGCGACACCATCTGGCGACTTGAGTTCGACTACACGATGCCGGACAACGGCTGGGCCGGTATCTCGCTGGCGGCCACCGACGCGAGCCTGGTCGTCTACCCCGGCACCCAGGAGCAGTGGCTGGTCGGCTCCGGGAGCAAGCGGCGGTCCGGGCACTTCCTCTTTTACTTCAAGCCCACCGGGACCGGTGGGCTCTACCTGCAACTCAAACTCGAACTGGGGAACAACTGCGCCTCGGGGCTGCTCTCGGTCAGCAACGTGTCGCTGCGGGTGGCCGGGCACTACTCCCGCACGATGCTGGTCAGCCAGCAGTACCAGAACGCCCTCAACCCGGAGGTCCACACCCAGCACTACGACATCCCGAACCGGGTCTGGCGGATCGGTCGCCAGTTGTTCGACGCGGACAACGCGCTGACCCCGGTGGCGTTCAGCGCGGTCGATGGCTACTCCACCGACCAGCCGTACCAGAACACCCTGCCGGACCCGGACCTGGCGCGGACCTCCGGTTTCATCTACAGCAACACCGACGAGGCGTACATCACCATCCCGGGCACCTCGCTGCGGGTCAACAACAACGACCAGATCATGGTGATCTGGAACGGCACCGCCTGGGAGTACCGGGGCAATACCCACGGCGGCGAGTACACCCGGCCGACCCCCGGCGTGTCGTACAAGATCGACTACGGCAGCGGTGCCGGGCTGGTGCCGTGGACGCTGAGCCCGGGCCTGCTGGGCTGTGAGCGGTTCCAGATCACCCTGCCCAGCGAGTACCGGCTGACCAACGCTGGAACCACGCCCTACGCCAACGTGGACCGGATCATCACCTGCTTCCCGGACGGGATGACCCGGGTGGACCGGACCACCACGTTCCTGAGCACCCAGGTGATGCAGAACTACTTTGAGTGGATGTCCAGCCACGACACGACGACCCCCTACGTGGGCCGGATCGGACGCGGGCTGACGGTGCTCCAAGAGGTCGATACCCACCCGTTGCTGACCGAGCCGGTGGTCGGCACGCTGACCACCGCGACGACCGGTGGCACCCTGCCAGCGGCTACCTACTCGTACCGGGTGACAGCGCGGACGCCCTACGGCGAGACCACGGCGGCGGCGGCCAAGACGATAGCCACGACCGGCACCACCTCGACGGCCACGGTTCCGTGGGGCGCGGTCTCCGGGGCCACCTCGTATGGGGTGTACGGACGGACCGGCAGCGGCACCGAGCGGCTGCTGGCCACGGTGGGCGGCAGCGCTGTCTCATACGTCGATACCGGCTCGGCCATCCCGAGCATCCAGGAGCCGCCGAGGGTCAACACCGCGCGGCTCTACAACGGCACCACCGCGCTGATGAGTGCGGTGTCTACCTCGGCCCGCTGGTCGGTGTGGCGCGAGCCCCGCTCGGGCTGGTGCTACGGGAACATCTACGACTCCGAGACGGTGCTGGCCCGGCCGGAGGTGGACAAGGTGCTGACCCGGTTGGAGAAGGGCTCCGGGATTCACAAGCAGTACACCAACCTGATGTGGGCTGCGAACGCCGACTCGGTGACCATCCCGGCCAACACGGTGTGGACCGCGACCCACTTCTCCTTCGTCTACCGTCCCGAGAACCCCGACCGGTACCACACGGAGATCGCCGTCCGCGCTGCCGCGCTGGCGTCGCTCAAAGACATCTACCCGGCGACCTGACCAGAAGAACCCGTGACACGTGTCACCGCCGCTGTCATGCTCGCGGTAGCGGCCCGGTCCGGCTGCATCGCCTAGCAAAGGAACCGTCATGCCCCTCGTTACCTCCGGCGCAGTCGTCTCGACTCCGACGGTTCCTGCCGGAACCGGCGCCCTGCCAGACATCGCCAACGTCCAGTCCTCCAACGACCCACACCTGCTTCTGGGCGGCTCCTACGAAGGCACCGGCCTGTGCGGTCCCGGCGTCATCAGCGTCGGGATCGACCCGTGCGCCCGCGCCGACATGCAGCAGGCGGTCGGTGCCATCGGCTACACCGCTGCATACGCGGGCATTGTGCTGACCGGCGCCTCCTGCCTGGGGCCGGTTGACCTGGCCAGCCTGCAAGAGGCGGCGCTGCGCAACAGCGACACCAAGATCAACCGCACCATCCAAGACAACATCGTCGGTGGCCTCATCCCGCTCAACAAGTTCACCACCTCCACCTCCACCGGCAACGGGCTCGCCGAGGCCGAGAGCGGGGCACGCTGCACCTACTTCGGTCAGGCGGTGCTGCACATCAACCCCAAGACGGCGACCCAGTGGATGGGCCGGGAGATCATCAGGGTTGGGCGTCACCTGGAAACGGTGGCGGGCTCGCTGGTCTCACTGTCCTGCGGGGTGGCCGACAAGAAGATCGCCGTCACCGGCTACCTGACCATCTACAAGGGGGCGAACCGGGTGCTTCCCCCGCTGTCCGCCGCGCCCTCCACGGGCGCCCCCGGCGCAACCCACTCCAACCACTGGTTCGTCTCGGTGCAGACCCCGGTCACGCTGTTCAACGACTGCGACCTGGCCCTGCTCATCACGGGGGCCTAGTGGCCTACACCGAGGACACCCGGGTCTGGCCGATGCTGCTGGACCTGGCCTCCTGCGTGTGCGCGGAGTTCTCCAAGGCCGGGCTGCCGGAGTTCTGCTTCTGCGGGATCGTCCCGGGCCTGGTGGCGTTCGACTACTGCGGCGAGGACTGCGCCGAGGGCGCCTGCGGCGGGATGGCCTGGGTCTCCCCCCGGATCATCACTCCCTCGGCGGAGAGCGGCGCCGTCGGTCTGGCTCCCCGGCGCTGCCAGACGCCGATGCTCGACGTGGGCTTCGAGGTCGGCGCCGTGCGCTGCGCGCCGATGTCGGACTCCGACGG
>Ga0190274_10001142_pt1 | contig 15637 bp, 16 predicted proteins | sample Popmic531T_FD_133002 | JGI IMG/M metagenome (GOLD analysis project Ga0190274, IMG submission 133002) | Populus adjacent soil microbial communities from riparian zone of Yellowstone River, Montana, USA - 531 T | ecosystem: Environmental > Terrestrial > Soil > Riparian zone | place: USA: Montana...
TCAGGCATTGGAGGACCTCACCGTCGGTCTTCCGCTGGAGACCTTGGTCGAGCTGTCCGAGGGCAAGCTCACCTGGGGGATCGCCGATTCCGTCGTCGATCTGGCGAACCGCAAGCCGCACCGCCTGATCCCTCGTTTTGTCGACGCGGGGAAGGGCGGCCTGAAGAAGGTCGCGCGCTCGGTTCGCCGCTGACGGCGTGCACGATCGGCTCGACAGCGTGGCCTGGCGGGAACCGTGTGCCAGGATCTCCAGACATGACATCGTGGCGCGACACGGCATCGGCTTCGGCGCAGGAGGACCTGGACGGCCTCCTCAACGTCGTACTGCCGCTGGCCCAGGAACTCCTCGGCAAGAACGGGCAGTTCTATCCCTTCGGCGCTTCGGTCTCGGCGACCGGGGAGGCGTCGCTCACCGCGGCCGACCCGGGGCTGGTTGAGCGCCAGAAGCCGGACCAGGTCCTGGCGGGCTTGTACGAGGGCGCGCGCGCCAGTGCGGCCGATAACCGTGCGGCCGCGTTCGTCGTCGACGTCCTCGTCAACGGGTCCGACGCGGTTCGCGTCGAGCTCGAGCACCGGGACGGGATCGCGCTCGTCGTGCTGGTGCCCTACGAGCCGAGCACGCACAAGAGGGTCCCGAAGTTCGAGCAGATGAGCGCGTCGCCGGGAGAGCCGCAGGTCTGGATCGAGGGCTAGGCAGCCGGACGGTGTTTCTGCAGATCGGTAGCCGCCGCATTTAGATTCGCGGTCAAGCCCGCAGCTCGTCCTGCTACCGGGTCCGGAGCCAGTGGCAGGGCCCCCGGGCGAGGCTTTTGCGGCGAGGTGACGCAGGTCCGACGTGTCTTGCGGCAGGTGGTCGACTGTGGCCGAGGCTAGGCTGCCACCATGTCGATGGACCACTCCGACGCGGTGTTTTTCGACGACGACAGGGCGTTCGAGGCATGGCTCGTCGACAACGCGTCGACCGCCTCGCACGTCTGGATGCGGATGGCGAAGAAGGGCTCCGGAGTCACGTCTATCGACTGGACGACGGCCGTGGACGTTGCGCTCTGCTTCGGCTGGATCGACGGCATCGCCCGGCGGCTCGACGACGAGTGGTACGTGCAGCGGTTCACCCCGAGGCGCGCCAGGAGCGTGTGGTCGAAGATCAACCGTGAGCGCATCGAGCGCCTCACCGCTGAGGGGCGGATGCGCGCCGCTGGCCTAGCCGAGGTGGAAAGGGCGAAGGCGGACGGCCGCTGGGACGCCGCCTACGACAGCCCGGCCACCGCAGTGGTGCCCGACGACCTCGCCGCCGCCCTGGCCGCGCGCGACCTCACCGACGTCTACGCCGCGCTGGACGGCCGGAATCGCTTCGCATTCCTGAACCGCGTCCAGACCGCGGTGCGCGCTGAGACCCGCGCCCGCCGCATAGCGCAGCTCACCGACGCCCTCGCCCAGGGCAAGACCCCGTACCCGGCGCCGAAGAAGAAGCCTGGCACCTAGATGGAGACGGCCGAGCCCAGCGTTCACATTGACCAAGGGCTGCGTCGCGCTCGCGGTGGAATGACGCACCTTGGGATTCAACTGCTGAGGTATCTCACGACGGCGAGGACTCGTCGGTTGGTGTCTGAGTCGTCTGGCATGTCCAGCTTGCGGAAGATCGAGCTCACGATCGGTTCGACGGTCTTGACGCTCAGGTGGAGTCGCGCGCTGATCGCTGCGTTGGAGAGCCCCTGCGACATCAGTTCGAGCACTTCTTGCTCGCGGGGGCTCAGCCCGGAGAGATGCCCGGCCCGCGCCTCTTGGTCGATGACCTTGCCCAAGCTGAGCCGCTCCAGCGCCAGCCCACACGCCAGCGGAATGACCGGGGTGAGCAGCAGCCCGGCTTGTGGTGTGTCGGTGACGAGCAGGCTGACGATGACACCGACGAGCGAGGCAGCCACGGCGAGCAGGACCACCAACAGTTGGCGGCGCGCCAGCGCGTCGCTCTGCCGCCAGCGTGCGACTACGGCCAGCACCCAGACGACCTGGAGCGTGGCATAGGCCGGATGGGCGAGTGGCTCCCAGATGTGCTGAGCCGTGTCGTAGCCGGGAACAGTGAAGGGCGGCGGGGAGCTCACGCCGATGTCGGCGAACTCCACCGGCCAGAGCGCCGACACCAGGGAGAGCGCGGCGCATACCACCGCGACCGCGACACCGACTGCCGTCCACCACTGCGAAAGGAACCGGCCCTCCGGGAAGCAGAGCACACACCAGCTGACCAGTCCTAGCGTCAGCGCCAGCGGCCACACCCCTACCCAGCCCCACCAGGCGTCGTCGGCTCCGGCCGAGAAGTGTTCGACTTGTCGCCCGACGAAGAGCACGCCCTGAGCGACCCCGGTCAGCAGCAACAGCAGCCCCTCCCGGTGCCACGGCCGCCCGAAGAGCGTTGTCGCGCCCACGAACGAGAACGCGAGAGCCAGCAGCCCGTTGTGCAGATTGTCCAGCCAGAAGCCCTGGGCGAAACCGACCGCGACCAGACTCACTACCAGGCACAAGCCGACCAGCGGCACGAGCAGGCCTGTCCCCCTGGTGCGATCCACCTGCTGATCTTGTCATCGGGATGGTCGGAGATAGCCCAAGGGTTTTCCCTGTTTCTGCACTCCAGGGCTATCCCGGGCGCGGCTGGCGCTCGGGTTGACCAGGATTCGAGGAACTGACCGAACCCGGAGGTACTCATGAGACTGCAGCCAGGCACTCCGACCGGAACCCTGCTCAACCTCTCGCTGATCGCGGGGCCGCTGTGCTACCTGTTCCTCGACACGACCTACGCCGTCCGAGGATGGTGGGACGCCCCGACCGGCGCCCTCCATGTGGTGGTCGCGGGGGTCTACGCCCTCACCGCCGTCCGGCTCGTCACGCTGGCCCAGGGCCGGTTCCAGGCCGCCATGCTCGTGGTCGCGTTGTTCGGAGTCATCGGGAACGCGGGAGTTGGCTACGACACCATTCAGGTCGGACTTGGAGGCAACGACCTGTTCCAGCAGGACGGGGCGGCGAACCTCTTGAAGGTGCTGGGCCTCTTCTTTCCGCTCACCCTTCTGCTCGCCGCGGTAGCGCTTCGGGGTCAGGTACCCCCGTGGCATCCGGCCCTGCTGGGAATCGGCGCCCTCCTCTTCCCGGTGGCACATGTCGCCAACATCTCCTGGCTCGCGATCCTCGACGCCATCATCATCTTCTTCGCACTCAGCTACCTCTTCTCGATACGCGAACACCTGGCGCAACGAGACCTGTCCCGCGATCGCTCGCCTGCCACGTCAGCGGCCTAGCCACCCTTTGTTCGCCTGATCGGGTGGTGGGTCAGTGCTTGTTGTCGTCCGGTGACTGCAGACCGGCCTCTCGCGCGCGCACGATGGCTTGCGAGCGGTCCGCGACAGCGAGTTTCCGAAAGATGTTGCTGATGTAGTTGCGGACGGTCTTGGGCGTCAGGTTGAGGTCGCGGGCGATGGTGGCGTTGTTGAGACCTCGAGACATCAGCGCGAGCACGGCGTGCTCGCTCTCGGTGAGCTCAGGAAACGGACGTGGCTTCGAGGTCGGTTGCGCGAAGAACGCCATCATCCGGGAGGCGATGGCCCGGCTGAAGATGGCTTCTCCGTCCCCGACCACCTGCAAGGCCCGTGCGAAGTCGTCGCTGTCCATGTCCTTGAGGACGTAGCCGCGTGCTCCGGCGCGCATCGCGGCGAACACAGACTCATCGTCCTCGTACATCGTTACGACGAGGATATTGATCTCGGGCCGCCGCGAGACGATCGAGCGGATCGCTTCTAGCCCGTTGCCGCCGGGCATCTGCAGGTCCATCAGGACGAGGTCCGGGTCGTGCTCCTCGACCACCGCGCACGCGGTGACGCCGTCGGGTGCCTCGGCGACCACGTCCATGTCCGCGATCGTGGAGACGAGGGCCCGTACGCCCCTCCGGAACAGTTCGTGGTCGTCGACCACGACGATGCGCAAGGGAGGGTTGCTCATGTGCCTGCTGCTCTCATCGGGAGCTCCACGACGACGGTCGTCCAGTCACGTCGCCTCGCGACGTCCACCGTTCCTCCGAGCTCCTCCGCCCGCTCACGCATGGCGTTGAGCCCGACACCGGCGATCAGGGGAGTGGGGAGCCCGCGTCCGTCGTCGAACACCGACAGTCGCACCCGCTCACCCGTGCTCTCGAGGACGACGCGGGCGGTCGCGGCACCGGCGTGTTTGACCACGTTCTGGAGGGCCTCAGTGGCGATCCGGTAGACCGCCACCTCGACCGCTGCCGGGAGCTCTGGCAGCGCGGGATCGATGTCGATGGCGAGTGTGGGAGCCGCCGGGTCCGTCCACTGCTGGCGCAGCGCGCCCACCAGTCCGAGCTCGTCGAGTCGCGGCGGCCGGAGGTCGTAGACGAGGCGTCGGATGTCAGCGGCCGTGTTCCGAGCGTCGGCGAGCAGGTCGACAACGATGTCCGACGCCGCTGAAGGGCTGTCGGGCAGCAGTCGTTGGACGGCCTTGAGCTGCAGTTGCATCGCGGCGAGGGTCGGACCGAGTCCGTCGTGCAGGTCCCGCCGGATCCGACGGCGCTCCTCCTCTCGCGCGGTCACCAGCTCGGCTCGCGATTCCTGTACCTCCGCCGCGGCGCGCTGGGCGAACACCGAGACCGCCACCTGACCGGTTAGGTCCTGGAGGAGCACCAGATCGGCGGCCGAAAGCGGCACACCCCTCCGGCGTGGTCCCGCAGTCACGGTTCCCAGGTGCTCGGCGCGGAACACCATCGGCAGCCGGGTGGTCTCGGTGCCCGGGACCGGCTCGCCGTACACCTGGGGCGGGTCACCAGGCAGCTCGATCGTCACGTAGGGCACGTTCACGGACCGGGCGATGATGGCCGCCAGCGGTGAGGAACCGGACGAGGGGTCGACGTCGAGCTCGCGCTGGAGTGAGACGATGGCTCCGTAAGCGTCCTCGTGATGCCCATGGATCAGCTCCTCGACGTTGCGCCGCAGCCAACGGCGCACGGGCTCGACCGTGGCCACAACCGCGACCGTCGCCACCGCGTACAGCCACGCCTCGCCGGCGTGACCGTCGCGGACCCCACCGATCGCGAGCACCAGGACGTAGAGCGCTGCGCAGTACGACAGCAGCAGGCTGTAGGTGAGGGCGGCTCCGGCGACCTTCATGCTCGGGTCGTCGCCGCGCTCTCGCGCTCGGGTCGGAGCAGCAGGAAGATCACGGCGGCTGCCCCCACGACGCTGACGATCGCGAGGATGCGCAGGGTCGTGTCCTCGGCGAAGATCCCGGCCAGCGAGGCCAGCCCGTCCAGGCCGCGGACCACGATGGTCAGGATCAGTCCCCAGCGCTCGCCGCGCCAGATTCCGAAACTGCCGACCAGACCGAGGACGCCGAGGATGACGCCCACCACCAAGGCGGCGAACGGTGGGTTGTCGCCATTCGCGCTGGCGCCCTCCGCCCCGAGGTGGAGCGGCGCGATCGACACGACCAGGCCGACCGCGCTGATCAGTGCGTTGAGGACGGCCGCAGCCGCCTTCGAACCGGACAACGGACGCTGTAGATGAGTGAACATCGGATCTCCTGACCTGTGAAGCGAGGCCCGATCGGGCCTCGACAGGTCGAGCATGTGGCGGCCAGTGTCCCGCGGTCAGGTGACCGGAGTCCACGACCCTTGGGAGGATTTCCCAACACGATTGGCAGGGTGAGAGCCCGGAGTCCGCGGGTGGTTGGAGATGGGGTTGACGCAATGTCGATCGTGTGTTCGAATAGGGGTGGCGATGTAGTAGTCCTTCGGTTCCGACCGTTGCTCGTCTTGTGACGCGCTGACATCGACGTTCGTGAAGTCCCGTGAGGTCTCAGTCCCCGGGCGCCCGTCGATCCAAGGTGCGCCCATGTCTGCCGAGACGTCCTCTGATCTCCACCCCGTGCTGGCCGCGGTGGCTGGGGCCGACGGCGCGTTGCGGGAGGTCACCGACATCGACCCGATGTTCCTGTCGGTCGAGGACAAGGGGGCTGCGCTGCTGGCGCTGAGTTCGCTGCTGGACCGCGCCGAGGAGCTTCGGATGCGCGTGCTCGCTGCCGCCGATGACCTCGCGGCGGAGGAGGGCGCGCGCGATGCTGCGGCGTGGCTGGCGCACCATGCGCGGCGCGACCCGGGGGAGTGTCGGCGGAGCCTCCGCCTCGCGCGTGCCCTGGCTGAACGTGAGATCACCTCGGCTGCGCTACGCCGAGGAGAGCTCAACGTGGCGCAGGCGGAGGTCGTCGTACGGGCCATCGAAGACCTACCGGCCGAGATCGACGACGCGGTGCGGTCGGCGGCCGAGGAGCGCCTGGTCGACGAGGCCGGTCGGTTTGGCCCGCGGGCGTTGCGGGTGCTGGGCCGGCGGGTGCTCGACGTCGTCGCCCCCGAGGTCGCCGAAGACCTCGAGCGGAGACTCCTCGAGAAGGAGGAGGCGCGGGCGGCACGCCGTACGTTCCTCACGACCCGCCGCAACGGTGACGGGACCACGGACATCCGCATCCGCGTCGGCGACCTCGTGTGCGACCGGCTGCTCACCTATCTCGAGGCGTTCACGTCTCCGCGGCGCGAGGCAGGCGTCCCGGCCGACGAGCGGCGGCCGCACGGGCGCCGCCTCGGCGCCGCCTTCGCATCCTTCCTGGAAGCAGTCGACCCGGTCCGGCTGCCGTTGCACGGCGGCGATGCCACCACGCTGTTGGTGACCGTCGACCTCGGCGTCCTCCGCAGCGGCCTCGGCGTGGCATACGTCGGCGACGAGCCACTCTCGGCGGCGGACGCCCGCCGGCTTGCGTGTACGGCGAACATCATCCCTGCGGTGCTCGGTGGCGCGAGCCAGGTGCTCGACGCCGGTCGCGCCCGCCGCCTGTTCTCGCCGGTGCAGCGCAAGGCGCTCGCCGCGACCCAGCCGACCTGCCGCGCGGTCGGGTGTGACATCCCCGCTGCCTGGTGCGAGGCCCATCATGCGGCCAAGACCTGGGCGGGTGGCGCTCTCACCAACCTCGCCGACGGTGTCCTGCTCTGTCCTTTCCACCACCATCGAGCCCACGATCGTCACTATGAGCACGACCGAATGTCCGACGGCCGGGTCAGGTTCCACCGACGGCCATAGCGATCGGGAGGTCTCGCGGCATGATGGCCGGGTGACGACCAGCACCACCAACGACAAGGCGGCAACGCTGCTTGGCCTGCACTCCGGTCCGGGCTTCGTGATCCCGAACGCCTGGGATGCCGGGTCGGCGCGCATCTTGGAGCAGATCGGCTTTCCGGCGATCGCGACCACCAGTGCGGGCATCGCCTGGTCCCTGGGACGCCCTGACGGTGGTGCCGTGGACCGGGAGACCATGCTCGACCACGTCGGCCGGATCGTGGCCGCAGTGGACGTGCCGGTGACCGCGGACCTCGAAGCCGGGTACGGCGAGACCGCCGACGACGTCGGGGAGACGGTCGGTCGCGCTGCGGCACTGGGAGCGGTGGGCGCCAACCTCGAGGACGTCCGTGCGGACGGGCTGTACGACATCGAGGAGGCCGTCGACCGGATCGCGGCCGCGCGGGCCGCAGCGCCGAGGGGGGCGTTCGTGCTCAACGCGCGCACGGACACCTACCTGGCCGGCCCCGCCCGGGACGTCTTCGACGAGACCGTCGAGCGGGCGATCCGCTACGTCGAGGCGGGTGCGGACTGCGTCTTCGTGCCTGGAGTCGTCGAGGAGGAGGCGATCCGCCGACTTGCTGACGCGATCCCGGGCCCCCTCAACGTCGTGGCGGGACTGGCGAGCACCACCGACGCCCCGACGCTCTTCTCACTCGGCGTCAAGCGCGTCAGCCTGGGCGGCAGCCTGGCTCGGGCCTCGCTCAGCCTGCTCGAGCGCGCCGGACGGGAGCTGCTCGGCTCCGGAACGCTCGACTTCCTCGACGGCGCGATCTCCTACGCCGATCTGCAGCGACGCCTCGACTCGTGAGGTCGCCAGAGTGCGTGAGCGGTGCGATCGCTCCAACGGCGAAAGGCGGTCAGCCCGTATCCCCGGGGGCCGGATATCGCTAGCATGAAATCCATGTCAGGCGCTGGTCACAAACCGGTCGCCGCTCAAGAACCGGACCCGAGACTCGTGTTGGCCTATGAGGCCGCACAGGAAATGCTGCGGATCCAGGACGCCACCCTCGCGAATACGCGAACTCGCGCCAACAACCTCCTTGCGGCAGCGGCGCTCATCATCTCGATCGCGTTGGGTCAGGGCCTGGTCAATCGTGACGCCGTGCCCGTCATCGGAATCTGGTTCTTGTTGTTGGTCTCAGTCGCGCTAGGCGTGTCGGTCCTCTGCGTGCTCTGGACGGTCCGAGAGTGGGACTTCGGACCGTCCGCGAGCGCGATATCTCGGTGCATCGACGAGGACCGAGACGAGAGCGAGATCCGGAAGTACGTCGTGGAGAAGATGATCGAAGGCATCAACTTGAATCGTGCCGCACTGGATTCGCGACAGCGCGTCTTCCGGTTCGCGGCGTCGCTTCTCGTGGTGGAGATGGCTGTCATGATCCTGTTGGTCGCGCTCAGCTGAAGGGCCCTGTTGCTATGACAGATCGAGGCGGTAACTACTACGACGCCCCACTTCATGATGCTGGCGGGCTCGACGGGGACCTCCCCCCGCCGAGCCTCGGCCCGACCCATGGCCCAACGACGCCACCCCACGAGGCGATTGCCGCGGTCGGTGGCCGGGTGCTCGATCCCGCTACCGCGGTGGCGATCCAGGGGGTGGTGCCTCGATCGACGGCCTACGTCGGACAACGGCTGCTGATCTCGAACGCCGTCGACTTCGCTGGTGCCCTGCGGGTGCTACGTGCGGTTGCGGATCACTTCGGCTGGAGCGTCGATCCCGAGGAAGAGGACCCGCGAACAGCCGGCCTGAAGTTCGGGGTTCGCGCGGTCCGGCTGGGCATCGCCGCCAACCAGGCGACGGTTCCACCCGACGCGTGGACGCTCCTGCAGCAGACTCGTGCACAGTTCGGTGTGGACGCGGTTCGGGGCGTCGCCCTCGAGCACGTGCTCACCGCATGGCCGTTCGGCACGTGGCATCCGTTCGATCTCAGCCGCCCCTCCGAGGTCGGGCTGGCCTCCCCGATGGCTCCGTTCTCCTTCCCGGTCCTAGGCGGACCTCAGCCGATGGCCTACGTCGGTCGGGTGCCGATCCGCGCTCCGCTCGAGACGATGGCAACGCGGAGACCGGTGGTCGCGATCCTCGACACCGGCTGTGCCGGGCACCCGTGGCTCGACGATGTCGTCATCTCGGACCTCATGCTCGACGGCGTGCCGATCGGCTACGCATCCCTCGCGGACGACTGGTACGGCGGCGTCGACCCGTTGGCCGGTCACGGCACGTTCATCGCCGGTCTGGTGCGTCAGCGCTGCCCCGACGCCGACATCTTGTCGTGGCGTGTGGTCCCAGGCGAGGGCGCGCTCGTCGAGTCCGACTTGATCGCCTCGCTCGCGCAGGTTGCCGAGCTCGTGCGTCGGTTCCGCGCGGGGGAACCGGGTGGTCATCCGATCGACGTGCTGAGTCTGTCCATGGGCTACTACCACGAGACGCCGCAGGAGCCGCTCTTCGACCTGACCCTCTACGAGATCCTGGAGGACTTGGCGCGCCACGGGACCCTCGTTGTCTGCGCGGCCGGCGACGACGGTACGAGCCGCCCATTCTTTCCGGCAGCGTTCGCGCCGTGGGCCGACGACGCCGGCCCGATCCCGGTCGACTCGGATATCCCGCCGATCGTGTCCGTAGGGGCGCTCAATCCCAACCGGACCGATGCGCTCTTCAGCAACACCGGCCCATGGGTGCGGGCTTACGCGTCGGGCACCGAGCTGATGAGCACCTGCCCTGCCTTCGAGGGCGGATTGCGGGCGGTGTCCAGGACCAGGACGTTCGGCCGGATGCGTGAGGAGGTCGATCCCGACGACTTCCGGGGAGGTTTCGGCAGGTGGAGCGGCACGTCGTTTGCCGCGCCGGTGCTGGCGGCCGACCTCGCGTCCTCGATCCAGGGCGACCTGGAACTTGGCGACGACACGTCCTCGGCGCTCACGCGCGCGTGGTCAGCGATCGAGGCCACTACGGGTATCGCACGACGCGGCTAGGCGCCCTCCAGGAGGCTGCAACTAGCTCGCAGCCGCCCGCCACTCGCTCCGGAGCAGCCCGTAGACCCACGAATCCGACACGTTGCCGTTCACGACGCAGTCCTCGCGCAACGTCCCCTCGCGCTGGAAGCCGAGCTTCTCCAGGACCCGGGCGGATGCGGCGTTGCGGGTGTCGGTCTCGGCCTGCACACGGTTCAGGTCCAACGTGTCGAACGCCCACTGCAGCAGGACGCTCGCGGCCTCCGTGGCGTACCCCTGGCCCCAGGCCGGGGCATCGAGGCAGTAGCCCAGCGCTGCACTGCGGTAGACCGGGTTCCATCGGGACACCGAGCACCAGCCGAGGAACGCCCCGTCGGAAGCGCGCTCGATCGCCGGCCGCACCCCGCTGCCCTGGTCCGCCAGCTGCTGGCAGGTCGCGACGAAGCGCGTGGCTCGCTCGGGTCCGGTCCAGGGGGGTGAGTCCCAGTAGCGCAGCACATCGGCGTTGCCGTGCATGGCGAAGAGCGCGTCCGCGTCCGCGCTCGTGACGGGGCGCAGGCGCAGGCGAGCGGTCTGCAGGGTGGGAGTGCGGAGCGACGGAGCCGACACGGACATGGGTGCCATTCTTGACGAATGCCGAATCCGGAGCCGGTCGCCCGCCGCATGTTCGACCTCACCGAGCCGATCTCGCTGGTGAACTTCTTCGCCGACGAGCCCAACGAGGCGATGGCGGCGCTCGGCTTCCGCAACTACTGGGACGGCTACTTCGCGGGCCGGTCCGCGCCGCTCGGACGGGTCCCGGCCGAGGTGGTCCACGCGGCCTTCTACAACTTCGCCGACGGCGAGGTTGCCCGCCACATCCCCAAGGTCTGGGACACGACCACGCCCGAGGCGGCACACGCCGCGCGCGAGCAGGGCTGCGTGGCGGCGCTGCGACGGATCCTCGGCGACCTCGTCGGAGCTCCCGGGCTCGCACGCGCCGCCGACCTCCTGGCCACAGCCGCGACCAGTGCGCCGATCGAGGGACGGGTCATGTACGCCGGGCTGCGCGCACTCCCAGTGCCGGAGGAGCCGGTGGCCCGGCTCTGGCACGCGGCCAACATGCTCCGCGAGCACCGGGGAGACGGTCACGTCGTTGCCCTGGTGTCCGAGCGGATCGGCGGGACCGAGGCCCACGTGCTCAGCGCCCTCGAGATGGGCGTCTACCCGGCGGAGTCGTTCGGCCGCATCCACCACCTGCCCGAGGCCAGCCTGACCGCGGTCATGGACGGCCTGCGCGAACGCGGCCTGCTCGACGCCGCCGGCCACCTCACCGACGCCGGACGAGCGACCAAGGAACGCATCGAGTCGCTGACCGACGCGCTCGCAGAGGCGCCGTACGACGGGCTGGAGCCGCACGAGCTCGATGAGCTGATCGCTTCGCTCGAGCCCATCGCCGGCACTCTTCGGGCCACGGGGTCGCAATAGGACGCTGCCGGCCTCTGGTCGTGACCAGCCGTACGCTGAGGTTCGTGGAGCGGGACACACGCGACTCGGGCATGAGCCTGGCCGAGGTGTTGGCTGCGTACTCGTTCGCCACCGACCTGGGGCTGGGGCAGCCGATGGAGCATTTGCTGCGCGCGTGGCGGATCGCCTCCAGGCTCGGTTCGCAGGTCGGGCTGCCCGACGAGGAGCAGCCGTCGCTGTTCTACGTCGCGATGCTGGCCTGGGTCGGGTGCGTCGCCGATGCCCCCGAGGTCGCGGCGTTCTTCGGTGACGACATCGCCTTCCGCGCGGACAGCTTCGACGTGGACCTCGGCGGCATGTCCGGCTATCGCTTCTTCCTCAAGCACGCGGGTGCGGGCGAGGGGCCGACGAGCCGCGTGAGGATCGGCACCACGATCCTGTCGACCGGTGGACGCCGAGTCATCCAGGGCATCCAGGGGCACTGCCTGATCACCTCGACGCTGGCCGAGCGGCTCGGGCTCGACGAGGCGGTGTCGAGCGCGGTGCGGCAGTTCTTCGCCCGGTGGGACGGGCGCGGCGTGCCCGACGACGTCGGCGGCCAGGACCTGTCTCCGTGGATCCGGTTGTTCCACATCGGTGACATCGCCGAGGTGCACTACCGCCACGGCGGCCTCGAGGCCGCCGTTCGAGTCATCCGGGACCGACGGGGCAAGCAGTTCGACCCGGCGCTCGCCGACGCGTTCTGCGACATCGCCGGCGACGCGCTGCCCGCGTTGGAGGGGGAGTACGACGTCGACGCGTTGCTCATCGACACTCCGGGGCTGCGGCGACCGCTGTCGGACGCCGCCGTGGACGAGGTGCTGGGCGCGTTGGCCGACTTCACCGACCTGCGGTCCCCGAACCGTGCCGGCCACTCCTGCGGCGTCGCCGGGCTCGCCGGCGCAGCGGCACGGCAGCTCGGCCTGCCCGTGGCCGACGCGACGGCGACCAGGCGGGCCGGCTTCGTGCACGACATCGGCCTGCACGGCGTACCTTCGCGAATCCTGGACAAGCCGGGGCGTCTGTCCGCAACGGAGTGGGAGCGGGTCCGGCTCAGCTCCTACTACACCGAGCGGGTGCTGGCTCGTCCGGCCGCGCTGGCCCGGTTCGGCACGATCGCGTCGTACGCCAACGAGCGCATGGACGGTAGCGGGTACCACCGTGGCGTCGGCGGCGCGAGCATCCCGATGACGGGCCGGATCCTCGCCGCCGCCTGTGCCTTTCGATCGTTGACCGAGCCACGCGCCGGGCGTCCGCCCCTGTCGTCGAAGGAAGCGGCCGCTGCCGTGCGGGGAGAGGCTCGCGCGGGCCGTCTCGATGCCGACGCGGCGGATGCGGTGCTGGCGGCGGCCGGCGCCGGAGGGCGCCGCCGGGTCGCCGGACCGGCCGGCTTGACCGCGCGTGAGGTGGAGGTGCTGGTCCTCATCGCGCGGGGCGCCGCGACCGGCGAGGTCGCCTCCCGGCTCGGGGTGTCCCGCAAGACCGCGGCCACCCACGTCGAGCGGATCTACGTGAAGACCGGGGCGTCGTCACGCTCGGCGGCCACGCTGTTCGCGCTGCGCAGCGGACTGCTCGATCCGCTCGAGACCTGAGGTGTTTGTCGGGTGTTCGCCCGACGACAGCGTCCTTCGAGGCTCCTAGCGTCTAGCCACTCGGTCCGCCGGACCGCGACACTAGGAGACGATCATGAGCAAGGCAGTCATCAGTCTGACCACAGGCCTGGAGGACCCGGAGAAGGTGAGCGTCGCCTTCCTGGTCGCTGTCGGGGCGGCCGAGACCGGCCGCGAGACCCTGATGTTCCTGACCAAGGAGGCGGTCCGCCTCGCGGTCCCGGGCGTCGCCGTCGGCATCGCGTGCGACGGGTGTCCGTCGATCGAGGAGCTCGTGCAGCGCTACGAGGCCGCCGGCGGTCGCTACTACGTGTGTCCGCTGTGCGTGAACGCGCGTCGGCTCGACGCGGACGACCTCATCTCGGGTGCGGAGATCAACGGCACCGTCCCGATGTGGAACTGGATCGGCGATGAGCCGGCCACGACCTTCAGCTACTGACGTGCCCGGCATCGCGGCCCGCAGCGCCGCGATGCCTGGCTTCGCCACGCTGCTGGCGGTCTTGCTGGGCACGCTGCTGGCAGCCTGCGGCGACGAGCCGACCGAGATACCTGCTGACGCGGTGTCGGAGGCGAGCGGCGTCATGGGCGGCAGCGCCGATGACGCCCTCCCGCTCGCGCCGGCCGACATCGAGCGCCTGGCGAGCCAGTCGAACGTCGAGCGCGACGTCGTCGGGTCGGTCGGTTCGTCCCTGGCCGACAGAGACGTCTGGGCGCAGTCGATGGACGGCGTACGAGCCATCTATGACGAAGCTCCCGAGGGAGTGGAGTCCACTCTGGTCGACGTGGCATGCCAGGCCGGGCTGGGCACGGTCCAGACCGACTACCAGCTGCACTACGCGATCTTCCAGCGCGTCAACGGGTTCGACACCGAGGAGATCAACGGGCTCACCGAGACGACGTTCGACCTCTTCCGGGTGGTGTACGACGCCAGTCGCAGCGACCGAGCCGAGGACCGGGTGGCCGCGGTGCTCACCTGCCACACGCTCGGCCAGTTGCTGGGCTGATGCTGCGGCTGAAACCTGGCGCGGGATCGAGTCAGCTCTCACCGAGGCGGTCGAGACGCGACCGCAGCTCTTGGGCTCGCGGCTCGGTCAGACGGGGCCAGGCGAGCAGCGCCCGGACGAGGTACTTGGCCCTGGGCTGGGTCGAGTTGGCGTCCAGCCACCTGGTGGCGGCGACCCAGAAGGTCTCGGCTCGGGCCTCGGTCAGTCCGGGCCAGACGAGCAGGGCCTCGAGGAGGTACTTGGTCTCGGGTCGGGTCGAGTTGACGTCCAGCCACCTGGTGGTGGCGGCCCAGGTCGTGTCCACTCGCTGCCCGGTCAGTCCGGGCCAGACGAGCAGTGCCTCGAGGAGATACTTGGTCGGGAGCCGGGTCGGGCTCGCGTCCAGCCACCTGGTGGTGGCGGCCCAGGCCGTCTCGGCTCGGGACTCGGTCAGTCCGGGCCAGACGAGCAGCCTCTCGAGGAGGAACTTGGCCTCGAACCGGGTCGGGTTGGCGTCCAGCCAGGCGGCGGTGGCGGCCCAGGTCGTGTCAACTCGCCGCCCGGTCAGTCCGGGCCAGACGAGCAGCCTCTCGAGGAGGTGCTTCGTCTCGAGTCGGGTCGGGTTGGCGTCCAGCCATTTGGTGGTGGCGGCCCAGATCTTCTCGGTGCGCGACTCGGTCAGCCCGGGCCAGGCGAGCAGGGCCTCGAGGAGGTACTTGGTCTCGGGTCGGGTCTGGTTGGCGTCCAGCCATTTGGTGGTGGCGGCCCAGAACTCCTCCGTGCGCGTCTCCGTCAGCCCGGGCCAGACGAGCAGCGCCTCGAGGAGGTACTTGGACGCGAGCCCGTTCGGGTCGGCGTCCAGCCACGCCGTTGCGGCGGACCAGAACTCCTCGGCGCGGGTCTCGGTCAGCCCGGGCCACGCGAGCATCGCCTGAAGCAGGAAGTTCACTTCGGGCCGAGTCGGGTTGGCGGCCAACCAGACGACGGCGGTGGCCCACGTCGTCACGGCTCGCTCGTCCGTCAGCCCGGGCCACTTGAGCAATGCCTGAACGAGGAAGTTCACCTCGGCCCGGGTCGGATTCGCCTCCATCCAGGCGGCGGCGGTGGCCCAGGTCGTCTCGGCTCGCTCCTCCGTCAGCCCGGGCCACGCGAACAACGCCCGAAGGAGGAAGCTCGCTTCAGGCAGAGTCGGGTCCGCCTCCAACCAGACCACCGCGGCCACCCAGAACTCCTCGGCAGGTCTTCCGGTCAGTCCCGGCCACGCGACCAGTGCCTCGAGGAGGTGCCGGGAGTCGGCCCGGGTCGGCTCGACCTCGAGCCAGGCCGCGGCGGCGTCCCAGGTGGCCTCGGCCCGCGTCCCGGTGAGCCCCGGCCACGCGAGCAGGGCCTCGAGGAGGTGACTAGCGCCGGGGTGGGTCGGATTGTCCTTCAGCCAGGTCGCGATGGCGGCCCA
>Ga0190274_10001143_pt1 | contig 15637 bp, 12 predicted proteins | sample Popmic531T_FD_133002 | JGI IMG/M metagenome (GOLD analysis project Ga0190274, IMG submission 133002) | Populus adjacent soil microbial communities from riparian zone of Yellowstone River, Montana, USA - 531 T | ecosystem: Environmental > Terrestrial > Soil > Riparian zone | place: USA: Montana...
AGAAAAAACTGCTTCACCTGCCGAACGAGCCGGAACCCGTGCTTTTCGAACTCGGCAGCGAGCTCGCTTCTCGAGAAGCTTCCATAGGTGCGCGTGTTGCCTTCCAAGGACTTCTTGAGCCCGAACAGCAGCGGCGTCAGGGCATTGAGCGCGAAGGTGCTCGGGTAGTCGAGTACTACCGTCCGCCGCGCGACCCTGCACATCTCGGCCACCAGCCGCTTCCAATCCGTCACGTGCGAGATCAAGCGAACCGCAATGACGAGATCGTAGCTGCGATCCGCGGCCGGAAGCGCGAACAGATCACCTTGCACGTACTCGCAGTCCCGCTTGCCGTGCAAGCCGCGCAGATTCTCCTCGCAGGCGCGATCGGTCCCGTGGATCGTCACCTTCCAGCCGCGCGACTGTAGAAGATCTACCAACTGTCCGTGCCCACCGCCCACGTCGAGAGCCGCGCCCGGCGACAACCGCGCAAGGATCGCCCCGATCGCGCGCGCCTGCACGTCGAGCAAGTACTTTCCCGCCGGCCCCGCGAAACGACGCGCATAGTCGGCCGAAGAAGTCTCGATGTCCGGGGTTTCAGCCACGTACCGCATTGCCTTTCCGCATCCGCAGCTGCACCTGGCTTTTGAGAAACCGCACGGCCCCTTGCAAATGGCCGAAGCGGAATACGTTATCCGCGCTCGCACCCAACAGTCGTTCCCGCAGTGACCGGCTCGGTGCCTCGGCCGTCAAAGAGTCATGCAACCAGAAGCCGAAAGAACCCACGCGCCGCTCTTCCCCGGGCAACGGCAGCGGATCCGTGCCGGACAGAACGGGCCGCCCTTTCGCGTGTACACCGCCGAACACCGCCGGCTCGGGCCAGAACGACGGCCGTCCGCCATTGTCGCCCACGAACACGGGTTGCGTGCCGGCAGCGACGGCCTCGCCGACCAGGCGACCGCGCAAACCGAGCCACTTGCCGGCGCCCCAGGGAAGAACAACCAGCGCGCCATGTCCGACTGCGGCGGAAATCGTGTCCGCAAGACTCAAACCGTCGTCGATACCCGCCGTTGTGGCGAGGGCGAGGACCTCGATCCCCTCCGCAGTCACGACCTGACGCCCCGCGATGATCGTCAAGTCGACACCGGGCTTCGTCGCCGACAGGCTCGCGGGATCGTCAGCCACGGGCTCAATCGACCAACCCGGTGCCTGCGGTGCACGTCGCCGGGTCGACTCAAACCAATCGGTGCCGCGCATTTCCGCGAGCATGAGGACACCCTGCCACGTCTGCGCGCCGATCTCCGTCGCGACGGCCGCAAGGTTGCGCGCAGCGGAATCGAGCAGCGCTCCAGCCTCGGCTCCCGGATGCACGTGCACGTGAGCATCGACCACTGTGACCGCATCTAGCATAGGTGACTCATGCGCGAACTTTCTGCGTGCTGATACCGCGCCCGGAGGCGGGTCGGACCGCGAGGATGGTTACACGCTGTGAGCGGGCGTGGCAACTCGCGTGGCGGCTTCTTTGAGCCAGCGCTTTTCGCGTGGAATTCGAGCAGACGCGCGTACTTTCGGAGGCGCTGCAACAGGTCCGGGGCGCGACGTCGGGGAGCGACTTCAGGGCGCGAGGGCGGCGTACGAGGATCGTGCGTGAGTCATGCGCCTTTACCCGTTTCATTGCCGCGCCAGATGGTGCAGTCGAGATTCGTGCCTCGCCATCCCGACGTATGGACGTACGGCACCAGGCTATGCCGGGTGGACGGCGAGGCTCGCAGCAACCGCTCCATTCGCGCCGGCGTCGTGTAACTCGGCGAGAAGTAGCGGTTGACGAGCTCGCGCACGAGCGGCGGCAGCAGCGGAAAGCCCTTACGCAACGCGCGCCGCACGAACGACGGGCGAGCGTTCTCTGGCACGCTGATTCGCGAGCGTGCATCCGTAACCGTGAAGAACGCGATCCCGCCCGGGCGTAGCAGCGAGTGCAAGCGACGCAGGAATGCGGCGTCCGCCGGAACGTACTCTCCGACGACGCCGATGCAATAGATCAGATCGAACGTCGACTCGCGCAGCGCTGCGCTGTAAACGTCGCCAACCAAGTACTCGATCGATTTGACGGTGATTTTGTCGGCGAATATGGGGTTATGCGCTTGGTCGACCATGTGCTCTGAGAGATCGATCGCAACGAGGCGCTCGACGTTGTTCAGCAGATTGAAGTGGCGCCCCGTGCCGCAACCCAAATCGAGCGCAACGATGGGTCGACCGAAAGAGGAGCAGAGCTGCTCGAGAACGGCTCCATAGTGGCGATAGGACCCGCTCTGGTTCGCGACGACTTGCGTGTCCATCTGTTCCCGATAGACACGCGCCCATTCGCCATCGAAGGCCTGCTTTACTCGATCGAGATCGTGCTGTGCGTTCATTCGTAGGTTTTCCGTCAACCGCGCTTGAACATCATCGCGCCGCTCAGTGTCGCCACTGAACAGTTCTGCGGTCAAGCGCGTTCGCGCCCAAGCCATTGAGGAAACTGTACATAACTCAGTTTCTCGAATGTGCAATTCTCTGGCGGCGGCAGTCTGTGAGGCGGCGCTGACCGGCACGGGCGAACTCTCGAGGAAACGTATACCGTCGCGCTCGAACGATTGCGATAATGCTGAGCCTTCACCGAATAAGAAAATGGTCGATATGAGCTGGACACCTCAGGTAGCAGTGATCATTCCGTGCCTCAACGAGGCGGCCGCGATCCGCAAGGTCGTGACCGATTTTCGCGCCGCGCTGCCGGAGGCGTTGATCTTCGTTTACGACAACGGCTCCACCGACAATACGACGGACGTGGCGCACGAGGCAGGGGCAATCGTCCGGCGCGAACCGCTCAAGGGTAAGGGCAACGTCGTGGCACGAATGTTCGCCGACGTCGAAGCCGACGTGTATGTCATGGTGGACGGCGACGACACATACCATGCCGCGAGCGCACCGGCGTTGATCCGGCGTCTGGTCGAAGAGTCCCTCGACATGGTGAACGGCGCGCGTGAAGAAACCTCCGAGCTCTCGTACCGCCGTGGCCACAGGTTCGGCAACCGGGTGTTGACGGGCCTGGTCGCGTGGTTCTTCGGCGAACGATTGGACGACATGCTATCGGGCTACCGCATCATGTCCCGGCGGTTCGTCAAGTCTTTCCCCGCGCTCGCGAGTGGATTCGAGACCGAGACCGAGCTCACCGTGCACGCGTTGCAATTGCGCCTGCCGATCGCCGAGCAAATGACTCCATACCGCGAGCGCCCGCCCGCGTCGGCCAGCAAGTTGCGCACGATTCCCGACGGCATTCGTATTCTGCGGCTGATCACGCGCTTGATACGCGAAGAGAAACCGCTCGAGTTCTTCTCGACCGTCGCGGTTGCGCTGATACTCGCCGCGGTAGTGCTTGCGGTGCCGGTCCTGACCGAGTATTGGCGCACCGGCCTCGTCCCGCGGCTGCCGACCGCGCTGCTCTCGACCGGCCTAATGCTGCTGGCCTTTCTGAGCCTCATGAGCGGCCTGATTCTCGCAACCGTGACGCGCGGGCGCATGGAAGCCAAGCGCCTGCAGTACCTGACGATTCCGATACGTGCCGCGCGGCGTTGAACGTCTTTACCTTGTCGGGCCGTTGGCGGGGCAGGTCCACGCACGAATACCTGCAGCCGCGGGCACGACGAGAGCTGCGCAGCGCGCGGCGATTGTCTTGACCGCATCCGCGGGGGCACCCACCGGATTGTCGATCTTCTCCTCTTCGAGGATAACGAGCGTTCTTCCGGGCATCGCGAGAACCTGCGCCGTCGATTGCGCCGTACCGATGGCCTGCCTACCCGTGCGTTCGTCGAGGCCGAAGTCCTTACCCGTCGACGTCTCGAGCACGATGCTTGTGCTCAACTCGTAGTCGTACCGACCGAAGTAATACAGCGCCTTCATCGAGTTCGACGTAACGACGCGATCGGCAGACGACGCTAGCGGCTGCAACGCCGGGACCGCCGAGCTCCAATCGGTCTCGCCGTCGTACGTCACCGTTTGCTCGGTCGTGAGGCGGCCGAGCACGAGTCGCGCCGCTTGCTGGCCCTCTTGCGACAGAGCGAGCACGACCGTCGCGACGAGCAAGGCTAACGGCGCCGCGCCGCGGCTACCGAGCGCGGGCGATCGCATCTCGACGCGGCTTGCAAGCGCATACAGTCCCGACAGTGCGCAGCCCCAGATGACGCAGAGGAACGGCAGCACGTAATAGATGTAACGTATCGCTTTAGATGCCGCAGCCGAATGCACCGCAAGCGCGAACAACAACACTACGACGCAGAACGTCGTCATTCGACGGTTGGCGAAATACGCCACGAGAGCCGCGACCGGAGACAACGGCCACAGTAGCGGCGCCGCGCGTCCGAGCTCGATCAAGTAGTACTGCGGGCGGTTGGCTGCCCACGAAGCCCAAAGCGGAACCTCCCCGAACGCGTCGAGGATTCCCATATAGCTCAGCGCAAGCGATCCACCAACAACGGCAACGACTGCCCCACCGGCGGTCAAAACCGGATAACGCCGGACGAAGCGCAACACGACCGTCCAGTGATCGAGCAGGAGCACGGCGCCTACGCCCATCGCCACCGCCCCGAACGCGATCAGCGTCGTGACCTGAAAATGCAGCGCGAGCGCCAGTAACGCGGCGGCCGAACCGCCAAGCCCGATTCGCTGCCGCCGCGTGCGTGCAGGCGCAGCCGATTCGTAAAGCGCGATGGCCATCCCCAGGACGAGCAGCGCGTGAACTGTGTAGAAACGCACGAACACGGCGAGATCGAGAGTCGCCGGCAATAGACAGAGCACCAAAGCTGCCGTGACGCCCGCCACGAGGTCAACGCGGCGCGTAACCCAAATGGTCATCAGCATGAGCAGTCCGCCGGAAGCCAGCAGCGACGGAACGCGGGCAGCGGCTAGAGAGTCGCCGAGCGTCGTGATCGCGGCCGCAACGAGCCATGTGAACAACTCCGCGCGCTCGTACAATCCATCCGCGATCATCGGCATCCCGTGGTCACGAAGGCCGCGGGCGGCGAGGAAATGCAGCAGCTCGTCGTAGAGCGGCAAGTGATCGAGAACCCGCCGCGCCATCGAAAACAGCAGCAAACACCCGAGGGTGCCGGCCAAGGCTCCGGCGCCGTAGCTGTGGCTCTGCGGTCGCAAACCTATCGACATAATTCCCCGTTGGCGCCCCCCGACAATCAACTCACGCCCCTCGCCCTAGGCCGCGGGCGGCGTGCTGCAACCTCGCGGCAGCGTGAAAGCTACCAGAGATAAACAACAAAAAGGGGCTACACATTGATTTTTCGAGACATTCATCTCGGGAACCACTGTCTGACAGCCGCTGCACAGGCTATCATTGGCACCCGGTCTCGCTCCGTGTGTACGTATACAGATGACGGACCCCACGGCAGAAGCAGAAAAAGGAAAGGTGTCGTGCCGCCCAGCTCCCCTCATGTCTCGATCATCGTACCGTTCTTCAATGAAGAGGAGAGCATCTCGAGACTGCACGCCGCCGTGGTCAACGCCGTAGCGCCATTGGGAATCCCATTTGAAATGGTGTTCGTCGACGACGGCAGCACTGATGCCACGGTCGCGATCGGCACGCAGCTCGCCAAGTCGGATTCGCGTGTGCGGATCGTCAAGTTCCGGCGCAACTACGGGCAGACGCCCGCCATGGCCGCTGGCATCGAGCATGCGCGCGGCAGCGTTCTCGTCACGATGGACGGAGACTTACAGAACGACCCCGCGGATATCGCGGATTTCCTTGCCAAGATCGACGAAGGCTTCGACATCGTCGTCGGCTGGCGGCACAACCGGCAGGACAAGCTCTTCTCGCGCAAGATACCGTCGAAAATCGCAAACTGGCTCATCGGCAAAGTCACCGGCGTGCCGATCAAAGACAACGGCTGCTCCTTGAAGGCCTATCGAGCCTCGCTGATCAAGGCGATTCCGCTGTACTCAGAAATGCACCGGTTCATTCCAGCGATGGCGTCGATCGCCGGGCCGCGCATCGCAGAAATCAAGGTTCGCCATCACGCGCGCCAATTCGGCAAGTCGAAGTACGGGCTGTCGCGGGTCTACAAGGTGCTATTGGATCTCTTGGTGATCAAGACTGTTGCGTCATTTACCTCGCGTCCACTCTTATGGTTTGCGCTATTGTCGGTGCCCGCCATGACCATAGCCGCCATTTCTTTCGGCTACACGGCACGCTATTTGCTACAGCACGGAACGATGCCCCTACCGATTGCGGGCACGGGAGTGATCTTTCTGGCCTCCGCACTCATTTCGGTATCCAGCGGTGCACTGGGTGAGTTGGTCTATAAGCTCGGCGATGTCCGCGAGCACCAGTTCGCCCGACTCACCGAAGTGCCCGATCGGTCCTTCGCCACCTCCCGACAAGGGCGCCTCGATGCTTGAGTCTGCTTCACCCGTCGAGATGTCAGTAGTGATCCCCGTCGGCCGTCGTCAGGCCGACATGGCGGAGCTCTACTCGGAGTACAGCGCCGGTCTCGACAAGGTCGGTGCTTCATACGAAATGATCTTCGTGCTCGACGGGCCGCAGCCCGCCGCATACGCGGCCCTGCGCGCCCTGCGCGACCGAGGCGCGCCGGTCACGTTGCTCAATCTTTCCCGCGTCTTCGGCGAGGCAACCGCGTTGGCGGCCGGGTTCGAGCACGCGGCTGGCGCGATCGTGCTGACGCTGCCCGCGTACCACCAGATAGAGGGCAGTGAAATTCCAACGCTCGTTGCAGCCCTCGATCGTGCCGATATGTCCGTCGGCAGACGTTGGCCGCGCGCCGGCGGACGGTTCGAAGTCTTTCGTCGTGCCGCATTCCACCGGATGGTCGGAGCGTTCGTCGGCTCGCGGTTCAGGGATCTCGGCTGCGGGGCGCGTGCGATGCGCAGACGCGTCGTGGAGGAGATTTCGCTCTACGGGGACCAACACCGGTTCTTGGCGCTGCTGGCCGAACGCCAGGGATTCCGAGTGGTCGAAGTGGACGTTCGGCAGTCCCCGCAAGACCGCAACGCGGGCCGATACCCGCTAAGAGAGTATGCGCACCGCGCCCTGGACATTCTTACAGTTCTGTTTCTGCTGCGATTCACGAAGAAGCCGCTGCGCTTTTTCGGAATGGTCGGCGTATCGACGTTCGTGTTGGGGTCCGTGTTGATCGCGTATCTGGTCGTCGAACGGCTGTTCTTCGATCAGTCGCTCGCCGAGCGGCCGGCTTTGTTGTTGGCGTCGCTCCTCGCCGTGCTCGGGCTGCAGCTCTTTGCAATCGGCTTACTCGGTGAACTAATTATATTCACCCATGCCAGAGGCATTAAGGACTACCAAGTCGAGGAAGTGATTGAGTTTTCGGCCGAGAGAGAGCCGGCGGGGGAAGCCAGTCCCGGAATCGTTACCCGCCCGCTGGGATTCAGCGAGTTCAAGGGGTGACTTGTGATAGATTTTTCGGACGGACGGTCAAGCGGATGACATCGACGGGAGCGCGGATGACGGCCTCTGACACGGCGACGGCCCGGGCACGGGCACTCATGATTTTCGCATTGCTCGCGTTGACCCCAACCGCGGTTACCTGGAGCCAGGCTCTGCCTGGTTACAACCTGCAACCTGGTGACCACATCGAGGTCTCGGTTTACGGCGAGAAAGACCTGGAACGGGCCTTGATGATTCGACCGGACGGTAAATTCTCGCTTCCGCTAGCAGGCGAGATCGACGCCGCGGGCCGAAGTGTCACCGCGATACAAACCGAATTGACGACCAAGCTCTCCAAATTCATTCCGGAGGCCGTCGTCACCGTTTCCGTGACGGGTATCGAGGGCAATCGTGTATACGTCATCGGGCAAGTCCAGCAGCCCGGTAGCTTCGTGATGAACCCAACCATCAGTGTTCTCCAGGCTCTGAGCTTGGCGGGCGGCACGACGCCATTCGCGGCACTGAATGACATAATCGTTGTTCGGGGCAACGGCACCGCTCAAAAGATATTTCGTTTTCCCTATGACGAGATCAAGCGCGGCAAGGCTTTGGAGCAGAACATCCAGCTCATGAGCGGCGACGTGGTCATCGTTCCGTAACGCTCGATTGCAGCAGGCGAACACCTCCGAGCTAACATATGCACCGCCACCACAATAAGATCTAGATAAATGGCTACCGAGACACCCTACACGCTTAGCGACTTCTTCGGTGTGCTGCGCCGCCGGTCGGTTTGGCTGCTCACGTTGCTACCGGCGGCGATGCTAATCGCGGTGTATCTCGCGTTCACGCTCCCGCGGCAGTATCTCTCTTCAGCAACGATTCTCCTGGAACCCTCGTCGATTCCGGCAGACATGATCAAGACGACCGTCACCGCCTTCGCGGATCAACAGATCGAGATCGTTCGCGGCCGTGTCATGACCCGCGAGAGCCTCCTGCGGCTCGTCCAAGAGGTCGATCCGTACCCGAACCGTGACGATCTAAATGCGAACGACAAAGCTGCGGCTGTCGCGGCCAACTCGGAAATCGTGCGTGTCGACCCAATCACTCTCGAACCGCTGCTCGTGTCGAGCGCGTTCTCGGTTCACTACCGCAACCCCGATCCCGACCTCGCGGCCGCGATCGCCAAACGCCTGGCTCAGATGTTTCTCGACTACAACCGCGAGACGCGAACCCAGCAGGCGACGGAAACGGTCGAATTCCTCCAGGCGCAGTCCACCGAAGCGAGTCAGAAAATCGTCGAGCTCGAGCGCCGCTTGGCCGAATTCAAAGCGCAGTACGGCGATGCACTACCCGAATCCCAGGAACGCAACGAGAACATGCTCGATCGTGCCGGGCGCGATCTCCAATCGTTGGAGCAGCAGCTGCTATTGGCGAAAGACCGCCGGTCTACGCTCGAGCTTCAACGAACGCAGATAAACCCCAACCTGTTCGATCCGGCCGGCGACTGGCGAAATCAGCTGAAGACGCTGCAATCCGACCTGGCCGTAGCTCAGAAGAAATACTCCCCGGATCACCCCGAAGTTCGCCGGCTGCGGCGCGCGATCGAGGCGATGAGCGCGCGCACCGATACGAACCCGACCAGCCTCGCGCCGGACAATCCCGAATACAAGCAGGTGGTGAGCCAGCTCGACACCGTCAATCGCGAAATTTCCGCGCTCCAAGCGAGCGCAGATCGGTATCGCGACGAAATCAGACTCTATGAGCGCGGCCTGAAAATGGCGCCCGAAGTGGAACGAGACTACGCCCAGCTACTCCGCGATTACGACATCGCCCAAGAACGTTTCCGTGGGATCGAAGACAGACTCAGGGACGCGGCTCTGGGCCAGGCGCTCGAGACGCAACAACGTGGCGGCCGATTTACCTTGATCCGCGAACCCTACCGCCCGACGAGCCCCGATAGCCCGAACCGGCTCGGTATCATCCTGCTCGGCTTGGTGCTCGGAGGTGGGCTCGGCGTGGGTATGGCGGCTCTGCGCGAGAGCTCCGACCCTTCGGTGCGGAGCATGCGAGATCTGCTGGAAATCACGGATATCAAAGCTCTCGCCGCCGTTCCGGTCATGCGAAATGCCGCGGACAGGAAAAGGCGCATCGTAGCCTGGAGCGCCGCGGGCGCCATTGCCGCGATCGCCGTAGTGTTCGTCGGCATCACTGTCGCGCAGTCGTCCTCTTGATGCCATGAAGGGACGAATCCAAGCGGCACTCGAGAACGCCAAGCGGCGCACGGGCGACATACCGGATGCGAAAACGCGCGGAGCGAGCTCGGGTGAGCGACCGACGATTAACCTCGCGATGCGTTCATTCCAACGGGTGCCCTACGACCCGATCGAGTGCGCACAGAATCGAGTGTTGGTCCCGGAGAGTGACCGGGCGCTTCGTGCGACGGGGGCCGCCGCGTATCGCATGTTGCGCACGCGACTCCTGCAACGGTGCCGCTCCAACAACTGGCGCACGATAGGGATCACGAGCCCAGGTCAAGGCGCGGGCAAGTCGCTCACCTCGCTAAACCTCGCGTTGACGATTGCGCGTGAAGGCAACAACAACGTCTTCCTGATCGATCTCGACATGCGCAACCCGAAGATGTGCCAATACCTCGGGGCGACACCGCCAGTCGACATCAACCACTACATGTCGGGCGAAGTGCGCGCAGAGGATTCGTTGTTCTCGGTCGGTATCGACAACCTCACGCTCGGCGGAACGTTGACGAACACCGACCTGGCGTCGGAGTTGCTCGCCAGTGGACGCCTCGAGGAGCTCTTCGCGTACATCTATGCCATCGCACCCGAGCCGTTGATCCTCGTGGACCTCCCGCCCCTATTGTCGACCGACGATGCGATGATCGTGGCGCCGATAGTCGACGCGTGCCTGCTGGTCGTCGCCGAAGGCCTGTCGCGACGGGACGGCACGGGGAAGGCGCTCGAGTTGCTAGCCGAGTACAAGCTCGCGGGGATCGTGCTCAATCGATCCCACGCGGTCGTCAAGGACTACTACAGCTCCTACGCGTAGCCCGCGGGCGCGGCGTTCCCCATGCAGTATTTGGCCCTACTCATGATCGTGACCGTCACGACCGTTGAATACCTTGCGCACGGAGACAAGTGGGGCAGGGTTCATGTACTACCCGCGCAATTGTCGTTCCTTCCCGAGCTTCTCGGTGCTGTTGCGCTCGTTTGCGTAATCGCGCTCGGCATGCAGAACCGGTTCAAGTTCTTGCGCCACGCGTATTGGGTCGTCTTCGGTTTGTTGGGCTTCGCGCTCGTGGCCGGCGTGATCGTCAACGGCGTTGAGTCCGGGCCGATTTTCGCTGGAATCCGAAATTATTTCAGGGCGATCCCGTGGTTCTTCGTTCCTGCCGTCTTCGCCTTTTCGGAAAAGCAGGTCAGGACGCAGCTGCGCGTGCTGTTGGCAATCTGCGTGATCCAGGTTCCCGTCGCCATAGAGCAGAGAATCTACACGACCAATACGTACTACGGCTTCGAAGCCGTAACGGGAGATTGGACCATAGGAACGTTGAACGACTCGGGAGTACTGTCTATCTTCCTCGTCGCAGCCGCGTGCGTCGTGGTCGCCTTGACCATCAGACAGAGCTTGACGAAGTGGCAAGGGCTCCTGCTGTTCCTCTTGTTGCTCGTGCCGACGATGATCAACGAGACCAAGGCGACTCTGGTGCTGTTGCCGTTTGGCATCCTGGTGACTTTCCTGTGCGCCTCGCGTCCGGGTGCGCGAATCAAACAGTTAGGGGTTGCGCTCGGGCTCAGCGCCGTGTTCTTGGCGCTGTTCGTGCCAACGTATAACAAACTCAACGAGAAGAGAGAGTACGGCGTAAGTATCGGCGAGTTCTTTCTCAACAGTGGCAACGCGGAACAGTATCTGCTCTCGAACGCGGACGTTGGTACAACCGTACTTGTGAATCGTGGCGACGCGATGATCGTCGCGGTGAGGGAGACTCTCAAGGATCCCGTGCGAGCGGCGTTCGGCCTCGGAATGGGCAACGCATCGTTGTCGGCACTGGGAAAGAATTTTGCCGGCCGATTTAGCGAGTTGTACAAGAACTTTCTCGTCATCGGATTCGCGAGATTCATCCTGGAGCTGGGATTCCTCGGATTCGGGTTGTTGCTAGCCGTCTACTGGTTGATCTTTCAGGACGCCCGCGTCGTATCGAGGAAAGGTAGTGGCAACAAGGCCGCACTGGCCGCGGCCTGGGCGGGGATTACCGTAGTCATGCTGTTAGCGCTGTTTTACACGAGGGTGGAGACATCCGCGCCCGTGTCTATTCTGTTCTGGTACTTCTCGGGGCTGATCGCGGCCGAGCGCGCACGGTTGGCTTCACCGCACGCAGCCAGCGAACCGGTTTCCGCTGCGGAATCGGAATCGTTCAGCGCCCGACGTGCCGCGGCTTGACGCCACCTTCGTAGGGAGACGGTTCCGGAGCACGAACGACGCGCGCGGTTTGTGACGCCGCAGATTCCCCGTAGCCGCGGGACAGCAAATACTGCCTATCGATGCTCTTCACTTCGGGTGAATTTCTCTTCCTCTACCTGCCCATCGTGGTGGCAGGCTTCTTCGCGATCGCCAAAACGATGGGGCGAGCCATCGCCGCGGGCTGGCTCGTGCTCGCGTCGATCGTGTTTTATGGATTCTGGCGGCCGGAATACATCGCACTCTTGCTTGTCTCGATCGCGGTCAACTACGTCTTTGGCTACTTCCTGCAGCGCGGCTCCTTCGACCGCTACATCTCTAGGCGGGCGGTCCTCGGTTTCGCTATTGCCATCAATCTCATCGTCCTCTCCTATTACAAATACGCCAACTTCCTGTTGGGCACGCTCGACAGCGTGTTCGCCGCAGATCTGCCGGCGCTAGACATCGTCCTACCGATCGGTATTTCGTTCTTCACGTTCACGCAGATTGCGTACCTGGTCGACTCCTACGCAGGCAAGGTTCAGGAACGTAATCCGATTCATTACGCGCTGTTCGTCAGCTACTTCCCTCATTTGATCTCCGGTCCGGTGCTCCATCACGCGGACATGATGCCGCAGTTCGCGCGGGCGGAGATCTATGCGCCGCGGCTCTTCAACATGTCGATTGGCGCGGCTTTCCTGGCGCTCGGCCTGATAAAGAAAGTATTGCTCGCGGACAGCGCGGCACCGCTAGCCAACGAGCTCTTCGATACGCAGGATCCGAGCGGCCTGTCGACCACGCTCGCGTGGCATGGCACGCTCGCTTACACGCTGCAGATCTATTTCGATTTCTCGGGCTACTCGGATATGGCGGTCGGCCTGTCTTTGCTCATCGGCGTGCGTCTGCCTTACAACTTCAATTCGCCCTACCAGGCGCGAAACATCATCGATTTCTGGCGACGGTGGCACATGACGCTGTCGCGATTCCTGCGCGACTATCTGTACGTTCCATTGGGCGGCAACCGGCTCGGCGTCGGGCGCCGCTATATCAATCTTGCGGTAACGATGCTGCTGGGAGGGCTGTGGCACGGTGCAGCGTGGACGTTCGTCGTCTGGGGCGGACTCCATGGTCTTTACCTCGTAGTCAATCACGGCTGGCGCCACGCCGCGGAGCACGTCCCTGGATATCGCGTTGCAATGGAGAATCCGATCCTGCGCCGGCTGGGCGCCGTTGCGGCTACGCTGCTCACGCTAGCCGCCGTGATCGTCGCCTGGACGTTCTTTCGAGCGGAGAGCGTCACACACGCGATGCGCGTACTCGCCGCAATGTTCGGATCGGGCTCATCGTTCGCGTCGCCGACTGATGCAGGTCTGTCCTCGTGGGCGTGGATTGCAGCCGGCTTCGCGCTCGCCCTATTCTCGCGGAACTCCCAGGAGCTGATCGACGGTGCTTTCAGCCGCAAGCTCGCCGCCGTGGCGAATCGGGACCTGCGCGACGTTGCGATGGCTGCGTCGCTCGGAACGTCGGTGGTGATCATCGTGTTGATGGCGTTCGTGGCCGCGTCCCGCGGTGTCACCGAGTTCATCTATTTCAACTTCTGATGAAGACGCACTTCGCAGCACGTGTGACTCTAGGCTTCGCAGCTGGCTTCGCGCTGTCGACGCTGCTGCTTGAAGCGGCACTGTGGCTGCTGCCGACTTACAACGGCGTCTATGCAGCGGACCCGGACGCCGACTGGCCCGTGCACCACCTGGTGCCGAACGCGAGTTATACGTACTCGACCGGCTGGAATTTCCGCAATGTGCGGCGCGGCGAGATCAACAACATGGGCTACGTTGCGCCGTTCGACTACGCGCCGGGCAGCGAGGCTACGGTGATCTTCGGCGATAGCTACATCGAGGGGCTGATGAACCGCTACGAGGACACGCTGCCGGCACAGCTCGCCACATCGGGCGGGGCCGACTTGGCGCCGTTACTGAACTTCGGCATATCGGGGTCCGCCCTACCCGACTACTTGGGGCTCGGCACGCTGATTCGCGACCGCTTTCGGCCGACCTGGATCATCGTGTTCATTGGCGATGGAGACTTCGTCGAAGGATTCGACGTGCGCCCAGGTCATTTTCGCTGGAGCCCGGACGACGTCGCTTCCGTGGAGCTCATGCCGGAGCAGCTTCGCAGCAAGCTCGTGAAGGTCGTGCGACGGTCGGCAGTCGTGCGCTACCTTCGCGCGAACCTACGTCTGAACATGCACAGTCTGTTCGATTCGCGTCCCGGCACGGGAGACGGGCCCGAGATGACGTTCTGTCCCGAAACGCACTCGGAACGCACGGACGTCGAGCGCGCGAAATCCTATGTCGCGGAGCTGCCCCTAGCACTCGGTGTGCCGGCGGGCAGAGTCATCTTCCTGAGAGACTCCGAAACGCAGCGCCAGGCGATTTATGCCCCCGAAGCAAAGCGCGAATCCGCGGCGTGCCCGCCGTCTCGCGATGACGAGGCCCTCGAGTCGCTCCTGCGAGAAGCTCAAAGCGTCGGGATCAAAGTCGTGGACACCGTTCCCTTGTTCCGCAAGCACTATGAGGCAACGGGTGAGAGAGTCGATTACTCACCGACGGATTGGCATTGGAACGCCACCGGCCATCGGCTCGCTGCCGACGCTTTGCGCGATCTCATGCAGCCATCGCCCGCGCGATGAACGAACGATCGAGGTTGCCCGTCGTACTGCGATGCTCAGGTGGCTCACGAACGCGGTCTGCAGTGCGTTCATATCGCTGCCCAGACCAGTGCTACGCAAACACATCCGACTGCCAGGCTGGGCCGATCCTGCACCGCAAACACGACAGGATCGTGATGTAGCTCGCCCCGATACGCCTTCCGCCAAATGCGGCAGATCCAATACAGCAGCATGGGGCAAAGCATCCATAACGCCTCGGGATGGCGATATAGCTGACCCGTTCCGCCATTCATATACAGCGCCAGCACGAGAACGCTCATTAGACCCGAGGAAGCGCCAAACGAGAGCAGCAAGGAAAGATCATCGGTGAGATAACCGCGTCCCGCTGCTTCGAGCTTTCCGGACGAGAGCGCAGCACGCAATTCGGTGTACCGCTTCGCCATTGCCAGGCTGAGGAACAGAAACATCGAGAAGGCGAGCAGCCAGAAAGAGGGCACTATTAGAACCGCCGCACCGCCCGCAATTACTCTGACGGTGTAGAGCCCCGCGAGCGACAAGACGTCTACCATGGCGATTCGTTTGAGCATCAACGAATACCACAGCGTCCAGATCACATACGTGAGCAAGACGAGCACGAACAGGCCGTTGATGGTGAGTATCGATCCCGCAATCCCCGCGGTGAGCAGCATCAGAGCGCCCGCCGCGCCGTTCACTATTGGGATCTCGCCGGACGCGAAGGGTCGCAACCGCTTATGCGCGTGCGCGCGATCGGCTTCCAGATCGAGGAGATCGTTGATGACGTAGGTGGCCGAGGCACATAAGCCAAACCACACAAACGCGAGCACGGCACTGGAAATGACGGCGGGATCCGAGGCTTTGTGCGCCGCGAGCGCAGGAACGAAAATCAGCAGATTCTTGATCCACTGATGCAGCCTCAACGCGCGAATCCAGGCCGATATCGATCGCTGATTCGGGTTCGGGAAGACCTTCTGCACTCGCGGTACGTCGGCGATTCGTCTGCGCAGGCGCGCCGTAGGCGAAACGACAATCGCGTGACGCGCGCGGCGCCACACTTCAATGTCTTTCGCCTCATTGCC
>Ga0190274_10001144_pt1 | contig 15632 bp, 12 predicted proteins | sample Popmic531T_FD_133002 | JGI IMG/M metagenome (GOLD analysis project Ga0190274, IMG submission 133002) | Populus adjacent soil microbial communities from riparian zone of Yellowstone River, Montana, USA - 531 T | ecosystem: Environmental > Terrestrial > Soil > Riparian zone | place: USA: Montana...
CTTGCCGGTTGCTGGGAGCGAAGGCGGCCCGCTTGCAAAGAGCCGCTTCAGCCGCCTCAGATATCGATTCATCTGCCGGCTGCAGGGCCTTATGAGCAGCTGTACAAACCTCTCAGGTGGGGAAGGGGTCGAGCGAAGCGATCCACCAAATAACACGAAAAGGAAACACGAACTCACACTAAACAGTAACCAGGTTACTACAGCATTTTCGTGTTGCTTTGTTTCGTGTCATTTCGTGGATCGTTTCGCCCGACCCCTTCCTCACCCGAGAGGTTGCCGCCACGAGGTCATTATCTTTTCACTGCAACCGTCGCGGCTGTCGGCGTTCATTGGAGGCGAATCACCCCGTTCCCAGCAGCCGGCGCCGACGCCAGGCAACGTTTTTGTTCTGCACTGTTCAAACTTATTTTTTGGCTTGCGGGTGATGTATTTCTTCGTTGCTTTACGCGTTAACCTTATGAAGCACATTTTCGGTTTGATAGGCGGGGGGAAGAATGATGAAGGCGGGAGAATTGATTCTCGGCAGTGGTCCGACGTTTGGTCAAAACAATATGCCAATTCATGCGGGGGGCTTAGTTGGCAGAATTGGTGGCGGCCTGAGTCGACTATTTGGCTGCTGGCACTCGGAAATGAGCCGGCCTTTTTCAAGTGACGGTCAAACCTACCGTGCTTGTCTCAGTTGCGGTGCTCGACGGCAGTTCAATATTCGGAGTTGGGAGACCCAGGGTGGATTTTATTACGGTCCGCCTCGGAGCAAACAACTCCGCGTGTTGAATGGATTGGTAGTCAGATAAAGCCAGGGGAAAAGGGGAACGGGAAAAGGGGAACGGTGAAGACCATTCCGAAATTCGGGATCCTTCATCCTCATCGAAGCGGGGGCATGCCCGCCCTCCCAACCTCGAGATTTCCGGAGTTGCCATTATTTATCTCGAGGTCGGGAAGGCGGGCATGCCCCCGCTCTTGTCTTTCCCTCAGTTTCCTTGCCGATGCTGTACAACCCCTGCTTCCCGCCAATATACTAACCGCCTGAAAAAGTCATCGTAGTTGGACACATTTCTCGCCCTTTCAGAGCGCAACGGAACAACAACCTGAGCAAATGAGGAACGACTGTATGCATGCCTTACCGATTCGCATCCGGGTCATTTTATTAACGACCACATTAGCGATATTAGCCATCATGTTTTGCATGAACCCTGCAAGTAACGTCAGAGTCGGCTCTACCAAAACAGCAACCGCCCAATCAAGTTCGGCTCATGCGCCCGCCAACCCGTTGCTATTGAAATGGGAAGGGCCATACGGAGGCGTGCCGCCGTTTGACCGGGTACAAGTCTCGCAGTTTAAGTCTGCGCTTGAAGACGGCATGACTGAAAACCTGGCCGAAGTTGAACGCATTGCGAAAGACCCGGCGGCGCCAACTTTCGAAAATACCATCGTAGCTATGGAGCGCGCCGGCGACACGCTCAATCGGGTAAGTGCGGTTTACGGCGTGTTTGGTTCGACGATGAACGGACCGGAGTTCCAGGTACTTCAGCGAGAGATGGCCCCGCGCCTCGCTGCCTTCAGCGATCAGATTAGTCAGAACCCGGCGCTCTTCAAGCGCATTGAAGCGGTCTACGATGCGCCAAACAAGAAAAAGCTCACGTCCGAACAGCAACGCCTGGCCTGGCTCTACTACACAAGGTTTGTTCGATCTGGTGCTCGGCTTGGAGCAGACGCCAAGACCCGGCTGTCGCAGATCAACCAGCAGTTAGCCGGGCTATTTACGAAGTTTAGTCAAAACGTTTTAGCCGAAGAAGATGGCCAGTTCATAACGCTCAAGAGCGAGGCGGAACTAGCGGGTCTCCCCCAGTCGGTGCGCGACGCGGCCGCTGCTGCAGCCGTCACTAAGAAACAACCGGGTACGTGGGTCATTTCAAACACGCGTTCCTCTGTCGATCCATTTTTGACATATTCCGATCGTCGTGAGCTGCGGGAAAAAGCCTGGCGCATGTTCATCAACCGCGGAGACAACGGCGACGAGCATGACAATAACTCAACCATTTCGCAGATCCTCCAGTTGCGTGCTGAACGCGCGAAGTTGCTTGGCTATCCGACGCATGCTCACTGGCGCCTTGAAAACGCCATGGCCAAAACTCCGGAAAACGCAATGCAGTTAATGGAGCAAGTTTGGAAACCGGCCGTAGCGCGCGTTCATGAAGAGGTTCGGGACATGCAGGCTCTCGCCGACGAAATTCATATGAAGGAAGGCGCGAAGATCAAGATAGAGCCCTGGGACTATCGTTATTACGCAGAGAAGGTTCGCAAAGCGCGTTACGATCTGGATCAGAATGAAGTGAAGCAGTATCTCCAACTGGAGAAGTTGCGCGAAGGTATCTTCTGGGTGGCCGGAGAGCTGTTCAACTTCAATTTTACTCCCGCAGCGAACGTTCCGGTGGTGCATCCGGATGTTCGGGTGTGGGAAGTGACTGATAAGACCTCCAAAAAACATATCGGATTGTGGTACTTCGATCCATATGCCCGCGCCGGCAAGCGTTCGGGCGCATGGATGAACGCCTATCGCAGTCAGGAACGATTCGATGGCGAGATCACGACGATTGTTTCAAACAACTCCAACTTCGTGAAAGGGAAACCGGGCGAACCGCTGCTGATTTCCTGGGATGATGCGACTACGATGTTTCATGAGTTTGGGCATGCGCTGCACGGTCTCAACTCAAACGTTACTTACCCCTCGTTATCGGGAACGGCGGTAGCGCGGGATTATGTCGAGTTTCCGTCGCAACTACTCGAACATTGGCTTTCGACTCCTGAGGTGCTGCAACGTTTTGCGGTTCACTACCAGACGGGCAAACCAATACCGCAGAATCTGGTTGACCGCATCAACCGCGCGGCAACTTTCAATGAAGGTTTTGAAACCGTTGAGTATCTATCGGCTGCTTTGGTTGATATGAAACTGCACCTGGCGGGAGATCAGAAGATCGATGCGGATGCTTTTGAAAAGAAGACGCTGGCCGAATTGGGAATGCCTAACGAGATTGTAATGCGCCACCGCACGCCGCAGTTTGGGCATGTATTTGGCAGTGATGGCTATTCAGCGGGTTACTACAGCTACCTTTGGTCTGACGTCCTGACGGCGGATGCGTTTGGGGCCTTTGTTGAAGGAGGCGGGCCATACAATCAGAAGGTGGCTGAGCGTCTGCGAAAGTATATCTTTTCGGTGGGTAACACTGTGGATCCGGCTGAAGCATACAAAAGCTTCCGCGGGCGCGATCCGCAGGTGACGTGGCTGATGAAGAAGCGTGGTTTTGCTGCGACGGAGTCGAAGGCCGCGCCGGGACAGTAGGCAGATAGCGAGTTTGTCTGAGACGGCCCTTTCGTGCTGCTTTCGTGTTGGTTCGTGGATCGTTCTTATCGCTTTTAAGGGAAAAGGACGATCCACTAAATTACACTAAATAAGAAACACGAAACTCATCCACGAATTGACATATCAGGCGAGGTTGTTTAGATTCTAGGCTCGTTACGGGTTAGCAGTTTTTCTAATTTTTGATGGGATGCTCCCGAAGACCTTCGTCATGGTGAATCGAACATTTACACGATTCTTTAGTTTTTAATGCTTGCCACTTAGGCGAGCTACTACGAAGGCGCTCCTGTCGAATCCGATCTGTTGTTAGTAATAGTGAATCGCAAATCGTGAATAGTAGGAGCGCAAGGCCTGGATGGGCTCGGCGGTGCTGCGCGGCTTTGCCGCCTTCCGTGCGGAAAAGCCTATGGCTTTCCGTAGCTGCTCTAAAAAAATGAGGCTATGCCTCCGTCGAGGCCAAGCCTCGTGTTTTGATTGAAGTTGATATCTCTCGGTAAGGCATAGCCTTACCGCACGGAAGGCGGCAAAGCCGCAAATGACTACGTAGATGAGCGAGATCAACGTACAACTAAACGACGGTGTGGCTGCGCAAATGGCCGGCCCGATTACCGTCGGCGAGGCGCTGAAGAAGCTTGACCGCGACACGGCGAAGCAAGCTCTGGCGGCCCGTGTGAACGGACGTGAAGTGGATCTGGCCTTTACGCTCGAAGAATCAAACGGAGAACCCGTTAAGATTGAACCGGTATTGCCGGAAACGCTTGAGGGTCTTGACGTCTTACGTCATTCCACGGCGCACCTGCTGGCGGCGGCTGTGCTTGATCTTTATCCGGGAACCCAACTGGGCATCGGCCCAGCCCTGCTGGAAGACCCGCGCTACGGCTTCTTTTACGATGTGATTGCACCTGTCGTACTGACTGAAGCTGATCTGTCGTTGATTGAGAAGCGCATGCGTCAGATAGCCAGCCGCAATCTAGCTTACCGTCGTGACGAGATTCCGAAGGCTGAGGCGCTGCGTCTCTTTAAGGAGCGCGACGAGCCGCTCAAGTGTGAGTTGATTGACGAAAAGGCCGGCGAGACGGTCAGCGTTTATTACATCGACAACTCGCCGTTCATCGACTTCTGTTTAGGGCCTCACGTGCCCAATACCAACAAACTGCGCGCGTTCAAGCTGTTGTCACTTGCCGGTGCCTACTGGAAAGGCGACGCCGAAAACCCACAGATGCAGCGCATTTATGGAACGGCATTCTTTTCCCAGGAGCAACTGGACGCATGGTTGAAGCAGCGCGAAGAAGCTGAGAAGAGAGATCACCGCCGGCTGGGCAGGGAACTCGATCTGTTTTCGATTCAGGATGCGTACGGTCAGGGGTTGGTGATGTGGCATCCGAAGGGCGGCGCGATTCGACGTGAGATGGAAGACTACCTTCGCCAACAACTGGCCCAACGGGGGTATGGACTGGTGTTCACGCCCCACATAGCGAAACGAGAACTTTGGCAAAAGAGCGGTCACGAACAAAACTATGCGGACGTGATGTTTGCGCCGACGGAACTGGAAGAGACGCAGTTCAGGCTTAAGCCGATGAATTGTCCGTTTCACATTGGAATATATAAGTCGGCCCAACACTCTTACCGCGACCTGCCATTGCGCTACGCAGAATTGGGTACCTGTTACCGGGCAGAACTCTCCGGCACGTTACACGGGTTGATGCGGGTTCGCGGGTTTACGCAGGACGACGCGCACATTTTCTGTACCCCCGAAACCGTGCGTACCGAGATAGTTTCCTGCATCGACTTTGCGTTCGCCCTTCTTGGGGCCTTTGGTTTTGAAAAGTTCAAAATCGAATTGTCGGTGCGCGGTGCCGATACGACTAAGAAGTATCTCGGTTCCGATGAGAATTGGCAGCACGCGGAAGAGGCTTTGGTGGATGCTCTCAAGGGCCAGGGTTTGGAATACGAGCGGATGGAGGATGAGGCAGCATTCTACGGCCCGAAGATCGACATCAAGGTTGAAGACGCGATTGGGCGTTTTTGGCAGCTGACCACCGTGCAGTTTGACTTCAATCTACCCGAACGCTTTGAGCTGGAGTACACCGGTGAGGACAATAAACCCCACCGGCCGATCATGATTCATCGGGCCCTGTTTGGTTCCATGGAGCGCTTCTTTGGAGTGCTAATCGAGCATTATGCGGGTGCCTTCCCGATGTGGTTGGCGCCGGTGCAAGTGGCGGTGCTGCCGATCACCGATCGGATTAATGACTACGCCGAGAAGGTGGCGTCTGAACTGCGCAGCGGAGGTTTACGTGTCGGGACGAATCTCAAGAGTGAAAAGATTGGCGCAAAGATTCGCGACGCACAAATGCAGAAAACTCCTTTTATGGTGGTTCTGGGGGACCGCGAAATGGAGCAGGGAATCGTGGCGGTCCGCGAACGCCTCAAGGGTGACATCGGGGTAATGTCGATAGAAGAATTCAGGACTATGGCGCGCAATCTCATCGAGAAGCGTGCTTTGACTAATGCGTAGTCCAATGTCCAAAGTCCAAAGTCCAAAGTCGAAATACAAAGACTTTGGACTTTGGACCCGGGACTTTGGACTCTTTAATGAGGAGGTGGAATATAGCTACAGGCTTTCGAGGTCGCGGCCAGCGTCCGGATAACCGGCGCCTGCCGATTGCCCGCATTAACGAGAGAATTCGCGTCCCACAAGTAAGAGTCATTGGCGAGGAAGGCGAACAGCTTGGAGTATTGGATATCCGAGACGCCATCCGCGCCGCCAGAGAAAAAGGTCTGGACCTTGTGGAGGTTGCCGCCACTGCCGACCCGCCGGTTTGCCGGATTATTGACTTCGGAAAATTTCAGTATGAAGCCAAGAAGAAAGCAAACGAGGCCAAGAAGAAGCAGGTCACGATTACCGTTAAGGAAGTGAAGTTTCGCCCGGGCACGGACGATCACGACTATGACTATCGCATGAAGCATGCTCGTGAATGGCTCGAGGAGGGCGACAAGGTAAAAGCGACGATTTGGTTTCGTGGCCGCGAAATGACGCATCGCGAACTGGGTTCGCGCATTCTTGAGCGACTGGAAAAAGACTTGATAGATGTTGGGGAAGTAGAGGCGCGTCCGCGAATGGAAGGGAACCAGATGTTTATCATCGTTGGCCCCAAGCGACATAAGAGCGCCAAGGACCATCCACCGCAGCATCCGCCGGCGCCGAAGACTGACGCTGCACCGGCAAAGGTTGAAGCGCAGCCTCCGAGCGCGCCAAAGACCGAAGGATAGTGGTACCAAATCTGAGATCTCAGATCTGAGATCTCAGATCTGAAATTTAAGAGATCTGAAACTTGAAATGTGAGATGGAGAAATCATGCCTAAGTTAAAAACACATAAAGGTGCGGCGAAGCGTTTCCGTACCACCGCGACCGGCAAGATCAAGCGCGGTCATTCGCATGCACGACATATTCTTACCAAGAAAAGTAACAAGCGGAAACGCTTGCTGGATATCGATGTGCTGGTCGCCAAAGCGGATCAGAAACGCGTGGAAGCAATGCTGCCGTACGGTAGAGATTAAAGGAACGATGAAATATGAATGAGGAACGATGAGTGCAGACCTGGTTTTCCGAATTCATCATTCATAATTCAGCATTCATAGTTCTAGGTTCTAGGAGGATTGAGTCATGCCAAGAGCAAAACGTGGAAATAAGCGTCTCGAAAGGCGCAAGAAGATATTAAAGCTGGCGAAAGGCTATCGCGGCACCAAGTCGAAGCTATATAGATCGGCCAAGGAATCAGTCGAGCGGGGTCTGAATTTCGCTTATACCGGCCGCAAGTTGAAGAAACGTGATTTTCGCAGCCTTTGGATTGTGCGCATCGGTGCTGCGGCCCGGTTGAACGGAATCAACTATTCGCAGCTGATGCACGGGCTGAAGCTGGCCGGGGTCGAGTTGGATCGAAAGGTATTAGCCGACCTCGCAGTCAATCAGCCGGAAGCTTTTTCCGGGTTGGCGGCTCAAGCGAAGAATGCGCTTGAGACGAAGAGCGAAAAAGCCGCGGCTTAAAACAGCGGGCGAACGTCCGACCGTTGCTTTGAAACGGAGTGGCTTTACTCGAGAACAAAGAAACGATCCACGAATTAACACGAAATTACTCGAACTGAGACCTCTTTTCGTGCAACTTCGTGTTATTTCGCGTGGATCGTTTTAGTTTTTTATCTCATGCTGGCGAAACTTTAGCTAGAAGGCTCGTCACGTAGGATACGGTCATGGCAGAAGATCAAATCCAGCGAGATCCAAAACTCCAGGTAGTGGAGGCCCGCAAGGAGTTCGATAACGAGTTCGAACGCTTTGCGGGTTTTGCGGAGCAGTCTGCAACGCCATTGGCTCTCAGTAGCCTGAACTTGGCCGAGGCTGAGGCTGAGCAGCGTCTGCTGAGCGAGCTGCGCACAAAACATCTTGGGAAAAAGAGTGCGTTAGCGGCCAGCAAGAAACTAATTGGCCGCGTGTCTCCGGATGAACGCGCGGCTTTTGGGAAGTTGGTGCAGGAGAACGAAACCGACATCACTGCCAGGATCGCGCAGGCCGAACAAGCAATTGCCGGCTTTGTCGAGGCAGCACGCACCGAGCGCCAGCGCATCGACGTAACCTTGCCGGGCCGGCGCCCGCGGAAGGGCCACCTCCATCCGCTCACGATGCTGAGAGAAAGAATCGAGGACATCTTTGTTGCGCTCGGATATGCGATCGAGGACGGCCGGGAAATCGAAACAGACTTCTATAATTTCGACGCGCTAAATATTCCGCAAAACCATCCCGCCCGAGCCTCGCAGGATACGTTTTATACCACCGACGGTTTTGCGTTGCGTTCACAGACGTCAACCGTCCAGATCCACGCTATGCAAAGGCGTGGCGCGCCGCTGCGCATGATTGCTCCCGGACGAGTTTTCCGCCGGGATACACCAGACCCGACGCACAATCCAATGTTCTTTCAGGTTGAAGGATTGTGTGTAGATCGCGGAATTACCATGGCACATCTGAAGGGCACGGTGGCTGAGTTTCTGCGCCAGATGTTTGGAGCGCAGACAGTCACGCGCTTCCGGCCTTCTTACTTTCCATTTACAGAACCCAGCGCTGAGTTTGACTTCAGTTGCTTCAAATGTAGCGGGAAAGGTTGTCGCATCTGCAAGCAATCAGGTTGGATCGAACTCGGCGGGTCGGGAATGGTACATCCCAACGTGCTGCGCGCCGTCGGTGTGGACCCGGAGGTTTACTCGGGCTTTGCCTTTGGCCTGGGGATCGACCGGATGGTCGCCCTGATGTACGGCCTCGATGATATTCGTCTGCTCTTCGAAAATGATGTTCGGTTTTTGGAGCAGTTTGATTAAAACGGTCAGTGGTCAGTGGTCAGTGGTCAGTTGCAACGAACTCAACCGGGCTAGTTAACAACTGACTACTGACAACTGACTACTAACAACTGACTACTAACAACTGACAACTGACTGATGTTAATTAGCTACAACTGGCTACACGAGCTTACCGGTACCAGCCTGACGCCCCCCGAGTTGCGCGAGAGGCTGACGATGGTGGGTTTGGCCATCGATGCCGTCGAAGAAATCGAGGGAGACTCGGTTCTTGATGTCGAAGTCCCATCCAATCGGCCTGATTGTCTTTCGCATGTCGGAATAGCCAGGGAAGTGTCGGTAATCGGGAAGTCGAAAGTCCAAAGTCCAAAGTCCAAAGTCCCAAAAACAGAAGGCAAGGCGGGCGACTTCACTTCGGTGAAGATCGACGATCCGGAGCTTTGCCCGCGTTACACGGCTCGCATCGTGAGGGGTGTCAAAATTGGACCATCGCCGGCCTGGCTGGCAAAGCGTTTGGCTGAAATTGGCCAGAGGCCGATCAACAACGTGGCGGACATTACGAATTATGTACTTCATGAACTCGGCCAACCTCTTCATGCTTTCGACCTCGCCAAACTTTCCGAACAGCGCATCATCGTGCGGCGCGCTGCACCCGGTGAAAAACTAAAAACCCTCGATGGCGTGGATCGCCTGCTTGATAGTGAGATGCTTGTGATCGCCGATGCTGAAAAGGCGGTTGCGCTAGCTGGTGTAATGGGCGGATTGGATTCGGAGATTTCGACCGAAACAACAGACGTCTTAATCGAAAGCGCATACTTCGATCCTGATTCGGTGAGACGTACAGCCCGCAAGCTGGCTATGGATACGGAAGCCTCGCGGCGTTTTGAGCGAGGCGCGGATTGCGAAAACGTTCTGGAAGCGCAAACGAGATGCGTTGAGCTCATCTGCCAAATTGCCGGCGGAGTGGCAACTGAGGATGCCATTGACGTTTATCCGAACCCTCTCTCAATCCGTACAGTTGACTTTCATCCGGCACGAGTTGAAAGTCTCACTTCTCTTCACGTTGAACTATCGGAAATGACTCGGATTCTCGATGGCCTCGGTTTCAAATCTGAAGAGCACCTCTCTACAAACGGCGGTCTAAGATTTCGTGTTCCCAGCTGGCGCATTGACGTCGGCATTGAAGAAGACCTGATTGAAGAGATCGCGCGCCACACCGGTTACGACAAGATTGCTTCAGAGTTACCGCCGTCAAACATGCCCGGCGAATATCAACCGGTGGAAATGAACCGGCGCGCCATGCGGAGAAGCCTGGCGGCATTGGGATTTGATGAGGCAATAAACTTCAGCTTTATCGAGACCACGCACGATGATGAGTTTGAACTGGTTCCCAGCATGGTTCGGTCGGGAGACGACGCGAGTTTTGTCACGCTTGGCAATCCCATTCTTGAAGAAGTAACGCGCATGCGGCCGACTCTTGTGCCCGGACTAATCGAATCTCTCAGAAACAACCTGAACCATGGCACTCGCGACGTGCGTTTGTTCGAAATTGGGCGGATTTTTGCAAGATCCAAACCAGGAGAGCTGCCGCTGGAGCGAGACGCGTTGGCCATGATTGCGACTGGTGACGTCACTGAAGAGGGACGCGCCCAGGCAACGAAAGAGATCGATTTTTATGAGCTCAAGGGAGCGCTCGAGGCTGCTGTTGACGCCATGAAGCTCTCGCCACTGAGTTTCTCTAAAGCTCAGGTCAAACACCTGCGAGAAGGTCAGGCGGCAAGGCTTATGTCGGGCGAAGGAACTGAAATCGGAACTATCGGCAGACTGTCTGGCGACATTGCCACTGCTTACAAATTCCGCCAACCTGTATTCCTTGTCGAACTGGACCTAACCGCGTTGCTCGAATCGAAACCAAGAGCAGTTCACTACCAACCACTACCGCGTTACCCTTCGGTAGTTCGCGATGTAACGTTGTTGGTGGCACGTGATGTCAGCTTTGCGGATTTGCTCGACGCAGTTGATTCCGAACGTGTGGCCAACTACCAGGGAACCGAGTTGGTAGGAACTTACGAGGGAAAAAACATTCCGGAAGATAAGCGTTCGGTGACCGTTCGGATTGAGTATCGATCTCCGGAAGGAACGTTGCGCGATGAAGAAGTTGAGGAGCGACATCGCGGATTGATCGATTCGTTGATGAAAAAATTCAACGCTGAGCTGCACTAAAAAATAAATCGCACACAACTGCTCAAAGAGTCTTGCGCTTGAAAGCATGAAGTCGCATAATCCGAACGCGGATTGAAAACAGTGTGAAGTTGGGGAAAGAATAGCCGATGGTCGGATTATCAGGACTGGAAAAATTTTCGCATTTAGAAGATAAGATCTATCGCACGATCGAGCTCACCAAGAATTTGCGTCAGGAGAAGGAGAGCCTGGAAAAAGAGCTTTCACTCATGAGACGCAATCGTGGATTAGTCTCTGACGAACAACTGCGCCTGGAAAAACAGGTAGAGGCACTTCTCGCTGAACGAGACATCATCAGGGCGAAGGTTGAGGCTATGTTGGACGCAGTCGCTGCACTCGACCCCGAGATGGCGGAGGAGCTTAGATGACCATTGGCATTGCCCCACCCCCAGGAACGAGCAGTATGGAAACTACAACGACATCTGCACCCACCATCAGAGTTGAAATTTACAACCAAACATACAATATCCGTTCTGACGGTGACTCTGAATACCTCATGCAACTCGCCGATTTCGTCGATGCTCGCATGCGCGAGATTTCTTCGGGCACGTTGACGGTGGATTCGCTGAAAGTTGCTATCCTGGCGGCGTTGCACATCGCGGACGAGTTACACCGGATGAAGCAGACCTACGAGCAAGCGGATTCTCAGTTGGCGACGCGCAGCGGTGAGTGTGCCGAAATGCTCGATCGCCTGCTGAAGGTAAGAAGCAATATCGAGCAGGAAAAGGGCGAGCCGGAACAGATCACCTTCACCTGAGTCGTTTCCAGCCAGAGTCACCCCCAGTAAACCTTAAAACGATCCACGAAACTACACGAAATGGCACGAATTTAGTGCTTGTTCGTGTGATTTTGTGGATCGTTTTCTTCTTCTAATCCAAGTGTCGCCGGCTTGGTTAACTGATTTACTTTTTCGCTTCTGGTTGTGGTAGTATCCCCGGCGGCGGAGGGACAAAGTCTGTGGGGCCCGTCACCGAGTGTACGATGATTGAGCCAACGCCGTTGAAATGGGAGACCGATGCCGCTTGCCAGTGCAGTTCTTCAGCGTTAAGAATTGCCAGAGGCTGTGGCTTCCAAAAGGTCACCCACCTGTAAATGCAGGTTCAATTACGGCTTCGGAACGACCATCGCGGATCTCCCTCCTGCCAACTAAACCGTAAATGGTAAATGGTGAATCGTAAATAGTAGTTTTCGCTATTCACGGTTGACCTTTTACAATTTACGGTTTTTGCTATGCGCGTGGCGCTCGTGAACGAATGACGGCTCCGGCCTTCGTTCGTCTATTCACCATTTACCATTTACCTGCTTATGAAAGTACTAATGATAGGCGACGTCGTTGCTAAGCCGGGCCGCCTGGCGGTGCTGGAGCGCATCCAGGATCTGAGAGAGCAGTTCGACATCGATCTCGCCATTATGAATGCTGAAAACCTGGCCGGCGGTTTCTCGGTTACGCCTTCATTATGCGAACAGCTTTTTTCTTCGGGCATCGATGTGATGACTTCCGGAAACCATATCTTTGATAAGAAAGAGGCCATCCCTTACATCGCAAAGCAGCCCAGATTGATTAGGCCGGCAAACTATCCACCCAATACGCCCGGAAACGGAATGTGGACGGGTGTGATCGCAAACACTCCAGTTGCGGTTATCAACTTGATGGGTCGTGTGTTTATGCCTCCCTCAGACGATCCCTTCCGAGCGGTAGATCGCCTTCTCGAGTCGCTGCCCAATGAGACGCGCGTTCGCCTCGTGGACATTCATGCCGAAGCGACCTCGGAAAAAGTTGCGATGGGCTGGTATCTGGATGGGCGAGTCTCGGCAGTGGTTGGCACTCACACGCATGTGCAAACGGCGGACGAAAGGCTTTTGCCTGATGGCACTGCCTACCTGACCGATGTCGGTATGACGGGAAGCTATTCTGGTGTGATTGGGATGAACAAAGAAGACGTGATTGCGCGATTCACCTCGGCGATCGCGCGCCGGGCGGAGCACTCAACCAATCAGGCGCGAATCTGCGCAGTGGTTTTGGATATTGATCCGGAAACTGGTAGAGCGCGAGACATCAAAAGATTAAACCTCGCGCATGAGCAGTGAAAAAAATAGGACCTATATCTCCTATAGGCCCTATACCTCTTCGCCAACAGCCCACTGATTCCTATTCCGGTCCTTCTTCTTCAGGCACTACTTCGCCGGCGGAATGGGATTTCACACTGGGTGGGGCCAACAGCCTTTGGGAATATCCTTCGGGGAACGAGCGGACCCGGCCGGAGCCATCAGTCACGACGTGTCCCGTTTCACCTTCGGCAATTATCTGATCATCTGATACGCGAACAACCTCATAGCCGAATCTAAGAGACCGCCGCCGCAGTTCGGCGATATGCGTACGAACCAGAAGTTCGTCGTCGTAATAGGCGGGCGCTTTGTAACGGCAATAGGCTTCGGCCACGACGAGAAAGGCGTCGTCCTGCTCTTCCATGTCGCGGTAGGAAAATCCGCGGGCCCGGCAAAACTCCGCTCGGCCAATCTCGAACCAGACAAGGTAATTGGCATAATAGACAATTCCCATCTTGTCCGTTTCAGAGTAGCGGACGCGCAGGAGCGTCTCATGCCACTCTCCGAAGACGGTTTCTGGGGCTGGACTTGTCATCTGAGCCTTCTACCCTCAAACTCTACCCGAGGATTGAGTGAACCTTGAACTGCGACTTAATAAACGTTTAGCGGACTATAAGAGCGAAACCCAGACGATGTCAAAGCGAACCAGCCCGTTGTTAGTCTTTCTGGCAGCCTTCAGCCTGGCGGCCGCGGTAATCTCCTTTAACCACTCTTTCAATGCCGGCGCTGCGCAACGGGCTGCCGTTGCCAGCAGTGCGAGTCGTAATGCCTCAATTGTCGCTACGACCGCGGCCATTCTGAAGGACACCAGCGAAATCCGCGAGCTCGCAATTCTGCGGCCGGTGAAAAGTGGGGCCCAGTCTCGGGTTGAGATCGAGCGGATGCTGATCAAGAACCTCGACGAGCAGACGACGCCTGCCCAGATGCACGCCACCGAGCTGGCGTTGCGAAAGTTTGGTCTGGCGCCTAACGACTTTGAGTACCGCTCCTTCATTATCAAGCTGTTGACTGAGCAGGTGGCGGGCTATTACGACAGCAAAACTCGGGAGTTTTATCTTGCCGATTGGCTGGATCTTGAAGGCCAGAAGCCGGTGATGGTGCATGAATTGACCCATGCGTTACAGGATCAGCATTTCCATCTGCGGCGTTTCGAGAAGTGGCCGCATGGTGACTCTGACGCCGAGTTGGCGGCCCATGCGCTGATCGAAGGTGACGCCACCCTGGCCATGACTGTCTACATGGCACAGAACCCATTAGTTGCGCTGGCGTTCACCAGGTCGTTGGGCTCCTCAACTGCTATGGCGTCTGTGCAATTTAACCAGGCGCCGCGCGCGTTGCGCGAGTCGTTGGTTTTCCCATATGGGGCGGGCACCGAGTGGGCCACCCAACTCTACAAGCGCGGGGGTTGGAGTCTGATCTCAAAAGCATTTACTCAGTTGCCGCTATCGAGTGAACAGATCATCCATCCGGAAAAGTATTTCAGCTACGAACGGCCGGTAAAGGTTGTCTTGCCGGATCTGGATAACTATCTCGGAGCTGGTTGGAAGGAGATAGATTCCGACGTCAATGGCGAATGGAGCTATTACCTGATTCTCGATCAGTTCCTGAATTTGCCCTCGGAATCGAGGCGCGCCGCCGCGGGATGGGCCGGCGATCGCTTCGCGATCTATGAAGATGCCAAACGTGGTCAGGTGATGCTCACACACGTCTCGGCCTGGGATTCAGAGAACGACGCACGCGAATTCTTTGATGCCTATGTGAAGCGCACTGCCAAACGTTATCCCGAGGCGACGCTGATGGCTGATAATCAAGCCGCAGGGCCGAATACGTTTTTACGATGGCAGACTCCTGAAGGCAGGGTTGCTATTGAGCTTCGAGGTTTGCGCGTCGTTGTCATCGAGGGCATTCCGGAAGGGGCGGACGAGAAAGGATTGCTCAAGTCGCTTTGGGGCTGACCGAGGAAGTGAAAGGCCCATGACCAATCCGCTCCCGAGTTTGCGTACATAGGAGCGCCGCAGTGTCATGACAGTCAGTACCACCTCGCGGTAGCGGGTGGGTTCTTCTTGGGATTAGTGTCTACTGAATTCAGTGAAGCCTGCTGAAAGAGCCAAGATTCTGAAGGCGACCGGAACCCACCCGCTACCGCGAGGTGGTACTGACCCTCATGAGTCCGCTGGTCGTACTAAGTGTAAAGCCTAAAACGACTCACTGTTGAGCAGCGATCTGCGTTGTCTGAAGGCATTCGGCATGTTATTTTGGGCGTCGAAATATATCAGCGAAAGAAGCGTCTTCTAAGACTGGCATCCGGTCTGAATCATGAAAAAGTCTGACGTTCTACCGGCTGCCGCCAAACCATCCCCCCAACGTTTGAAGGAGTTGACTGACGAGCTGCGACAGCTCGAGGCAAAGCTGCGTCTTGGTGGGGGCGCGGACAAGATTGAGAAGCAGCACAGTCAGGGCAAGCTCACCGCCCGGGAGCGCATCGAGCTACTCCTTGATGAAGATTCCTATTTTGAGGAGATCGGGCTACTTGTCGCCTACGACCAATACGACGGTGGTGCGCCGGCGGCGGGAGTTGTGACC
>Ga0190274_10001145_pt1 | contig 15614 bp, 20 predicted proteins | sample Popmic531T_FD_133002 | JGI IMG/M metagenome (GOLD analysis project Ga0190274, IMG submission 133002) | Populus adjacent soil microbial communities from riparian zone of Yellowstone River, Montana, USA - 531 T | ecosystem: Environmental > Terrestrial > Soil > Riparian zone | place: USA: Montana...
AAACTCGGTGGTCAGCGCGATGTCCGCTAAGTTCCAGGAACTTAGCTAGTGCTCGGGAACCGCACTTTCTCGACGCCGGCGATGTCCTATGGGTCAAAACCGGAAATATTTGCTGTAAGATATGTTGTCCGCTTTACCGCTCAAAGCGGACATACGTAGGATCAATGCATACGCCCCGGCTGATCGCCCTTATGGTGCGTCTTCAAAAAGTTTTCGAGCTTTCCGACATATTCGTAGCTGGTTGCGACCTGACGCCAACTGCTGGCCAATTCCAGAAGTTCAGTTTTTGCCGCCCCGTCGGGTTCAAATGCGGCCATCGGCTTCCGCCGCGCGGGCCAAGCAAGATCGAATGCGCTCGGCGAGGGGCTGAGCCATATAAAGCGGCCTCCCACTAATCGCCGTCACCCTTGCGCCATAATTGGCAAACCAGAGTTGACGTAGATCAAACCCGACATGGGGTGTGTCCAGTGCTCCGTAAGGTCGCCCCTAGCACCGCTATACAGATCAAGCAGCGCGTGCTGCGAGACGGCGCCGCGGCAGAGCAACCGCTTCTACCCGGTTGGGCCGAACTGCTTGCAGCCGTGCCGATAAAGTACTCCCAAAATGCCGAAATTTTCGGCGACGGCCAGCCAGCAGAGTATCTCTACAAAGTGGTCGACGGCGCGGTTCGAACTTTCAAGGTTCTCAGCGACGGCCGCCGCCAGATCACCGGGTTTTTCCTGTCGGGAGAATTTTTCGGCTTGGAAACCGGAAACGAACACACGCTTTCGGCAGAGGCCATCACTAATTCAAAAATTTTGAGTATCAAGCGCAGCGTCTTGGCGGTGTTAGCCGAGCACGACAAAGAGATCGAACGCCGTCGCTTGGAACTGGCAGCCTGCGAGCTCAAGCGCGCTCAAACGCACGCCACTGTGCTCATATTAAATGCCAAGGAACGCGTTGCAAAATTTCTGTTGGAAATGGCATCGCGCAATCCAAAAGGGACCAAGATCGAACTTCCGATGGCGCGCTTGGACATCGCTGACTATCTTGGCTTGACCGTTGAAACCGTGTCGCGTGTGTTGGGCGACCTTGAGGCAGCCAATATCATTGCGCGACCGACGGCTCGCCACGTGGTGTTGCGTGATCGTGGCAAGCTTAGCCCCACCGCCTAATCGCAGGTTTGTGCTGGCGAGCAAACCCTAGAGCCGAGTGCGCTTGCTCGCCCAATGGGGCAATGTCCGCTTTGGGTCATTAGGCGACATGGCGGCCTGGCTTGTCGATGTCCGCTCTTACCTCGAAAGCGGACATTCGAGCCGTCGATATCCACTGCAACCCGATGACTGTGATCCATAGGATACAGCGCTCCGTTTTTCGCCAATCCGTCAGCTTCGCTGGCATACATAGAAGGTCATACATCTCAGTGCATGGCGCTAGGACGTAGCGCCCCGCCACAAGATGGCGCCTCTGACCCGGTGTGTACGAAGCCGCATCACGCAAGCGGGACACGCTCTGCCGGATGGGCAAAGTGTGTCCTCCACCGGCTCGATCAGTTGGATGGTGGTGATCAGCTCGTAGCCGCTTGAAGCCTGATCGAAAGATAGCGCGAGGCGGAGGGCGTAGCCCGACGACCATCCCGAGCGAAGCGAGGGATGTACACCAGGCCTTCTATTCGAGGTAGATGAAGTCGGCGCCAAATGCCTGGAAGGCTATGGCGTATAGATTGGCGCAGATAACTCATTGCCAGCCCAGGAGCAGAAGGCTTGTCGCGCCTCGGCGACCTCCAGACCGTCGGCCGCACGTTCAAGCACCAGCAGCGTCGTCAGTCGCTGCATCGTGAACTGTTCGCGTAGATGCGACCGCACGATCTGCGCTGCCTGGTCGACCGTTCTGATCGGCTGACTCGATATCTGAACGATGACCGGTTCGTCGAATGCGATGTCTTGCGGCATGAGGTCCTCTCAGCGGGGCTAGGCAGCGTCTTGGTTTTCCCAAGAGCGCATGAAGCCGGCGTCTTGCTTGTCTTTGATGACCTGCTCGGTAGCCATGATCGCCAGCTGCAGCTCGGCGAGTTCTCGCAGGGTCGTGGGGTGCGGCGCGTGTTCGCTCGCGCCAATCGCGGCGACGAGGTCTGCTCGACAGAGACGAAATCGTTGCAGGAGCGCTTTATCCCGGAACACTGACATCTGACACGCCGGTTGGTTACCAATTTACGGAAGCTTGAGTGCAATCTCCTAACGGGTCGTTAAGCTCGCGATGGAACTTCCATCATACGGCCGATTACGATCATTGCGGCGGTGTCTGGGTTTGGTAGTTGCCGATGTGGACGCCAAGAATAAAATCGCCTTAGTCGGACGAGGCACAGAACCAATCAGACCTTTGCGAGGTTTCCGGTGTCGCCGCCTGCGGAGATGCACAGAGGTTCATGGCGGTCAGCTCACCGGCTCGCGCCGGCTACGGTCAGTCCGCATACATAGATCACGAGCTGATCATCAGCCGTAATACGAGGAAACCAATGACCCGACTACCCGTGGTCATCACGTTGCGACTGGACGAGGCTACGCTTGCCAGCATCCGCGATCGCGTCGGCGACGGTTCGCGCGTGAGGAGCTTGTCGCAGTTCATTCGTGAGGGCATACGCCTGCGGCTTGAGCAGCCGCACGACTACACGGGCTGGCAGGTCGCCGCGCGCGTGGCGCAGGCGCGCGCCATCCAGGCGGCGCGGTATTCGGCGTTGGGATTGCCGCCACTGACTAACGCCGCTGCGCCCGCAGCCGCGCTGGAAGAGGTGGCGCGGCCGGACAGCGCCGGCGTGTCGCTGCTGCGCGACGCCGCCGATGCCATGCACCTTTCGGCGCGCGGCCATCACCGCGTGCTGCGGGTCGCCCGCACATTGGCCGACCTCGACGGCGCCGAGAAGGTCGGCCGCGTGCATCTCGCCGAGGTGCTGTCCTATCGTGCATTGACCGACGAGATCAGGCGCGCGGCCTAACCCGGCGTTAAGCTCCCGCTAACCATACCGGCCTAGCGTCCGGGCATGGATCGCCTGCGCAAATCGCTGATTCTGCTCGCCGTGATTGCGGTTCCGGCGGCGGCGCACTCGACCTTCGCGCCGGAGGACGAACTCTGCTTCGCCAGCGGGTCCGCGACCTTCAAGCTCTCACAGAAGGCATCGTCGCCCGACATCCGGGTCAAGATCGACAACGCCGCGGCCGCTAAAGCGCTCCTTTCGCTTGCGCATGATCTTTCGGAAAACCGGTCCCCACTTTTCCGGATCATGCGCTAACCGTCCATCAACCTTGACGGCCATTCACCCTCCCTGGGTGAAGCCAATGGCAAGGGTTGCGGCCCAATCTCGCCTCCCAGAAACGTTGAAGAATCAGGCCGCCGGGCGCGCGTACCCGCGTCCGTGGGGAAGGGGTCAGATGCAGGTTCGTCCCATCGCCGGACAACCGCGCCCGCGCTTCCATTTCTGGCGCCGGCTGCTGCTTGCCGTGCTGCGCTGGTCGTTCATCGTGCTCGGCGCGCTGGCGGCCGTGTCGGTGCTGTTCACGCATCTCTATTCCGTCAATGAGGCGATCTACGACCCATCGTCGTTCGCGATCGGCGTCGCTGGTCTGTTCTCGATGATGTGCGGCATCATGCTGATGGTGATGGCGCGCAACAGCCGGCTGCGCGCCGAGTTGCGCGCCGCCAAGTTGCGTTTGCGAGGAGTTGGCGGACTTCACCTGGGAACTGAAAGACGCCGAGGCGCGCGCCGCGAGCCTGCTCGAAGCGCAAGGCGACCTCATCGTCCGCCGCGACAGCGAGGGACGCATCACCTACGCCAACGATGCGTTCTGCGCACTGACGGGGCAACCGCGTGAAGCGTTGCGCGGCACGGCGACAGCGCTGGCGGTGCTGGAGCAGGGCGACATCAGCGTGCTGCCCGACGGCACGCGCATCCACGACCAGAAGATCGAGACTGCCGACGGCACGCGCTGGCTCGCTTGGCGCGAAGCCGTGGTGTTCATGGAGGCAAGCGGCAGCGGCGAGGTGCAGAGCGTCGGCCGCGACGTCACCGAGCGCACCGAAACCGGTCACGCGCTCGCCGTAGCGCGCGACGCCGCGGAAGCGGCGAACCGCGCCAAGTCGCGCTTCCTCGCGATGGTGTCGCATGAGATCCGCACGCCGCTCAACGGCATCCTCGGCATGACCGATCTCCTGCTCGACACGGCGCTGACGCCCGAGCAGATCGCCTATCTCAAGGCCACCAAGACCTCCGGAGATGCGCTGCTGTCGCTGATCGAGGAAGTCCTCGATTTTTCCAAGATCGAAGCCGGCAAGCTCGATCTCGAGCCGCGGCCGTTCGCGTTGCTGCCGCTCGTCGAGGAGATCGTCGAGCTGCTGGGTCCGCGCGCCCAGGCCAAGGGTCTCGAAATCGCGTCCGATGTTGACGAGCGGTTGCCCGAGCGCGTCGTGGGCGATCCGACGCGGCTGCGCCAAGTGCTGCTCAACCTCGCCGGCAACGCCATCAAGTTCACGGAGGCCGGCGGCGTCAGCGTCATCGTCGAGCCGGGCGCAACGCCAGGCGAGATCGTGTTCCAGGTGCGCGACACCGGCATCGGGATCGCGCCGGAGCAGCAGGCCCGCATCTTCCTCGAGTTCGAGCAGGCCGAAGGCGGCGCCGGCCGAGGCCGAGACCCGAACCGCCGAACTTGCTGCATTCGCCGCCCTGACCTCGGCGGCAAGACCGTCCTCGTGGTCGCGCCGCAGTCGCTCGCGGCCGAGCTGCTGGAGCGGCGGCTGACACGCTGGGGCGCCGCGGTGACGCGCGCCGCTATAGATGCCATCCCTGCTCAAGACTTCGACGCCGTGCTGACCGATCACACGCCGGGCGCAGAGGCCACGACCGCCGCCGAACCGATCGGCGAAAAACCCCCGCGCCGCATCGTGCTGATCACGCCGGGCGAGCGCCATGGCCTGCTGGCGCTGCGCGCCGCCGGCTTCAACGGCTACCGGTCAAGCCGGTTCGTGCGGCTTCGCTCGCCGCACAGCTCACCGGCGGCGCCGTGTTCGAGGACGTCGCCGCGCCGGTCGTTCAACCGAGCATGACGCCAGCCGGCAAAAGCCTCGCGATCCTCATCGCGGAGGACAACAAGATCAACGCGCTGCTGGCCTGCTCGCTGCTGGCCAAGCTCGGCCATCGTCCGACCGTCGCGGCCGACGGCAGCGAAGCGGTTGCCGCCTGGCGGGCCGCGCAGGATAGCGATGCGCCGTTTGACGTCGTGCTGATGGACGTGCAGATGCCCGGCACCGACGGACTCGAAGCGACCCGGCAAATCCGAGCGGCCGAGGCGACCGCACGCCGCACGCCGATCGTCGCGCTCACCGCCAATGCCTACGCGGAGGACCGCGAGGCCTGCCTCGCCGCCGGGATGGACGATTTTCTGGTAATGCCGCTCGACCGCGAACGCCTCGCCGCGATGCTTTCGGAGCGTGCCGCACTGGCGGCTTAGCGCGTGATCCCGAAATGCGGGCACCGGTTTTCGGAAAAGAAAACTTACAACTTCCGCAGCGCGACTTCCTCGACGCGGTGGCTGTCGGTCTTCTTCAGGATCAGGTCGGCGCGCTGGCGCGTCGGCAGGATATTTTCGTGCAGATTGACGAGATTGATGCTCGACCAGATATTGGTCGCCGTCGCTTTCGCCTCGGCGTCGGACAGTTTCGAGTAGCGGTGGAAGAACGATTTCGGATCACGAAACGCGGTGCCGCGCAGCGTGAGAAAGCGATCGACGTACCAGCTCTTGAGCACGGTCTCGTCCGCGTCGAGATAGACCGAGAAATCGAAGAAGTCGGACACGAACGGGATCGCCTTGCCGTCTTTCGGCAGCCTCCCGGTCTGCAGCACGTTCAGTCCCTCGACGATCAGGATGTCGGGCCGCTCGACCTCGAGCCACTGGTTCGGCACCACGTCGTAGATCAGATGCGAGTAGATCGGCGCGCGCACCGGCTGGCGGCCCGCCTTCACGTCGGTGAGAAAGCGCAGCAGCGCCGGCAGGTCGTAGCTTTCCGGAAAACCCTTCTTCTCCATCAGCCCTTCGCTCAGCAGCACCGCGTTCGGCAGCAGGAAGCCGTCGGTGGTCACGAGCGCGACCTTGGGCACATTGGTCCATCGCGCAAGCAGGGCTTGCAGCACGCGTGCGGTGGTCGACTTGCCAACCGCGACCGAGCCGGCGACGCCGATGATATACGGCGTCTTCTCGTCCTCGCTGCCGAGGAAGCGCTGCTGCGCCTTGTGCAGGCGTTGCGTGGCCGCGACATAAAGCGAGAGCAGCCGCGACAGCGGCAAATAGATCTCCTCGACCTCCGCCATGTCGAGGCGGTCATGCAGCGAGCGAAGCTGCGTCACCTCGTCCGGCGTCAGCGTCATCGGCGTGTCGGCGCGCAACGCGGCCCATTCCGCCCGCGAATAGGTGCGGTACGGCGCCAGGCCGTCGTCGATGCGCTGCTCCATCACGTGTCGGCCTCTTTGCGGGACGCCTTCTCCTCGAGCCCGGACTTCTTGGTCCGGGTCTCCAGCAGCGCCTCGACCTCGGCCAACTTGACGCCGCGCGCCTCCAGCAGCACCAGCAGGTGATAGAGCGTATCGGCGGCTTCGCCGATCAAATGCTCGCGGTCTTCGCCGACCGCGGCCATCACGGTCTCGATCGCTTCTTCGCCGAACTTCTTGGCACAATGGGCGATGCCCTTGTCCAGGAGCTTGCGCGTGTAGGACACGTCCGCGCTGGCGGCGGCGCGCTCCTTCACGCGCTGTTCCAGATCGGCGAGGGTGAACTTGCTCATGGGTTTTCCATAGCATCTCCCGTCGGTTGCGGAAACCGCGGCAACGCCGGCCTCGGTCGCAGCGGCGCATGGCTTCAGCTAACATCGCGTCATGGCAGCCATCGTCGATTTCTGGTTCGACTTCGCCTCGACCTATTCCTATCCGGCGGCGATGCGGATCGGTGACGCGGCGGAGCGCGCCGGTGTTGCGGTTCGGTTCAGGCCCTTCCTGCTCGGGCCGATCTTCAAGGCGCAGGGCTGGGACACGTCGCCGTTCAGCATCTACGAGGCCAAGGGCCGCTACATGTGGCGCGACCTGGAGCGGCTGTGCGCCGGCCTTGAACTGCCGTTCCGCCGCCCTGAACCGTTTCCGCAGAACAGCCTGCTGGCTGCGCGCATCGCGGTGGCGGGTCTGGCGGCCGGCGCCATATGGCCTGAGGAATTCTGCATCGCGGTGTTCCGCGCGCAGTTCGGCGAAGGCCGCCGGATCGACGACCCGTCGACGCTGAGCGCGATCCTGACGGTGTTCGGCGTCGACGCCGCGACGGCGCTGGCCGCCGCGCAAACGGACGACAACAAGGCCCGCCTGCGCGCGCAAACGGACGAGGCGCAGCGGCTCGGGATTTTCGGCGCGCCGGCCTTCATCGCGCCGGACGGTGAACTGTTCTGGGGCAACGACCGGCTGGACGCGGCGCTGGCCTGGGCCGCGCGCTAAGGATCGAGCCGCATCGGCAGGCCGGCCTTGGCCATGTGGTTCTTCGCCTCGCGCACCGAGTGTTCGCCGAAATGGAAGATCGAGGCGGCCAGCACCGCGCTGGCGTGGCCGTCGCGGATGCCCTCGACCAGGTGATCGAGCGTGCCGACGCCGCCCGAGGCGATCACCGGCACCTTCACGGCGTCCGACACCGCGCGGGTGAGCGCAATGTCGAAGCCCGACTTGGTGCCGTCGCGGTCCATCGAGGTGAGTAGGATCTCGCCGGAGCCGAGCGCGACCACCTCCTTGGCGTATTCCACCGCGTCGATGCCGGTCGGCTTGCGGCCGCCGTGGGTGAAAATCTCCCAGCGGTCCTGCTCGCCGGGCTGCGACACCTTCTTTGCATCGATCGCAACCACGATGCACTGGTTGCCGAATTTCTCCGCCGCTTCCTTGACGAACGCGCGCCGCGCCACCGCGGCCGAGTTGATCGACACCTTGTCGGCGCCGGACGTCAGCAGCTTGCGGATGTCGTCGAGCGTGCGCACGCCGCCGCCCACCGTCAGCGGCATGAAGCAGGCCTCGGCGGTGCGCCGCACCACGTCGCACATGACGTCGCGGTCCTCGTGCGTCGCCGTGATGTCGAGAAAGGTCAGCTCGTCGGCGCCGGCCGCGTCATAGGCGATCGCCGCCTCGACCGGGTCGCCGGCATCGCGCAGGTTGACGAAATTGACGCCCTTGACGACGCGGCCGTCCTTTACGTCGAGGCAGGGAATGACGCGAACCTTGAACATCGGTCATTTGCCCCGAGCGGCGCGGATCATCTTCAGCGCTTCGGCGGCGTCGAGCCGTCCGTCGTACAGCGCGCGGCCGGCGATGGCGCCCTCGAGCTTCTTCGCGCGGGGTTGCGTCATCTCCTTGATGTCGTCGATCGAGGCGAGGCCGCCGGACGCGACCACGGGAATCGAGATCGCTTCGGCGAGCGCGATTGTGGCATCCCAGTTGATGCCCTTGAGCATGCCGTCGCGCGCAACGTCGGTGTAGACGATCGCCGCGACGCCAGCGTCCTCGAACCGCCTGGCGATGTCGAGCACGGTCAATTCCGATTGCTCGGCCCAGCCCTCGACCGCGACCTTGCCGTCCCTGGCGTCGAGACCGACCGCGACACGGTTGGGAAATTGCTTCGCGGCGTCCTTCACCAGCGCCGGGTCGCGCACCGCCGCGGTGCCGATGATGACGCGGTTGACGCCCTTATCCAGCCAGCCCTCGATGATCTTCATGTCACGGATGCCGCCGCCGAGCTGCACGCAAAGTCCGACCGCTTTGAGAATGCGCTCCACGGCCGCGACGTTCATCGGCTTGCCGGCGAACGCGCCATCGAGATCGACCACGTGAAGGTGCTTGAAGCCCGCGGTTTCGAAGGCATAGGCCTGCGCCGCCGGGTCGCGGTTGAAGATGGTGGCGCGCGCCATGTCGCCCTGTTGCAGGCGCACGCACAGGCCGTCCTTCAGATCGATGGCGGGAAACAGGATCACGTCACGCTCACTCGCTCGGCCATTGGCCGACTGGTCCGATAGGCCGCTGGCCTATCAACGTCATTCCGAGGTGGCCGCAGGCCGAACCCGAATCCATCACCACCGCTGCGGAGTATGGACTCCGGCTCTCGCTTTCGCTCGGCCGGAATGACGCCGGTTATCACGGCTTCCAATTCAGGAAATTGGCGATCAAGGCAAGCCCAAGTTTCTGGCTCTTTTCCGGGTGGAATTGGGTGCCGGCCATACTGTCGCGCGAAACCATGGCGGTGACCGGCCCGCCGTAGTCGGCCTCGGCCAGCAGGTCGCCCGGATTGGCGGGCTTGAGCGCATAGGAATGCACGAAATAGGCATGCAGCCCGTCGGGACCCAGCGGGATGCCGTCGAGCAATTTGTGCGGTTTGCAGGGGCTCAGCGTGTTCCAGCCCATGTGCGGGATCTTCAGCGCCGGATCGCGCGGCGCGATCTTGTCGACCTCGCCGGCCACCCAGCCGAGCCCGTCGGTGACCTGGTACTCGCGGCCGCGCTCGGCCATGAGCTGCATCCCGACGCAGATGCCGAGGAACGGACGGCCCTTGCCGCGCACCGTCTCCTCCAGCGCCGCGACCATGCCCGGCACCGCTTCGAGGCCGCGCTTGCAATCGGCGAACGCGCCGACGCCCGGCAACACCACGCGCTCCGCCTTGCGCACCGCGTCGGGATCGCGCGTCACCACGATCGGCTGGCTGTGCCCGCTCTCGCGAGCGGCGCGCTCGAACGCCTTGGCGGCCGAGTGCAGGTTGCCGGAGCCGTAATCGACGATGGCGACGCTCATGGACGCACGCTCATGGACGCTTCTGCTATCGCGGCGGCGACTGCGGCTCAGGGAAAAGGCCGATGACCGGCGGCGGATCTGCCGCCGAGCGATAAGGCATAGCGCCGGCCGGAGCCGCCACCGGACGCGCTTCACGCGCAATCCAAGCATCGAAGAAACGCCGCTCGGCGGATTCCTCGTCGTCCGCGACGACGACACCGTGATTGATCCAGCCGCGCCGCGCCAAGGTCCATCGCCGCAACGTCGGCCCTTCGAAGCCGATGAGCAGCGCGACCAGCGCACCGACGATGAATTTCACTGGCGTCGAAGCGCCCAGCGCCCACAGGGCGGCCTGCAGCAGCGTCATCGCAACGACGTAGAGCAGCAGCGCCAGCCACAACCGCCGCCATACCATCCAGAGCGGAGCGAACAGGAACGCCCACATCGAAAACTTATCGCGCACGAATATGAAGCGGTCGGCTGCGTCCGCGGGATCGTCGCTGTCGCGCGGCGGCGGCTCGTGAACCGTGTAGACAGGCATTTCGTCCTCCAGCCCCGCGCAACAGATCAGCCGCCGAGCGTGCCCTTGGTAGAGGGCACTTCGCCGGCCGCGCGCGGATCGATCGTGAACGCCGCGCGCAACGCCCGCGCCAAGCCCTTGAAGCAAGACTCGGCAATGTGGTGATCGTTTGACCCGTAGAGCGTCTCGACGTGCAGCGTCACGCCGGCGTTCACGGCGAACGCCTGGAACCACTCCTGCACCAGCTCGGTGTCGAACGCGCCGACCTTGTCGCCACCGAACTGCGCCTTGAACACCAGGAACGGCCGGCCCGACACGTCGATCGCCACGCGGGTCAGCGCCTCGTCCATCGGCACGTGCACGTCGGCGTAACGGGTGATGCCCTTCATGTCGCCGAGCGCCTGCTTCACCGCCTGGCCGAGCGCGATGCCGACGTCCTCGGTGGTGTGATGATGGTCGATGTGCAGGTCGCCCTTGGCCTTCACCGTGATGTCGATCCGCGAGTGGCGCGCCAGCAGGTCGAGCATGTGGTCGAAGAAGCCGATGCCGGTCGAGATGCTCGACGCGCCTTTGCCGTCCAGATCGACCGCCACCTCGATGTCGGTTTCCTTGGTGGTGCGCTTCACCGAGCCGCGGCGGCCCCTGGTCGCCGGGCGGGCAGGCTTCTTCACCGTGAGCTTGCGGCCGCGGGCCATCGCAATCGCCTTGTCGGTTCGGATTCGCGCCCTTTTATCAGGGGTTTGCCGGTTTCGCTACAGGCGCAACCGCGTTTGCAATAGCATCCCGCACCTCCTACATCCCTGCGGGCACGGGGCTTTTCGTATGCAGTCACAATCCGATCTATGGCACGGCACCACCATCCTGACGGTGCGCAAGGGCAACACCGTCGCAATCGGCGGCGACGGCCAGGTGTCGATCGGCCAGACCATCGTCAAGGCCAACGCCAAGAAGGTGCGCCCGCTCGGCAAATTACATGGATCGAGCGGCGTGATCGGCGGCTTCGCCGGCGCCACCGCCGACGCCTTCACGCTGTTCGAGCGCCTTGAAGGCAAGATCGAGCAATATCCCGGCCAGCTCACCCGCGCCGCGGTGGAGCTCGCCAAGGACTGGCGCACGGACCGCTATCTGCGCCGGCTGGAAGCCATGATGATCGTCGCCGACGCCAGCGTCTCGCTGGTGCTGACCGGCACCGGCGACGTGCTCGAGCCGGAAATGGGTGTCGCCGGCATCGGCTCCGGCGGCAATTACGCGCTGGCGGCGGCGCGCGCGCTGCTCGACGGCCCGCTCGACGCCGAAGCGATCGTGCGCAAGTCGCTCGACATCGCCGCCGACATTTGCGTGTACACCAACCGCAACATCACCATCGAGACGCTGAAGGGCGCCTGAGGCATGGCGCAGCCCTCGTACGATTTTCGGCCGATGACCAGCGAAGACCTGCCGCTGATGCGGCGATGGCTGGAATCCCCGCACATGCGCGAATGGTGGGGCGAGCCGGAGACGGAGCTCGGTTATATCCGCGATATGATCGAGGGCCGCGATACGACGCGGCCGTTCATCTTCTCGGCCGATAGCGAACTGGTGGGCTATATCCAGTGCTGGTTCATCGGTGACCACCAGAACGCCACCTGGATCGCGGACCATCCCTGGCTGGCCGAACTGCCCGCCGACGCGGTTGGCGTCGATCTGTCGATCGGCGATCCGGCCAAGCTCGCGCAAGGTGTCGGCTCGGGGGCGCTGCGTGAGTTTGCGGAGCGCCTGATCCGGCAAGGACACCGGACGATCATCATCGACCCCGATCCGGGAAACAAGCGCGCGGTGCGGGCCTATGAGAAGGCCGGCTTCCACGCCGTCCCGCAGCTTTTTGGCCGGACCGGAGATGTGTTGATCATGCAGTATGAACCGAAAGAAAACGGCTCCGACCGATGACTGACTTCTCTCCCCGTGAAATCGTTTCCGAGCTCGACCGCTTCATCGTCGGCCAGCACGACGCCAAGCGCGCGGTCGCAATCGCGCTGCGCAACCGCTGGCGGCGGCTCAAGCTCGATGACAAATTGCGCGAAGAGGTTTTGCCGAAGAACATCCTGATGATCGGCCCAACCGGTGTCGGCAAGACCGAGATTTCACGGCGGCTGGCGCGGCTGGCCGGCGCGCCGTTCCTCAAGATCGAAGCGACCAAGTTCACCGAGGTCGGCTACGTCGGCCGCGACGTCGAGCAGATCGTGCGCGATCTGGTCGAGATCGGCATCGCGATGACTCGCGAGCGCAAGCGCCGCGACGTCAAGGCGCGCGCCGAGCTTGCCGCCGAGGCGCGCGTGGTCGACGCGCTGGTCGGCGCCGGCGCCAGCCCCGCCACCAAGGATGCGTTCCGAAAGCGACTGCGCGCGGGCGAGCTCAACGACAAGGAAATCGAGGTCGAGGTGCAGTCGTCCGGCGGCGGCATGCCGATGTTCGAGATTCCCGGCATGCCCGGCGCGCAGATGGGCGCGCTCAACCTCGGCGACATTTTCGGCAAGATGGGCGGCCGCACCAAGACGCGGCGCATCACAGTCGGCGAGTCGCACGAAATTCTCGTCGCCGAGGAATCCGACAAGCTGCTCGACCAGGAGCAGCTCGTCGCCGAAGCCATCAAGGCGGTGGAGAACAACGGCATCGTGTTCCTCGACGAGATCGACAAGATCACCGCGCGCGATGGCCGCGTCGGCGGCGACGTGTCGCGTGAGGGCGTGCAGCGCGACCTGTTGCCGCTGATCGAGGGCACCACCGTGTCGACCAAGCACGGCCCGGTGAAGACCGACCATATTTTGTTCATCGCGTCGGGCGCGTTCCACATGTCGAAGCCGTCGGACCTGCTGCCGGAGCTGCAAGGCCGCCTGCCGATCCGCGTCGAATTGAAGGTGCTCACCCGCGACGATTTCCGCCGCATCCTCACCGAGCCGGAAGCCTCGCTGATCAAGCAGTACATCGCGTTGCTGGCGACCGAGAACGTCACGCTCACGTTCACCGACGACGCGATCGACGCCATCGCGGACGTGGCGGTGGCGGTGAATTCCTCGATCGAGAACATCGGCGCGCGGCGGTTGCAGACCGTGATGGAGCGCGTGCTCGACGAAATCTCCTTCGAGGCGACCGAGCACTCCGGCCAGCCTTACGAGATCACCGCCGAGTACGTGCAGAAGACCGTCGGCGAGCTGACCAAGAACGCCGACCTGAGCCGATTTATCCTTTAGCGCGTGATCCCGGAAAAGTGGCGGCCGGTTTCCGGACAAGATCACGCGCAAAATCAAATAAGCCGCGGACTTTCCTTCCAGCCTGCCGCTGGCCTATCCTCACCGAATGTCTGAGCAAGTTTTCAAATCCGGCACCCCGCTCGGCCCGATCGGCACCAAGGTGCTGTTCGAGAACGAGCACATCCGGGTCTGGAGCATCGAGCTGCCGGGCAAGGGCCACCAGCCGCTGCACGAGCATCATCTGCCGTACCTCATCGTGCCAGTCAGCGAGGGCAAGTCGGTGATGAAGTGGGAGGACGGCCGCACCCGTGACCTGGTCGACGTCGCCGGCGAGGTGAAGTACCGCGAGGCGAGCGGCGGGCCGCATGAGCTGTTCAATCTGGAAGACACCAAGTTCCACTCCGTCCTGATCGAAATAAAGGGCGGCAAGCCGGCCTGACGGATACGATCCAACCGTGCTCGAATAGGCAGCAGGGGCAAAGCATGCGTCTTGGAATGTTCATGATGCCGGTGCATCCGCCGGACCGCACCTTCTGGAGCACGCTCGACGAAGACACCGACAAGTCGCTGCTCGCCGACCAGCTCGGCTACGACGAGCTGTGGCTGGGCGAGCATTTCTCCGCGAGCACGGAGCCGATTCCCTCGCCGATGATGTTCTTCGCCAACCTGTTGCCGCGCACCAAGCACATCCAGTTCGGCACCGCGGTCATCAACATTCCGAACCATCATCCGGCCATCGTTGCGGCGGAATGCGCGCAGTTCGATCACATGAGCAAGGGCCGCTTCCTGATGGGCGTCGGCCCCGGCGGGCTGGTGTCGGACTTCGAGCTGTTCAAGAACCCCGATCACAACGCGCGCAACCGCATGGTGATCGAGGCAGTCGACATGATCGAGAAGATCTGGTCGCAGGACCCGCCCTACGATCTGAAGGGTGAGTTCTGGAACATCTCGATCAAGGACGGCATCGATGCCAAGCTTGGCGTCGGCTACATGCCGAAGCCCTATCAGCAGCCGCGGCCGCCCGTGTTCATCTCGCTGGCGAGCCCGAACTCATCGTCGGCCAAGACCGCAGCGCTGAAAGGCTGGGGCATGATCTCGGCCAATATTATCCCGACCTATTCGGTCGCGTCGCACTGGACCGTGTACCGCGACGCCTGCCAGGCCGCCGGCATCAAGCCACGCGGCGACAAATGGCGCGTGGCGCGCAACCTCATGGTGGCGCCGTCCGACACGGAGGCGCACGACCGCGTGTTCAGCCAAGCTGCATCGAACAATTATTTCTACTCCTATATGCGCGAGGTGCTCGGCAAGGTCGGCCTGCTGGTCATCCTGAAGCCGAAGCCCGACATGCCGGACGACGAGGCCACGGTCGAGAAGATCACCGCCGAATGCGTGCTGCACGGCTCGCGGTCGACCGTGCTCGACAAGCTGATCGCGTTTCGCGACGCGGTCGGCCCGTTCGGCGGGTTGCTGCAGACCGGGCTCGACTGGGGCGGCAAGAACCGGGAGTGGGAGCGGGAATCGATGCGGCTCCTCGCCCAGGAGGTGATGCCGAAGTTCCGCCAGCACTGCGACGCGCAAGCCCAGGCGGCGGAGTAAGTGTGGATGACGGACCCCATCACCGTCGTGGCCGGACATAGCCGTCCGATGGCGCCAGGATACTGACATGCGACTAGGACTGTTCATGATGCCGGTACATCCGCCCGGCCGATCGATGTCCGACACATTGCGCGAGGACACCGCGAAGTCGCTCTTGGCCGACCAGCTCGGTTTCGACGAGCTCTGGATGGGCGAACATTTCTCGGCGATCACCGAGCCGTTCCCCTCGCCGCTGATGTTCCTCGCCGGGCTGGTGCCGCAGACCAGGAACCTGACATTCGGCACCGCCGTCATCAACCTGCCGAACCATCATCCGGCGATCGTCGCCGCCGAGGCCGCGCAGTTCGACCACATGTGCAAGGGCCGCTTCATGATGGGCGTCGGCCCGGGCGGGCTGATTTCCGATTTCGAGCTGTTCAAGAACCCCGACCACGACGCGCGCAACCGCATGGTGGTCGAAGCGGTC
>Ga0190274_10001147_pt1 | contig 15605 bp, 15 predicted proteins | sample Popmic531T_FD_133002 | JGI IMG/M metagenome (GOLD analysis project Ga0190274, IMG submission 133002) | Populus adjacent soil microbial communities from riparian zone of Yellowstone River, Montana, USA - 531 T | ecosystem: Environmental > Terrestrial > Soil > Riparian zone | place: USA: Montana...
CAGATGCCCGACCGTGACCTCGCGGCGGAATGCGATGTGAGGAAACACCTGCTGCATGATCCAGGCGGCCTCGATGGCCTTGCGCGAGCTGAGATGCAGCAGATTGATGTTCAAGCAGTTGGTTTCGTTGGCGAGATAGGAGGCGATCCAGATCGCAAGTCCTTCGGAATGCGGCGGCCTAGCTGCACTGTAGGCCTCGAGTCCCGTCAGCTTGCCCTCGCGTTCGACGATCTTAGTGTATGCGGTCAGGATTTCGGCCAGCTCGCAATGCAGGCTTACGCTGATGTGATTGGCGCGATCGGGAAACTTCTTCATCAACCGCTGCGCCGACCGCATGATGAATTCAAAGTGCGCGATGTCGTAGCGCTCGTCCGGGCCGATCATTAGAAATTCGTTCTGCTTGTTGGAGGCGCCGTGCAGGCCGTAGCCACCATAAAACATGAAAATCTTGAACGAGGTCACGTCATGGTCGACGATCAGATGCTCCATCTCATCGATGTGTCCGGCCTCAATAGGCGCGACGTGATAGCCGTAATCGACCCAGAAGCGGCCCTGCGATTGCCGGAACACTTCGGGCATAAAATCGCGGTAGGGGCCGCCGCGGTTGAGGTAATAGTGACCGGTCCGGATGTAATTGAGGCTCGACGTGACGCCGCCCATGGCGGCGGCCTTGCTTTCGGTGAGGGCATCCTGCGCCAGCGGCGCGTAGATGCCGATATGCATGTGAGCGTCGACGCAACCCGGGAACGCCAGATAATTCTTGGCGTCGAAGGCTTCCTTGGCCTGGCTCGCCGGAATGTCCGGCGCCAGCCGCGAGATCCTGCCGTCCTTGACCGCGATATCCAGGCTATCGACGGACGTCTGGTTGGGCCGCACCACCCGGGCATTCTTGATGACAAGATCGAAGATTTTTTCCATGACTTCCCTGGAGTTTCTTCCAGAACGACTCTAGTTGAAAATTTCGCCGGACTGCTTGACGATCGGCGCCCAGCGCTTGACGTCGTCGCGAATGAAGGCGGCAAACTCGGCCGCGGAGTTGCCGACCACCGAAGCGCCCTCGTTGCTCAGCTGCTCGCGAAGCTTCGGATTGCGCAGTGCCGTGGCGATCGCGGCGTTTAATTTTTCGACCACCGCAGTCGGGAGCTGGGCCGGTCCGAACACGCCAAACCACGCATTCGACTCAAAGCCGGGGACCGCCTCGCCGATCGCCGGCAGATCCGGAAACGCCGGGTGCCGTTGCGCGCTGGTAACGCCATAGGCCCGCAGATTCCCGGCGCGAACCTGGGCCGTGCCGGTGACCAGGCTGATGAACATGAGATCGACCTGCCCGCCAAGCACGTCGGTCAGCGCCGGCGACGTTCCCTTGTAGGGAACGTTGAGCAGGCGGATTCCCGTCATCAGTTTGAGCTGCTCACCGGCCAGGTGAAGCGACGATCCCAGGCCGCCGAGCGCGATCGTCAGCTGGCCGGGCTTGGCCTTGGCGAGTTCAAGCAGGGTCTTGAGATCGTGCGCGGGCAATCTTGGATTGCCAACCAGCAGGCTTGGCACCGTTGCGATCATCGTGATCGGCGTGAAGTCGGTCACCGGATCGAATGGCAGCTTGGCGTACAGCGTGGCATTGATGGTGTGGCTGGTGAAGCTCATCAGCAGCGTGTGGCCGTCGGGAGCGGACTTCGCGACTGCGTCGGCAGCCAGATTGCCGCCGGCGCCGGCGCGGTTTTCCACCAGCACCGGCTGCTTGAGCGCCCCGGTCAGCGATTCTGCGATGGTTCGCGCTAGCGTGTCCGTGGTGCCGCCCGGCGGCGCGCCGACCAGCATTTTGACCGGCCGCGACGGGTACTCGTCGGCGCGTGGCGATTGATCAGTCCCCGCGATCATGAACGCGGCAACGGCGGCCAAAGCGATGGTGTGACGCCAGTGCCGGCGCTGCGCTGGACTCCTAGCCATCGTCAGGATCCTCCTCTGCGTCGGAAAACGACTCCTAGGGTTCATATCGCTTTCCCAGCTTCACCAGCTCTGGCGTTCCGAGCAACTCGTTGAGGCCGTCGAAATCCAGCATTCGGGAGCGGAACGGCTCGGTGGTGCCGTGCGAGGCGAGCGAGTCGTAATAGTCGCGCGACATCTGGCCAAGCGCCCGCACAATGCCACCCGGAAAGATCACCAGGGAAAATCCGACGTCTTCCAGCTCCGCCGCCGATAGCGCAGGCGTCTTGCCGCCCTCGACCATATTGGCCATCAGCGGCAGGCTTCGTCCGAGTTTCTCGACGATGTGGACGAGGTCGCCGCGGGTCTTGGGCGCCTCGACGAACAACAGGTCGGCACCAGCCTCCCGGTATCGGGTCACCCGTTCAACGGCGGAATCGAAGCCTTCGACGGCAACAGCGTCGGTGCGGGCGATGATCAAGGTTTCGCGCGTGCGCCGCGCATCGACGGCGGCGCGGATCTTGCCGCACATTTCGCCGGACGAGATCAGGGTCTTGCCGTCGAGGTGGCCGCAGCGCTTGGGAAAGTCCTGGTCCTCGAGCTGGATCGCGGTGGCGCCGGCGCGCTCGAATTCGCGCACGGTGCGCCTCACGTTGAGCGCATTGCCGTAGCCGGTGTCGGCGTCAACGATCAGGCGGGCATCGACCCGATCGCGAATGAGCGCCAGCGTGCCGGCGACCTCGGTCATGCTCACCAGGCCGAAGTCGGGACGCCCGAGCCGCGTATAGGCAATCGCGGCGCCGGAGAGGTAGAGCGTCGAGAAGCCGGCCTGCGTCGCGACCAGCGCGGTGAACGGGTCGTAGACGCCAGGCGCCACCACGATGGGCTTGCGGCTCAGCAGGCTGCGCAGGGTTTCGTTCTCGGCCACGGTCACATTCCAAGGTAGGCGCGCTTGAGATCAGGATTGTCGCGGATATCGGCGACAGGTCCCTGCAACACGAACGTGCCGTTGTCGAGGATATAGGCCCGCGCGGCAGCCTCAAGGCTCTGCATCACATTCTGTTCGACCAGCAAGATCGCAATGCCCTCGGAGTTGACGGCCTTGATCAAGGCGAACAGCTCCACGACCAGAAGCGGCGACAGGCCGAGCGACGGCTCGTCGAGGATCAGCAGCTTGGGCTGGGCCATGAGGCCGCGCCCGATGGCGAGCATCTGCTGCTCACCGCCCGACAGGGTGCCGGCGCGCTGGCTCTGCCGTTCGGCCAGCCGGGGAAAGATCGAGAACACCCGGTCGCGGTTGTGCGCGCGCCGTTCCCGGCCGCGCCGGTAGGCGCCAAGGTCGAGGTTCTCCCGCACCGTCATGTTCGGGAAAATGCGGCGTCCTTCCGGCACGTGGATCAGCCCCCGCTTGACGATCGCGGCGGCATTCTCGCGCTCGATTGCGGAACTCTCGAACCGGATGGTGCCGCGCCAAGCCCGCGTCACGCCCGAAATCACGCGATTGAGGGTCGACTTTCCGGCGCCGTTGGAGCCCAACACCGCAACGATCTCGCCGGCATTGACCGTCAGGTCGATGCCACGGAGGATCTCGGTCGCTCCGTAGCCGGCGTGCAGCCCGCTGATCGCCAGCATCGGCTCAGCCATGGACAGTTCCCGCCATCCGGCTTGCGGCGCCGCGGCCGAGATAGGCTTCGACCACCTTAGGATCGTTGGCGATCGCCTGCGGCGAGCCTTGCGCGATGATGCGGCCTTCAGACAGTACGAACACATGCTCGGCCAAGCTTATCACCGCCTGCATGACGTGCTCGATCATCACAATGGTGGTGCCGCGGTCCTGGATCGCGCGGATCACCGGCACCATGTCGCGGATTTCGGATGGGTTGAGCCCGGCCAGTACCTCGTCCAGCAACAGGAGCCGCGGTTCGATCGCCAGCGCGCGCGCCAGCTCAAGCCGCTTGCGGCCGGCGACGGTCAGCCCGGCAGCGGGGCGGTCGAGCGCGCTGGCCAATCCGACCGACCGAGCGACGTTGCCGGCGGCCGTCAGCGCGTCCGACCGGGAGGAGCGCGACAGATGCGAGCCGACCGCGATGTTTTCGCGCACAGTCAGGCCCGCGAACGGTTGTACGATCTGGAAGGTGCGCGCGACGCCGCGCCGCGCGAGCCGATGCGGCGGCTCGCCCGCGATATCGGCGCCATCGTAGAACACGCGACCTTCGCTCGGCGACAGGAAGCCGGTGATGATCGAAAACAGCGTGGTCTTGCCGGCACCATTCGGTCCGATCAGCGCGGTGATCCGTCCGGCCTCGGCTACAATCGATGCGCGATCGATCGCAAGCAACCCGCCAAAGCGTTTGGAGATGTTTTCGACGCGAAGGAGCGGCTCAGCCACGGCGCTGCTCCACCGAGGATGCAGTGCCCGGCCATCGGATGCGGCCACCGAGGGTCGTGACGATGCCGGCGATGCCGCGCGGGGCAAACGCCACCACCACGATGAGCACGCTGCCGTAAATGACGAGATCGAGGCCAGGCGCGTCGCCGGTCACGAGTTTGGTCAGCTCGCCCAGCGTCTTGACTACGAGGGCGCCTAGGAGCGGACCGAACACCGTACCAATGCCACCGATGATCGGGGCGAGCAGCGCCTCGACCGAAATCCACGGTCCGTAGGCGATGCCGGCGTCGATGAAGAGAAAATATTGCGCGTAGAAGCAGCCGCCCGCTGCCGTGATCGCGGCCGACAGCGTCATGGCGCCCAGCTTGACCATTGTGGCGTCGACGCCCAGCGCGCTTGCAGCGTCTTCATTCTCGCGCACGGCCACGAGATAGGCGCCGAAGCGGCTGTCCTCGATCAGGCGCACCAAGACCATCGAGAAAGCGACCAGCGCGAGAATGATCCAGTAGAACGGCACTCTGCTCTGGAATTGGAAGGCCTCCGGCCGCAGGTCGAGCTTGATCAGCGTGCCGACGCCTGCTCCGGTGATGGGCGCGACGCTGGCGACGATGCGCAGCACCTCAGCGAAGGCGAGCGTCACCAGCGCGAAGTAGGAGCCCCGTAAGCCCGAGCGGAAGCTGAGTGCGCCGATGATGGCGCCGACCAGTGCGCCCGCAGCGATGCCGATGAAGAAACCCGCCCAGGCGTTGACACCGTAGCGCATCTGCAGGATCGCGGTGACATAGCAACCAGTGCCGAAAAACGCTGCGTGACCGAACGAATACTGCCCGCCGTAGCCGCCGAGCAAATTCCAGCCCTGGCCGACGAGCGCGATCAACAGCGCCATCACCAGGAAGTTGAGAACGACATTCGACGCAGTGACGAGCGGCACCATGGCGAGCAGCGCCACGGCCACGAGGATCGGCGCGATCCGTCTCATGCCCGCTCCCCGAACATGCCGCTCGGGCGAACCAGCAGGACCAGGATGAACATCGCGAAGATGCCGACCTGTCCGAGTGATTCGCCGAGATAGAGACCGGACAGGCTTTCGACCACGCCAACGAACAGTCCGCCGACCAGCGCGCCCGAGACCGAGCCCATGCCGCCCAACACCACGATGGTGAACGCAATCAGCACGAAGGCGTTGCCCGCGTGCGGGTTGACGTAATAGGTCGGAATCAACAGGCAGGCTGCGATCGCAAGGCACGCAGTGCCGAGCCCGAACGTCACCGCGTAGATGTGGGCAACATCAATTCCTGAGAGTTCCGCACCGAGCTTCTCCTTCGCCACCGCCCGGATTGCCTTCCCAGTGTCGGTCCACTGCATGACGAGCCAAAGGCCGATTGCTACCGCGATCACGACAACGAAGGCGATGACGCGAGGCAGCGCCAGGAAGGCCGGACCAATTTCGACTACGTCGAAGGCGTAGCGCAGATTGATGGTGCGAGTGTCGCCGCGGAAGGCGTAGAGCAGGGCGTTCTCGATCACCACCGCAAGCCCGAGCGTCACCAGCAGGATGTTGCGGTCCTCGCCATGCGCCGCGGGCCCGATGACGAAGCGCTGCAGGCCGTAGCCCAGGAGGTAGAACAGCGGCGTCAGCAGCAGCGCGGCCAGATAGGGATCGAGGCCGAGCAGCTGGTGCGCGAAGAAGGCCGCGAACATCGCGGCGGTGAGCAGCGCGCCGTGCGCGAAATTGATGATGTGCAACACGCCGTAAATCAGCGTCAGCCCAAGCGCGACCAGTGCGTAGACGGCGCCGGTCATCAATCCGTTGAGGATCGCCGGGATGAGGATGACCGAAGAGAGCATGATTCCTTCCGCGTCGTGGCCGGGCTTGTCCCGGCCATCCCGCTCAAGTTGGCACCGTGCTCACCTTATGGAGATCGACGGGACAAGCCCGTCGATGCCGACTGCAAGTTGAAGAAGCATGGTCACGCCGGCATCGGGAACACCGCCTTGGCCGATGCGAAGTTCGCCGGGAAGATCACCTGGATGTCGTTGTTGAGCACCTGGGTGTTAACCGGGGCTGCGCCCTGGTTCTGGCCGTTCACGAACTTGGTCGGGCCATAGGGCATGAGATGCCCCGAGAAGGTCGAGCTTTCCAGTGCGCTGATGATCTTCGGCCGCTCGGCGCTTGCGGCGCGCTCGATCGCGTCGGCTAGAAGCTGAATGCAGGAGTAGTTCATGTAGACTTCGTAGGTGTAGAATTCGCCCTTGGCATCGACTCGCTTCTTGAGCTCCAGCGCCTTGGCGTTCTTCGGGTCGAACCAGTGATTGCAGTCCATGATGTACTGCGCGGCCTCGGGGAATTCCTTGACGAACTTGTAGGACGAGGCGGCGCCGCCGAGCACAGAATAGATGCCCTTCGGCCGCACGCGCTGCTGCTGCATGGTGCGCGCCAGAAGCACATACTCGTTGTAGTAGTTGGCGGGGATGACGAGATCCGGGTTCTGAGCCCTGATCTTGAGCACGACGTTGTTGAAGTCGCGCGTCGGCGTTGGATGCGAAATGGTTTCGAGCACTTGGAAGCCGCGCTCGGGAAGCTGCGTGTTAAGGAGCCGAGCGAGACCCGAGCCGAATGCCGAATCCTCGTGCACGATCATCACGGTCTTGGCGACTTTGCTGGCCTGGTCATTAAGGGTGACGAGGTTGTCGAGCGCGCTCTTTGCGATGACGCCAAAGCCTGGACCGAACCGGAACGTGTTCTTCAAACCGCGCGTGACGATGCTATCGACCACGCCCACATCGACGATGTAGGGCAGGTCGTAGCGCGCCGCGGTCTGGCTGGCGGCGAGGCAGATGCCGCTGGCGTAGCCGCCGACCACGGCCGCGACGCCGGCCGCGTTCATCTTCTCGACTTCGGCATTGCCACCTTCCGGCGTCGATTGCGCGTCGCCGAGTACTGCTTCGATCTTAGCGCCGCGCAACGCCTTGATGCCGCCGGCCGCGTTGATGTCTTCGATCGCAAGCTGCGCGCCGAGCCGTCCCTGCTGGCCCGAATACGACAGCGCGCCGGAAACAGGATGCAGCACCCCAACCTTTATCGCCGCGCTTTGCGCGCGGAGCACCGCCGGTGCGTGCATCAGTCCGGCGGTCGCAGCGGCGCCGAGCGCGGTGGTTTGCAGAAAACGGCGGCGACTCACGGCCGTGAACTGGCGAGACATGCGTTCCTCCCTGGGTGGCGATCGCGACCCTAACATTGGTGCGCGCAGGCTTCTATATTATCCTCGCCTTCGTCTCTTGAGCGTCATTGGCGGGTATGAACCAACCCCAAACCCTGATCGACAAGCTATGGGCGGCCCATGAGGTCGTGTGCCGCGACGACGGCGAGACGCTGCTGTGGGTCGACCGCCATTACGTGCATGAAGGCTCGTTTCATGCCTTCAACCGCCTTGCCGAGCGTGGCGTCAAGGTGGCCGAGCCCGGCTTGACCTTCGGCGTGGCTGATCACTACGTGCCGACGCGCGGCTCACGCAGCAATATCGCGGTGCCCGAGATTGCCCGCATGGTTCGGCAGGTCGAGGAGAATACGGCCAAGCACGGCGTGAAGCTGTTCGGTCTGGAAGACCCGCGGCAGGGCATCGTGCATGTGGTCGGCCCGGAGCAGGGCCTGACTGTGCCGGGGCTGCTGATCGTCTGCGGCGACAGCCACACTTCGACGCATGGCGCGCTTGGCGCCTATGCGTTCGGCATCGGGGCCTCCGAAGTGGCTCACGTGTTGATGACGCAGACGATCTGGCAAAAGAAGCCCAGACGGATGCGGATCACCGTTGATGGACGCGCCGCGCCCGGCATCACCGGCAAGGACATCATCCTAGCGATCATCGCTCACATCGGCGCTGACGGCGCGACCGGTTGTGCGGTCGAATTCGCAGGCTCCGCGATCCGCGCGCTGTCGATCGAGGGCCGTCTGACGCTGTGCAATATGTCGATCGAAGCGGGAGCGCGCTGCGGCATGGTCGCGCCGGACGCAAAGACTTTCGCATATCTCAAGGGGCGGCCCTATGCGCCGAAGGCGAGCGACTTCGACCGTGCCGTGGAGGAATGGTCTGCGCTGGCAAGCGATTGCGACGCGGCATTCGACCGCGAGGTGACGCTCGATGCAGCGAGTATCGCTCCGATCGTGACCTGGGGCACGAGCCCCGAGGATGCGTTGCCGATTGATGCCAACGTGCCCGACCCCGCCCGTGAGCCGGACGAGACACGCGCGAAGTATCTGCGCGAGGCTCTCGATTACATGGGCATCGCGCCGGGCCGCAAGCTCACCGACATCGCGGTCGATCGCGTTTTCATCGGCTCCTGCACCAATTCGCGTATCGAGGACCTGCGCGCCGCGGCCGCCGTTCTGTCGGGCCGTAGGAGCAAGGTGCCGGGCTTGGTTTCTGCCGGCTCCTCGCTGATCAAGCGGCAAGCCGAGGAGGAGGGACTCGACCGCATCTTCCGCGATGCCGGTCTCGAATGGGGTGAGTCCGGCTGTTCGATGTGCGTCGGCATCAACGGCGACCTGGTTGCCCCGGGCGAGCGCTGCGCTTCCACCACCAACCGGAACTTCCGCGGCCGGCAGGGGCCGGGCGCGCGCACGCATCTGATGTCGCCCGCGATGGTGGCGGCTGCGGCGGTCGCGGGTCATCTCGCCGATGTGCGACCGTTGCTGGTCGGGCGAAAAGGCTGAACCATGCAGAAGTTCGGAAAGCTCACCGCCACGGCCTGTCCGATCAAACAGGCCAACCTGAACACCGACCAGATTCTTCCGGCGCGTTACCTGAAATGGACGCGCGCCATGGGCCTTGGAAAAGTGCTGTTTCAGGATTTGCGCTTCGACGCGGAAGGCAAGGAGAGGCCGGATTTCTCGATCAACAAGTCCGCATGGCGGGGTGCCAAGATCGTCATCGGCGCCCGCAACTTCGGCTGCGGCTCATCGCGCGAGGCCGCGGTCTATGCGCTCTACGACTACGGCATCCGCGTCGTAATCGCTCCGTCGTTCGGGGATATCTTTTCCGGCAACGCGGTGCAGAACGGGCTCGTCACCGCGATCGTCACCGACGAAGAAGCGGCCGAGATCATGGCGGCGCTGGAACGCACACCGGAGCTGTCCTTAACGATCGATCTCGAGCAGCAGAGCATCGTCTGCGGCAACCAGGTCTACCATTTCTCGATCGATCCGGTGCGCCGTACGCGGTTGCTCAACGGCTGGGACGATCTCGCACTCACCAAGAACTATGACGACCGCATCGCGACGTTCCAGACGCAGGATCGAGCGCGGCGGCCTTGGGCCATTCCGCGCCCGGACTGAATGCGATTTCAGAGCTGGCGGACGTCTCCGATCCAGGCTGACCCGGCCGCGCTCGAGGACTTTTTCAATTATCGAAAAATTCTCGGCGAATTGCGATTCGCATAAGGCCCAATTACGGAACGTTCGTCGAATGACAGGTTACGGAACCTGTGGAGCGGCTAGTGCACCCTGCTACGCTTTCCTTCTATTTTTGCTCAGTGACGGCGGACGTAATCCCGATGTTACTATGGCACGCGCGGTCCCGCGCGATTGTGTGCTAGGTTCAGGCATAACGTTTAATAGCGCTTATCCGGCCTCCCCACGGGTCAGATTTTTGTGAGGGTTCATGTTTCGCCGCCGCTTCGCGACACCCTGTATGTTTGTGCTAGTTTTGTTGTTGCTGTCTGTGGCGATGCCAAGTCAGGGGCAGGACTACCCGACGCGGCCTGTCCGCATCGTGGTCCCTGCAGCTCCGGGCGGCAGCTTCGATGCACTCGCCCGCATCCTCGCGCAGGGTTTAAGCGAGCGCTGGCCGCACCGTATGATCGTCGACAATCGACCAGGGGGAGGTGGCAACATCGGCGCCGGAGCGGTCGCCAAAGCCGATCCCGACGGTTACACGTTGCTGACGTGGAATGACTCGCTCCTCATCAATCCTTGGTTGTTCAAGGAAGTGCCATTCGATCCAAAGAAAGATTTCACGCCGATTTCGCTGTCGATGTATTCGCCGAACGTGCTGGCTGCACACCCGTCGGCCGGTATCAAGACCTTCGATGAATTCCTCAAATCCGCACGCGCCGCACCCGGCAAGCTCAATTACGGTTCGCCTGGCAACGGCAGCCCGGGCCATTTGTCAGCCGAAATCCTGAAACAGCTTGCCATGATCGATGTTGTGCACGTGCCGTATCGCGGCGCAGGTCCCGCGATCATCGATTTGGTGGCCGGCCAGATTCCATTGGGCATGATCGCGATCCCCGGTGCTATCGGTCACATCAAGTCCGGCACGTTGGTTGGGCTGGCCGTCACCTCGCGCGAGCGCGTCAAGGCGATGCCGACGGTGCCGACTATCGCTGAGGCGGGCGTGCCAGATTACCAGATCAATGCGTTCCACGGCATTCTCGCGCCTGCCGGCACGCCGCCCGCAATCGTTGCGAAGCTGGAGAGGGACATCACCGAGGTGCTCAAAAGCCCGGCGGTTAGCCAGAAACTGATCGATCTCGGCTTCGATCCCGTTGCAGGGTCAGGCGCCGCTCTTGCAGCTATTATTGATCGCGACTTGCCTGTTTGGCGCGACGTAGTTCAGAAGTCCGGCGCCAAGGTTGAATGACCCTCAACGCAAGATTTCGTTGTTCTATTCTCGAGGCTGCTGCTGCCGGCTATCCGGCGTGTGCAATCTTCATTTCGCCCATGATCTCGGCCTTGTAGGTCGCGAATGCTGCACTCGTCAGGCTTTCGATTGAGCGCGAGCGCGACAGCCCGACCGTCGGTGCACAGCACAGCATCGAGGAAATCTCCAGGCTGTCAAAATGATCCGCCACGCGACGACACGCCGGCATCGAGCGTAATCACTGCTCCGCTGGTGTAGCTGGATTTCGGCGACGCGAGGAACGCAACCATCGATGCGATCTCGGCCGGCTCGCCGATGCGGCCGCCAGGCACGGAGGTGAACAGCTCCGGCCAGCGCTTGGGATCGCCGAGCCGCTCCTGCGCCTTCCTGCTCGCGAGTCCGACCAGTCGGTCGGTCGCGGTCGGCCCTGGGCTGACCGCATTGACGCGGATGCCGTCACGCAGGCTCGTGCTGCCAGCGATTCCGTGAAAGCAGTGAGCCCGGCATTGGCGGTGGCGCCGCAGATGTATTCCGGGTCGCGGGTGAGCGCGGCATTTCCGATCACGTTGATAATGACGCCGCCGCCGCGCGCCTTTATCAGCGGATAAAACGCGCGCGTCATGTTGATGGTGCCGAACACTTTGAGATCCCACGCCACGCGCCAGCGTGTTTCGTCGATCTCCGCCAGCTGCCCGCCGGGAATGGCGCCTGCATTGTTAATCAGGATGTCGATGGCCGGAAAATCATTTGTGAGCCGGCCGACCGTGACACTATCGGAAAGATCGGCTGCCACGGTACGGACCGTAACTTTGTTTTGTTTTTCAATGGAGGCCTTCACTGCATCAAGATCGCGCGCTGTGCGCGATGTCAGTACTAAGTCGCATCCTTCGGCTCCGAGCGCTTCCGCCACCGCGCGGCCGATGCCTCTTGAGGCGCCGGTGATCAATGCAATCTTGCCTTTGAGATTGAGGTCCATGACGTGCGATCCGTGTTGCTTCAGATGATTTTGCGCAGGCGCGCGATCTCAGTATGGCAATAGCCGAATTCTTTGAGGATGTCCTGCGTGTGCCCGCTGCAGCAAGGCGATTTGGCCACGTCATGATGCGGGCTACAGTTGCGGCAGCAAATCGGCGACCGCGGTCGGAGCGCGGCCGTGCCATTCGGTAAGGCGCTGGACATGCAGGACCATATTGATCAGGGCAAGGTCGGAGCCTGGCCGTCCGACGATCTGCATCGCCAGCGGTAACCCGCGTTCGTTGAATCCGGCCGGCAGCGCGACGGCGGGAAATCCAAGCAGATTAACGAAGCGAGTGAAGCGACTCATCGCATAGAGCGTCTTCGGCGAGAATCGGTCGGATGCCGGATCGCATTCAGCGGCGGTCGGTGCGGGGATGGCCATGACCGGAAGCATAGCGGCATCGGCGCCGGCCAGAACCTGATCCTCGAAATCCGCAATCAGGCGGGGCCGCATCTCAATGCTTGCAGCCAACGTATCATCCGCGACTTCCAGCCCTTTGGCGAGGCGGCGGCGCAGGACTGGCGCGACTGCGAGATCGTCGATACGGGCGCGGTGCACGCGCGCGCTCTCGCCAAACATGATGGTGAGAGCGTGCGCATCGATGGCGTTTATCGCGGACAGAGCGTCTCTCTGCTCGATTGTCACTCCCAAACCCGAAAGAACGGCCATCAGGCTATTGCACGCGTTTGCGATGCCCGGCGAGCACAGCGCTGCTACGTCGCGGAGCACAACAACGTTTTGGATCGGGCGCGAGGGCAGCAGATCGGCCAGAACCGTAGCGAGCGGCAGCAGGTCGGCCGCCCCGCGCGCTAGAACGCCAATAGTGTCGAGCGACGGCGCCAGCGGCATCGTTCCGCGTGTGGATATCAGGCCATAGGTTGGCTTCCAGGCGGTGATGCCGCAGCAATGCGCCGGGATGCGGAGGGAGCCTCCGGTGTCCGACCCGAGCGCAACGGCGACGGCACCGCTTGCAACCGCCGCTGCCGAGCCGGACGACGATCCGCCGGAAACGTGGTCACGATTCCATGGATTTTTGACTCGGCCGCGGGAGGCGTTGAAGCCGGAGGGCTCGTAGGCCAACTCGGTCATTTGTGTGAACCCGATCCGGTCCGCGCCAGCTTGGTCCAGCCGCTCCAACAGATCGGTGTTTCCGACAATGCCGAGATCGCCTGCTTCGGCGAGCCCGCCGCTTGGCTGATGCGCGGGTGTTCGCAACATGTCCTTGGCAGCGTAAGGCAGGGCGTCCAACGTGTGGCTTAGATGTGTTCCACCCGGCTCGATTTTTACGAACGTGTTCAACTCCGCATGGAGAGCTCTGGCCCGTTCGCGCGCATTCACCCGCCAGTGCTGCCGCGCTGCTGCACCGAGTGAAGTCCAGTCGGGAATACGGCGCATCGGCAGGCGCAATCTTTCAGAGGCGAGATGCCAGCATATTGGCGCGTACAATCGAAGCAAGGGAGAGCGCTTGTGGCGCCGTGACCCTCCGTGTATTCCTCGCAAATTCCCTTGACGCAAGGAGTTCGGAACGTGCCTGACACTTTAGGTTTCAGAAAGCGAATCGGCTTGGTCGTGCCATCAACCAATACAACCGTGCAGCCTGAAACCGACGCGCTACGGGTGCCCGGCGTGACCTGTCACACCGGCCGCGTCACCATAAAGGAACGTCCGCTGAACACAGAAGAGGCGTTCAACGAGCACATGCAAATGATGCGCGACGGTATGGGCACGGCGATCGATCAGATCATGACGGCAGGGCTCGACCATCTCATCATGGGGATCGCTTTGGAGACCTTCTGGGGTGGCGTCGCGGCGGCCGACAAGTTGCAGGCCGATTTGACGCAGCGCGCCGGTGTTGGCGTCACCATGGGATCGACCGCAATGGTCGCCGCGCTGAAGGCATTTGGTGCCCGCACGATAGCAATTCTCACTCCGCATCAGCCGCGAGGCGATGAAATGGTGAAGGCCTATTTTCTGGAAAGCGGTTTCGACGTAGTGCGGCTCAAAGGGCTCAAGTGCCAGACCCCGCGCATGATCGCGCAGGTGCTGCAGCATGATATCCGCAACGCATTGCGCGAACTTGACGGGCCGGACGTCGAGGCGTTGTTGGCGGTCGGCACGGCGTTGCCGTCGAGCGCCGCCGCCGCCGAGGCCGAGCGCTGGCTCAACAAGCCGGTGATCGCGGTCAATACCGTGTCGTTCTGGGATGCGCTGCGCCGCTGCGGCATCACGGATCACGTTCAGGGGCACGGTCGCGTGCTGGAAGAGCTCTAACGTCGATCCGCTCGGCAACACGCCGGACGAGTTCGCCGCCTTGATCAAGGCCGACACGGCCACCTGGGCGGACGCGGTCGCGGTGACGGGTCTAAACACGCCCCAGTAAAGAACAGCGCGAACGCAAGCCAAAAAGCGCCGGCACTCACCTCGCTGAATCTCGGCGGATGCGGTGCGCGCAGAGCCGAAGCCAATTGACCTAACCGCAACCCACCGTCACTTTCCGCGCATTTGGCGATAGGCGGCCTTAACATCTAGCGCCATCCACTCCTTGTAGCGGTGAACATCCGCAAACTGCGGCAGGTGTACGTCCCGCATCGCCGCTTCTTCCGACCAACCGGACTTGATGGCCTGGTCAACTCCCGCGCGTATGCCGATCAGCATCTCGCGGAAACGTGCAACCTCTTTCAAATCAGTTGGCTCGCCATGTCCGGGGATGGCCACCGAAATGTCGAGTGTCAGCACGTGCGTCAATCGGTCGATCCATCCGTCCAGACTGCCGTCGCCGAGCCAGGGAAACCGGCCGTTAAACAGGAGGTCACCAAGGAACATCACTTTGCTCCGCTCCAGGTAAACGACAATGTCATTGTCGCAATGCGCTGGCCCCCAGTATTCGAGGCGAACGGTTTCATTCGGCAGATGAAACAGAAACTGGTCCGCGAAAGTCTGGGTCGGCGGCAGGATCGTGATCACGTCGTAGTCCGGAAGCCCTATGCGCTTGCGGAACCAAGTCCGTGCCGGATCGCCTTCGGGCACAAGCTCATTGATGTTCTGGCCAAACAAAATGCGGAGCTTTGTGTTGAAGTCTCCGGTCGTCCAACGGTCGCCGGATCGCGGCCCAAGCGCAGCATGCATCGCGGCAAGGGCCTTCTCATGAGCGAGAATAGGGAGATCCTCGAACACGACGTTGCCGTGGGTGTGATCGAGATGGCAGTGAGTGTCGATCAGCATTCGCAACGGCTTGCTGGTCGTCGCACTGATTGCGTTCCGGAACATCCGCCCAAGGCGAGGATATTGCTGAGCATCGATGACGAGCACCCCGTCAGGGGTCTCGATTGCACCGGCGTTGGAATCGCCGCCGGCCCCGATCCAAGCATGGACGCCTGGGGACACGGTCACGAGCCTAGGTTCATTTATCATGCATTCAGCCCATACGATCGCCAAATCGCTATCGTCAACAGTTGACAGAACAAAGCCTTCTCCTGTTGACAGCCATCAGATGACCGATAATAGTCTGGCGCGGAGCGGGCGCAACAAATAAGAGCTGGCATGTCAGCCAAGCGTTTGAAGGCTATCGTCGCCGCAAGAAACGCCACGATCGTGCCGGGTGCGCCTAATGCCATGTTCGCACGGCTGATTGAGGACC
>Ga0190274_10001148_pt1 | contig 15602 bp, 13 predicted proteins | sample Popmic531T_FD_133002 | JGI IMG/M metagenome (GOLD analysis project Ga0190274, IMG submission 133002) | Populus adjacent soil microbial communities from riparian zone of Yellowstone River, Montana, USA - 531 T | ecosystem: Environmental > Terrestrial > Soil > Riparian zone | place: USA: Montana...
ATCGCCGAGACCCCCCGCGGCACCGTTCGCGCGGGTGCCGGCGTGATCGCCCTCAACGCGTGGGCCAGCCATTGGAAGCGGTTCCGCCGCGCGATCACGGTTCGCGGCAGCTACATCGTGATGACGGCGCCGGCGCCCGAGAAGCTCGCCGAGATCGGGTGGACCGACGGCATGGGATTGTCCGACTACCGCGCCGCACTGCACTACCTGCGCACCACGCCCGACGGCCGTATCGCGTTCGGCATCGGCGGCATGCAGCCGAACCTGGCCCGCCACATCGGCCCGCGGTTCGCCTACGACGAGCAGGCGCTGCAGGTGGCGGCCCGCGACCTGCACCGGATGTTCCCCACGTTCGCCGACGTGCCGATCGACGCGGGCTGGGGCGGTCCGATCGACGTCGCCGGCTCGCACCTGCCGTTCTTCGGCACGCTCGAGCACGGCACGGTGCACTACGGCATGGGCTACACGGGCAACGGCGTGGGCCCCGCCCATCTGGGCGGTCGCATCCTGGCGAACCGCTCGCTCGGCCGATACGACGACGTGCTCGACCTGCCGATCGTCGATGCGCGGCCGATGAAGTTCCCGCCCGAGCCGATCCGCTCCCCCGGTGCGCTCATCGCGAACCACGCGATCCGACGCAAAGACGAGTTCGAGGACCGCGGCGAAGACCCGAACCCGCTCGTGGATTTCGTGGCGAAGCTGCCGCGCCGCCTGGGCTACAACCTCGGGCCTTAGCCGCCCGGCCGCGTGCGCCGCGCCCGGTCTCCGTCGTCGATGGGCCGAGGACGCACCACCGCGGCGATGCCGTCGACCTCCACGAACGCACCGTCCACGGCCAGGTCGGCATCGAGGACCGCCAGGCCCAGCATCCCGAACCGGGGCGACCGTTCCACGCTTCGGACCTCTCCCACCACGCGGCGGTCGAGGGTGACCTGGCCGGGGGTCGGCAGCACCTCAGGTTCGTCGAACACCAGCGTCACCAGCTCCCGGTGCTCGTCCTGCGAGGCGGCGAGGGCAGCCTCCCTGCCAACGAACTCGTGCCCGGTCAGATCGATGAACTCGCCCAGTCCGACCTCGTAGGGATCGGTCTCGAACGAGACGTAGTCCTCGTCGGCCACCAGGAACCCGACCTCGACGCGTGCCATCTCCACGGCGTCGAGCCCGACCGGCGTCGCCCCCGCCTCCAGGAGCCCGTCCCACACCCGATCCACGCCGTCGGGCACGAACAGCTCGTACCCGAGTTCACCGGAGAAGCCGGTGCGCGAGATCATCGCCGGCACCCCCGCCACCGCCACGTCGGGCCGGCACCGGTAGTAGTCGAGCGACGTGAGGTCGACGTCGATCAGTGGGGTCAGCACATCGAACGCCTCCGGGCCCTGGATCGCGAGGGCGGCCACCTCATCCGTGCGATTGGTCGTGGTGACGTCGAACCCTTCGAGCGCCGCCGCGATGTGCTCGACCAGCGCCGGTCGATCTTCGTTGCCCACGTACCAGGCCTCGTCGGGGCCGATCAGGTAGCGCGTCCCTTCGTCCACGATGTGCCCGGCCTCGTCGAGGATCACCAGATACCGGACCTGGCCCGGCTCCTCGCCGGAGATCGGTCGGGACGTGAGCCTCTCGAGCGCTTCGCGGACCTGCGGTCCCACCATGTGGAACTTCGACAGCGGCGAGATGTCCCAGACCATCGCCCCGGTACGGATCGCGGCGTACTCGCGATCGAGGTCACCGAAGGAGGCCGCCCATAGCCGGCCGTAGTCCTCGTAGAAGGTGGCGCCCATCGCGCGCTGCCGCTCGAACAGCGGCCCACGCCGCACGTCGGAGGACAAGGTCGTCAGATCGATCGGTTCCACGCTGGGCTGCTCCAGGGTCGGTCGGCGGACGCCCGAAGCCTAGCGTTCGACCACCGCGGAAACCAGCATCGACCGTCGGGTGCGGCTGCAGACCTCTCCCGACACGCCGATCAGCGGCCGAACGGTTCGAAGCCCGGGGCCGACAGCGGCCAGGGGTGCGCGGCTTCCCAGGCGGCGCCCACCGCAAGCAGCAGGTCGTCGGCGAACCGCGGACCGGTCAGTTGGATCCCGAACGGCACGCCGTTGGGCGAACGTCCGGCCGGCAGGCTCAGGGCAGGATGCCCAGTGATGTTCGCGGCCTGCGTGTTGTAGGCGGGGGCTTGGGTGCTCCCCGCGTCGTCCTCGCCCGGGGCCCGGCCGTCCGCGTAGAAGCCTTCGACACACATCGTGGGCGACACCACGATCGCATCGGGCCCCAGGAGTTGGTCAAGCACCTTGACGAACTCGAACCTGCGGCGACGCGCCGCCAGGTAGTCATCGACGGTGAAGGTCGCCGCATACTCCAACCCGCCGCGGACGTAGGCCGTGAGCTCGTCCGCGTGTTCGGTCACCACGTCACGGCCGATCCAGGTGAGCTCCTCGGTGCCGACCGCGATGAACCAGTCCTCGTCGAGCTGCGGGGGGAACGGCGAGGCGATGGGTTCGGCCGTGAGCCCGGTCACCATCTCCAACGACGCCACGGCCTCATCGAACAGGGCAGCCACCGCATCGGGCAACGGTCCGCCCTCGACCAGGCGAGGGGTCACCATCAGCCGGGAGGGCCACACGCCTTCGCGCGGCGACCACGCGGGGACCGCGGTGGGGTCGCCGTCGGTCGGCCCACGGAGCACGTCCAGCAGCAGGGCTGCGTCGGCGACCGAGACCGTCAACGGACCCTTCGACGACAGATCGATCCACGACGGGATGGGATCGTCGCCGATCAGGCCTTTGGTGGGCTTCAGGCCGACCAACCCACAGAAGGCCGCCGGGATCCGGATCGACCCCCCACCATCGGTGGCGGTGGCGAGCGGAGCCAGGCCCATGGCGAGCGCGGCACCGCTCCCCCCACTCGAGCCGCCGGGCGACCAATCCAACGCCCAGGGATTGTGCGTGTCGCCGAACAGCCGGTTCGAGGTGAACCCCTCGAACGCGAACTCGGGGGTATTGGTCTTGCCGACCACCACTGCTCCGGCGGCACGCAGCCTCGCCACGGCCCGGCAGTCGCGTTCGGCCGGCGCCGCATCCCTGCGCAGCAGCGATCCGAAGGTCGTGGGCAGACCGGCGCAGTCTTCGATGTCCTTGACCAGCAGCGGCAGGCCGGCCAGCGGACCGGGATCCTGGCCCGCGGCGACGCGCGCGTCGAGCGCAGCGGCGTCGGCGAGCGCGTCCTCGTCGCGGCGCAGGACCACCGCGTTCACCGGACCGTCGCCGGCCTCGATGCGGTGCAGGGACTCGGCCACCAACGCGGACGACGTGGTGCGGCCGTCCCTGACGGCGGCGGCAAGCTCCGCGAGGGACATCAGGACGACCTCGCGTCACGCCGTTGGATGCACATGGCTGGCGAGCCTACCCACCACCGGTCGCTCCGGACAACGCCCAAGGCCCCCGAGCTCAGGTGGCGCTAGCCGAGCGCCAGGAGCGCGATCCCGACGAAGGCCAGGACCACTCCGGCCACCTGGACGCGCGCGAGCCGTTCGTGCAGCACGATCCGCGCCAGGAGGACCGTGCTGACGGGATAGAGCGCGGCGAGCACGGCGAGCACGCTGAGCAACTGTCCCGTCGAGGACGCGATGGCGAACAGCAGGTTGGCGCCGTTGTCCAACAACCCCACCACCACGAGCGTCCCCAGTTGGATGCGCGCCATCGCGAACGACGGACGGCGGACGAGCACCGCGACGGCCAGGAGCGTGAGCGCGCTGACGCGCACCATGGTTGAGGTCCACGCGGGGTCGATCCGGCCACCTTCGTCCAGCAGCACCACCAGCACGCCGAGGCTCACCGCGGCGATCACCGCCAGCACGATCGCGCGGGCGGTGACGGGTTCCCCGTGCCCCTCGGGCGTGCGGGAGGCGAGCACGACGCCGACGATCGCCACCACGATGCCCGCGAGCTGGAGCCCGCTCGGACGGTCGCCCCGCGCGAGACCGATGCACACGGACACCACCCCCGAGAGCGCCGTGATCGGGGCGACCACCCCCATCGGTCCGATCGCCAGGCCTGAGTAGAGCGCCGCCAGCCCGACGACACCGCACACCCCCGCGGCCAGGCCCAGGACGATGACGTGGCTGTCGGCGGGTCCCCGCGCCAGCACCACGAGGATCAGCACCATGAACACGAGGCCCGCGAACTGGGACACCGCCGAGACCACCAGGATCGACAGCTGCTTGGTGGTGAGGCCACCGAGGAAGTCGGCGGTCCCCCAGGAGGCTGCGGAGGCCAGGGCGAGCGCGATGCCGAGCATCGGGCGAGCCTACCGGCGCGAAGTCAAGGGAGCCTCACGCGAATGGCACGGCCCGGACGCCGTCCTTCCACACCTGCTCGATCCGATCTTCGTACCCGGCGAACTCGAGCGGGTCGCCATCGATCACCACGAGGTCCGCGCGCTTGCCGGGCTCGATCGTGCCCAGCTCGTCCTGCAGCCCCATCAGCTCGGCGGCGCTCTTCGTGGCGGCGTGCAGCGCCTGCTCGGGCGTGAAGCCGTTGGCCGCCATGTGGCGGAGCTCGTTGAGGTTCGTACCGTGCGGGGCCACCGGGCAATCGGTCCCCATGGCCACCTTCACCCCCGCATCGGCGGCCAGGCGCATCGCGTCGAATTCCGGACGCCCCAACCCACGAAGCTTGTCGCGCACGGCGGGCTGCACCTTCTCGTCGGCGGCGAGCGCCTCGGTGGCGTCACCGGCGGTGAGGGTGGGCACGAGCCAAGTGCCACGCTCCACCATCATCGCGGCGCCTTCGGCGTCGAGGTAGGTCCCGTGATCGATCGAACGGACGCCGGCGCGCACCGCGCGCTTGATCCCCTCGGGGCCGTGCGCGTGCGACATCACCCACGTCCCCAGGTCGGCGGCGGTGCGGACGATCGCCTCGACCTCGTCCTGGGAGTAGTTCGGTTCCATGGGGTCGTCGGCCGGCGAGAGGAACCCGCCGGAGGACGCGATCTTGATGACGTCGGCCCCCGCGCGGATCATCTCGCGCACGGTCTTGCTCACCTCGTCGACCCCGTCGCACACCCCGGAGGGCATCCCCGGGTACGGCGTGCCGAAGACCCCTTCGACGCCGCTCGGGAGCCAGGGGTCGTTGTGGCCCCCGGTCATCGACAGCATGTTGACCGAGATCTGCATCCGCGGGCCGACGAGCGTGCCCTCCTCGACGGCCGCCCGCAGGCCCGCGTCGGCCCCGGAGGCATCGCGCACCGTGGTGATGCCCAGCGCCAAGGTGATGCGGAGGTTGTGGGCCATGCGGAAGAACGCCAGCGAGAACGGCTCCTGCATGCGCGCGTATTCGTCGAAGTCCTCGTAGCGGAACGCGAGATGCACGTGGCAGTCGAACAATCCTGGGAGCAACGCCTTGCCGGCGCATCCGACGGCATCGTCGCCGTCGAGGCCGGATCCGACCTCGATGATCCGGCCGTCCTCGATCACGACATCGGCCTCAGCCGGCGCGGCGCCCGAGCCGTCGAACACCCGTCCTCCTCGGAACAGTGTCCTCGTCACGTTCACCCTCCTCGCGATCGGCGACCTAGACTGCGCGGGCATCCGCCCGGTGGCGGACCCTACCGTGCCCAGCATGAACGAGGAGTGACCCGTGGACATCCGCCTCAGCGCCGACGACGCGGCACTGCAACGCACCGCTCGTGGATTCACCCGCGACGTGTTGATCCCACTCGAGGACGAGTGCGAGGAGCACGACGGCCTCACGCCCGAGAGCCACGCGGTGGCGAAGCGAGCCGTGCTCGACGCCGGGTTCAACGCGATCAACCATCCGGTCGCCGACGGCGGCCAGGGCTACGACACGTTCCAGCAGATGCTGATCGAGGAACAGTGGGGCCACGCCACGGGCGCCCTGTGGGACATCCCGTGGCGTCCGTCGATCCCCTTGCAACGGTGCACCGATGAACAGCGGGCGCGCTACCTGCACCCGGCGATCCGCGGCGAGCGCCGTGACGCGTACGCGATCACCGAGGAGGGCGCAGGCTCCGACGTCTCGATGGTGGCCACCACCGCTCGCCGGGACGGCGACGGCTGGGTGCTCGACGGTGAGAAGTGGCACGTCACCAGCGGCGACGTCGCCGACTTCTTCCTGGTGCACGCCCACGTCGACGCCGATCCGGCGAAGGCGACCGTGTTCCTGGTGGACAAGGACACCCCGGGCGTGCGGCTGGTCCGCACCCCGAAGTACACGCACACGTTCGTGTTCGAGCATCCGATCTTCGCCTTCGACGGGGTTCGCCTGGGCGACGATGCGATCCTGGGAGAGGTGGGCGAGGGGTTCGAGCTCACGAAGGACTGGTTCGTCGAAGAGCGGATCATGATCGGAGCCCGCACGATGGGCGCCAGCGCACGCGCCCTGCAGCTCGCGTTGGACTTCGCGCAGGACCGGCGGCAGTTCGGACGGGCGATCGTGGACTTCCAGGCGATCGAGTTCATGCTCGCCGACATGGCGGCCGAGATCATGGCGGCGAAGTCGCTCCTGTACCGCGTGTGCTGGGAGGCCGCGCGAGGCGACGCCGATCGGAAGCAGACCCACGCGATGGCGAGCGCCGTGAAGCTGGTATGCAGCGAGACGGCCGGCCGGGTGATCGACAAGGCGGTGCAGATCTTCGGCGGCCGCGGCTACATGCGCGACGAACCCGTCGAACGCCTGTACCGGGAGTTGCGCGTGGATCGCATCTGGGAAGGCACGAGCGAGATCCAGCGTGTGGTGATCGGCAACGAGCTGCGGAAGCGCGGCGCCGAGCTGTACACCGGCTGGCCGGTCGAGGGCGCCTAACCCGGGAACAGCGGCGGTGCGACCGGTGCGCCGAGCGCGCCGGTGAGCGCCAGCACCGGGTAGCTCAACGCGATCGCACCCAGCAGCAGGCACACGACCGTCGAGGGCTTCGGTCGCCCACCCACCACGGCGAAGAGGGCGGCGACGATCCCCACGGCGCCCAGCGTGGCGGTGAGCCACAGGACCTGTTCGCGGAACCCACCGTCGTGCGCGAGTTCGTAGGCGTAGTCGCCCAACAGCGCCGAGGTGGGCCGAAGGTGGAAGAGCCAGAGGAACAGCCCCAGGAACGCACCGGCGACGGTACTGACGACGGCGATCATCCCGAGTGGATTCGAAGCGACGGGTCGATGGCGGGCTACGACGTCCATACGGGTATGCAATCACCCGGTCCCGAACGGCGCATCGGCCGGAAGACCTGAGCCGAAGGTCGCGGGTGCTACGTGCCGTCGAGGCAGCCGGTGACCTCATCCGGCAGCCCGGGGATCGAGAGGCCGGCGCCGCCGCGGACGAAGTCGTACCGGATGCCGGACCACCTGCCGGGCAGTCCCGGATAGGGCTTGCGCAACCGCTTCGCCGAGTCGTACTGGAACGCGCTCCAGTCCGGTGAGGAGAACCCTTCGGTGTCGTATGGAGCGACGGCGGCGACCCCGCGACCGAACACCCGCTGCTCGACGATGAAGCGACCCTGATAGCGGAGATCGCTCGGCACGAAGAGCTTGATGTACCAACGCCGGATGTCCTGCAGGTATCCCTTGGCATCATCACCGACCGAAGGCGGTGACTCCGGCCCCACGAACATGCGCATGTCCACCACCTCGAAGTCCCCGGCCACGGGCGCGGTTCGCCGGATCAGCCCGAGCGGATCGGTGAACATCGGGGTGCCGGCCGGGGGCGTGACCCAGCCCTGGACGCACGTGGCGTTCGCCGGCCCCTTCGTCTTCGGCGGATCGTCGGGGATCGCGGGCGGCGTCGGTGACACCGCGGCGGGACTCGGAGTTCCGCCGCCGGAGAAGGTGGGTGTCGCCGCCGTGGGGCTGTTGGGGAACGCATCGGACGGTTCGGCCTGCGGGGCGTCATCGGTGCACGCCGCAAGGAACGAGACCGCGACCAGGGCCGCGATGACCGGGAGGGATCGTCGCACCCGTGAATCCTACGCATCCGATGTGGCGAACCCGTTGCGAGCCCGCAACTTCCCCCGTTCTCGCCTGGATGTTTGGTAGGAATGGTGGGTGAGCGACCACGTCCACCCCCACGACGAGGAGCGGGGCGACGCCCATCTCCTCCCGGTCGCCAGGCGGAGATTCCTGCAGACCACCGGCATGGCGTTGGCCGGCGGCGTCCTGTTCTCGTGCACCGGCGGCCGAACCATCCCGAAGGTGAGCGACGATCCGGTCACGCCCGCGATCGACACCGCCACCCCGATCAAGCGCGTGGTCTACATCATGCTCGAGAACCGCAGCTTCAATAACGTGTTCGGACGCTTCCCCGGCGTCAAGGGCGGCACGGAGACAGGCGTCGAGTTCGGGGCGGAGAAACCGCTGATCGATTGCCCGGAGTGGCTCCCCGGCGACCTCCCGCACGACCGCGCCGCCTACCTCACCTGCGTGAACGAGGGAGCCATGGATGGGTTCGGCATCGGCGCCTATGGGTCCACGTACGCCTACACCGTCTTCAACGAACACCAGATCCCGAACTACTGGAAGTGGGCCAAGGAATACGCCCTGTCCGACAACTTCTACGCGTCGGCGGCCGGGCCGAGCTACGCCAACCACTACTACTTCATCGCCGGCCAGTCCGGTGGCGTGATCGACAACCCCGAGAACATCGAGACGCGGTTCCGCGACGGTAAGCCCTACAAGAGCTGGGGCTGCGACGCCTACGGCGAGGACGTCTTCGTGTTCGCCAAGGACGCCAAGGGCAACCTGAGCAAGCACGACACCTGCTTCAGCTTCAAGACCGTGGGCCAACAGCTGTCGGAACAGGATGTCGACTGGGCCTACTACTCAGCGGTCCCGGGGCAGCCCGGGTACATGTGGAACGCCTACAACGGGATCTCCGACGTGTTCCACACCGACATGTGGCACCAGCACATGCGGCCGGTGGACAACATCGTGAAAGACATCAAGGCCAACAAGCTCCCGGCCGTCACATGGGTCACGCCCAGGTTCGAGCTCTCCGACCACCCGCCGCAGTCGACGGGCTTCTCGCACAACTGGGTCACCGACATCGTGAACGCCGTGATGACCAGCGATGCGTGGGAACACACCGCGATCTTCCTCACCTGGGACGAGTGGGGAGGCTTCTACGACCCGATCATGCCGCCCGAGGTGGACCCGATCGGGCTCGGGATCCGCGTGCCCCTGCTGACGATCAGCCCGTACACGCAACGCGGCGTGATCGACACCGAACTCGGTGAGTTCTCGACACCGCTTCGGTTCATCTCCGACAACTGGGGGCTCGAGCCGTTGACGCCACGCATCGCCAACACGCACAACTTCGATCACGTGTTCGACTTCAACCAGAAGCCGCGCGCGCCGGTCCTGGGCAAGCGCCGAGCACCGACCTACGGCAACCCGTGGGACTTCCCCGAGGGCTACGACGGGTGGGAGCCGGGCACGGAACCCGACCCCAGCGTGTTCGTCTAGATGCTCGGCTAGCCCTGCTGGGGGGCAGCGACGACCTCGTAGTGGTAGGAGACCAGGTCGCGGTCCACCAGGTACCGGTCGTCCTCCGGATAGAAGATCGCCGTCTCCGATTCGTCGCCCGCGAACGCACGCACGGCGTCCATGTCATCCCACAGCGTGACCAACAGGAACTCGCAGCGGTCCCCGTCGATCCGTCGCAGCCCGTAAACACCTTGATTGCCCGGCGTGGCCCGATACTCGGACAAGCCGGTCTCCTCCAGGTACTCGACGTAGGCATCGGCGTCCTCCGCTCGCACCGCACCTCGCCAGGTCCTTGCGATCATGCCCGCCTCCTCGGTCGTGGGAACCGTTCATACCAGCGCGCCACGCCCTGCGTCGTACTCGGCGCTGCATCGCCGGCCGGTTCGGGTGGGTAGGCTTGCCGCCGTGCGAGTGATCCGCAGCACCGGCACGCCCTTCGAGCGCGGCACCGCCGTGGGCTCCGCCCTGCGGGAGGAGATCGATGCCTCGTGCGCGTTCACGATGACCTGGGCCGCCGATCTGGGAGCCGACCGTCGGCGCGTCGAAGCCATGCTGGCTCCGTACGACGAGGCCACGAAGCGGTTCGCCCCCGACCTCAGCGAGGTACTCGCCGGGATGGCCGACGGTTCAGGCGTGGACCCGGTGGCGCTCCGTGCCACGAACGCCTTCGAGGAGCTCTACGTCGTGCTCGATCCCGAAGCGATCGGCGAACCCCTCGAACGCTGCACCGACGCGCTGCTCGAGGGCGTGGACGGCCCGCTCCTCGTGCACCAGGAACAGTGGTATGCCGCCGATGTCGACAGCGTCGCGATCGTGATCGACCAACCGGAGGAGGGCGTCGGCGTGATCGCCCCCGTCGTGGCCTCGGGCCTGCCCCTGGTGGGGATGAACGCCTTCGGCACCGCGATGGGCGCGATGTCCCTCACCGCCACCGACGAACGGCCGGGCATCCCTCGGATGATCGTGGCCCGGCGCGCTCTCGATGCGCGCGATCGCGAGGAAGCGTGGCGCACGGTCACGACGCCGGAGCGCGCCGGCGGCTACAGCTGGGGTTGGGCGTTCGCCGACGGCACGACGGCGATCGTCGAGACGACGGCCACCACGGCGAGCGACCTGAGAGACGCCACCACCCACACGAATCACGCGCTCGACGGCTCCGTGGCGGCGGTGTGCCCCGCCGGCTCCGACGGATCGCTCAGCCGTCTGGCGAGGATGCGCGCGCTCACCACCGGCCGAGATCGGTGGACCGTGCCCGAAGCGAGCGCCCTGTTGGCCGACCACGGAGCCGACGGGCAGGACATCTGCGTCCATCCCGTCCCGGCGGAGGGCCCGGAGTCGAGCGCCATCATGTTCGGGATGGTGGCCGACGTCGCCAACCGAACCCTGTGGGTCGCGCCCGCGAACCCGTGTGAGCACCCGTTCGAGCCCTACGCGCTCGACGAACTGCTGACCTGAGGCTCGGACCGATGGACATCAGGGTGCTCGCCGCGATCCCCTTCCGCACGTTCCCGCAGCTGTCGATCGGCCCCGTGACGATCCGCACGTTCGGCGTGTTCGTCGCGATCGGCATCGTCGTCGGTGTATGGGTCTTCCTGCGCTACGCGCGGGACCGCGACCTCGACGCCGAGCTGCTGTCACGCCTGGCGTGGTGGGTGATCGTGCTGGGCATCATCGGGTCGCGCGTGCTGTTCGTGCTGACCCATTGGAGCGACTTCTCGGGCGACCCGCTGTCGATGTTCGCCGTCTGGCAGGGCGGCCTGCAGTTCTCCGGGGCGTTCCTGATCTCCATCGTCGTGATCGTGTGGTTCACCCGGCGCCACCCCGAGATGCCCGGGCTGGTGGTGAGCGACGGGATCGTGTTCGGGCTGGCGCCCGGTCTCGCGATCGGACGGCTCGGGTGCATCGCGGTCGGCGAGCACCTCGGCACCGCGACGACCTTCCCGCTGGCGTGGAAGTACCTGGGGGGCGACACACGCGAGCCGATCGACGGTGGCGTTGGGGCCGTGATCCACAACACCGCGATGTACGAGCTGTTCCTGCTGCTGCCGCTGGTGGCGCTGCTCTGGTACCTGCAGCGGCGCCGCGTTCAGCCCGGTTGGCTCACGGCGACGTTCCTGCTCTGGTACGGCACGCAGCGATTCTTCACCGACTTCCTGCGCGCCTACGACGAGACCGTGGCCGGACTCACCGGGGCGCAGTCCCTGAGCATCGGCATGGTGGCCGGCGGGTTGATCCTGGCGGCGCGCCTGCGCCGGCGGGATCCCCCTCTCCGGGAGGCCGAAGGCTCGGCCTCATGATCAGGGGAAGTCGATCGTGCGACCCACGCCGCCCGTGATCGCACGGTCGTAGCACAGCGCCCCGAGCGCGACATCGTCCATCGCGATCCCCATGTTCAGGAACATCCGACGTCCGTGCTCGGGCACGGCGAGGGTTCCCTCCACCACATCAGCGAGCTCGCCGTCGGGATCGCGGAACCCCCGCCAATGCCGGTCAGCAACGGACGCGTACTGCTCGAGGTCGTCGACGATGTAGCACGACGCGTCATCGGCCGCGGCAGGTCCGAGGGCATCGTCGTAGTCCACGGGCAGAAGGATCGCGTCGGCGTCGGTCCCCGACGCATCGACACGAGGCTCGACCGGCACCGTCACGAGGGTCACGACCAGATCGGCGCCCTCGAGCGCGTGCTCGGCGCTGGTCGCGAGCACGCCGTCCCGATCCGGTGCTCGCTCGAGGAGGGCGGCCGACGCGGCGGGCACGGCGTCGAACACGCGGACCTGCTCGATACTGGAGCATCGGTCCAGCAACAGCTCAAGATGCCGCCGACCCTGGACCCCGGCTCCGACGATCGCCAGTCGGCGGGGCTGCGCAGCCATCTGCCCAACCGCGACGCCGGAGACACCGGCGGTGCGCATCTCCGTGATCCACCCGCCGTCCATCAAGGCGAGCGGCCGACCGGTCTCGGCATCGTTCAGGACGAACACGCCGTAGATGTAGGGCAAGCCTTTCATGCGGTTCTGCTCGAAGCCGGCCACCCACTTGATCCCGACGCGATCGCTCCCGCCCAGGTAGGCGGGCATCGCGTTGATGAAGGCGTCGCTGCGAGGACGAACAGCCGGCTTGGGTGGATTCTGGACAAGTCCACGTGCCTTCTGGGCGAACGCGTCCTCCAGCACATCGACCACCTCGGTCCAGGAGAGATGGAGCGACTCCAGCTCGTCGCGACCGAGGACCAGCAACCGCTGCGTGTCCACGACCGGAGTCTATTGCGCTCCTATGAGGCGGGGATCACCAAGGCGTCGACGGCGACGCACCCGCCGGGCGAGACGATCATCGGGTTCACGTCGAGCGCGGCGATCAGGTCGCCGAGGTCGCTCGCCAGCACGGAGAGCCGTGAGATCGCGAACGCCAGCGATGCCACGTCGGCAGCGGGCGCGCCACGGACACCGTCCAACAGCGGCCGGGATCGCAGCCGGTCGATGAGCGAGCGCGCCCGGTGTTCGTCGAGCGGCGGCAGCGCGAGCTGCCGGTCCTGCATCAGCTCGACCAGGACCCCGCCTGCCGCCACCAGTACGAGCGGCCCGAACGTGGGGTCACGCACGATGCCGAGCGCGACCTCGACGCCCTTCGGCGCCATGGGGGCGACCACCACCCGGGGTCCGAGCCGCGCGGCGATGTCCTCGTACGCGGTACGGAGCTCCTCGGCGTCGGCGAGCCCTAGCGCGACCCCGCCAACATCCGACTTGTGCTGCACGCCCGGCGCGGCTGTCTTGATCGCGACCGGCCACCCGAGTTCGTTGGCGGCGCCCACCGCCACGGCCACCGACCCGGCCTCCCGTGTGGGGATCACGGGGATGCCGTAGTCGGCCAGCAGGCGCAGACCCTCGAGCTCGTCGACCTCCGAGCCCTCACTGAGGCGTTGCCGCCACCGGTCGCGAACATCCTCGGCCACCGGCGTGGGTGCTTCCAGCGGCGGCCGGTCACCGGCATCGCGCTGGGCGATCAGCGCCCGCAACGCCACCAACCCCGACCGCGTGCCTTCGAGCACGGGGATGCCCGCATCGCGCAGGTAGGCGGCCTCCTCCAGCGCCATCGCGCTCGCCAGGTTCGACACGATGCAGAAGGGCTTCGTAGTTGCCGCGAACACGTCCTTGGCCACCTGCAGGTAGCCCTCGTCGTACGGCTCGCCCTGCCGCGTGAGGTCGACCACGAACGCCAGCGCCGCGGCGTCGGGGTCCTCGTGCATCACGAGGAACGACTCGCGGAAGATCCGGTCGGCGTCGATCCCGGTGCCCCAGGCATCAAGTGGATTCGTCGCCTCCAACCCCGGGTCCAGCGTGTCCTCGATCGCCGAACGGGTCTGCTCGGTGATCGCGGCGAACGGCACGCCGAGGTCGTTGGCCATGTCCGTGAACAAGGCACGCTCCCCGCCCGAATCGTGCACGGAGGCGATGCCGCGAGCCGTGCCGCGCACCCGGCGCGAGCTGGAGAACAGTTCCATCGCGTCGGCCATCTCGTCGAGCGTCAGGACCTCGTGCACACCGTAGGCGTCGAACACCGCTTCGTAGGCGCCGTGCTCACCGGCCAGCGCGCCCGAGTGGGCGGTCACCATCGCCTTCGACCCCTCGGTGCGACCCACCGTCAACGCCACCAACGGGATGTCGGCCTCGGCGGCTCGCCGGAGCTGGGCGCAGAACCGCTGCGGATCGCGCACGGTCTCGAGCAGCAGCGCCAGCACCCGCGTGGACGGCAGGCCCAGCGCGTAGTCCATGTAGTCGGCCATGGTCGAGACGATCTCCTGGCCGCTCGACACGATCAGGTTGAACCCGATGCCGCGGTCGTTGAACGCCACCGCGGCGAACGCCGACCCCGAGTGCGAGATGAACGTCACCGGTCCGGCCCGCATGTCGTCGGGCGTCGCGAACCCGGTGGCGCGCAAGCCGGTGTCCAGGTTCAGGAAACCCATGCCGTTGCCGCCGCACATCGCGATGCCCGCCGCCCGCGCGATCGCGCCGAGCCGCTCGGGCAGCGTCGGAACGCCGGTGGGCGGCTCCTCCTCGAACAGGGACGAGAACGTGACCGCCGAGCGCGCGCCGGCCGCCACGGCATCGCGCAACGCCTGTTCGATGCGGGCGTTCGACACGCCGAGGATCGCGAGATCGACCTGCTCGGGAAGCTCCGCGATCGACGGGTAGCAGCGGAGTCCCAGGACCTCCTCGTAGCCGGGGTTCACCGGATAGATCAAGCCCTCGTAGCCTCCGCGCTGCAGCTCCACCACCATCTGGTTGCCCAACGACAGCGGCTTGACCGAGGCCCCCACGACGGCGACGGACCGCGCCTCGAGCATGCGCTCGAGCGCGGTCCGGGTGTCACCGTTCACCGTGGATTCAGGCTGCAGGGTCGGTCAACTACTTCTTGGCGACGGCCTTGTCCTTGACCGCCATCTTGTAGGCCTGCCACCCGGGGATGCCGTTGACGCCGCCCCCGCCGTGCGTGGCACACGAACCGTGATACAGGCCTCTGATGGGCGTGCGGAAGTCCGCGTAGCCCGGCGCCGGACGCATGTGGAACAGCTGATCGACGCTGAGCTCGCCGTGGAAGATGTTGCCGCCGATCAGGCCCAGGTCCTGCTCCATGTCGTAGGGGCCGATCACCTGGTAGTCGATGATCGAATCCTTGAAGTTCGGCGCCAGGTCGTTGTACCCGTCGAAGATCCGCTGCGCGTAGGCGTCGAGTTCGTCGCGGTGCGGCTCGGTGTTCCAGTCGTCGGGGACCCACTGCGTGAACATCGAGAACACGTGCGTGCCTTCGGGAGCGAGCTGCTTGTCGAGCGTGGTGGGGATCGTGCCGTCGACGAACGGGGCGGTGGCCGGCCGGCGCTCGATGTGCGCATCCTGGAAGGCGCGCTCGGCGTACTGCGGGCTGAAGCACAGCTCCACCGACCCGGTGTGGTGGTCCTGCTGGTTCGTGCCGGGGATCGCGGTGAAGTTCGGCAGCTCGCTGATCGCCACGTTGACCTTCACGGTGCCCGAACGGGTCTTCCACCGCTCGATGTCCCACACGAAGTCGGCGGGCAGTTCGTGCTTGTCCAACAGGTCGAGGAACGCGATCTTCGGGTGGATCG
>Ga0190274_10001149_pt1 | contig 15586 bp, 13 predicted proteins | sample Popmic531T_FD_133002 | JGI IMG/M metagenome (GOLD analysis project Ga0190274, IMG submission 133002) | Populus adjacent soil microbial communities from riparian zone of Yellowstone River, Montana, USA - 531 T | ecosystem: Environmental > Terrestrial > Soil > Riparian zone | place: USA: Montana...
CTCAACAACAGCGTCAAATATATTCGTGCCCCTCAGGTTTACGGTGCCGCCCAGGAACTCACTCAGTTTGACGACCTGCGCGAGGGCTACGAAGGACAGGGAATGTACGTTTCGATCATAGATACTGGAGTTGATTGGAGGCACGAGATGTTTGGTGGCGATCTGACTCCGCCGCGGCTGGGAGTGGCGCCGCCGACTCCGGCAGCGACCAGCACTAACAAGAAGGTGGTTTACTACCTGCCCCTGACAGACAGCGCCGCTTACGATGGTTTCGGTCACGGCACTCATGTCGCCTCTACGGTTGCCGGCTACCTGGCCCAGGCGCCTGGTCCGGATCGAATTCCAAATACAGCGGACGACATCCGGCTGCACGGCGTCGCTCCGCAGGCGAAGCTGATGTCGTACAAGGTTTGTAGCGACGCCGGCTCGACTGCTGCGGCGGTTGGCGTTGGCCTTCCGATTGGCTGCCAAACTTCGGACATCATCACTGCGCTCGAAGATTCGGTTTCACCGTTTACCCTAACGGGTCAGCCGAAACCGGTGGCCCACGTAATCAATATGAGCCTTGGAGGTGGTGGTGGGCCGAACGAACCATCTGCTATCGCCGCCAGCAACGCAGCACTCGCCGGTACAACTGTCGTGGCCGCTTCGGGAAACTCCGGACCTGGAGATGGGACCACCGGTTCGCCCGCTGCCGGCACTCACGTCATTTCGGTTGGCGCGACGACACACCCGGGCAGTATTTCTCTGTGGTCGGTTGACGTGCTTCAGGCAGGCGCGGTCCCGCAGGCTGCCACCGGCGCCATCTCCCCGGCGGGTAATTTGCCCAGGGCATCCGGATTTGACCGGTTGAAACTTTATCCAATGGCTGGTGCGCCGCAACCAACGCTGGGCTCCATCGCCCAACGCTACGTCTTCGTCGACCTGCCACTCGGTCCCTGGCCGGCTAGCGTGTCTGGACGCATCGCACTAGTTAGAACTGTCCTGGGGGCGACTTACTTTGATCAGGCTGCCCAGGCCGCGGCGAATGGCGCAGTGGGGATGATCCTTATCGATGACACCCAGAATGCGACTGCCGTTAAGGCTCTCATTCCGGTAGCCACTATCTCCTCCGCCGAGGCTGAGATTCTGGTTGATGCCATGTCCGCGACCGACGACAACAACGTGGACCCGGCAGACGGGACGGTCTCTGAGCTGCCGATTCGGATGAATAACTCGCTGACGGAATCGTTCATGGGTCAAATGGCCGGGTTCAGTTCGCGCGGTCCGGTGGTTGGATTGGGCCAGGTAAAGCCGGACATCAGCGCGCCCGGCGTAAGCGTCCTTGCAGCCGCTCCTCCTGGATCCGTGATTGGTCTTCTGGCGACACCAGATACCGCCGTGAACTACGCAGCCATAGACGGCACGTCGATGGCCACTCCACACATGGCCGGCGCCGTAGCTCTAATCAAACAGGCGCATCCGGATTGGACTCCCGACATGGTTCGCACGGCGTTTATCAACACGTCAACCAATATGCGTGATATGACAGGCGGAACAAAAGCTGACGGGGCCACGGCCGATTCCATCATTTCGCAGGGAGGCGGTCTCATCGACGTCAGCAACGCGATGAATGCAAAGGCACTGATGGGTGTCGCCGGAGACGGAGTAGAGAAGCCGGCGATTCTGGGCAGCCATTCCTTTGGCGACGTTCCGGTTTTGAACAGTCACGTTACGCAGGCCTTTGGAATACCAGTCACACTCCGCGACCTTTCCGGACAGGGCGGGACATACAATTTGCGAGTTGCTAATAATCGGGAACTGCAACGCAGCGGGGTTAACGTTAGTTTGAGTAACTCGAGTGTTGCCGTCGCCCCCAATGGAAACTCGGCAGCCACTGTTAGTGTTTCCATTGACGGCAACGAGCTGCGGCAGGAAAGTCCCTCGATTCAGTTTCAATTCTATCTGATTGCGGAACGCGCCGGTGGCGGTCAAACCCTGCGGATGCCCTTCTACCTCAATGCCTCGCGTTGTCTGCCGGCTCAGCCGCGAGTCAATGTCGAGACCATTGACGGCACGATGCTGGGCGCGGACGGTGGCAATCAACTCGCCGGTGGCTTCTCTTATAACGACTATCCAATGAACCTTGGCGAAGACGTGTTGACGCTTGAGGGTAACCTGGAATTTCTTGAAGTGGCCGACAGCGGCGTTAACGATTTGGACTTCTATCTCTTCGGTCCGGACGATCCTGACTTCGAACATCCAATTGGTACCTCTGGCGTGTCAGGAGGTCCGGAGCACATCAAAATCACGATCACAAAACCCGGAACCTACACCTGGCGCGTAGTTGGATTTGCTAATGCACCCGCAACGTCCTATACGCTCACTACAACCAAAACACTCGGTAACCTGCCGCCGACCGCGCAGGCAATTGCTGGCGACTTCGTAGACGCGCAAGGGAAGTCGGTCGATTTTGACGGGAACTTCACCCTTAGCTGGCAGGGGAATGGCGGCGAGACTGGTTATGAAGTTGAACGCTCCAGCGATGGCGCAAACTATCAAACCATTGCCAGCGTTCCGGCGAGTCAAACAAGCCTGACGTTGACTGACCAGCCAAATGGCGAACTGACCTTCCGGGTGCGGGCGCTAACCCCAGGAGTGATCGGATCGTACGTGACGGCAGCCGGTAATGTAGTGGCTGTGAAGGTCGACCGTCGTGGAAAAGTTGATATCACCAATCTGGTTTCGACGACGATGTCCAGCGTGAGCTTTACCGGCGGTATCTTCAAGTTGGATTTGAATATGACCAACAACTCGACCGGTTCATACGTTCCGTTAATCGAGCTAAACGTCATCAAGATCACTTCCGGCACAGGTACAGTCTCCGTCAAGAACGCTGACAACGCTGGCAATGGCAAGAGTGTCGCGACGGCCGCGCTCTTTGGTTACTCCAATCTGCTTGGCTCCGATCAGGTTTATAGCCCGGCAGAGATTACCGGCAGTCGCAATCTTCAATTCAATGACACAGCGGCGGAAATGTTCAGCTTTGATGTTAACGTCACCGCGTATGAGAGTGCGGGAGGTGGCAGTGGTGGCGGGTCGGCCGCGCCAGCCGCACCGGGAGGTGGCGGTTCATCAAGCGGGACCGGTGGACTATTGCCACTCAGCAAGACCATGCGCATAACGGTAAATCCGTTGACGAAGTTGGTGACGGTTAAGCTGCTTTAGTCGGGAAAGCAACTTAGCTAAAAGAAGCGCGTGATAGCCGTCATGGCCCTCACGCGCTTTGCCTTGGCGAGTCTTTTCTGCGGCAAGAATGTTTTGAGCTAGTCCGCGTTAGCGGACGACTGAAAATAGCCCAGCGATTCATCGCTGGGATCGCCGAAGGCTTAGACCGAGTCCGTGAAGCGGACGACTGAAAAGGAAGCTATGAGCCTGCTACGATCCCAGCCGTCCGTTCCACGGACTACGGTCTTTTTGCCTTACCCCAGCAGTGAACTGCTGGGCTATTGTCATTCGTTCGAAGCGGACTGATGAAACACGGCATTGTAATCGTTGCAGACAACCTTCACGTTGCCGAACTATACTCACCAGCTCGTAATTTCGACAAAAGAGGTCTAATCATGAATGCAGCGTCTGGTAGATCTTCGGGGCGAGGGCTGGATGCCTATCAAGTAATTCTCCTGGGTGGATTGATTGCCGGTGCACTCGATATCACGGGTGCCTGCGTGGTCACGTGGCTTCGAGCCGGCGTTGGTCCAATTCGGGTTTTCCAATCGGTCGCCGGCGGACTGCTGGGGGCGGCGTCATCAACGGGCGGCGCTAAGACGGCAGCACTTGGTCTGGCGCTGCATTTTCTTATTGCGACGGTCTGGACCGCAGTCTTCTATCTGGCTAGTCGGAAACTCAGGTTCATGCTAGCGCGCCCAATCACCATTGGTTTGCTTTACGGTGTTGTGGTCTACTTGTTTATGAACTTCGTTGTCTTGCCGCTATCGGCAGTTCCTCGCCGAGGTCCCCCGCCACTCTCCGGTCGCATTATTGGACTGCTCGTTATTGTGTTCTGCGTTGGGCTGCCGATCTCGCTCATCGTTAGCCGGTTTTCCAACTTGAACTCGAAGTCGTAATTGTAGGGGTGGCACTCCGTGGCCACCCCTCGTGGCGTTATTGATGTCGTTGGTGGTTGGAGGAACCGCGGCGGGGGGCGGCCACGGAGTGCCGCCCCTACAATGTTTTCCCGGCCTACCCGACCTCAAAGGCGCGAACCGGCGAAACGATCGACTACAAGATTTGTGACTTCAAACAGGGAAAGACTCGGATACGCTTCGATGCTTTGATGGATCAGTCTTATCCACTTCATCGTCAGAGCTTCGTCATACTTTGCGCGTCCAACACCATGATGATCGAGGAAACGAAGCAGTCCGACACACATTTTCTGAAAGGCCTCCTCGGGCGTTGAGTCGCGAAGATACCAAACCGCAACCGTCAAATGGTCGAGATGGCTGAAATCATCCACGCCCGTGGTGCACGACTCGAAGCCCGCGACGACCGCTTCGATCTCTTGTTCATTCTGGAAACGTTCCACAATTGCCTCCTTTTCTAACTGCCAAGACGCCCCTCCTTGGAGTGCGGCGGCCCGACGCCGCTTTGGCCCGACTTTGGGTGCAGTCGATTTGCGCCGCCGGAGGCCAGCGACGAAGGTCGGGCCAAAGCGCTGCCGGGCCAGCGCACTCCAAGGAGACGCACAGTTTATCTTTCCCGCTTCCTGACGACTTATCGGTTTCAAACGCAAAGAACGAGGCGGACCGAATATTCGATCCGCCTCGTTCCCTGACTCAAATTAGTCTAAAACTTATTTTGCTACAGCCGCGTTCGATCGTTGCGTCAATCTGGATTTGTAACGCGCTGCTGCATTCTTATGGAGCGCGCCATTCTGGACGGCTTTATCGATAGTTGAAATCGTTGTCGGCAAAAGCTGCTTGATCTGGTCGGCATTGCCGCTGCCGATGGCGCCGCGAAGATTCTTGATTGAAGTCCTCACCCGGCTGCGATTGCCGCGATTGATCATTCGGCGCGCCTCACTTTGGCGCATTCTCTTCTCTGCGGATTTATGATTAGGCATCTACTTCTCCGATAGTTCTCTTCAGTGCTGATTTATTGTTCGATATCTTTACCGAACCAGTTTACACGATGACGCTCTGCGCGCAAGTGGAGGAGTATAGGGAGCACGCTATTGAGTGTCAAGTTGACTGGGCCAGATTAGAAGACAGCAGACAGCAGACGGCAGAAGGCAGAAGGCAGAAGGCAGACGGCAGACGGCAGGCAGAAGGCAGAAGGCAGAAGGCAGACGGCAGGCAGAAGGCAGACGGCAGCCAGACGGCTCACACCACAAACCAGGTTATTTCGTTTCCGACTGCCGACTGCCGACTGCCGACTGCCGACTGCCGACTGCCGACTGCCGACTGCTGTCAGCTGTCAGCTGTTTGCTTCTTTTATTTGACAGCCCGTTGAATCGTGTAGTAGCGTCCAAGTTACAGCATATGTCAGCAATTTCAGTCGACTCACACCCCCGCCCTGGGTCTAATAAAGCACCCTTAATTTCATCGCCTGGAAAAGGAGATCGCCCCAGCTTTTGAAACAAATCGAATTACCACCCCGCGGGTTAGAAACGCTTTTTGGTGTTCACGACCAGAACATCAAATACCTGGAAACGTTACTCGACGTTCGCATCGATGCGCGTGGACAGGACGTCAATATCGACGGCGATCCGAAAGACGTCGAGACCGCACAACAAATTCTCCAGGACTTCTCCGAACTGTTCCGAGAAGGGCGCACCTTTACTGATAAAGAGCTTCGTGAAGCCTTCGCCCAGATCGCCGAAGATCGTGCGTTTAGTCTGCGTGACTATTTCACGAAGGCGCGCTTCAATCCGGCAGGCAAGAAGCAGGTGGCCCCCAAGTCGGCCACCCAACGCAAATACATCCAGGCAATACAGGAGCAGGACGTTGTTTTTGGTATCGGCGTTGCCGGAACCGGAAAAACTTATCTCGCGGTAGCCTTGGCCGTTCAGGCCCTGATGCTGAAGCAGGTGAATCGTATCGTGCTGGCCCGGCCCGCCGTCGAGGCTGGTGAGAAGTTAGGTTTTCTTCCCGGTGACCTGCAGGAGAAAGTTGATCCCTATCTGCGCCCGCTGTATGACGCACTGTTTGATCTGATCGACTACGAGCGGGTGACCAAGCTCCTGGAGAAACAGGTGATAGAAGTCGCGCCGCTTGCATTCATGCGTGGCCGTACACTCGCTGACGCCTTCATCATTCTTGACGAGGCCCAAAACACCACCAGCGAGCAGATGAAGATGTTTCTCACGCGTATCGGTTTCGGCTCGAAGGCCGTGATCACCGGAGACGTGACCCAGGTGGACTTGCCTGCCGGTAAACGCAGCGGTTTGATTGAAGCCGAACGGGTGCTCGCGAATCTGGATGGAATCGAGTTTATCTACTTCACCGAGAAAGACGTCGTGCGCCATAAGCTGGTACAAATGATCATCCGCGCCTACGAAGACCATTCCAAGAAGCGAGACATATAGGAACTATCCGCAGATTTCGCAGATTACGCAGATTAAGCGGAAGGGTGAAAACCTGTGTGGTAAGTCCTTGCCTGTCTGGGCCCGTTTCCGGTCGTTTTCTAATCAGTGAAATCTGCGGATGTCCTGAAGTCTATGGTCGAAGTTGTTAACCGCCAACGCAAAGCAGCAGTAGATTGTGAACACTGGCAGGCGTTCGGGTTGAAGGCCTTGCGAGTTTTGCCCACAAAGTCCTCGGAGGCTACGATCGTTTTTGTTTCAGACCGTCGCATGCGCGAGCTCAATCGCGTCTGGCGCGGCAAGCGGGGAACCACGGATGTACTCTCGTTCTCGCCAGGTCCGGACGAGTTTGCAAACCCCGAGAGCGGGAATCTGGGAGACGTGGTGATTTCAGTTGAGCAGGCAGCGCGACAAGCCAGGGACAACGGTTTATCTTTCGATGAAGAAATCGCTCAACTGATTCTTCACGGCCTCATTCATCTTTGCGGCTACGATCATTCCACGGATAAAGGGGAGATGAATCGGCTCGAACTAAGGTTGAGGCGGAAACTCGGCATCTAAGAACCAGGTCTCCATGTTGGCGTCCTCATTGGGAAATCCTTTGCGTGCCTTTGCGTACTTTGCGGTAAAAAAAAAACTAAAAACAATTCACCGCAAAGAGCGCCAGGAACGCAAAGATCACGCAAAGAGTGGAACCCAGGACATTACCTTTTCCAAATATCGTTTGACATCCTCATTTGCCATTTGAATCATCCCATGTAGCACAATCGCAAATGAGGTTCCTCTGGAGCCGTTAACAGCGAGGACTACTGCCATGAAGAAGTTCATGACAAGCTGCATAACGATTCTCATACTCACGACTTTCACTTATACAAAACCGCGAACGCAGATGTCTGCCCAGGAGATTATCGAGCGGATGGTTGAGGTTTATGCCTCGTGCCGTACTTATTCAGATTCAGGAGAGGTCAAGACGGATTATGGGCGGGGGCGATCTAAGTTTTCGAGACGCCATCCTTTCCTCACGGCTTTTGTCCGACCGTCAAGTTTTCGCTTTGAGTTTTCGCGTCGCGGCCCCAGAGATGGCTGGGACCGGTACATCGCCTGGAAAGAGGGAGACGTGGAAAAATCCTGGTGGCCATTCGGCTCGCCGCCGGACTCAACGACGCTGGAGAGGACACTGCTTACCATGAGTATCCTATCTGACGGTGTCGCCCTCACTGTTCCAAGTCTACTGTTTCCAAACAACATTCGTGGAACCAGTATTCTCACCGCGCTGGACGAGCTCAAGCTGGCTGGAGAAGAGAAGGTTGAGGGCCACCAGACGTTTAAACTGGAAGGCAAGTACCAGGGTGATGAACTAAGCCTCTGGATCGATCAACGCGAGTTCCTGATCATAAAGCTGGGGCGGAAACGGGCGTTAGGACCGATCGAGTTAGATACCACTACTACGTACAATCCGCACTTGAATGGAGAGATTTCTCACGAGAAACTTGCCTTCAACGCGCCGGCAGACAGTCGAGCAAATCAAAGATCAACTCCAAACTCCGGGCCATTAAATTCCCTCGGCCTAAATTCGACTGCTTCGGGACGCTCTGACGCCAACGCATCGCCAGGATTAAAAAACTTCGGTTCGAGCCTCAAGGCGAAGACCAGGGCTAAACCTGATACGAGGAAACGCAGCCGGGATGATGAAGACGATGTAGTTCGCGTTGACACGGATCTCGTTGTTTGCGACGTTCTGGTTCTGGATAAGCAAGGAAATTGGATCAAAGGGCTCGGTAAGGATGATTTTCTAGTCAAAGAAGATGACAGACCGCAAGAAGTAGGAAGCTTCTCGCTAGGCGACGTCAAAACCATTCAACGCTCGATAGTTCTGCTCATTGACTACAGCGGCAGTCAGTTGCCCTATATCAAAACCAGCATCGAGGCCGCGAAGACACTGATCGATAAGCTCAATCCCACAGACAGGGTTGCGATCGTCACTGACGACGTTGAGTTGCTGGTAGACTTCACCAGTGACAAAGAACTACTTAAGACCAGGTTGGAATCGTTGAAAACAAGTGCACTGTCGGGAAAGATAGGACGCAGCGAACAGTACGATGCCCTGATGGCGACGTTGAGGGAATTGTTTGATGAGGAGGACGTCCGCCCTATCATCATTTTCCAAACTGATGGAGATCAGCTTAACAGGCCCGCAACCCCGCCACACCCGTACCTTCTACAAAAGACCTTTACCATCAAAGAGGTAATGACTGCCGCGGAAAAGGCACGCGTCACGATTTACTCGATCATTCCCTTCATACGGTTCGTCGGACTTTCAGAAGAGGAGCAGTTGGAAAGAGCAAAGGCAGATTGGAAAAACAGGATGGAATCTTTTGCCGAATTGCGTCGAATGAAGAATCAGCCAGCAAGCAAAGACCCGGTTACGATATCAGACAAGGACCTTAGTCAGAACGCGGAGAGGTGGTCTCAACGCCAATTGGCTCTGGTAGATCTCGCGAAATACACCGGTGGCTGGCCGGATTTTTTGGAGCGCCCCGACCAGGCGGACGAGATCTACACGCGCATCTTGAATGACATTAATCACCGCTACATTATTGGGTATTACCCGACCAATCGTGCCCGGGATGGCAAGCGACGAAAGGTGACTATTGAGGTGCGTGGACATCCCGACTACATCTTACTAGGTCGGAAGACTTATTTTTCGCCAGAGCCTGATTAACTCAACCTTAAGAACTCGCGTTTGAGTGTCGGAGAAGAAGAGGAGAGTTTCCATTTATCATTTGACATAATTTGACATTTCTCATTTGCCATTGGCATCGAAAACCTGGGTGAAGATGAGGTCAGTACCACCTCGCGGTAGCGGGTGGGTCCTGAATGCAGAAGCCTTTATCAAGCTAACTTAATTGTGCAATGTATCTCCTCCGCGACACACCCACCCGCTACCGCGAGGTGGTACTGACTTCATCTTCACCCAGGTTTTCGATGTCAATGGCCAATGAGAATTGTCAAATGATTTATGGAAAATCTCTTTAATCCCCCCGCAGGTGTTTACCATTCTTCACTCAACATTTACTATCTACCCTTAAATGCAGATTGAGATCATTCTGACTTTCCTGTTGCTGATTGGATTGTCTTTGCTCGCGACAGTCGACATGGCGTTTGGCCAGTTGAGCGATGTAGGACTGCGTCGACTCATAACCGAGGCGGAAGAGCGTTCCAAATCACGCTCGTCGGATTTCCTCAAACAAGTTCTGGGAAACCGTCCCAGGTTTACCTTCGCACTCTCAGCCACCATTCAAATTCTGTTGGTGGCGGTGGCGGTGCTGGTGACCTCGATCTCGTTGACGGTGTTTCAAAATCCGCGTTTTGTATTAATTGGACTACTCGCCGGTTTAATCCTGGCAGGCATCTTTCGTCAGCTGGTCCCATTGTTCATCTCAACTCGCGATCCGGAAGGGACTCTGCTGTTCCTGCTTCCGGCGATTCGCCCGCTCTTGCCGTTGATGGCTTTTGCCGCAGATCCATTTCATCGATTGTTTGACCGCTCGCGCCGAAAGGAGCAGGAACTTGAGAACGGCGGGGACGATGAAGAGCAGGACAGCGAAGACGACATTCAGGCCTTGATCGATGTGGGGGAAGCCGAAGGAATACTCGAGGAGGAAGAGGGCGAACTGATTCATTCGATACTCGAGTTTGGCGATACCCGGGTCAGCGAAGTGATGACGCCAAGGCCCGACATTGTCGCCGTGCCGGCCGGGGCTACCGTTCGGGAAGCACGTGAAGTGATGATTGAATCGAAGTATTCACGCCTGCCGGTATATCGGGAACAGATCGACAACGTTGAAGGACTCATCTACGTCCGCGACCTGCTTGAGCAGTGGGCGGCGAACAACGAAGAGGGACTCATCGCAAAACTCGTGCGTCCGGTTTACTTCGTCCCCGAAACGAAACCGGTTTCCGATCTCCTGGAAGAAATGCAAAAGGCCCACGTGCAGCTGTCGATGGTGGTTGATGAATACGGCGGCGTCTCCGGGCTGGTTACGGTTGAGGACATACTCGAAGAGATCGTTGGCGAAATCGAAGATGAAGACATCGCCGGTGACGAGCTGGAGGAGATCGTCGAACAGGGTGATGGCTGCTATGAGGTGGTCGGCTCCACGGAAATCGGGAAGATTGAGCGGCTCTTTGACATGGAAATCGAGACCGACGATTTTACGACGATTGCGGGGCTGGTAATCAACGAATCAGGCAGAGTGCCGCCTCAGGGCGAGCATCTGACTTTTCGCGGTCTCGAGGTGGAAGTATTGGAAGCTGATGAACGCCGCATCGGAAAGTTGCGAGTACAGCGAGCAAAGAATAACTCAGAAGAAGTGGGTCAGGCGCACTAACTTGCGGCTGAAGAAGCACGACGATCCACGAAATGACACGAAAGCAGCACGAAAAAATTTCGAGTAATTTTCGTGTTCTTTCGTGGATCGTCTTTCAGTGTTGTGGATTATCTTGATGGGAAGATAACTGGAAAATGGCAAAGCGAACGAGCAAATTTCTAAAGGGCCGCCGAATCGATCCGGCGCCGATAACTTCTGAAACAACTCTGGCCGAGTTGGTTGACGAGTCGTTCATCGCATACAACGGCGCGCGCTTGCGCGAAGCTTGTCAACTCTTTACCCGCAAGATGCTCGAGCCGGAAGTGACGGTCGGCCTTTCCATCACCGGGGCGCTTACCCCCGCTGGGTTGGGAATTTCGGCGCTCATTCCACTGATCAAAGCCGGGTTTGTCGATTGGATTATTTCGACTGGCGCGAACCTCTATCACGACACCCACTTTGGTATTGGATTGAAGATGCATCAGGGTAACGCGTCAACCTCTGACATCGTTTTGCGTGAAGAGGAGGTTGTTCGTATCTATGACATCTTCTTCGATTACTCAGTGCTGTTGGATACGGACGCCTTTTTCCGCAAAATCATCACCGGCGAAGAATTTCAGAAAACGATGTCCACAGCGGAGTTTCATTACCTCGCGGGTCGTTATGTGCGTGAACGTGAACTCAAGTTGGGCTTGAAAGACAAGTCGCTGCTTGGCGTTGCTTACGAATATGGCGTGCCAATCTACACTTCGTCGCCAGGCGATTCCTCCATCGGCATGAACGTGGCCGCGAAAGCACTCCAGGGAAACAAGCTCGGGTTTGATCCGTCGTTGGATGTGAATGAAACAGCTGCGATCGTTTTGGCGGCGAAGCGCAATGCGGTCAACGCGAAAGCTGCGGGCGGAAAAAGCCGCGGTAAAAAGAAGCCGGGACTTTCGGCCTGCTTCATTCTCGGCGGGGGATCACCAAAAAACTTCCTGTTGCAAACGGAGCCACAAATCCAGGAAGTGCTGGGTATCGACGAACGCGGACATGATTATTTCCTGCAGGTGACGGACGCAAGGCCCGACACCGGCGGACTTTCCGGAGCCACACCGGGTGAGGCAGTATCCTGGGGCAAAGTTGATCCTGATCGTTTGCCGGACGCAGTAGTCTGTTATGTCGATTCCACTGTGGCGCTTCCGATCATTACGGCATATGCTCTGGCGAAGCATAAACCGCGAACACCGAAGCGCCTCTATGATCAGCGGGCTGAGTTTATGACGTTGCTGCTGTCGGAATATAAGAAGTCGAAACGGCGGTGAGGTATTGAAGGTAAGACGATCCACGGCGAGGAAATTACACAAAGCAGCGCGAAAAGAGATTCCTGTTCGAGTTATTTCGTGTGATGCACGTGGATCGTTTTAGTTCTCCCGCAAAACACTCTAAGGTTGTCACATGGGCTTAACACCGGCAATTACCAATAGACCGTTAAAATACGACTGCGATAAATGCGTCGCCTACTGTTGCTCGATCTACGATCGGGTGCAGGTTACACCCAGAGACGTGAAGCGGCTGGCCGCGCATTTTAGCGTTGCTCCGGAGGTAGCCAGCCAGCGCTTTACCAAGCTTTGGGGAAAGGAACGAATTCTCAGGCGCCGGTCGGACCGTTTATTTGGCCAGGCTTGTATGTTTCTGAATCAGGAAACACGCAAGTGCACCGTCTATCATGCGCGCCCAGGCACCTGTCGCGAATTTCCCAACACTCCAAGGTGCGCCTACTACGACCTGATAGAGTTTGAACGAGGACAGCAAGACGATCCGGATGTGATCCCTTTGGTAAAGATTACTTTTCGCGATAGCAAGGAAAAATGATGCACGAATTACTAGCGAAGTTGATCGGCAAGAAAATCGACCTTGTTTGCAGTGGCTCGTCCAGTCTTCGCGGCGAAGTGTTAAAGGTCGAGAGCGGAGTTTTGCACTTGAAGGACAACGACGATAAGACGTGCTTTGTAGCGATTGATAAGATCACAGTCGTTTGGGAGGCGCGTGACGAGGAACACCGCGCTGGTTTCGTGACACCTGCGAGCGAGAAGGCGTAGCCGCTTGGGAAAGCAGAAACGATCCACAATTACGAGAGGGAGCACGAAAGGAGATGTCCGACACACTTTAGTTTGTCGTGATCGCGCGGGAGAAGCCTCTGACGAGAGAAAAGCGACAAACTAAAGTGTGTCGGACATAAAAACGCCGGCGCTTGATTCAAGCGCCGGCGTTTCGCATAAGACGAAGTTTGTAGATCTTAATCGACGGCAGTTGCCGGCGCAGTCACAGGAACTGTGCGAAAGCCATCGATGCGCTTGAGCCAGTATTCACTGAATGTGGAATAGACCACTCCGTGATGTCGCGAGGCGTGATAGAAGCCTTTTTCATCGGCCACAATGCCGATATGCGCGAGATTACTAAAGAACACCAGAGTGCCAAACTTGTATTGATCTTCCGGAGCTGGGGCAGTGAAGCGCGACCAGAGAGTTCGGGCGCTGCTACGCTCAAAGTCGATTCCTGCCGAACGGAAAGTGCTCCAAACAAAACCTGAACAATCGAAGGCCGAAGGTCCAGTCGCTCCCCACTTGTAGCGAGAGCCCAGTCGCTCGTCAATTGCTGAGGTAATCAACTGTTGAAACGGCACATTAACCGCAGCTTTGTTAGTGACGAGTTTTGCGCGATAGATGTCCTCGGTGGAGGCCTCTGAAATGAGAACCGGCTCGTCCTCGTCAAGAGGGGTTTGATTAAATGTTGGCTTTGTTTGTGCGACCTGGCGCGGCCGCATTTCTTCAGTTTGCGCAATGGCGGAAGAATAAATACCTAGAACAAAGGATAGCGCTAGCGCCTGGGGGAACAGTTTTCTAAACAACAAAGGGGTCTTTTCTCCTTAAAGATTTTCTTCGGTGAGGAGGGAACTACCGAGAGGCAGGCGGAGTCTAATTGCTGAAACCGATCGGTACAAGCGGCAATGTGACTGTTTCGTGACGAATCACATTCGTGACAAATGCTGCGACCCAAAAGAAGTCACAAACATTTTTCGAGGGAAGGTGACTTATACAGGCGGTTAGCCGTGAAACATTTTACTTTCAAAAACAATCAGTCAATGTGAAGGAAGACTTCGATGGGTTGTTACGGGTTTTCGGCAGAGGACTCGATACAAATTATGTGCGAACAGCAGCGTGAGTGCGAGCGTCACAGGGCAAACTCCTATTGGGCAGTGATGATCTGTAGATACGACTAAGTCCACCAGACTTCCTTGCCAACGCCTTAAGCGACGAGCCTGTTGGTTCGATTGGTTTCGTGAAATTTGGTGTTATTTCGTGGATCGTTCTCATAAGGCGAAGCAAAACTATCCACAAAATCACACGAAAGGACTCGAAGGGAGTTTTTATGCGCCCTGGGTTGCGCCCTGATAATTCAGACCCACACTGATGATTTTTTGGAGGAGTTGATCGTAAGGAAGACCGCTGTAGGCGGCGGAGTCGGCGAAATCTTCCCCGGCGGCAATCTGCGGATTTGGGTTCGCCTCGAGTAGATAGAATTGACCTTCTTCCGTCAACCGGTAATCCAGCCGGGCGTAACCACTCAGGAACATATAACGATAGATCCGTTTTGAGAGGCGTTCGAGAACTTTGTGTTGTTCGGGAGTAAGTTCGGCCGCCCTGGTCTTGACTCCGACCTTTTCCTGGTAAGCAGGATCCCACTTGACCTTGAGCGTGGCAATGTTTTCCGAGCCTTCAGGCAGCTTTTCCATTACCAGTTCCCAGGGCGCATAGGTCTGAATGTTCTGGTTACCGATTACACCAACATAGATCTCGCGACCCTTGATGTATTGTTCAGCTATGGCGGTTGTCTTGTTTTGGCGGTGAATAAACTCTACGCGCTGGGTAAGCTTGTCATCGTCATGAACGACGGACGCCTGTGCGATACCGACGGATCCCTCTTCGCTGATTGACTTAACCAGCAAGGGAAACTTCAATCGCTTCGGCCTTCGCACCTTCCGGTTCATGGGAAACACTGCAAAATTCGGCACCTGGATACGATGGTAGGAGAGGATCATCTTGGTCAGCGCCTTATCGTGCGCGAGGGTTAATCCACGCGGATTGCAACCCGTATATGCCTGCTTCATCAGCTCCAGATAACTAACGACGTGTTGATCGTAAAGTGGATAGCCGTGAAACTCCTCGAGCAGATTGAACGCGACATGGGGCCGGTGCTCCATCAGCGCATCTCCGATGACATTCAATTGGTTGTAAAGTCCGACGGGGTAAACTTCATGGCCCATCTTCTTGAGGGTGGCGGTGACGTCGTATTCGGTTTTGATTTCGATTATTTCTTTGTCGCTCAGTCCGTCGAGCGTTTCAGGAGGCACGAGGTCCTGGTGCACGAGAACGATTATGCGGAGCTTTTTTTTGGGCTCAAAAGTCATGATCTTAAGAAGTGATGAGTGATGAGTGATGAGTGATGAGTGCTTGGACCGTGAATTCGCCACAAGCGCCACTACTCATCAAATTATTCGAAACCAATTATTCATCCAAGCGTTTCACTCATCACTCATCACTCATCACTCATCACTCATCACTCATCACTCATCACTCATCACTCATCACTCATCACTCATCACTCATCACTC
>Ga0190274_10001150_pt1 | contig 15582 bp, 14 predicted proteins | sample Popmic531T_FD_133002 | JGI IMG/M metagenome (GOLD analysis project Ga0190274, IMG submission 133002) | Populus adjacent soil microbial communities from riparian zone of Yellowstone River, Montana, USA - 531 T | ecosystem: Environmental > Terrestrial > Soil > Riparian zone | place: USA: Montana...
CCCTGAAGGCGGAAAATTATATGGAGTTAAATCCTGTGAAGATGAAAGGCGGAAAGATGGTCCATGCCTGGGCAGCCGAAGGCCATGTGATCCCCGAAGAAATAAGCAGCAATACGTTTGAGCTGACTTGGAAAAATGGACAGACGCAAAAGTTCCCCGAAGTGGACAGGGCAAACTGGTTTACGATCGAGGAAGCGAAACGGAAACTTATCCCGACGCAGGTTGGCTTACTCGATCAGCTATTATATAAACTTCAGATCAGTTAATCGGTTGATTAGTTGATTGGTTGAGTAGTTGAATAGTTAACTCCAGGTTCTAAAGTGATTTCAGCCACACGATAAGTTCTTCTCTCGATTTACCTAATTTCTGTTGAAGACGTCCGAGCAATTCATCGTCACGGCCTTCCTCATATCTCAGATCGTTGTCAGTGAGATCAGCATGTGCCTGTTTAACCTTGCCCTTGATCTCATTCCATTTACCTTTTAATTCAAGCTTATCCATAATGATTTTTTTCATACAACTATAAAATAAGCATGCCATTCCGTTAGTTGATTGGTTAAGTAGTTGATTGGTTGATTAATGTTATTAAGGTACCTCAGTTAAATGAATTGTGCTGGCCGTTACATTCGACTATTAACTCTCATCTACGAAATATTTGTACATCCGTAATCATCCGTATTTTGTACCTATCGGTAGATCCAGAACAGTACCGGCTTCTCCAATTTCTTTATCACCGGATCAATCAGCTTGAAATTGTTGTTTGAAAGCGTGGGACAACCCCAGCCTTCAGGTATTCCAGAAGGGTATACATCTACATCACTGACAGCATCCCACGAATGAAACACGATCTGTCGCTTCAATGCATTGTTGTTAGTGGGTTCGAGCCCGTGAAGCAAATATTTCACATGGACGCCCCATTCACTATATCCCCTCTCCCCTACTTTGTATTTCCCGAGCGACGTACAATGGCTTCCGTCCTTGTTGCTGAACGAAGGATTATTTTTGGAGTAGTCGCCGCTCCATGGATTGTCACAGCAACCATGTCCCACTGGAAAACCATAGAGTATGGTATCCTTCGAAAAATCCCACATGAAAAACCGGCTGACGCCTGAATGTAAACTCATGTCGACCAGGATGCAGTAGCTGGTATCAAACTCGTTCTCCATGCAATACCTGAGCGCTTCGGCGGCCCTTAACCGTGTCGTTAATATGTTGGGGGTGGGTTTAACGTCGTCGCTCGCTGTTCCATTGCCACATCCAAAGCCGAATACAAAAAGCAGCGGGATTAAAATCAAAACATGAATTTTCATGTGACGGATTTGCATAAAAACGAACTACAGTTCGTAATATTTGATGCCTGGGACTAATAATTTCCTGAGCACGATGACTTCAATTCCTCTGCAAATTTTCTAACCCGTGAATCCTGAACCAGCTGCTGACTGCATACTGTAGACCGTTGACTATCTTGAATACGTAAGACTCTAATAAAATTAACTTGTCTACGTTATTCCATCTCCGGAATTTTACGCAACATTTTTTATCAGTTAAACTTTTTTAAAATTTATAATATGAATACAAAAATCAGAATCATTTCCATGTTGATATTGTTAAGCACAGCATGTAAAAAAGAAGATGACAACGACAACGTCGCGCAACCTTCTATCACAGACAACTATTCTTCCATGGAAGATTTTTATGAGAAGAATGGCGTGGGTTTGCAGACGTACACCATCAATGCAGTAGCAGGCGGAAGCTTTACAACTCCCAAAGGAACAACGGTACAAATACCGGCCAATGCTTTTAGTACCGTGGGAGGTACCAGTGTTACCGGCAATGTTATCATTGAATTCAAAGACATCTATAAAAAAAGCGACATGTTGCTGAGTGACAAACCCACCATTACTGCATGGGGAACGCCGCTGAAATCTGCAGGCGAATTTTTTATCAAAGCGGTTCAGAACAATGAACCTTTGAAGATTGCTGAATTAAAAAAAATAGATGTGCTTCAGCCTGCTGAAAATGGAATTGCAGATGATACTGCCATGGCCGCATTTGTTCAAGTCATCGATTCCTTACCTGGAGTGCCATTTATCTGGTCTCCGGCATGGTATGATACTGTAAGTATCATTGCAACCAATTACGTTTTTTCATTGTATACTTTTTCAACGCCTGAAGATTCCGGAACATGGTGTAACAGCGACAACGAGACTTATTTCTCTTCTTATCCTGTCACAGAATTAACTTTGCATGGCTTGGACGATGCGGATAGTGTGGAAACAGATGTATTCCTGGTTTTCAGCGGAGTGAATTCCATGGTACATGTATACAGGGATTGGGGAACAAATAACTTCATTTACCATTATGCTCCAACAGGACTTTCCTGTACAGTTGTTGCAATTGGCGTCAAAGATGGTAAGCTGCAATCTTCTTTTACACCCATTACAATTTCAAGCAATCAGGTTGTCGACTTCACGCTGAGCGAAACCACGACTACTGATTTTAAAGCTGAATTGAATGCCCTCAATTGAGGGTCAGGCTATTTTATACAATTGCCATCGAAGATTCTGAAAGGATATTCTTTTTCTGATATGAATGCAGGAATTGCAGGCATTTGAAAAACTTGTAATACATCTCCCTCATAAAGTCTTTTCGTGAAACATTACCTGCGAGGAATGCTTTCCTGTGAGCGAACCAAATGGCATGAATGGTCAGAAAAAATAATGTGGAATAAAAAAGCAATGAAATAGCCTTATTGTAGAAAGACTTTTCCCGGAAGATGAGAAACATCCGTTCATTTTGAAATTTAATATGATGTGCTTCATCAAGAAGAATGTCGTTGCAGATGGATTTAAGGAGTGAGCATTGTGTCGCATCCCGCAATGCGGCATAAAAAATCTGTGCAGCACTTTCTACAATGATGACGGTAATGGTCCAGAGCTCCATGCTGCGGTTAAAGTATCGCACTTTCCGGAAGAGGGAATCTCCCCAATCTCTTTTGAGCCGTTGTTCACCGATCTTGTCGAGGTATTTCCCCAGGTTGCTCCCATGCTTTTGTTCTTCTTTGATAAAGAGTTTTACGGCATCCACATATTCGGGATCGCTGGTTTTTTCAGCATAAGATGAAGCGGCAGCGAGTAGGTGCCGGCCATCGCTTGTTTCACCAAGCTGCCACGCTTTCAATGAGTAAAGAATTTTTTCTTTTTCTCCCTCAGTAATTGTCGTTGTTACATTCCAGTCAACACGTTGCTTTTGCAGGTTGAAAGTGAAATGATCTTTCCAGTAGAGCGATGTGTGTATCATTTGCTGTTGATTTCCATTGACAACGACAACAGCAGGAAAAAATTATGAGAAGAGAAAAAATTAACGGAAGTTAACTTACCTAACCAATTTACTAAGGTTATTTGAAAATCCTGTCGAAGAATGCAATCATGTCATTGAACGAAGCTGTATCAGCAACCGCATTGTACTCTATCGGAATCGAAAATTTTTTTCCATTTTCAGTAGATTCAGGATTTGTAAATGCATGTGTTGCATTCGCATAATGCTTCAGTGTATATTTTGCACCAATGGAATCCATCTGCTGTGTGAACTTCGCAACATCTTCCTGTGAAACGGATTTGTCCGCATCGCCATGACAAACGAGCACCTCCGCTTTGAGTTTGTCTTTATCAGGCGGAACACCTAGCAATGAACCGTGAAATGAAACTGCTCCTTTAAGGTCTTCACCCATGCGCGCCATATTCAACGCAACTGTACCGCCGAAACAATAACCAATCACTGCTATATTATTGAGATCGGCCTGGGGATAGGTTTTCACTTTTTCCAACGCTGCATCAAAGCGCGTCTTTGCCATTTGTGGATTGCCGTAAAATGGTCCAGCCATTGCCTTGGCCTCATCCGGTGTGCTTGCAATTTTTCCGTTCCCAAATAAGTCGACCGCCATTGCAAGGTAGCCAAGCTTTGCAAGCTGGCGCGCGCGTTCCTTCGGATAATCAGTGAGTCCCCACCATTCATGCACGATAAGCACGACAGGACGCTTGGAACTGTCGGCTTCATTGAATGCAACGAAACCCTGCATGTTTATTGAGTCTGCTGTATAGCTAACTGTTTCTTCTTTCACATTCATTTCCGGGGCTTTTTTTTCTTCGGCAGGTTTGGGATTGCAGCCAGAAAGGGCTATAAAACAGAATAAAATGTAAGCGTTTCTCATAGTAGTAATTTATTAGGTGACGATCTGATGTGCTTAAAAAAATATACCAGATTAATTGGCGATTGACTCAAGATAGATATAGGGATGTCAAACCTATCTGATAATATTTACTGATGATACAGAGGATATCATTGTACAACAAGTCTACTTATATATTCCTTATGATTATCGACCACCTTTACCAGATAAATTCCCTGGGATAAGGAGGAAATGTCGATCTCAAGTTCAGAAGTATTTACATTTTGTTTCCTTATCAACAATTTTCCCAGAACATCGGTAATTAAAATTTCTTTTCGTTTTAGTGAAGCAGAATTGAAATTAATGTAAAGCATATCATTCGCAGGATTTGGATGCATGGAAAAAACAGACTGAGCATTTTCATTTATTTCAAGACAGTTCTCGACAATAATCGGATAGAAATCAGATGCTGAGTCAGGATCCGTACAAGCTGAATTAGGGTAAAACAAAACGCTTACTGAATCACCTGGCTGAAGTAATGACGTTGTAAAAACATCCGAAGTCTGACCCATAACATCAACACCATTAATCTGCCATTGATATGTTGTGAATTGTCCACCACCAATCGGGTTTGCTACAAATGTTACCACGTCTCCCAAGCAAATTGTATCTTCAGAAGCAAAAATAGTTACGGATGGTAATACTAAAGGTATAACTGTAATTGTGGCTGAATCAGAAATGCTATCCACAAGTGCACATGCACTGGAAATGGTGAGCCAGATTGTAACCGTATCTGTTGAAGACAGCGTTGCTGAAGTAAAGATTGAATCATTTCCGACGAGCAGTCCATTCAAATACCAATGATATGAAGGAATATTGCCACCATCAATAACACCTGCAGTAAATGTGACCGGGTCACCGTCGCAAATAGTATCAGCAGAGGTGATGATACTGACTTGAGGTGTAACAATTGGATTAATCATTACTGCAACTGTATCGTAACCCGAATCAGGTCCGCAGGGATTAGAAGATGTAACCATTAACATAATTGTATCACCAGGATCCAGAAAGCTTGAGCTGAATGTGGGACCGAAATGTGTTAATGATCCATTTAGATACCAGTAATATAGAGGAGGCTCAGCAACATTTCCGACGTCAGCAGTAAATGTCAATGTATCACCTACACATACTACTGTATCCGGATATTGAAATATTTCTACTTCAGGAGAAGTGATGGGATAAATCAAAACATGAGATGTGTCGGCAACAGTATCACTTAAAACACACTGAAGACTTGAAATCAATATAATTACAACTTCATCGCCATAATAAATTGTATCCTGTAAACTATTACCCGAACCCGAGATTAGGCCATTGATAAACCAGGACATCACGGGATTTGTTCCCGCATTTGTTCCTGTTAGGGTAAAGGTTACAAAGTCCCCGGAACAGATTGGGTTATTGATTGTATGTATATCTACACTAGGCAATACAAAATTTGAAACTGTTATGTAAACTGTATCAAATACACTGATACCTAATGAACATGAATCATTTGAGATCATTTCAACAACCAATTGGTCTCCGTCCACGAAAGTTGATGAAATGCTATCTGTAATTGCAGCTGGAATGACTACTCCGTTGAGAAACCAATGATAATCCGGAGTGCTTCCTCCGAAAGAAGTAGAAGCGAAAAAAGTACCTGTATCACCCGCACATACCGTATCAGAGCCAACGATTGACACTGAAGGGGAAGATGAAGTGACTACATAAAAAGTATCAGTCTCTGTACTCTGACATGAACTTCCGGCAGAATAAATCATGGTAACCGTACAAACTGATGGAGTATTCGGGGCTGTGTAACTTACTGCAGTTGTATCGGTGATGGTATCGGTAGTTTGGCACTCAATCAACCATTGGAAAAGGCTGTCAGGATCATTGCCATTTGCCGTGAATGTCAATTGTGTTCCACCGCAAACGCTGTCATTTGGAAACAATGTGAAACCTGGACTTTGTGCCACTGAATCAACTGTTATGATTGTGCTCGCAGTGTCAGTATTGCCACAATTGTCAGTAACAACTAAATAATAAGTTGTAGTGGAATCAGGACAAACATTAATAGTATCGCCCACAAGCGTTCCATTCCAGGTGAATGTATAATCATTTGTTCCTATTACCAGCGGCACACCCCAGTCAGCATATGCCTGAAGGTTTACACAATTACCTGCGCAGACCGTCTGAGGAAGGGATACGTTTGTCAACTCCACTGTTCTTCCCACCACATCAATAATCCAGGATGAATTGGAAGCAATACATGTATTATCGCATCCGCCGATTGGAATCCAGTTACATCTCCTGAATTTCACTTCAAAGTCAGCAGAATAAGGAGAACATTGTGGTGTGGCAACGCAGGGATGAAAATCAAAGGGTGCCTGGCTGTTGAGCAGGAATGAAGGCCAGAAAAAACAGGCACCTTGTATTCCACCGAGACAGACATGATTCCTGGAACTGCAAGTGTCTGTCGCAGTTTTCATGATTATCTGGAAACCACCGTCGTCGCGGATACAGGGAAGATTGGCCAGGTAGGAAAACCAAGTATTTATTTGTATGATTTCGCAGCCGGCCGGCATAATAAAATTATTCATAAAGTAGCTGCATCCACCCGTGTCACAAACGGAAGTAAAGCCCGAGCCAAGTATGTCACTTACTAACAGTGAATCTGAGGTTGTCAAATATGGATCAATCACCACAGGATAAAGTGTGCCCGGATCATTCAGCCATTTAACAGGAACATGATAACTCAACCTGTCACCTGAAAGAGTATATGGCATTTCAATATTGTTCCGATAATTTTCCTGCGAATCGAATGCATGGGCCGGTTTGAAGTAAAAATAATTTTCGTCAACGCTATCCTTTATATACAGGTACCCACTTCTTTTGCCACCTGTTGTTATCTCCGTTTGTGATTGATCGGCGTGAAGACCTTCCGGAACAATGATATCCTGGTTCAGTACCAGCCAGCCATCGGCCAATGACTGTTTGTTTTTCAGAATAAAATTCGTTTCAATACTTCCGCGCTCGGTAATGAATTGCAAATCAATGCCAGGATAAAAATCCTGCACGGTGAAAATTGATTGTGAAAAGTTTATTGTTTTCGAAAGGCGGCTCCAGTCTCCTGTCCCGAAATTTGTTTCAACTCCCGCACTGCTGATATGTGAAAGCGAAATATTTTTGTTGAAGCGAAATTCCTTGCCTGCGTAATCCAATGAAGCAACTTTATTCCCAAAATCAATTACCACGGATGACGGCTGTTGACGCGCAGCGTATACATTTTCACTTTCCCTCTTCATCACCGGATCAATGGTTCGCCAATAACCATCTGCATCCCGGTAATTCATTGCACCCAAAGACTGCTGCAAATGGAACGTCTTACTTCCACTCTTTTCAACCTTATAAAATTCACGCCTGGTGGCAGTACGCTTCGTAAGGTCTTCCTCACAATCGCTGCAGGGAGCATTGAAAGGAAGTATGCCTTGCTCAGGATGATTTTTTGTTTTCCCGGGTGAATCGAGTAATTGATGGGATGAAATTTTATCCTGCGCAAGAGTAAATTGAAAAGGCAGGAAAGAAATAAAAAAAAGGGTTATAAGTTTATTCATTGCAGAGTTGTAAGCTGACAATGATACAAAAAACCCTATACCGGCAAAAGGCCGCTAACCGCGGAAATAAATTAAGAAACTCAGGAAGTTTTAAAAATTTCTGTCTCCTTCCCGAAGTGTTCCGCGAACTTTTTAATCTCACGGCTCATGGTCGCATCGTTGGTGGCACGCAGGTAGGTCTCTGCCATGGTCATCATGTTCTCATAGAAAAAACGTTTCATGTCGTCGACCAGCATTTCTTTTGTCCAGAGATCAATGCGTAATGTTGTATTGTCCTTTCCATCCCACACCGTAAGCATGGTTGCTTTGCACTCGCGCTTTCCTTCAAAGCCGCTGTCGCTGGCCTCCCACTGAATGGATTCCGGAACTTTGTTGTCGTCAAGGGTGACGGTGAATTTGATTTCTGATTGCTTCATGGGATTACTAATTACGAATGTGCGCTAATATTACTAATTACGAATGCTGCGAATTATACAGATTACAAATTAAAGGGTACGAATATACAAATCGTCAACTTGAATCAATCGATCTTGATTTATGCTTAGTGTTTCTTAGTGCCTTAGTGTCTTCGTGGCGAGAATCAAAGAACACACTAAAGTCAATTACTTCGCTGGCTTATAATTAGAATCGCGGAAAATTTTCTTTGCATCTTTCTCATCCATGAGCTGCGCCAGGGTAACGTTATTGTACTTATCCATGTATGCTTTTACAATCCTGAAACCAATCCATGATCCGATATTTCCCGGCGACTCCTTCGGAAAACCGTTGGTTGTAGGGCCATCATTTACAAATTTACCCACCTGGCTGGCTTCCGTTGAAAAGAGGAGCTTGTGATCTATTAAAAACGTCCATACTGACTGTTCACTCAATTCGCACCATCGCAATTGCGCAGCTGTGAATCCAAATTTAATCGTGTCGCTTGATTCCGGCATCATCCGGTCAAGGAAATACTGCATTTTTCCGAGGTAGACCATCTGGCTCAGCAAATCGGTATTCATGGGATCTTGTTCCCATTCGCTTTGCCCCCAGCCACGCATCGCATCTGCAACAATATATTCCCCTCGCATTTTCCTTATTTTATAGGCAGGAATCTGCAGTGAAGGATAATATTTTGAATCGCTGCCGAGATACATGTCGAGGCCGATACCCAACGTACTGTCGGCACTCACAATGGCATAATTGAAACCTGATATGAATGTAACCACACCTGGGATTGTTTTTTCCGGGAAGTAATACTTGTAATGCCTGAAGGCATCTGTAAGTTGGGCGTCGATCCCGGTAAAATCAGGATACATGTTTTTCGCATCCGAATAAATATTTGAAATGTCGGGATCGCTTATAAAATCCTTCAGGCGTGTCTTAAGCAACATCGTATCCGGGGTTCCAACCTGGAGGAGCTGGTAATTGTACAAGTCAAAAAAATTCCCATATTTTTTCTTCAGGAAAGTAAGGTTGCCTGAATTTTCTGAAAGATCATTTTCAAGACGTTGGGCATGAATGTTTATATCGACCTGTGAAACATCAACTTCCTTCCTGTCGCTCTTGCATGCACCGGCTAACAGCAGCGTGTAAATAATAATGTAACGATGAAGCGAAACGCAGGTTGAAAATTGACGTAACATTGTAAAAATTCATTTGATCGGGCAGTAAAGGTAGAAGAAAGAACACCTGCAGGGATTCTGTCCGAACCCATCATTCAACAACTCAAACTATATTCAGTATGAAAAAAGCGCTCCTGGTTTTCACTTTTGCATTTATGATTACAACTGCCTGGTCTCAAAGCTCAGACAAAAAATTCATGTTCGGGGTAAAAATTCAACCTGCACTGGCATGGTTCCGCGTCGATGCACCTGATGAGGCCCATTTTGAATCCGACGGATTGCCATTCGGATTTGGCTACGGACTTATCACCGACTTCCCATTTGCTGACCGTTATGCATTCTCCACCGGGCTTGAAATCGCATACCGCGGAGGGAAAACGGTTCATACCTACACGGAACCCAACGGGATTGGTGTTACAAACTTCACTCAAAAAACAAAACTTTCCCTCCAGTTTGTTGAGATTCCGCTCACTTTAAAGATGCGAACGAATGAAATTGGATATATCACATATTTTTTCCAGGCAGGTCTTGCCCCGGGTTATGCAATCCGCACAAAAGCAGAAATAACCGTCAATGATGTCGTCATCGATGATAATGCTGATTTCAGCGATGAAATCAATGAGTTTAACCTATCCATGATCCTATCAGCAGGTGCGGAATACAGTCTCGGAGGAAGCACTTCTTTGCTTTTGGGAATTACATTTAACAATGGTTTCATCGATTTGTTGAATGATGAAAAATATGACGACAAAGTAAAAGGAAACAGCAATTACCTCGCACTCATGCTGGGAGTGATGTTTTAGGAAGATGAGATGTGAGATATGAGATGTGAGATGTGAGATATGAGATGTGAGATGTGAGATTTGAGATTGTGAGAGTGGGTATCGGCTGTTATCTCAATACTAAAGACTCACTACTAAATACTAAACACTCACTACTCCAATCTCCATATTATCTTTGCGCCCCATTCTTAACCATGATGGGGTTTTTTATTTTATCACTTGCATGACAAAATGAAAATTGCACTTGCACAGCTAAACTATACGATCGGCGATTTTGAAAAAAATGTTTTCAAAATGAAAGAGGCCATCACGCGTGCGAAAGGTGAGAAAGCAGCGCTGATTTTATTTTCCGAGCTATGCATCAGCGGCTATCCTCCGCGAGACTTCCTTGAGTTCCGTGATTTTATCGACAGGTGCAGAAAATCAACCGAAGAAATTGCATCCGTATGCACCGGTATAACGGCAATTGTTGGCTGCCCTTCCATTAACCCGACAGTCGAAGGAAAAAATCTTTTCAACTCAGCATTTGTGTGCTCAGAGGGAAAAATTACCGATGTTGTCCATAAATCACTCTTGCCGAATTACGACATCTTTGACGAATACCGCTACTTTGAGCCGAACCGCAGCTTCCATTGCATACAGGTGGACGGAAAAAAAATTGCGCTCACCATCTGTGAAGACCTTTGGAACGTAGAGGATGATCCCATGTACATCAGCTCCCCGATGGAAGAGCTGGCAAAAGAAAAACCGGAGCTGCTCATAAATATTGCCGCGTCCCCCTTTGATTACGGCCATGCAGAAAAAAGGAACAGCATCCTCAGCAGAAACGCGGTGCAGTACAAATTGCCTTTGTTATACCTTAATCATGTGGGAGCACAAACTGAAATTATTTTTGACGGCGGATCATTGGTCATGAATGAAAGGGGAGAGGTTGTACAGAGGATGAAATATTTCGATGAGGATTTTCTTGTTGTAGATACATCAGCGATACAATCCCTTTCCCCTGTTGCAAAAAACCCGGGGAAAATGGAACGCATACATGCCGCGTTGGTCATGGGTATCAGGGATTATTTCGAAAAGCAGAATTTTACGAAAGCTATTCTCGGATTGTCAGGGGGAATTGATTCTGCAGTGGTGCTTTGCCTGGCGGTGGAAGCATTGGGAAAAGAGAATGTACTTCCTGTGCTGATGCCATCCCAGCATTCATCTTTTGAATCGGTGACTGATTCAATTCATCTCTGCAAAAACCTGGACGTGCATCATGAGTTGATCCCGATCGAACACGTTTACGAGGAATATATCCATACCCTTCGCAGGCAATTCAAGGGACTTCCTCCCTCTGTAGCTGAAGAAAATATCCAGGCCCGCATCCGCGGCATGCTACTGATGGCTATGTCAAATAAATTCGGACACATCCTTTTGAATACTTCCAATAAAAGTGAAATTGCTGTAGGATACGGCACCTTGTACGGCGACATGTGCGGTGGACTTGCCGTGCTGGGAGATGTTTACAAAACAGAAGTTTATGACCTGGTTAAAGAGGTGAATAAGGACAGGGAAATTATTCCGGAAGAAATCATCAGCAAACCGCCTTCGGCAGAACTGCGGCCCGGACAAAAAGATTCGGATTCTTTACCTGAATATCCTGTGCTTGATCCGATCCTCTACCAGTATATTGAACAGCGCAAAGGTCCACAGGAGCTGATAGAAATGGGAAACGATGCTGCACTGGTAAACCGCATCCTGAAGCTTGTCAACACCAATGAATATAAACGGTACCAGACACCGCCGATCCTGCGTGTTTCTCCAAAAGCATTCGGGCAAGGTCGCCGGCTGCCGATTGTGGGGAAGTACTTATCCTGAAATACAGTAGGCAGTATACAGTATACAGTCGACAATGACAGCCAATGGCAATTTTGAATATCGAACTTAGAATGTCGAATGATGAAGTACCAATCTGTGGACTGAGCGGAGTCGAAGTCCACGTCGTGGCCGGCTCAAAGTTGATTGATCGAGGTTAATTGCTTCAGATAGCCGAAATCTGCCGGCTCAGAAACTCACCGCAGTAAGATACTTTTCGTTCAGCGGCTTATTCAGGTATTTCCGAACATACTGGTTGGTGGATGCCCTGTTGATGTCCTCGGCAGAGATGGATGAAGACAGGACGATCACTTTACAGAAACTCTTTATTGATTCCGGAAGCTTTTCAAACTCACCGAGAAATCCAAATCCGTCCATGACGGGCATATTGAGGTCCAGAAAAATTACCTGAGGAAGGGTTTCCGTGGAATCGGAATTTCTACGGAGGAAATCAAGCGCACCTTCAGCGGAATTTTTTACCGTGACCTGCTTCGAAAAATTAGAAGTCGTGATCATGCGCTCATTGATAAAATTATCAATGTCATTATCATCCACGAGCAATACACGTTCAAATTTGGTATTCATTACTTGTTTCTGTATGGCAATCAATACGTCATAAGCCAAATTAAGTTTCCAAGGCAGCCACGCCTGCCTGCCGGTAGGCAGGAATTACTCAAAGCCATCCCCACGAATTTCATTAATTTATACGAAGCTACGTCAGGATTTTATTTGTGTGAATCTTCTGATTAGTGAGCAGATTTTAATTAGTGGCAATTAGTGTAATTAGTGGCTGGTTTTTATTTAATGTCAATTGGTGTAATTAGTGGCTGGCTTTAAAATAGTGGCTCTTTTTTTCTTTTCAGTTTACTATTGCAAAAAAATCATGTAGGTTTGCCAACCTTTTTTGAAAAATCAGCATTGCTGATCAAAAAACAGGCAAAAAATATTGGTGACATAGCTCAGTTGGTAGAGCAAAGGACTGAAAATCCTTGTGTCGCTGGTTCGATTCCAGCTGTCACCACAATAGTAACAGTAGGCAGTAGCAGTAGGCAGTTAACAGCCAGCTGCAGAAAACCGGTGGCAAGCGGCAGCTGCACTTCGACATGAGATTTCTGAGTGAAACTTGACATCAAAACCTGCATTGGCTGTTCCGATTAACGGTTAACGTTTAACGTTTCATGAATGAATCTGGTAATTGATATAGGAAATTCCCGGACAAAGGTTTTTGTTTATAAAGGCGACAAAGCTGTTGCTCAGGCCAACTATAAATCCATTACAGTGCTGGGTTTGAGGAAGATCTTTGGAAAATATCCCATCAAAGCTTCTATACTATCTTCTGTAGCCGGAATAAATACAGGCGTAATAACTTTTCTAAAAAGGAATTCAGCATTAATTGAATTGAATGCCTCTTCTCCGCTCCCGTTAAAGAATCGCTACCAGACGCCCAAAACACTCGGCAGAGACAGGATTGCAAATGCAGCAGGGGCTGCAAAAATATTTCCCGGTAAAAATTGTCTCGTCATCGACTGCGGTACCTGCGTGAAATACGATTTCGTAACAGCCAAAAAAGAATACATGGGTGGCGCAATCAGTCCGGGAATGCTGATGCGTTATGCTGCATTGCATTCATTCACAGCAAAACTCCCGCAGATAAAGCCCTCAACAGTAGTAAAAATGACAGGCGCAACAACGGATGAATCCATCATTTCCGGCGTGCAGCTAGGAATGCTGAATGAAATGGAAGGATATATTTTACGTTACAGGAAAAAGCATAAAGCGCTAAAAGTGATTCTGACAGGGGGAGATGCTGACTGTTTTGCCCATCTTCTTAATTTCCCCATCTTTGCCGCCCCTAAATTGACATCGACCGGATTAAATGAAATTTTGCAATATAATATCCCGAAGAAATAGCTTCACTTTTCTCCTTCTTTTCTTATTCTCTTTTTCAGTCCGGGCACAGGTTTCTACAAGTTCGCCTTATTCCAGGTATGCAGTCGGTGATCTTCAGACAGGAGGATTTGCGAAAAATCTCGGCATGGGCGGATTGAGTTTAGGACTCATGCAACCATTCAATGTCAATCATTCCAATCCCGCATCATACAGTGCTCTACTGCTCACTACTTTTGATGTAGGAGGAACGGCAAGTATGTATGAAACATATACGTCCTCGAGCTTTCATTCTTACCAGTACAATGCTGACTTCGCTTACCTGTCAATGGGCTTTCCTTTAATTCCCAGGAAATGGGGAGTGAGCTTTGGTATATTGCCTTACAGCAGTGTTGGCTACAGTATGAATGAGCAACAATTCAATGTTGCCGGTGATGCCGAACATCATGTTTATGAAGGGTCAGGTGGATTAAACCAGTTTTACCTGGGAACAGGCTTCAAGCTTGGAAGAAATTTTTCCTTCGGCGTAAATGCTGCTTTCATTTTCGGAACGATTGACCAGGTGAGGAAAGTAGAATATCCTGACAACAGTTATTACAATGCAAAGCTCACCGATGAAACTTACGTCAGTGATTTTTATTTCAGCGGAGGACTTATTAAAGTGTTCGACAGCCTTTCGATTTCAAGGAGCGACAGTCTCGTGATGTTTGACACAAGGATAGAAGGATATGAAGATTCCCTTTCATCCTTGGAGAAGCAACTTGATTCCTACAAAAAGATTTCGAAAGGCGACAGCACAATGTTCGCAAGTGAACGTGAAAAAATTTCCGGGCTGATCGTGGAATTGAAGAGCCAGGTACTTGACGCAGAATCATCACGTAAAAAAGTAAATGTGAGAAGACAAAAAAGCGATTGGTCACTCACCATGGGGCTCACCGGCGCACCTTCACTTTCATTAAGGGCAAAACATTCTCAACTTGCACAGAGTTATTATTATTTCAACACTATTGAATACATCAGGGATACCATTTACAAGGTAGAAGACAAACCAGGCGAGTTGATATTGCCATTCAATTTAGGTTTTGGATTTACCTTCAGGGAAGGTACACGGTTGATTGCAGGGCTTGATTTTTCGCTGCAGAACTGGCAGGAGTATTCTCTTTTCGGAATGAAAGATTCGCTGGCGAACAGCTGGCGCGTGAATGGCGGTTTGCAGTGGACGCCCAATGACAGGAGCATAAAGTCATACCTCAACCTGATGCAGTACAGGATCGGCGGGCATTACGAGCAGACCTATATCCAGTTGCAAAATTCACAGCTCACCGATTATGGCGTGAGTTTAGGTTTTGGTTTCCCTATGAAGCGGGTTGCCACCGTCGTGCAAATGGCCATTGAGGCCGGACGCAGGGGAACAACCGTCCACAACCTGGTTGAAATGAATTACATAAAGTTTACAATAGGCTTTACGTTGAACGACCGTTGGTTTGTCAAAGATAAATTTGATTGATGTAGGATGTTAATTGGTATCAGTTAACGGCCAATAGCCAATAGCTAACGGCTAACATTTTTTTGCCTTTCATAATCGAATCTGCTATGTTTGCTAAAGTGTTTATCCCAAGAATTGC
>Ga0190274_10001151_pt1 | contig 15578 bp, 9 predicted proteins | sample Popmic531T_FD_133002 | JGI IMG/M metagenome (GOLD analysis project Ga0190274, IMG submission 133002) | Populus adjacent soil microbial communities from riparian zone of Yellowstone River, Montana, USA - 531 T | ecosystem: Environmental > Terrestrial > Soil > Riparian zone | place: USA: Montana...
AGACGTGGCCGACGCTGTCGCCCTCCGCCAGCATGACCCGGTAGTCGAGGACGCCAGCGGCCGTCGCCGGCACCGTCACGAGACCCACGACGTACTCGTCCTCCGGCACCGGCTGCGCCGCGACGAAGCGGCGAGTGGTGTCGACGCTGGCGACGATGCGCCCGTTCCGGTCGGCGGCGGCGAACCGCAGCCGGACCGTGTACAGCAGGCCCTGCGGCACCTTGACCGGCTCGAGGCTCCCGCCCCGCACCGCGCACCCGATGTGCAGCAGCGGCTCGTCACCCTCCGACCCGACCGCGAGCACCTGGCACGCCCCGTCGAGATCAGTGGGGAAATGCTTTTCGTGGGTGTCGGTGCTCACGCCACGGACGAGATTGCTGCGCCCGAGCAAACGCTCATCGGAAACGGCGCGCTGGAAGCCGGTACCCGAGGTATTGAGGATGCGCTGGTAGATCGGCGCAAAATCCTGGCGCGAGATCAGCAGGTTCTTCGCCATCGGGTCATTCGCGAGGTTGTCGCCGCCGGTCTGGAGCTGTATCGCGCGCTGGTAGCCGAGCACGTCGAAGAGGCTCTCCACCAGCCGGAAGTCCTGTACATCCTCGCGGGCGACGAAGTGGAAGTACATGTTGCCGTCGGTCCGCACATAGAACCAGGACAGGTTCGGCTCCACCCGGTCCGTGATGCTGCTGCCGGCCCCGCTGAACGTCGCGCGCGAGGTGGGTTCCCCGTGCCGGACATAGATGATGCCCCGGTCATCGAAGTCCTGGCTCCCGGACTTGAACCGCTCCTCGATCTTGTAGTGCCGTGACACGGTCACCAGGGCGAAGTTGCGCCGCGCGTAGAACCAGCGCCGGTAGTGCTCGACCAGCCGGTCGCCGGAGTAGCCCATCTCGAGGTCATCGCGCGCTCCCCAGAACTGCTGCAGCCACGCGGCACGGTAGATCCCGCGCTTGCTGTCGTAGTCGGCCAGCAGCGTATCGGCCGCGATGGGATAGAGATCGTTGCGGATGATCGCGACCACCGCCGAATCGTCGCTCGCGGCGGAGACGTAATAGCCGGCGGCCGCGATCCGGTCGCCCAGCCACAGTTGCGTGCGGGCGAGCTCCAGCTGCCCGATCGGCTTGGGGCCATCCGTCTGCAGGTAGCGGTTGAAGGCAGCCACCGCTGAATCCGCGCTGCCGACTTCGCGCTCCACGCGTCCGCGCGCGAGCAGCACCTGCGGGTTGGACCCTGCCGTGGTGGCCGACGCGCGCCGCAGGGCGTCGAGCGCGACATCGAGCTTGATATTGACCCGTTGCCGCAACGCCGTGTTGGAGAGCTCGATCAGCCCGCGCACGAACGAGGGATCGACTTCCGCCGTCTTCGCGAACGCCGCCGCGGATCGGGCGAGGGCGTCCTTGCCGAACATCGTCTTGAGGCCCGCCACCACCGTTACCTGCGAATCCCCGATGCCATATTCGGCCAGCCCCATGCCGTACCAGGCGTAGGGCCAGCCGGGCTGCAGGTCGATCGCCCACTGGAACTCGGAAGCGGCGTCATCGTAGTGGCCCGACCCCCCCAGATCACCAAGCCGCAGGGCCAGGAAGCCGAGCCGGAGATGCCGCATGGGATCGCTCCGGTCGGCCTTTGCGGCGGCAATGAGCTGGTCCTCGAGCTGTTCCAGCCCGATGGAGTCGACCGTGGTACCGATGGAATCCCGGAACGCCTCGAGGCTCTCCCGCTGCTCCGGGCTCTGCGCGATCGCGCGCCGGGAGAGGCCGGACAGTGACAGCGCCAGCAACAGCAGGAGCCGCAACCACGCGCGCGGCGTCATTGCAGCAGCTGGATCAGCAGCGAGGAGAGATTCGCGTGGCAGGCGCATTCAGACTCAGGGACGTACGAGACTACTCCGGATTCACAATCATCGGCGCGTCTCTTCGAGGAACCAGGCGCGCAGGCCGTCCAGCACCCCAAGCGCGTAACGCCGCTGTCCCTCGGTGGAACGCAGGGCCGCTTCCTGCTCGGGCACGATCATGTACAGGCCCTCCGTGAGAATGGAGGGCTGCCAGGTCGGCCGGACAAGTGCCAGGTCGCCGCGGCCCACGCCAAGGTCGCGCAGCCCAAGCTGCTGCACGAGCCCACGCTGCACGGCGCGGGCGAGCGAAAGACTCGGCTCGTGATTGTAGAAGACGGACGTGCCGTTGTTGGTGAACGGGTTCACTCCATCGGGCAGCGCGTTGTTGTGAATCGAGACCAGTACCTCGGCGTTCTCCGCCTCGGACAGGACGATCCGGGGACCGAGATCGAGGGGTGCATCGGAGGTCCTCGTCATGATTACCGTGGCACCGGCGTCCTGCAGCATGCGCTGGAGTTGCAGTGCGATCCCGAGGTTCGCCTCGGCTTCGCGGAGCCCCGTCGGACCGGTCGCACCGCCCGGTGGATGCCCGGCGTCGAGTGCGATCCGCCGCCCGCGAAGTGGCGCCGAGCGATCGACCGCGGGCGGCCGGCGAATATCGAGCAGGAGATCGGTGCCGTCCCATCGGGTACGGTAGCCGAAGAGCGAACGTTTCAGCGTGACATTGACCCGTACGATGTCCCCGTCCTGCTGCCAGTCGATGCGCTCGATCAGGGTATCGCTCGGCGCGTACCGCGTCCAGTCGATGTCCGCGACCGCGCCATAGAGCACTACCGAGACAGCCTGACTTGTCTCAGACACATGAAACGGCACCCGAGTTCCCACGGGAATTCGCACGGTGGTCCAGTTGGCCGCGACGCTCGCGGTCATCGAACCGACGCGACCGAGCGGCGGCCACGAACCGGGAGGCAGCGCTTGCACATCGGCGAGAGACACCCAGGCACGGGTTTCCGCCGAGAGCCGCAACCGCACGTCGCCATTCTGCCGCCGGTCGGCCACGGTGCGCGTTCCCGTCGGGAAGAACCAGTTGTACGTGGCCCCTGGAGCCGCTCGGCCGACCGTGATGCTGTCGGATCCGCCGGCATGGGCCGGATCATCATCAAGCCGCACCACCTGAGGCATCGTGTCGATCAGCGAAACGCGGAGCGGCCACACCGCCTCGAGCGTTCGCCCGGGCCAATCCAGCCGCACTCGCGCCCAGGTGCCGGCGCCTGGAGCCGGCGAGGGTGCGGCCGAACCGAGCATCGGCCCAAGGGTATCGCCCAGGATGTGGCCCCGGATCACCCCGACGTATCGGCTCGAACGCACGATGGGGCGCAGGTTCGTGGTATCGCGATCGAAGGCGCGGATGCCGGCCGGCACGTCATCCGTCGCGGGCTCTTCCACCAGCGGGAGGGTGGAGCCGTCAGCCAGGATGAGCGTCGCCCTGGCGCCCGGCGAGGCGCGCAGCTGCAGTCGCAGATCCTCCGAGGCGGGCAGCCACGCGACTCCGCTCGGCACGAATGAGGTGAGGTCGATGTAGGGGCCGGCGCTGTCCGCACGCCAAGCCGCGGCGCGGCGTACCTTCAGGACGAGCGATGCGGAGTCGCGGGGTGAGGTTGCGACCAGGCGGAACGTCAGCGTTTCCGAAGGCGGTGCGCCCGCGGGCGGGGCCGCGGGCTCTGGTGCCGGCAGGGGCACCCAGGCGAGCCAGGCCCCGTTGGGCCAGACCTTTACGGGCCGCCCGTTTATGCTGAGGCTGGCGTCACCGGTTCCGACACTGCCGAGCAGGAAGGTTGAATCCCGCGCGTCGATTGTTGCGTCCTCGGCAGGATACTGGACGACGATGCGCGTCTTGCCGGTGACGGGTGGAATTGGCAGCGCGGCGATGAAGCCGTTGGAAGGCGCTGGTCCCTTTCCTGGTGCAGCACCGGTCTTCGGTGCGCAGGCCGTGACCAGAAGCACGGCGCCGAGCGGAGCCAGACAGCGGCTGTTCATCGGCGCAAGGTACTTCTGCAATTACAGTTACGCCATTGTTCCACGTTGACGCATCGGTCCCGGATTCCTAGATTCTGCCAACCATTCACCTGACCCGCTGAGGGACCATATGGCGAGGGACATCCGGGTCAGCGTCTTCGGCCGCACCGATCTAGGTCGCACGCGTGACCACAACGAAGACACCTTCCTCGTAGCCGACCTCGACGCACCGCAGGTGCTGCCGTCGCTGACCGTGGCGGAGCAGGTCATCGGACCGCGCGGCTCGCTCTTCATGGTGGCAGACGGCATGGGCGGAGCCGCGGCAGGCGAGATCGCCAGCTCCATGGCAGCACAGCAGATCTTCGATCACCTCGCCAAGGTCTGGAGCCACGATCCCGACAACAGTCCCGAACAGTTCGCGATGCGCATGCGGGAAGCCGTTGAGCATGCCAACGCCGAGATTCACGCGTATGCAGGCGAACATCCCGAGGTGCGCGGCATGGGCACCACGCTCACCGCGGCGGGCGTGCACGGACCCAACCTCTTCCTGGCGCAGGTGGGTGACAGCCGGGCCTACCTCATCCGCGATGGCGTGGCGTTCCAGCTGACCAAGGACCAGTCGCTCACCCAGCGGCTGGTCGATGCGGGAGAGCTGACCGAGGAAGAAGCCGAGACCAACGCGCGCCGCAACATCATTCTCCAGGCACTGGGCCCGGACCCGCGTGTGAAGGTCGTACTCTCGCTCCAGCGGCTCAACCGGGGCGACGTCCTTGTCGTCTGCTCTGACGGACTCACCGGACTGGTGCGCAAGACCGAGATCGCCGCCGTCGTGGCGGGTGACAGCAACCTGGCCCGGGTATGCGAGAGCCTGATCTCGCTGGCGAACGAACGCGGCGGCCCCGACAACATCACCGTGGTCGCGGCCCGCTTCTATGGCGACGGCCTGCCCGAAACCAGCGATTCGGAGGAAGAGCCGCAACACACCGTCCTCCGGCTGCCCGGTGCATCGACATCATCCGACGACAGCCTCACGCCGCTGCCGCAGCCGACGCCCGTGGCGCCTCCGGCCCCGGCACCCGCGGCGCGCGAGGTGGCAGCAGCCGCACCAGCCAGCAACCGCATGGCCGTGTACAGCATCGGCTTGCTGGTCCTGGTGGCGGCGTTGTGGTTCCTCCTCCGCTGACGCACACCTTCCCGGCATGAAGGCCATCTTCACGTACCTCACTGGCGGACGCGCCGGCCAGGCGGTCGTCGTGGAGAAGAGCTACGCGATGCTGGGCCGGGCGCCACAGGCCGACGTGCGCTTCGGGCCCGACCATGACCTCCCGGTGTCGGGACGGCATGCCGCCGTGATATTTCGCGATGGCGACTGGATCCTGCGCGATCTCGCGAGCACGAACGGCACCTTCGTGAACGGCGAGCGCATCAAGGGCGAGCACCAGCTCGGAGACCAGGACCTGATCCGGCTGGGTGACGGCGGACCCATGCTGCGTTTCGGTGTTGTACACGATGGCTGGCGTCCAAGCATCGGGCAGATGACGACACCTGCCGAGCCGGCGACGGAACCGGAGCCCGTCGCGGCGAGCACCGCGATCCCGAAGACTCCCCTCAGCACCGCGATGCCGGCCGCCCCGGACGAGGGACGTTTCGTGGCCCCGGTCACCGCGACAGGCCGTCGTGCTCCATGGGTGGCGGGTCTCCTCGTCGTCACCGTGCTGGGCTCGCTTGCCGGGCTCGCGATGTGGAAGGCGCGCGCGAACCAGGGAGCCTTGGACGAGCGTGCGGTGCTCCTGGCACAGGCCGACAGCCTCTTCGCCACGCTCGAGGGGATCGGCCGCCGCGACACGCGCATCGGTGGTGCGCTCGACGGCGCCAAGGCCGAGACGGCGCGGCTCCGCTCGCGGATACGGCGCGCGCCGCGTGACCAGCAAGTCCTGGCCCCGCTCCGCGACAGCCTGGATCGACTGAGTACGAGCTTCGGGCGGCTCGCGGCGGCCGCGGCACTCGACGCGCAACAGATCGCGCGCACCAACGAACGGGCGCTCGCCCTCGTGGAGGCCACGTACGAGGATGGGACGCATCGTGTGGCGTCCGCGTTTTCCGCCCGGCGAGGCGGCGGCACGCTCGTATATGTGACGGTGCAGGACCTCCTGGCCGACAGCGCGGGGCATCGCCCGGTCACCCTCACGGTGCAGCCCATCGGGGCGTCCAGCCCGCAGCGCACACGTGCCCTCGCGGCGCAGACCACGCTCAACGTCGCCATCCTCGAGGTGCCGCGCGGCAGCGATGCCGGTACGCCGCCGACCCTGGCCGCCAGCGTCGGCAGTTCGCTTGTCGGGCAGGCGTCGGTGATGGTGGGCTATCCCGGCACTCGTCAGGGCCCCGGCGGCGCCGCAGCGGCACAGGCCACGGCGCTCGCCGCCGTGTCGATCGCGAACGACAAGGTGCTCCAGCTCGAGCCCCTCGGCGGTGCCCTCGCACCCGGCAGTCCGGTGTTCGACCGCGCCGGCGCCGTGATCGGGATGCTGCTCCCGGGCTCCAGCGACCGGTTGCTGAACGCCGTGCCCGCGCCCGCCATCGCGGCGTTCCTCGGCGGGAGTTCCGGTGACCGCTGAGCGGCGCCCGACGGCACCATTCGCCTGGATCGCTGCCCTCGCGTTTGCCTCCGGTTTCCCGTTCGGCCTCATCAACGAGGCGCTGCCCGTCTATCTCCGGAGCGGCGGCGCCAACCTGGTCGACGTGGGGCTCGTCACTGCCGCCACGTTCCCCTGGACATTCAAGTTTCTCTGGGCGCCGATCCTCGACCGCACCGGTACGCGGAAGCAGTGGATCGCCGCCTGCCTGATCCTGCTCGCCATCGTCATCCCGCTGATCGCCCGGGTCGACGCTGCGCAGCACGCGCAGCTCTTCTTCGTCCTGATCGTGCTCGCAGTGGCGCTTTCCGCTACGCAGGACGTCGCGATCGACGCCTTCACCATCCAGGCGACGCCGCGCGCCCAGCTTGGCCTCGCCAACTCGGTTCGCATCGGTGCATATCGGGCGGCCATGCTGGTGTCCGGCGGCGTGCTGATCTGGCTCGCCGGGCGACAGGGCTGGTCCGCGGCATTCGCGGCCGCCACGATTGTGACGGTGCTCCTCGCGGTGGCGGCGCTCTTCATTCCCTCCGCAGGCCAGGTGCGCCCGCCGGCGGGCCAGTCGATCTGGCTGCCGCTGCGCGCCCTGCTCACGCGTCCTGGCGTCGGCTGGGTACTCGCCTTTGCGCTGCTCTTCAAGCTCGGCGACGCGGCGATGGACCCGATGACGAGACCGTTCTGGGTCGACCGGGGCCTGTCGCTGGAAGAGATCGGCGCGGTCCTCACGACGGGTCGCATGATCGCCACGGTGAGCGGCGCCGTGCTCGGCGGCTACCTCACCACGCGCTGGGGAATGCGGACGGCGCTCTGGTCGCTGGGATTGCTGCAGGCGGTCTCGAACCTGGGATACTGGGCCGCCGCGGCCCTGCCACCCTCGAAGGGGCTGATCCTCGCCGCGGCGCTCTTCGAGAATTTTTCGGGCGGGATGGGAACGGCGGCTTTCGTGGCGTACCTGATGTCGGTATGCGAGCCGCGGTTCGCAGCCACACAGTACGCGCTGCTGTCGGCGCTGCTGGCACTGACCCGTGCCCTGGTTGGTCCGGTCGCGGGGTCGCTCACCGAACGATTCGGCTACGCTGCCTTCTTCCTCTTCACCTTCCTGCTGTCGCTGCCGGGTTTCGCCCTCCTGCCATTTCTCTCGCGGGCGGGGACACCGCCGGACGACGTCAGCGCGCCTGCCCGCTGAGCCAGCGCCCGACGGCCGCCTGCATCAGTCGCTGCCGGTGCCAGGCCACTAGCACAGCGCCATTGCCCGGGATCTCTCCCACGAGCCGTGGGTGACCGAACAGCACCACGAGGTCGCTCCCCGGGACCAGGTCGTCCAGCGCGGCGCGTGAGGCCGGGCTGAATCCCGCGCGGCCCTTCCAGGCACGCGGTTCCGCGAACGCCAGCACCACCCGGCTTCCTCCGGCACCCTGTCGCACGCCCTGCGACTCCAGTGTCGCCGCCACCATGTCGCTCGGCACCGGTGCGTACGGGCCGCCGAGGTCGTCGTCGACCGTAAACAGCTCGATCGGCGTGCGGAGCGGCGCCAGCCGCGCACGCGTGATACCGGCGGCCAGCAGCGCGTCGGCGAGCGCCGGCACCCCGCTGAATGGCGCGCGCTCCAGCGGTGCCGGCGGTATCTCGGCGTTGCGCAGCGCCTCGGTGTAGCGCCTCGTCGCCTCCGAGACGCGAGAGGCCGGGAGATGCCCCGACGCCAGCGCCGCCGAGAGTGCTGCCGCCACCGCGGCCGTGTCCTGCGGGTAGAGCAGGATGTCGACGCCTGCCACGAGTGCGGCAACAGCGGCATCCGCCTCGGAGCGTCCCGCAAGCGCCGCTTCCATGATGAGGGCATCACTCACCACGAGCCCGTCGAAGCCGCCCGCGCGCAGGTCGCCGATGATGACGCTGGAGAGCGTGGCCGGGAGGCCAGTCGCATCGAGCGCGGGATAGGCCACATGTGCGGTCATCAGTGAGGCCACGCCCGCATCCATGGCGGCACGGAACGGCACCTGGTCGATCGCGAGCTGCTCCCGGGTCGCCGAGACCACCGGCAGGGCGATATGCGAATCCGTGGTGGTGCGCGCATGCCCGGGATAGTGCTTGGCGCATGCGAGCGCACCCGCCTGCTGGCATCCCTCGATCCACGCGGCCACATGCCGTGCCGCGAGGGCCGGATCGGCGGCAAAGGCGCGCGTCTGGATGATCGGGTTGTCGGGGAGCAAGTCGAGGTCGGCGACCGGGGCGAAGACCCAGTTGATGCCGACGCTGCGCGCCTCGTGTGCGGTGACAGCACCGGCCCAGCGCGTCACCTCGAGCCGATCGAGCGCGGTGAGCGCTCGAGGCGGCGGAAACTGCGTGAGCCCATCGAACTGCTGGCCCGCGCCCCGCTCGAGATCCGCCGCGAGCAGCAGTGGCCGCCCCGCCTCGCGCCGCAGCCGGGCCGTGAGGGCCCGGACCGACTCGGCAGGTCCACCGAAGATGATGAATCCCCCGACGTCGAGCGCCAGCGCCTGGCGGATGGATTCCCACTCGTGATCGAAGCCGGTGTCATCCCGCCAGCGGATGGCGGGGAAGATGAGCTGCGAAGCCTTCATCCTGGCGTGATACTCCCGAGCACCCGCGCACCCCGCGCGCCGGTGCATGAGGGAAGGTTGGCCGGCTGGCCATGGAGCGTGAGGTAGCCGAGCAGCGCGAACGCCACCGCTTCCTTGGCGTCGCCGTTGAAGAAGAGGTCGTCGAAGCGTCGGAGCTGGCGGCCCTGCGCCGCCAGTGCGGCGCCGAGCGACTCGAACAGGACGGGATGCCGCGCTCCGCCGCCGGACACCACGACCTCGGGTGCCGCCCGGACCCAGTCGTGGATCGCGCCGGCGATCGAGCGCACGGTGACCGCCACGGCGGTGGCGACTCCGTCGGCACCGGGGACGCGGCGATGGAGCTCGCGGGCCATGGCATCGCCGAAGTGCTCGCGCCCGGTACTGCGCGGAGGCGGCTGGCGGAAGAATGCATCGGCGAGGAGGCGAGACACCTCGGCCTCGTTCACCGCGCCTCGCGACGCGAGCGCGCCGTCGCGGTCGTAGGGCAGTGATGGGTCGACCAGGCGGGCGACGGCATCCACAAGGACCGTGCCCGGCCCGGTGTCGAACGCCATCGCCCCCTCGTCGATCGCGCGATGCCCGACATAGGTGACATTCGCCATGCCGCCGATGTTGAGCAGGACCCGGGGACCGTCGGTGGCACCGAAGAGCAGCACGTCTGCCGCGGGCACGAGCGGGGCACCCTGCCCGCCCGCCGCGACGTCGCGCGACCGGAAGTTGTTGATCACCGGACGGCCGAACCGCTCCGCCAGGACGGCGGGCTCGCCCAGCTGCCAGCTGACCAGGGGCGGCTCGTGCCACACCGTCTGCCCATGCAAGGCGATGAAATCGACGGCCGATGCCGGCGCATGCGCCACGGCGAGCAGCTGCTCCACCGCGTCGGCCGCCCACTCGGCGATCGCCGCATGCAGGCGGGCAAGCTCGGCGGCATTCGCGCCATCGAGCCCGCGCTGGATCGACGCGCGCTCGGCCCCGGTATACGGACGGGTCACGAAGGCGATGAGCTCGGCGTGCGTGGGCCCGTTGAAGCGGACGAGCGCCGCATCCATGCCGTCGAGTGAGGTGCCCGACATCAGGCCGATGCCGATCGCAGGGCGTTCGGTCATGGCGCCACCGGCGGTGGATCACCCACCACCGCACGTAGCCGCCCGGCATGGGCCGCCAGGAGCGCCTCGGCCTCGTCGCGTTCCACCCCGCGCCGAGCCATCACGATCGCGGTCTTGACCCGGCCATCGGCGCGTTCGAGCACCTGGGCCGCGGCCTCCCGCGCAAGTCCCGTCGTTTCCATCACGATGCGATGACTCCTGTCCGCGAGCTTCGCGTTCGAGGCGCGAAGGTCGACCATGAGGTTGCCGTAGGTCTTGCCCAGCCGGATCATGGCGCCCGTCGTGATGGTGTTGAGCACCAGCTTGGTCGCCGTACCGGCCTTCATGCGGGTCGAGCCGGTGATGACTTCCGGCCCCACGAGCACGACGATGCAGATGTCACAGGTGTTACGAAGCACCGCAGGCGGTTCGGCACAGGCGACCAGTCCGGTGCGGGCCCCCAGCGCCTGCGCCCGACCAAGGGCCGCGCGCACATAGGGCGTGGTCCCGCTCGCCGCGATGCCGATGACCACATCCTGCGCCCGGACATGATGGTCGTCCATCGCCGCGATCCCGGCGTTGACGTCATCCTCCGCCCCCTCGACCGCCTTGATCAGCGCACGCGCACCGCCGGCAATGATCCCGACAACCATTTCCGGTGGCGTGCCGAACGTGGGAGGGCACTCCGCGGCGTCGAGCACGCCGAGTCGGCCGCTGGTGCCCGCACCGATGTACAGCAGCCGTCCGTCGCGGCGAAAGGCATCCTCCACCAGCTCCACCGCGCGGGCGATCGCCGCGCGCGCCCCGGACACGGCACCAGTTACACCTGCGTCCTCCCTCGCGATGAGGTCGACGAGCTCGATCGGTGATGCCACATCGATGTCGCGTGTGTTGGGATTGCGACGCTCAGTGAGACGGGGATCGAGGAAGTGCTCGGACATGGGCTGGGGGTACGGGTGGGCAAGTGGCTGCGTGCGGCTAAATTAGACCTCGCCTGATGCCCCGGGCAACCATGGGTCCCATCACCCCTCGACTGAGAGCCCCGTGACTCGAGCGCGTGCCTTTGTCCTGTCACTGCTTCTCGCTGGCTGTGCGCCGTCGTCGCAGCCGTCCACGGTGCCCGCGCCCGGCAAGACGGCAGCGGCAACCGACCCCCTGGCCCGGGCGGGTAGTTCTGCCTTTCCCGACACCTGGAAGTATCCCGAGCACACCCGGTCGGAGCGTGCTCCCCACGCCATGGTGGCATCGGGAAACGACCTGGCGAGCGCAGCCGGACGCGAGGTGCTCCGGCGCGGCGGCAACGCCGTCGACGCGACCGTGGCGGTCGGCTTCGCCATGGCGGTGGTGGACCCCGAGGCCGGAAACCTGGGGGGAGGCGGCTTCATGATGGTCCGCCTGGCCGATGGTTCGGTCTACTTCCTCGACTACCGCGAGCAGGCACCGCTGGCGGCGACCCGCGACATGTACCTCGACGCCGACGGGAAGGCGACCGACAAGAGCCAGGTGGGCTACCTGGCGCCCGCGACTCCCGGAACGGTCATGGGACTTACCGAGGCGCAGCGGCGTTTCGGCCGGCTGCCGTTCGCCGACGTGATCAACCCGGCGATCAGCCTGGCGTGGAACGGTTTCGTGCTCGACTCGATCCGGAGCGCGCGGATCCGCAACGACAGTACGAAGCTCGCGAAGTTCCCGGCCTCCGCAGCGATCTACCTGCCGGGTGGCCAGGTGCCCCCTCCTGGAAGCGTGCTCGTGCAGCCCGACCTCGCGCGCACGCTCGAGGCGATCCGTGACCGCGGTTCCGATGGCTTCTACAAGGGATGGGTCGCCGACTCGCTCGTGCTGGACATGTACCGCAACGGTGGGCTCATCCGGCAGGCCGATCTCGACCAGTACAGGGTCTACTGGCGGGATCCCATCAAGCTCCGGTACCGGGGCTACACGATCTTCGCGGCACCGCCGCCCTCATCCGCGGGGCTCACGATGGGCGTGGTGTTCAACGTCTTCGCCACCTGGCCCAGGCTGCCGGCGTTCGGCAGTGCGGCGCTCCTGCAGATCGAAATCGAGACACTGCGACGTGGCTTCATCCTCCGCAACGCGGCGATCGGCGATCCGGGCTTCGTCAGCGTGCCCGAGCAGTGGCTGCTGTCGGGCGCCCTCGCCGATTCGCTGCGCAAGACGATGACGCCCGGCCGTGCCACGCCCACGCTGGACGCGCAGGCCGGCGCGGGCACCGGTTCGACCACGCACTTCTCGGTGGTCGACGCCGACGGCAATGCGGTCGCGAACACCTACACGCTCAACGACCTCTATGGATGCGGCGTCACGATCCCCGGCGCTGGCGTCCTGCTCAACGACATCATGGACGACTTCACCGTTGCGCCGGGCCGCGCCAACAGCTGGGGGCTGATCCAGGGCGACGTCAACGCGATCGCGCCGCTCAAGCGCCCGCTCTCCAGCATGTCACCCACGATCGTGCTGGGGCCGGACAGCACGCTCCGGCTGGTGATCGGGTCACGCGGCGGGGCCACGATCATCACCCAGGTGCTGCAGGTGATCAGCAACGTCATCGATCACGACATGGGCCTGCGCGATGCCGTCGCGGCGCCGCGCATTCATCATCAGGCGCTGCCCGATGTCGCGCGCGTGGACCGCGGAGGCTACCGGCCCGAGGTGCTCGACTCGTTGCGGGCGATGGGCTATGAACTGCGGGAGGCACAACCCGGCGGGGATGTCGAGGCCATCGAGCCGGTCGAGGGCGGGTGGATCGGCGTCAGTGACCCGCGCTCCGGCGGGGGAACGGCCGGCTACTGAGCCGTCCCCCCCGCGACCAGCTAGCGGGTAAAGGGCTCGTTGAGGGTGATGGTGATCGGGGTCCCGGGCGCGACGATGATGTCGTTGTCCTTCGTCTGGCTCATGCGCTGCGCGCCGACAGCACCGCCCACCACGCCGCCGATGACCGCCCCGGTACCCTTTCCAATGAGCCCGCCGACTACCGCACCGGCGCCCGCGCCGCCCGCGACCTTCGCGGCATCACCCAGTGAGCTGCCGCGATGCTTGTACGTGAAGGCCGGCGTGCTCACCGTCCCCACGAGGGGATACTTGCTGCCGTTGATGGAAACATTCTGCGTCGACATGCGCAGCGTTCCCTTGTCGTTCTTGTTCTCCGACCACTTGATTGCCTCGATATTGAGCGTCACGATGGACCCGGCGGGGATGACGACATGTCCCGCCGCGTCGCTCACGTCACTGGTGACGCGCACCTTCACCCTGTGGCCGGCACTGTCGAACGCGGACGAAATCGAGTCGACGTTCGTCGTCGCGATCGCGACGCCATCCAGCAGTTCACGCTTCGGGCCGACGGCCGGCGCGGCGGCCTCGGGTGCCGCAGCCGTGGAGGTCGCCTTCGGCTTCGTCGCCGCCGGCTTCGGGACGGGCTTCGGTGCATCACGATAGACCACCACCGTCTCCGGCGCGACCGCGGCCGGGGCCATCGCACTATCGGCCGGGGGCGCGACGTCCGACAGGCTCGCATTGGTATCCACGGGGGCGAGCTGCAGGTCACGGCCCGCCGAGTCGGCGGCCGTCATGTTCTTCTGGTCACCCTTGCCGCAGGCGAGAAGAAATGTGATGGCGGCTGCGGACAGGAATCGATGCTGTGTCACGAATTGAATCTCCTCTAGGTACTTGCTGGCGGTCTCGGCTCCACTGAAATTCTACAACGCCATGCGCGAGTTACGAAGTCTCCTGCCCTACATGCGGCGTTATCGCAGCACCTACCTGTACGGGCTGCTGTTCGTGGTCATCTCCAACATCCTGACCACCCTGGGGCCGCGGTTCCTCGAGCGGGCCATTGACGAGCTTACCCGCAGCGCCCCGCTCCGCACGGTCGTGTGGAGCGTGACCCTGATGGTGATCGTGGCCGTGGTCGGCGGGGCGGCGCGATACGGCATGCGCGAATGCCTCAACAGCGGCAGCCGGCGGGTCGAAACCGACATGCGGGACGACCTCTTCGGCCACCTGCTTCGCCAGGACGCGGGCTTCTACGACCGCCATCCCACCGGCGACATCATGGCCCGCGCCACCAACGACCTCACGGCGCTTCGCATGGTGGCCGGCCCGGCCCTGATGTACCTGGTGGACACCACCATGCGTGCCATGCTTGTCATACCCGCCATGGCGCACATCAGCGCGGAGCTTACGCTGCTGGCCCTCCTTCCCATGCTCGGGCTGCCCCTCGTCATGATCTTCCTGGGCCGGATGATCCACAACCGGTCGCTGGCGATCCAGACGTTCTTCGGGGTGATCACGTCGCATGTCCATGAGCACATCTCGGGCGTGCGGGTCGTGCGCGCATATCGCCAGGAGCGTGCCGAGACGCAGACCTTCGTCAGGCTCAACGATGAGTACCTGAGCCGGAACCTCTCGCTGGCCTATGCCCAGGGTGCCTTTCACCCGCTGCTCGCGCTGCTCGGCGGCCTTGGCACGGTGGTGGTGCTGCTGCTGGGGGGCCAGCTCGTGATCAACGGCCGCGTCACCCCGGGCGCCTTCGTGGCATTCGGTGTCTACCTGGCGATGCTCGTGTGGCCCCTGATCGCGCTCGGATGGGCGGTGAACCTGGTGCAGCGCGCCACGGCGGCTATGCAGCGCATCGGCGAGATCATGCGGGAAAAGCCGGTGATCGCCTCGCCACCGCACCCTCTCGCGCTCCCGGCAGCGGCCGGGGCGCGAAGTGTGAGATTCGAACAGGTCTGGTTCCGCTATCCAGCGGCACAGGATCGCGGTTTTGCCCTGTCGGACGTGTCGTTCGATGTGGCGGCCGGGCGCTCGCTCGCCATCGTGGGCGCCACGGGAGCCGGCAAGTCCACCATCGCCGAGCTCCTGTCGCGCGCGTACGACCCGATACAAGGTCGCGTCCTCATCGATGGCGTGCCGATCGACCAGCTCCCGCTTCCGGAATTGCGCCGCGCACTCGGGATCGTGCCGCAGGAGACCTTCCTCTTCAGCGACACGCTGCGGAACAACGTGCTCCTCGGCGCGCCCGACGACGGTCGGCTCGAACGCGTAGCCGAGGTGTCGCAGCTGGCCGCGGCGATTCCCGAGCTTCCCCGCGGCTATGACACCATGCTGGGTGAGCGGGGCATCAACCTTTCCGGCGGGCAGAAGCAACGGGCAGCCATTGCCCGCGCGCTGGCACAGGATCCGCCCATCTTCGTGCTCGACGACGCGCTGAGCGCGGTGGATGCACACACGGAGGCAAAGATCCTGCAGGCCCTGCGGAGCGCGCTGGAAGGGCGAACGACGATCATCATTTCGCATCGCCTGGCGGCCGTGCGCGATGCCGACGAAATCATCGTCCTGGACGAGGGACGCGTCGTCGAGCGCGGCACCCATCCGGTGCTCATCGCCGCGCGCGGGCGCTACTGGGAGCTCC
>Ga0190274_10001152_pt1 | contig 15569 bp, 18 predicted proteins | sample Popmic531T_FD_133002 | JGI IMG/M metagenome (GOLD analysis project Ga0190274, IMG submission 133002) | Populus adjacent soil microbial communities from riparian zone of Yellowstone River, Montana, USA - 531 T | ecosystem: Environmental > Terrestrial > Soil > Riparian zone | place: USA: Montana...
CGATGAGCGATACACCTCTCCTCGGTCCGCCCGAAGAGCTGCGACCCGGAGACCGAGACGCCCGCGAGTAGGTCCGATGGTGCAGCGAGCGCACCCGTGCCGCGCGATGTACCGACACCTGCGCTCGCGAGCGCCGCTGTTGTCGCAGCCAGCGCACCGCTGGTGCTTCGCGATTGCGAGATGCCACCCGTGCTCGACATCGTGCGGATTGGCGCGATTAGTGCGGCGGTGCCAGCCGATGCCGACACACCGGCAGCATCGAGATCGGCAACCGATGATGTCAGTGCGCCAGTGCCGGTAGCTTCCGGCACCTCCGGTGTTGTGACTTCGCCAACGGCATCGAGGCCAGAGACATCGGCAACCAGTGCGCCGGTCGCATTCCAGCTTGCTGCGCCAAGGCCATCGAGGTCTGCCGATGCATCGACAAGTGCTGCGGCGGTGCTCTCCGACTTTGAGGTGCCAGCGCCGCGCTGCCCTGTGACCCTGACCGCAGCCAGCGTGCCCGTACCTGTTACAGGCGCGGGAGGACCAATCGAGCGAACTACATATTCGTTGTACTTAAACGTCCCCCCGTCATTGATGACGTAAGGGAGAACAACATCGTTGCCGCGCTGGTAGACCTTGGCGTCTTTGGAAATTCCAGCGTCTGAGCTGGCGTTCGTGTAGGCCACCACTGCGATATGACTAAACGTCGCGCCGGAATCCGTGGACTTGTAAACATGCAAGTCATTCGGGGCACCGTAGTCGGTGAGGATGATATAAACATCGGTGTCATCTACGAAGGTGCGAGGCCAGCGTTCAAAAGCGCCCATCGAAGCAGTCACTGTCAGCGTCGGCGTGATGCCGCTAACGAAGTTTCCGCAAGCGGCGGAGTTGCCGCTGTTATGCCGCCCGACAGAGATTTTGTAATCGCCAGCACTGCCGTATCTGACAGCGTTTGATGATGTCCAGACCTGCACGTTGCCAGCGAACGCAAGTGTCGTAGCCGTCTGCAGCGCCGTAGTGAGGGCACGCTGAGACATGCTGGTGCCAGCATTCCATGTGAAGTGAACTATCTCAGTGCCGCTAACCGAGTCGCCAATCACAGAGGCGGGACAGGTGTTATCAAAGGCTGTGTTGGCATCAACCCTGACCGCCGTTGCCCAGACGCCAGCGGTGCTGCGGATACGATAGTACAAACGACAGTAGGGCTTGCCGGATGTGTTGGTTGACAGACCGTTATAGAGCGCAATCACTTCGCCGTTTGAACGAGCAACGACAGAGACACCGTTCGCTGAAGCGATGCCTGTGCCTGCCATCGATACGGCGGATACAAGAACCTCGTTGCTGAATGCCCAGCTATCAGTCGCCGCATCCCATCGCGCGTAGCGAACATCGTTCGATGATAGAGAGCCCGACTGCCCATACAGTACGTGGATGGTGCTGCCGACTTGATACGCCGACAACTGAATGATCGGCGTGTTGCCTGTCACGGGTAGGCTGGTCACTATTGACCAAGATGACGAGGGATCGGTCGCCTTCAATACGCGAAGCGTTCTTATCTCAGAATCATCAAAGCCAAACAGATAGTAGGCGTCGGAGGCTGTGTAGAAATTCGTCCGGTGGTCGAACGGTGCCGAGCTACGCGATGACAACAGCGCCGGATTGCTCCCGGCCACCATCGTGTAGGCGACACCGCCAGCATAATCATTGCTGGTGTTGCCGTGCATCATGATGGACGAGCCAGCACTGATCAGCCCAACATAGAAGATGTAGGTGTAGGCGTTGCCGCTGATGAGCGAGACCGGCGTGCTGAAGTGATAGACGTATTCGGTAGCCGCCGTGCCAACCGCCATACTGGCGATCACATCGCTGGTGCCAATCACCGCTCCGTTGTTGTTGCCCGACCTGATCTGGACATAGCTGTTGCTGAGTGTGCCTGCGGTACTCGGAAAGCTGAAGTAGATACCAATGTCGGTCAGCGAATAGGATTGTGCCGGAGTAAAACCCTGCCCGCCTATCATTGGCCCGGCGGGATTGGCGACACCGTAATTGCTGACTTGGCTGGCCGTGGTCTGATCGACCTTCGACAAGCTCGTCTTGAACGGCCCAACCGGCGCGACCGTTGTCGATAGGCCGCTGATCGTTACCGGGAGGGCCATCTTAGAACTACGCTGGTGCGGCGTAGGTCAGCGATGTCAGCGACACCTGTTGGCCAGCACTGATCACCACTGAGTTCAACTGGATGTCGCCGCCACCACCTGTCGCGGTGACCGAGCACAGCACGATGGGCGTGGCGTTGCCTTGCCGCAATTCAGCCTTGGCGATAGTGCCGCCCACCGCGTTGGTGTCGGCAACGATGGCGTTGGCAGTTGCTACACCCGCCGCCGCTGCACCGAATGCCGGATTGGCAAAGGTCAGCGTGGAGACGGTAGCGCCTGCGCCGGTCTGCATGATCAGCTTGCCCGGCGGCGTGTTTACGTCGAGTTGGTCAACAACGAAGTCCGCGAGCGCGGTGCGGACTGCGGCGGGATGCGTGACGGCCATTCGATACTCCTATTCGTCGCTGCCGGTGACTTGCGCTTCGGGACCACCCTCGCGCACTTTGCCTTCCTTGATCCATCCATCGATCAGGTCAGTGACCGTGTCACCTTCCTGCGCCTCATAGGACAGACCCTCAACGTATTCGCTGCGGGTCTCATCGCTGAAGAAGCCTTCGAGGACCGTAAATCGTCTGCCCATGTCTCTCCTCCAAAATCACATCTGCCCACGTGTAGCCATCCTTCCACGAAGATGTCTCGTCAATCGACGCCGACATCTCCGGGTAGGGATGCTCGACAGGGGCCTGTCGGCCCGTGCCACTCAGCAACTCTCCGACGTAGTAGTTCACGCCGGTTCGTCCTTATCGTCCTCGTCCTCGTCCTCGTGACCGGCCTTCGCCTCATCGATGGACTTCTCAATGTCCTCGTCGGGATCGCGCACCTTGCCATCGGCAACCCATTGCTCGACCACGTCTGCGGGTGCTGTTGCATCCACCTCGTAGATCGCGCCCTGTGCGTACTCGGTGCCGGTGTCCTCGTCGGTGAACGTCTCGTTGACGATGAACCGCTTCATCACTCCTCCCATTCCTCTTCCTCCTGTTCCTCTTGCTCCACTATCGGAGCAAACCGCTTGTCCCCAAACGGAATGAAAGCACACCGACAATTCGGATGCGCCGGTATCAAATCACTAGCCTCATCGATTTCATAGGGACCATCCGCAGCAATATCTTCGCAGTCTTGGCAGACCTTGTCATCGCCAGCGGTGAGGACGTTGACCAGTTCTGGCTCGGCTTGCTCGGCGGCTTCGATGGCGATCAGCACCGCACCCGCTGGCGGGAAGGCTGCAGCCAAGATCGCTTCCTCGGCAGAACGCCCACGCCGCGAGCGCCGCAGCTTGTTGGCCTTGACCCGGTTGCGCACCGTCGCCTTCCGCGTCTTGGCGTCGGCTAACGCAGCCACCAGACCACTGTGATGATGACCACAAGCCACGCTATCGCGTTGCACAATAGAGCGGCGCGACATCCACTCCGGATCGATTCCGACTTGTTCAATACCCACACTCTTGTAGCCGAGGAGCTTGCCCGCGTTGACCGCGCGAACCACCCCTGTGTTGACCATCAGGTTGAGGCGCAGCCGCGTGATCTTCTCGATCACCTTGCGCACCTCGCGCATCACCGTTTCCGGCTTGACCTTAATCTCAATCGCACGAACCAAGACCCGCAACAGCCTGCGCTCGGTCTCTCCCGCAATTCCCCGTACCTCAATCGAGGCCGCGCCCGAGTGCAGCCGTGACACCTCGGCAGGATCGACGTGTCCGAGCGACGTGCGAAGCTCGGTCTCAACGAGGGATAGGCCATGCTCGACCGCCTTGGTGATCAGGTTGTGCGGCCACTCCACCGGCATCATCAGGGTTTGCTCGATGATCTGCGCTATCGATCCTTCCGCACGCGACAGCTTGAAGGATGCCGCCGCTTCCCAGTTGATGAACCCGATGGGTATCGAGGCGGCAGGCTCGCGCAGTCCGGCGACATCGTACTCCTGTATCGCCTGACGTAATTGCTGACCGGCGTTGAACACACGCCTACTGACCAGTGCGCGACCATGCCTGCGCAGTCCTGCGCTGCGCGTTGGATCACGCCTGTCGCTCACTTCTTCTTGCCCATGATCTTGTTGGATCGAGCGATCTGCTTCTGCCTGCGGTCCTCGTCGTACTTCTTGCTGTACTTGTAAACCGGATCGAGCCAGTGCGGTAAGCCTTCCGCCATCTCCATGCCGAGGATATCGACCTCGATGCTGGCCTCGACTTCCTCGTCAACCGTCTTGGGTTTCTTTGCCATCTCACGCCGCCATCTTCACGTCGCCAATCCGTGGTGCCTTCTTGATCCACGCGTCCCATTTCTTCCACGCGGTGCCAGCAACCACAACCTCCTGTTCGCTCTTGACGTTGATGCCGTAGGCCGGGATCGAGATCGCGGCGGTGCGCGGCATCAGGGCGCGTAACACGATGCGGGTGTCATCACTCGACCAGCCATTGGCAATGTCGGCGTTGAACGTGGTCGATGCTGCGCCGTTGCGCACCACCTTCAGGTTCGACACCTTCTTGTAGCCGCCTTCCACTTCGTGGCTGCGCACGGCCTCTTCGTACTTGTCCGGATCGAGGACGATGCCGCGATAAAGCTCAAGCTCGTTGAGATCGGCCTTCTCCAGCAGGAATTGCGTGGTCTCCCACTTCGCACGCACATAGGCCTTGATGCCATCGTAGCCGCCGGTCGATGTGTACTCCCTGTCGGCCTTCTTCCGAATCTTCTCCTTGTCGAGTTCGATCTTGCCGCCGCGCCCTGTCTTGGGATTGAGACGGCCACCCAGTTCATCGGCAACCGCCACCTGCAGCAACTGGCCTTCCTCCGATGTCGAGGATGCCTTCCACGCTACCCACAGTTCGTTGTCGATGCGCCTGATCGCCTGCGCAGGATCGACACCGGCACCAAACTTGACATCGCGCTCCTTCATCACCACCGCAGCGCGGTCGAGTGACATCCTGCGTGCGAGCGCCTGCGTTCGCTTGTAGTCCTCGCCCGAGGTGGTGTTGAGCGGATCGTACTTATTCGGAAGGCTGATGGTGCCAGCCATCGGCACGTTGCCGCCGCCTTCCCACTCGGCATACTGCTTGTCGAATTCTTCCTGCTGATCATTGATGATCGAGGTGTTGTACTTCGCCCAAGAGTACTTCTCCTCGTCGTCCATGTTGTGATCCCAGTTCTCCTGCATGTACTCCTTGGCACTGTCGGTGAAGTCAGGCGGCTCAAGATCGTCGGCCTTGCTCTCGGCTTGGGATTCAAACTCACCTATCAGCACGGTCCTGATCTCGGCACGCATCTCCTTGGTCAACAGCTTCGAGTAGTCCTTCTCCTCGACACCCTCCAGCTTCATCTGGTCAGGGTCATCGAAGTCCGAGCGCAGCCCGTGCAGGAATTCATCGTTCCACGTGATCGTGAGCTTGCCGCTGCCTTCGCCGTCGCTGTTGTAATCAAGCTCGATGGCCTGTGCCAGATTCTTCGGCGTGAACAACTGGGTGCCGTCAGGCGCACGCACGGTCTCCCACCTTGAGATGGTGCCTTCCTTGCTCTTCTGGGTGTCGCCGGGGATTTCCTCTTCGCGCTCCACGTATTCCTTCAGCGTATCTTCAAGAAATTCGCTGGGGTCCTCCGCGATCTCCGACTTGGCCTGATCGAGCGCACCGCCGCTTTCCTTCCAGCTATCGACCTCCTGCGAGACGTAGTCATCAATCGCCTTCGAGTAGTACTCCTCGGCAATCTGCGACTGCGCATCGTCACTCAGCATGTCCCATGATTCCGGCTCGGGGATGCCCTCGTACTCGCCGTGATCCTCTTCCTCGTCCTCATCGAGGTCCTCGTCCATGTCCTTGTCGATGTCCTCCCGCTCGTCGCCCTTCTCGTAGCGCACAAGCATCTCATCGAGCGCCGGTCGCGCGGTCTGGTACTCGGTCTCCAGACGGATCGCGGTCTGCTGATTCCATTCGTCACCACCGACATCAACCACCTTCGGATTGAGATCGTGCTTGGGCTTCTCGGGCTTCTTCTCGCCCTTCTCCATCAGCGCGGCTATCGCTCGCGCGTTCTTCCACACCTTGCTGCCTGCGCCACCACCACCGGGACCGAATTGCCCGGCGTTCTCCGGTTGGCCGCGTGAGTGCTTGCTCTCATCCCAATCCTTGTCGATGAAGCCATGCGAGCCATCGGCACCGTCGATGACGATGTTGATGTCGCTCCCGTCATCGTCCTCGCTGATGTCCTCTTCACTGAGATCGATGTAGGCGAGATCGCCGTTGGGGAAGATCACCTTGGCGAACTCGGCCACGTCCTCGCTGACGAGTTCATGCCTCGCGTTGATGAACGCGACCACGGCTTTCATGCCATCGATGGTGCGCTCGACAATCATGCCTTGCCCCGTTGCTCTTGCATCCACGTCTTTTTCTTGACGCCGCCGAGCATCTCATAGGCCTTGTTGAGATCATCGTAGAACGCCATCCACTCGGGCGGCGTGCTGGCGCGAGCCTTCTTCTCATCCGTATTCAGATTGTAGGCGATCTCGGACAGCGTCTCGTTGATCGCCAGCTTGGTATCGACCGTCACATACCCCTTCGGCAATCCGCCCTTGGCGATCTGCTTGGCCTCGATCTTCCAGAACCCATCGGCGTAGGCAGAGATGCCCTTCGCGCTCTGGCGCAGCTTCTCGACGTTGTCGTAGGCGATGTGCGGCTTGAACAGGTGGCGCACTGCGCTTGACTCACTGTCCGCGTCGTTGCTGACGATCTCGAACTTGTGGTGCGTGACCTCGTGCGCCATCAGCGGCTTCAGGAACGAGGGCTCATAGTACAGCGAGCGACGATAGACCGTGATGTCGCCTGTCGAGCCATCGTACTCCGCTGCGGTGCGACCCTTGGCGTTGATGGTGTAGTTGATGTTGTCAGGATCAAATCCAAAGCCCGCCGCCGCTGGCCCGATGATGGCGTGCGCCTTGATCGCTTGCTGCCACACCTCGGGCGGCGTTTTCGGTCCTGTCCCGTGCCAAGGCAGCTTCTGCTGTTTCAGTTGCTCCGGTGTCAGCTTCGCCTGCGCCTTCTGCGCCTGCGCCAGCTTTCGCTCAAGCTCTGTCGCTCGCACGGTGCTCTTGCCAAGCCTCGACGCCTTGCCCGCCTTGCCTGCCTCGCCGCCCTTCGCAACAACCTTGTTGAGCCCGAGTATCTCCTCGGCTTCAGCCGCTGGCACGCGGCGGATGTGCACCATCGCCAACTCGTTCTTGGCCGGGTTGCCCTTGCGATACAGGCTGATCACCCGGTTGCTGACGATCAGGCTCTGGTCGCCACCCAGATTGAACTTGGCGTTGCCTCGGCCAATCTCCGTTGCCTTCAGCCCTGCAGCCTTGGCTTTCGCCATCAGCGCACCGGCCTTGCCGCGCATCACGTTGATCTTGCCGAGCCCGCCGACCTTGTCGGGGTCCTTCTCTGAGATCGGACCAGAACCGCCGCTCGACCACTCGCCCTGTTCGTTGCGCGGGTGAAGCTCCTCGCTCCACACCCCGGTCGCATCGCGCACGCTGCGCAACAGCGACTCGATCTCCGCGATGGTGTCGCGCACCTTGGCCTTCTCGGTGGCGGCTTTCTTGCCCATGCCGCCGGTCCAAAGCTCGGCTTCCTTGATCAGTTCGACAATACCGATGTCGATGCGTGCGATCTTGACCTGACGCCCATCGTTGGTGAGATCGTTGTCGGCAGCGTCGAGCGCCAACTGTCCTGCCCACGTGTGGTGACCATCGAGGACGTAGTCATCCCGAGAGATCACGATGCGCTTGTAGAACTTGCCCTCGTCCTCGATCCGCTTCATCGAGGCGGCGACCTTCTCACCCGATAGCTCGCTCTGCGATGCGCGGAGGTTCGCTGCCTTCTCGCGCCCCTCCTTGATGTCATAGCCCTGATCTTCGAGGTGCTTGACGAAGTCCGCTGTCTTGGACGCGCGGATCACCGGCATCTCTACACGAGGGATGCCAATCTGATCGGCGCAGAACAGGTTGGTGCCCTTGACCGAGACGTTGCACAGATTGAACGTCGGCGCTGCCGAGCCTGCCTCGGTCATCTCCAATGCGGTCTCACCGAGCCGCTTGATCAGCGTCGAGACCATCTTCGGCTGGTTCAACTCGACGCGGCGATCCTCGAACAGCGCACGCTGCGCATCGTAGACGTTGTTGGTGTGGATCACGCCGTTGCTGTCGAGGTAGGCGTCACCCGAGTAGCCCTTGCCGGGATGCTTGCCGCTCTTCTCGGATGTGGCGCTGACCACGCCCTTGCCCTTGAACTTGGAGACGCTCTTGATGCTCTCAAGCCGCTTCAGGAATTCCTGCGACTTCAGCGCGGCGACAACGCGCTGCGCCTTCTCCTGCTTGGTCTCTTCCTTGGCACCCTTGGCACCCTTCGGCACCTTGCCCGGCCTGCCGACCTTGTCCTTGCCGGGCTTGTCCACGTCGAAGCCGCCACCCGAGGAGAACTCTCCACCAGAGTGACCGGGTGCGGACGCGCCGCGCTCACGCTTGCTCTCGTCCCACTCTCGCGCGTCTACAATTCTCCAAGAGCACGTGCTTGCTCTAAAGACAGGTTGACCTCTTGATCCGTCAGCGAACGCCCTTCCAATCGCTCCAGCGTCTTTATGAGTTCGCTTTCCGCCGGGTTCAGCCTTTGCTTGATCGGGGCCGGTGCTGGCTTCTGCCTTTCCGGCGGCTCCTGCGGCGTTGGTTCTTGATTGCTCTTTGGCTGCATCCCAATCGTCTCCGTAGCTCGTTGACTTCGTCGGCGCTTCCCAGCCTGCCTTGTTCGCTGCACGCGCGAGAGCTTGCTCTGCACTCTCACCGTTTAGATAACCACGATGCGACATGAATACGATGTCCGGCTCGCCGTATTTGTCGAAGTCCCAACCCTCTGGCGCGTACTCGCGGTTGAACTTCATCCGCGAATCTTCCTCGAAGCCAAGCTGATGATAGAACTTCGGCAGGTGTCCATCGTAGCAGTCCAGCGTGTTGCCACCTGCCTCGATGGCGGCAACGATGGCCTTCGATGCGCCACCCTTCGGCCCGCCATTGTTGAACACGTTCTGGATGTCACCCTTGGGATCGATGCTGATCCCGACAGTGCCATCATGGTTCATGATCAGCTTGTGGCTCTTCAACTCCTCGGCAGGATGCGCGGACAGGAATTGCGAGCGCGTGGACCTGTCACGTGCGGCAACGAATTCCTCCGGTGTCGCCTTGGTGAGATCGCCCTTGCCCTTACCTGCAAGCGCCGCCGTCGCCTTGCGTGATTTCTCCTGCGGTGACGGTGCGTTACCTCCCCCGCCGGGGCCGAATTTTCCCGCGTTATCTGGTTGCCCCCGTGAGTGCTTCTCTTCCTCCCACATGCCCGCAGCATCCCACACGAAGGATGCATCATCGAGCCCGACGCACTCGACCAGTTCGTTGAACGTGTACTCGGTGCCGTCGAGGATGACCGAGGTCACCCAGCCATCGGTGAACACCGCATCGGTGGTGACGGCTTCCTCGCCCTTCTGCCCGTCCATGCCTTGCTCGTCGCCACCGCCCCCATCAGGCGGCGGCAGCAACGGCGGCACTTCACCCTCGGGCAACTCCTCCATCGCAGCGATGGCTTCCTCGATACCTGCCTCAAGGCCGGGATAGACGCCATCCTCGATCAACTGATTGACGCGGCCCTTCACCAGCGCCTCGAACGGGATCAAGCCTGTGCTCACATCAACCGCTGCAGTGTCGGCCTTCATCTTGGCCATGTTGGCCTTGGCTTCCTCGGTCATCTGCCAGAGCGAATTCCACTCATAGAAGATGTTCTCATCGAACCTGCCGAGCGCACTGCGCTGGATCGCAATGTCGAGCTTCTCCATCGCAGGCGTCAGGCGTAGCTCCTGATCAGCGCGGATGCGGTCGTAGTAGTTCTGCAGATCGCCCTCTCCGGTGGAGTTGAGACCAGCGGGAGACATGCCGACGAAACGCGTCACCGGGATGTCGGCTGCACCTGCAGCGATCTGCAGATACATCTGCAGTATCTCGGGCATCCCGGCGAAGTTGACGCCGATGCGCTGCCACTCCTCCTCACCATCGAGCACCACTGCGTTGATCACCGACTTGGCGACGTTGGCCTCGGTGAACCGCTTGATCAGGCGCGTGGTGCCTTCACTGGTCGAGAATATCTCGGTCAGTCCCGGTATCTTGACCACATCGAACTTGGCTTCGGAGATCATCGCAGCGATGGACTGTTGCACGGTGCCCGCTGCAGCGACGGCATCGTTGATCACCTGCAGCATCGGATCGCCCCAGCCAAAGTTGGCCATCGGGTCCGGCGCATCGAGACCAATCAGGCGCACCATGCGCGATGGGTGGATGTCTACGCTGCCCCACTTCCCGGTGTCATCGTGCAGCGTGTACTTCTCGGGCTGTCCGTAATACGGGCTCGCGATATCCTTGACGAGGTCCTGCACCACCAACTGGTGCGGAGCGAATACGTGGAGGAATTTCAGCCCGTCCTTCTTGATCTTCTCGGGATCAAGCTCCTTGCTCATGTCGCCATCGACGCCGATGAGAATGCAGCTTCCACCGTAGAGCCGCGCCTTGGTCAGCGCGTCCTGCAGCTTCAACTGCACGTGCAAGCGATCCTCGGTCTCCTCCAGCTTCTCGATCTGGTTCGCCTCGGCCTGCCACATCCGCCACTCACGCGTGGCATCATGCGCAGGAATGACGATGGCCTTACGCGCAATCCAATCTGTCTGGTACGAGGCTTCCAACTGGTCGCGCGACCAGATCGCTTTTGTGTAGCGATGGCCCGTCATCTTGTCGCGCCCGGCAACGCCGAGCCCGCTCAAGAAATTGGTGAAGCTGTCGAACAGATACATGCGTTATATCCAGCGGCTTACAACGTGCATTTGACAAACGCGAACTCGATCACCATCTGTGTCTCTGTCAATCGAAAGGAGCACAACGATGACAAAGCGAGAATTCAAGAAGCGAGCGCACGCTCTCTTCCTGCGCAATAACCCCGAGGCTGACATCGAGTGGGTCAAGGCGAACTTCGTGACCTACCCAACTGGCGTCAAGGGATGGTACGGCCTCTTCACTGCACGAGCGCCGGGACATCGCACCAGTACGATGGTGGTCAACGCCGACGATGATAGCATCATGATCCGATAGAGTTGATCAAGCCCTCGCAAGAGGGCTTTTTCATTTGATGATGGCCGCGATGTCGCGCTCGATCTTCTCACGTGGGCGCTGGGGGGCGAAGCCGCGCAGTAGTGCTTCAGCGTCTATGATCAGTTCGATCAACTCGACATGATCCCCTGCTGACATCGTCAGTGGCTCGACGTTCGTGGCCTTCCGCTTTAGCTCAACAAGCGCAGCCCTGATCTCGTCATCGGTCACTTGCGCTTCTTCTTCGCGGCCTTCTTCGCTGGCGGCTTCTTCTTGCTCGCGGTGCGCGATGCCGGTGCCGATGCGTCACCACTGTCGATGATCGCAACGGCAAACCAACGCTCGCCCTCCTGCGGGACGGGGTTGCCTGCGGTGCCTGACCTGAACTTGATGTGCGCAACGGCACGCCCGATGTGCTCGGGCACGATCACGCCAGAGCCCGGCCAGATGTTCTCAATGGTCACAGCGAAGCCATCGAGGTTGCACATCTCATTGAAGAACAGTCCATCTGTCGAGAATTGAAACGTGATCGGCGCTTCGGTCCACTCGGGCGGCATGGTGATGCGGACCATTGCTCCTGCGGTGACATCGACTGCGTTCGACAGCGATTCACCCGCTGCAATGGTTGGTCCGTTGATCACTGTCAGCATGTCCTGATCCTCAATGCTTCTTCGGCTGCGGCTCGGGATCGGCAATCGGATGTGTCGGCTTCGGTGCGTTGGCGATTGCATCAGCGATCTGCTGTTGCAGTTGCTCACGCTCGACGCGCAGCGCCTTGGCGAAGTTATTCCAATCGTCCTTGTCGTTGCCGCTGGCCTGCGCTGCGGTTTTCTCTGCGGCCTGTATCACCGCTTCCAGAATTGATTCCATCGTCTCACCTCTTGGTTAGCTCGTGACCGTCCTTCATCGCATCCCAGTGCGACTTGCGGACATACATGCGTAGGCTGTCGTTGCTGTTGAGCACGGTGTTGGGGCCAAGCATCGCGAGGATACCGGGAGAGATGCCCAGCTTGTTCGCCTCGGCATCGTCATCGGGGACAACGATCACCTTCACGTCCTTTGCCATCGTTCAATTCCAGTACTGCGCTCTGATCTTGCGCTGGATGTCCTCGCGGAGGAGACATGATGGATCGCCGCGCAGCACAGCCTCGATCTCGTCTATCACCTCATCGATGGCATTGATGAGCTTGTCGAGAAACTCGCCGTTGTAGTGTTCTCTCGCTCTCGCTCTTATGCGCTTGAATAGCTCGATGGACTGCACGAGGTCATCATCGGTGATCGGCGCAGTCAGCGCAGCGATACGCTCGGGGCTTCTGTCCTCATCGTCTACCATCTAAACCACCACATCACCCAGTAGCCAGCAACGAACGCGGCGAACGCTGCGGCGTAGTGCTTCCACGTCACTGGTGCGCGTAGCCAACTCACTTCTTGGTCTCCAGCACCACTTCGAGGTTGCCGCACCTCGGGCAGAACGGCTGGCCCTTGGCGAACTGGTTCACCGTGATCGCGCGGACCTGTTTGCACGCGGTGCACTGCAGTGAGACGCGCGGTTGCTTCTTTGCCATCACCCCACCCACGCAAGCGAGCGATCATACTTGCCTACGCTCTCGGCCAGCTTATTGAACGCACCCGACGCGGCATCCACCTGATCGTCATGCGTGCCTACCGGGAATTGCTCGTGCTCCTCAAGGAAGGCGCGATTCCATCCACCTGCGACCAGCGACACGTCACCGTTCTGCACTGCACCAGCATACGGCTCGGCTCTGATCTCCTTGGCCCCGGTCACCTTGTCAGCGAACGCGCCAAACTTCTTGAACCGGCGCACGCTGGCCTCGGCGCTCTCCTTGCCACCTGATCCCGGCTCTTGCTCGAACCAGATCGAGTAGCGTTGGCACGTGGCCTTGTCGGACTCCGCTGCCTGCATCAAGCGTGCCTCACGCTCGCTCACCGGCCACTGTCCCCTGATCACGTCCTCGATCACGGTGCCACCGTCGCGCATGTCATGCATCAGTACGGCTGCGGTGTAGTCCCCGCTCATGTCTGAGCTTGCCTTGTCCACGTAGCGGATCGAGTTGCGCACCTTGCTGCGGTCGAAGCTACTGATCACCTTGAACCGCTCGGTGGGGAAGGTGTCGCCACCTGCGGCGATGGGTGACTGCTGATAGATCGATTGCCAGCCTGCGTTGGTCAGCACCTTCTTGCGCTGGTTGAGGAATTCCAACGGCTTCATCTCGGGGAATAGCGGCTCGCCCTTCCTGCGGAAGCGTTCGTTCTTGGTGGCCACGGCGGCGTAGCGCAGCACGCGCGTCTGCGGGAAGTGCTCGATCCATCTCCCCAGTGGATCATCCATGTGCCAGCGCGTCATGATCATCAGCAACCCGGCCTTGTCACTGAAGCGGCCAAAGAAGTCATCGGTCAGCCAACTCCACGTCTTATCGCGCATCACCTTCGACTGCGCCTCGGCTCGTCCCTTCATCGGGTCATCGATCACCCCGAGGTCGAGACCCATGCCGTTGATCTGGCCCATCACGGTGGTGTTGCGGAAGCTCCCGTTATAGCCGACGTACTCAAGGATCGTACTGTTGCGCAGCCAGCGTGCGGCGGTGCTCGATGCGCTGGTGTCATTCAGCTTGGTTAGCTCGAACACGTCCTTGTATCGCTCGCTGTCGTAGATGCGCTGCAGCGAGAGGTTCACCTTCACACCAAGCTCGTCGGAGTAGCTTCCAAAGATGGTGCGGATGTTGGGGTCCTGCCCTGCCACCCACGAGATGAAGTCGGTGACCTGTTCTGTCTTGCCGTGCTGCGGTGGTGCTTGGATCACCATCGTCGGGCGCTTGCCCTCGGTCATCTCCTTGTAGAACCACTGCAGGTTCTCAGCGAGGTGACGCTGCCACCACGTCTTGACCATGTTGGGCCGGATCACGCTGCGGTAGGCGTAGAACTCACGGCGTGCGGTGGCGAAGCCAAGCTCCTTTAACTCCTGCTGGTCGCCTTCATTGAGGCTCGTCTTTTCCGGTGGATATTGCACCATGTTCTTCGAGCACCTTGGTCAACTCATCTGCCATCGCCACGACGAGGTCGATGTCCATTTCCTTGTCGCTGTTGCGGTCATGGGTGTAGCCACGTGCCAGCGCCTGCATGATCTCATCCCGCGTCAGGCTCGGCATCGTCATCATCCTCCTCGATGTCGAGCGGCTCTGGCTCTCGCATGGGCTCGGGATCGTTTTCCATGATCTTGAACATGATGTCCATCGAGATGCCACGGCTGGCCAGTTCGCGCTTCACCTCTTCCACTGATCGGTAGGTGGTGCGCTTGGGCTTGTCCTCGTCCAGCGTCTTGGCTTCGACCTGTAGCGGGATCACCCGGCCCAGCAACATGCAGAACGCTCTGAGGTCCTGCTGTGCCACCTTGCGCATGAAGCCCACCAGCTTGCCGGTGCCTTCACCATCCTGCCCTTCGATCTCGGCTGCGAGCATGATGGCATCCTTGAGGATGCGGGTGTGCTTGTTGATGCCTCGTCTGCGGTCCCTGCCGTCACCTTTGCGGAAGCGATTGGGGTATCGCATCGGCACTACGTTGCTTTCGGCGTCGCTGTTGTCAGTGGTGTCCGTTGTGTCTGGCATCATGTGCTCTCACATTTTGTGATGCAGCTTCTGTCCGGCACTACCGTCACTCCACGCTCCCGGTGTTTTCAGGAGCGATTAGCTGCGCACGTGTGGTCCCTGTTTTATCTCAGGAGACCCGTCGCTAACTCAACTCGACCCAACGTCTCTAATAGAATCACCTCCCGCTGTCGAGAGGTCTGGCCTTGGTATATCCCGCGCTTCCCTGCCATCAATCCGCCGGTCACCTGCACCTGTTGGCCCTTGGTGAACATGCTGCGCTTCAACTCGATCAGGCCGTGGTGCTCGCGTGCTTTCATGTTGGCAATGAAGTCATCGGGTAGTCTAGCTGGCTTGTCGCCGTTCATGAGGATTGTTGTGACGCCGATGGTGTTGAAGATGCGCTGCCATTGTCCTTCGATCCACACGAACAGGTAACGAGGGAATAGCCATCGCGAGGTGTGCACCTTCTTGCCACGCGTGACGCGCACGATCTTCTCGCGTGGTGCGTAGACGGTGAAGGCTTGCCGCTCGATGTGCTCGATGGCCCTCCGCTCGCAGGCTGGCTGAGATTGGATCACGCTCCAATACATCCGCCTTTCCCCCGACGCGGTGAATCACCTTGGCGCACACGGTGCCGCCAGAGGCCGAATCCGTCAACCCTGTACTGAGGTGCAATGTGCGGCTCTC